>Ga0182748_1002470_pt1 | contig 16699 bp, 10 predicted proteins | sample eDN3rd37CKraftOP_FD_128877 | JGI IMG/M metagenome (GOLD analysis project Ga0182748, IMG submission 128877) | Enriched Organic Plus compost microbial communities from Emeryville, California, USA - eDNA 3rd pass 37_C Kraft OP (version 2) (version 2) ...
AGATGATCTCGTTCCTCGAAGCTGCGATCGCCAAGTATCAGCAGATTGCTGCGTCGGGTGGATGGCCCGTGGTGCCGCCGGGCCGCATGATGCGCGAAGGCGAAGACGACGAGCGCGTTGCCGTGCTGCGCCGCCGCCTGACCGCCACGGGTGATTTGAAGCCGCGGAGCAACTACTACAACTCCTATACCTTCGACAGTGAGCTCACCGACGCTGTGCGCAATTTCCAGCGCCGTCACGGCTTGCGTCCGACGGGCCGCGTGGAGCGCTCGACGTACCCCGTGCTCAACGTGAGCGTTGATGAACGGATCGCCCAATTGCGGCTCAACCTCGGCCGCGTGCACGAGCTGATGTCGACGCCGATGGACGAACGCTACGTGCTCGTCAACGTGCCCGGCTTTCAGCTCGAGGCCGTCGAGAGGTACGAGGTGCAACAGCGCCATCGCGTGATCGTCGGCCGTTCGGGGCGCGAGTCGCCCGTGGTGAAGGCTACGATCCGGGCGTTGAACTTCTTTCCCTATTGGCGCGTGCCCGACAGTGTTGCGCACCTCGATCTCATTCCACGCCTGAAGCAGGAGCCGGATTATCTCGCCAACGAGAAAATCCGGGTTCTCGATCCCGCGGGTGTCCGCGAGATCGATCCGCATACCGTCGACTGGAATTCGCCGGAGGCGCGGCGACTGAAATTCCGGCAGGATCCGGGGCCGCAAAATGCGCTCGGGCTCGTGCGCATCGATATGCCCAACGAGCACACTGTCTATATGCACGATACGCCGATGAAGCAGCTTTTCAGCCAGCGCTCGCGCGCGTTCAGTGCCGGTTGCGTGCGTGTGGAAGGCGTATTCAATCTTGTCGACTGGATCGCGCGTTACGAGCCCGGTTGGGGCGAGCCGGGCCAAGCGCAGCGCATAGTCGAAGGCGGTCAGGCGGTGGACGTAACGTTGACGCGCCCCATTCCGGTCTATTTCACCTACATCACGGCTTGGGCCGAGCGTGACGGTGAGGTGGAGTTCCGTCCGGACATTTACGGCCGCGACGGTGCCGTGGATCAGGTTGCCGAGATGGATCGCGATCCCAACGAGCCGCCGCCCGCTGAGACCCTGGCGCCCTGAGCTAAGCGCGCTCGCTAGAAATATATGGTTCGGATGGGTTGGCCGTTGCGGGGCTCTGCGCGGCCGTCGTTGCGTCTCGCGTGGCGCGTATGTGGACGGACGGGCTAGGCGGAAATGATGACCTTAAGTGCGTGGGTCTCTGCGGCACGCCCGAAGGTATCGTAGGCGTCCATGATCTGATCGAGCTTGAACCGGTGTGTGATGAGACGCGTCGGGTCGATCTTGCGGGACTGCACAGTCTTCAGCAGCATTGGCGTCGTCACCGTATCCACCAGCCGGGTCGTGATCGCAATGTTCTGCGACCACAGCCGTTCGAGGTGAAGATCGACCTTGTGGCCATGCACGCCCACGTTCGCGATAACGCCGCCGGGCGCGACGATGTCCTGACAGAGGAGGAACGTCGCCGGCACGCCTACGGCCTCGATCGCGGTGTCGACGCCGCGTCCGTTGGTCTGCGACTTCACCGCCTCCGCAGCATTTCCGTCGCTGCTGTTGATCGTGTGGGTGGCCCCGAACTGGCGTGCTAGTCCCAGCCGGTTGTCGTCGAGATCGATCATGATGATCTGTGCGGGTGAATAGAACTGCGCGGTCAGGAGTGCGGCAAGGCCGATAGGGCCCGCGCCGATGATGGCAACGCTCGATCCGGGCGTGACCTTCCCGTTTAGGACACCGCATTCGAATCCCGTCGGCAGAATGTCGCTAAGCATCACCAGGGCCTCTTCGTCGGCGCCCTCGGGAATTGGATAAAGGCTGGTGTCCGCATGCGGTGTGCGGACATATTCGGCTTGCGTGCCGTCGATCTCATTGCCGAGTATCCATCCCCCCGTCGTGCAGTGGGAATACATGCCGCGACGGCAGTATTCGCACTTGCCGCATGAGGAGATGCACGAGATCAGCACCCGGTCGCCGGGTGAGAACATGGCGACCGCGTCGCCTACGCTGTCGACGACGCCGACGCCCTCGTGGCCGAGAATGCGGCCCGGCTTGCACGTGGCGACGTCGCCTTTGAGGATGTGCAGGTCCGTGCCGCAAATGGTGGTCTTGACCACCTTGACGATGGCGTCGCCGGGGTCCTCGATGCGGGGCTTCGGGCGGTCCTCTACGCCCTTCGATCCCGGGCCGCGATATACGAGAGCTTTCATGTTTCGCTCCGGTCGGTGAGCAGGGCGGCACTGTGGAGAATAGACGTTTACCGCTGGATTGCGCCGCCTATCACCTTTGAGACGCATTTGCCGAGGATTGTGCACGGGGGTGCCGTGTGGTGCCACAGCTCGCCAAGGCGGATGTTTCGGAAATGGAAAGGCCGGAGAGATCGAAGGGGGCGACCTGAGGGCCCTCCCGCGGCTGTGTGAGGGGCACAAATTTTTTGGCCTGCTCCGTTGAGAAACCGCAGCCGCGGTTGTCGCTCGTCGCATGGGCGTGCTATGGGCGCTGCCGCCATCCGCAGAGCATCAGATGCCGGAACGTCCGATTCCACTGTCCATCCTTATAATCGATGAGAACCGTCTGCGGGCGGCCGTCATCGAGGACGGTTTGCGCGATGCCGGCTACGCCAATCTAACGGTCGTGTACGATGTTGTCGGGATTGCGCGCCGGATCGCCGATATCGCTCCCGACGTCATTGTCATCGACCTCGAGAATCCCAACCGGGACATGCTCGAAAGCATGTTTCAGCTCTCTCGCGCCGTGAGGCGCCCGATTGCCATGTTCGTGGATCGCTCCGACCAAGCTTCCATCGAGGCCGCCGTTGACGCGGGCGTGTCCGCCTATGTCGTCGATGGCCTAAAGCGCGAGCGCGTAAAACCGGTCGTCGACATGGCTATCAGCCGCTTCAACGCCTTTGCGCGCATGGCACGCGAGCTCGAGGAAGCGCGCTCGCAGCTCGAGAGCCGCAAGCTCATCGACAGGGCAAGGGGCATCTTGATGGCGACGCGCGGTTTGTCGGAGGCCGATGCCTATGCGCTCCTGCGCAAGACGGCGATGAATCAGAACCGCAAGATTTCCGAGATTGCCGAGAGCTTGATCATGGCCGCCGGTCTGCTGGCGCCGCCGGAGGACACATGAGCGCTCATCGCGAGCACGAGGTCGTCGCGGGGTTCATGCCGCTGCTCGATAGCGCGATCCTCGTAGCTGCAAGGGAAAAGGGAATTGCCGCGGCGGAGGGCATTGACCTCACGCTAGTGCGCGAAAGCTCATGGGCCAGCATTCGCGACCGCATGGCGGTTGGTCACTTTCAGGTGACGCATCAACTCGCCCCAATGCCTATCGCGGCCAATCTTGGCCTGACGTCTCTTGCTGTGAAAACGATTGTTCCCATCGCCCTTGGGCTCGGCGGCAATGCCGTTACGGTATCTAACGACTTGTGGGCGCGGATGGTCGATGGGGGCGCGCAGACCGATCTCGATGCGCGCGCCGCCGGACGCGCCCTGCGTGCAGCGATCGCCGTGCGCGCCAAATGTTCGAGTGAGCCACTCAAATTCGCCGTGGTGCATCCGTTTTCGGGGCACAACTACGAGCTTCGCTACTGGCTTGCGGCGAGCGGCATAGATCCCGATCTCGACGTCGAGATAGTCATCCTGCCGCCGCCGCTGATGGCGGATGCTCTGGTGGGGGGCACCATCGACGGATATTGCGTCGGCGAGCCCTGGAGCACGGCAGCGGCGACGGCAGGGGTGGGCCACATCGCCACCGTCAAGGCAGCGATCTGGCGCTCAAGTCCGGAGAAGGTGCTTGGCGTTGCCGCGACGTGGGCCGAACGCGAACCGGATGCTCTCGCCGCTCTTCTGCGAGCGCTTTGCCGTGCGGCGCAATGGTGCGGAGACGCGGCGAACCACCGCGAGCTGGCTGACCTCCTTGCTGGGCCGGAATATATCGCGCGCCCAGCAGAGTGGATGCTGCACGGCCTTACCGGCGCGCTCGCCATCGGCGGCAGCGCAACGCAACGGATCGAAGATTTCTTCGTGCCGTTCGCCAAGGCGGCGACGTTCCCCTGGAAGAGCCACGCACTGTGGTTTTATTCGCAGATGGTGCGTTGGCAGCAGATCGTGCATTCGCCCGATAACGCCGCTATCGCCCGCGAAACATACCGGCCCGATCTCTACCGCAGCGCCTTGAAGCCGCTGGGCGTAGCTTTGCCATCGGCCAACGCCAAGGTCGAGGGCGCCCTTGCTGCACCGACGCCGGTGGGCTCGGCGGGCGCGAGCCTCGTGCTCGGGCCGGATGGATTCTTCGACGGGATGCTCTTCGATCCCGATAAGCTCGAGGCCTACATCGCGTCACAGGCGCGTTAGCTCGTGCTGATGGGCGCTGCACAAACTTTGTGCCTTCCGGCGTGCTGATTGGCTATTCTTTGGTCTTGCTCGCGATCCTGCTCGCGCGTACCAAATCGATAACAGGTTGATCTGAGGCGGGTTACGCGGTCCCAAAGGGCTGGCACAGTTTCTGCTCTCAGTGAATCGAATGCGCCCAACGACGGGCCATCAGGCAAAGCTGCCGTTCAAGCCATTGCGCACAGGTGCGCAGGGGTTTGGCCGGCAGCTTTTTTGTTTTTGAGCTTTAGCGATGCTGGAGATCGCCGAATGCACGAGACCAGGACTGCGGACTTGAAGCTATCGACCGGCGAAGGGCGCGCTCTCTGGGTGTCGACGCTGGCATTCACCGTGTGCTTTGCCGTGTGGACCATCTTTTCCATCATCGGCGTGCGCATCAAGGACGAGATGGGGCTCAGCGAGACCGAGTTCGGCGTTCTCGTTGGTACACCCATCCTCGCCGGATCTTTGTCTCGCATCTTTCTGGGCATGTGGACGGATCGCTATGGTGGCCGGCTTGTCTTCACACTTCTGATGCTGGCGACGAGCGTTGCAACTGTACTGCTCGCCTTCGCTCACACCTACCAGCAGATGCTGGCAGCGGCACTCGGCGTTGGCCTCGCCGGTGGATCCTTCGCGGTCGGCGTCGCTTACGTATCGCGCTTCTATCCGCATGGTCGCCAAGGCACGGCGCTCGGCATATTCGGCGTCGGCAACGTCGGCGCCGGTGTGACCAAATTTGCCGCTCCCTTTCTGCTGCTCGCGTGGGGCTGGCAGGCCGTGGCGCTGGTGTGGGCCGGCGCTCTCGCAACCATGGCTCTTGTATTCTATTTCACCACGACCGACGACCCGGTGCTCGTCGCTCGCCGCAAGAACGGGGCACTGGCAAAACCATTCATGCTTGAGCTTTCCGCGTTGCGTGACGTGCGCGTCTGGCGTTTTGCCTACTACTACTTCTTTGTTTTTGGCGCCTTCGTGGCTCTCGCCCTGTGGCTGCCGCGCTATCTCATCGGGGTATACGGCTTCGACATCGCCACTGCCGGTATGATCGGCGCGCTGTACTCAATTCCTGCCAGCGTATTCCGCGCCTATGGCGGTGTGCTCTCCGATCGTATCGGCGCCCGCACGGTCATGTACTGGAGCCTCGGCGTCTCGGCTATTGCGACACTCGTCCTGTCGCTGCCGCCGACCAGCTACGTGATGCGCGGAATCAAGGGTGACATCACTTCCCACCTCGAGATCGGCATCGGCGCGTTCATCGTTGCGGCCCTTATGCTGGGCTTCTTCATGAGCCTCGGCAAGGCGGCAGTGTTCAAGCACATCGCGACGCACTACCCGAGCAACGTCGGCGTCGTCGGTGGGCTCGTGGGCATGATCGGCGGGCTGGGCGGCTTCGTCTTGCCCATCGCTTTTGGTGCTCTCAACCAACTGACAGGTCTCTGGTCGAGTTGCTTCATGCTTCTGTTCTTCATCGTCGCCGTGGCGTTCATGTGGATGGACGTCTCCGTCCGGCGCACGCAGCACCGCGATCTCATGTCGGCGAGGGAGCCTTCCCATCTCGCCGCCGCAGCCGAATAGCGGGAGTTAATGAGCACCATGAGCGAGAAACTCGTCATCATCGGAAACGGCATGGCGCCGGGGCGCATGCTCGAGCATCTCTTTGAAAAGTCGCCCGGCCGCTACGAAATTACGATCTTCAACGCCGAGCCGCGCGTGAATTACGACCGCATCATGCTCTCGCCGGTGTTGTCGGGCGAGAAAGACTACGAGCAGATCATCATCCACGGCGATGGCTGGTACATCAAGAACGGCATCACGCTCTACAAGGGGCATAGGATTGTTGCCATCGACCGAGCCGCGAAGACGGTCACGTCGGAGCAGGGTGTCACCGCTTCCTACGACAAGCTGGTGATCGCTACGGGGTCGGTACCGTTCATTCTGCCCGTACCGGGAAACGACCTGCCTGGCGTCCTTTCCTATCGCGACCTCGACGACGTAAAGGCGATGCTGCTGGCGGCTCAATCGCGCGCCAAGGCCATAGTTATCGGCGGGGGGCTGCTCGGACTCGAAGCGGCCGCCGGCCTCGCGGCACGCGACATGGACGTGACGGTCGTACACCTGATGCCGTCGTTGATGGAGCGACAACTCGACCCCGCCGCCGGCCATATGCTGCAGCGAGAGTTGGAGAGCCGTGGCATCAAGATCATCACCAAGGCACAGACCAAGGCGGTGCTCGGCGAGCGCCGCGTGGAAGGAATCGAGCTGGCGGACGGGCGGATCATCCACGCGAGTCTCGTCGTGATGGCAGCCGGCATCAAGCCGAACGCTTGGCTCGCAAAGGCTGCGGGTCTAGCCACAAATCGGGGCATCCTCGTCGACGATGCGATGCGCACCTCCGATCCCGACGTGTTCGCCCTCGGGGAGTGCGCCGAGGTCGCAGGCCATGTCTATGGTCTCGTCGCGCCGCTTTATGAGATGGCGCGCGTCGTTGCTGCGCATCTCAGCGGCGATGCCGAGCCACATTTCGTACACAACGACACACCGACCAAGCTGAAAGTCACCGGCATCGATCTCTTCTCGCTCGGAGACTTCGCCGATGGCGATGACCGACAGGAAATCGTGCTGCGCGATGCCGCGGCTGGCGTATACAAGCGCCTCGTGCTCAAGGAGAACCGCATCATCGGCACCGTTCTCTATGGCGAGACGGCCGACGGCGCTTGGTTCAATGACCTCAAAAGGCGCGCGGTCGACATCTCCGAGATACGCGACACGCTCATTTTCGGCCAAGCGCACCAAGGCGGCGCACCGCTGGACCCTATGGCGGCCGTTGCAGCGTTGCCCGATGACGCAGAAATCTGCGGCTGCAACGGCGTGTGCAAGGGCAAGATCGTCGGGGCAATTCTGGCGAAAGGACTGATGTCGCTCGACGATGTGCGCGCGCATACCAAGGCGTCGGCCTCGTGTGGATCGTGCACAGGGCTCGTAGAGCAAGTGATGAAGCTGACGCTCGGGGATACCTACAATCCCGCGGCCGTGCAGCCGATATGCGGCTGCACCACCCTGGGCCACGACGATGTGCGCCGGCTGATCAAGGCGAAGGGTGTAAAGACCATCTACGCCGTCATGCAGGAGCTCGAATGGAAGACGTCCTGCGGCTGCGCCAAATGCCGCCCCGCGCTCAACTACTATCTCGTCTGCGAGTGGCCGGGTGAATACGCCGACGACTACCAGTCCCGCTTCATCAACGAGCGGGCGCACGCCAACATTCAGAAAGACGGCACCTACTCCGTCGTGCCGCGCATGTGGGGCGGCGTGACGAGCTCCAAGGAGCTGCGCGCCATCGCAGACGTAGTCGACAAGTTCGCGATTCCCACAGTGAAGGTCACCGGCGGCCAGCGCATCGACATGCTGGGTGTTAAAAAGGAAGACTTGCCGGCTTTGTGGGCCGATCTCGGCGCGGCAGGTTTCGTCTCGGGGCACGCCTACGCCAAAGGACTGCGTACGGTGAAGACCTGCGTCGGCACCGACTGGTGCCGCTTCGGCACACAGGATTCGACCGGCCTCGGCATCCGCATCGAGAAGTTCATGTGGGGGTCTTGGACGCCAGCAAAGGTGAAGATGGCCGTCTCGGGGTGTCCGCGCAATTGTGCCGAGGCGACATGCAAGGACGTCGGCGTCGTCTGCGTCGAAAGCGGCTATGAGATCCACTTCGCCGGTGCCGCGGGCCTCGACATCAAAGGCACCGAGGTCCTGGGCCTCGTGAAAACCGAGGATGATGTGCTCGAGGTCGTCGTTGCCCTCGTTCAGATGTATCGCGAGCAGGCCCGCTACCTCGAGCGCATATACAAATGGACTAAGCGCGTCGGCGTCGAGGAGATCCGCCGCCAGGTGCTGGACGATGTCGGGCGCCGCCGCGCCTATTTCGCGCGCTTCGTCTATTCGCAGAAGTTCGCCCAGGTTGATCCCTGGTCGGAGCGCTTCTCCGGCCTTCACAAGTACGAGTATCGCCCGCTGGCAGCGGTCGGTCTCTCCCAGGTGGCGGAGTGACCGGCATGCGATGGACCGCCATCGGCCAGCTTTCGGACATCCCAGTGCGCGGCGCCCGCTGCATCGCCACGCCGCAAGGAAAGATCGCCATATTTCGCACCGGTGACGACCGCGTGTTCGCGATCGATGACCACTGCCCGCACAAGGGAGGGCCGCTCAGCCAGGGCATCGTGCACGGCGCCTCAGTCACTTGTCCGCTGCATAGCTGGGTGATTTCGCTCGAGAGCGGCAGGGCTCAAGGTGCCGACGAGGGATGTGTCAGGACCATTCCGGTCAAGGTCGAGGGCGGCAAGCTCTACATCGCGCTCGGCTTGCCCAACGGGAGGGCGGCATAGCCATGGACATGTCCGTGCCACGGTCGATTAAGACCACGTGCCCATATTGTGGCGTCGGGTGTGGCGTCATCGCGGAAGTGCGCGAGGCAGGCGAGGTCAGTGTGCGTGGTGATCCCGAGCACCCGGCAAATTTTGGCCGGCTCTGCTCGAAGGGCTTCGCCCTTGCCGAGACGATCGGGCTCGAGGATCGGCTGCTATTCCCCGAGCTGCATGGCAAGCGAGCCAGCTGGGACATCGCTCTCGACACCGTCGCCTGCAGATTCAACGACGCCATCCGAGAGCACGGCCCAGACTCGGTTGCCTTTTACGTTTCGGGTCAGCTCCTCACCGAGGACTATTACGTCGCCAACAAGCTTATGAAGGGTTTCATCGGCTCGGCGAACATCGACACTAACTCGCGCCTATGCATGGCGTCTTCGGTCGCCGGCCACAAACGCGCCTTCGGCTCCGACACAGTACCCGGCTGCTACGAGGATCTCGAACTCGCCGATCTCATCGTGCTCGTCGGCTCAAACCTCGCCTGGTGCCATCCGGTTCTCTATCAGCGGATCGTTGCCGCCAAGGAGAAGCGGTCTCGGATGAAGGTCGTGCTCATCGATCCGCGCCGCACCGCGACTTGCGACGTCGCCGACCTGCATCTCGCGATAAAGCCGGACGGTGACGTGCCCTTGTTCCTTGGGCTGCTCAGGTCACTCGTCCGAAGTCGTGCCATCGACCGCAACTACATTGATGGCCACACGATTGGCTTTGATGAAGCAATACATTCCGCCGACGCGCTGGACTTCTATGGCATCGTCCGTCGCACCGGCCTTTCGGCCACTACATTGCAGACCTTTTTCGACCTGTTTGCCAAAACCGAACGGACCGTGACGGTCTACAGCCAGGGCATCAATCAATCGGTCGCCGGCACCGATAAGGTCAACGCGATCATCAACTGCCATCTTGCGACGGGTCGCATCGGCCGTCCGGGCATGGGGCCATTCTCCGTTACCGGTCAGCCGAACGCCATGGGCGGCCGCGAGGTCGGTGGGCTCGCCAATATGCTCGCCGCGCACATGCCGATCGAGAACCAAGCTGACCGCGAGCGTGTTCAGCGTTTCTGGCAATCCCCTACGATCGCGGAAAAGGCGGGGCTTAAAGCGGTCGATATGTTTCGCGCCGTCCGCGACGGGCGGATCAAGGCGCTGTGGATCATGGCGACCAATCCCGCCGTCTCGATGCCGGATGCGGACAGCGTTGCAGCGTCCATCAGAGCATGCCCGTTCGTCGTCGTCTCCGACGTGACGGCCGCAACGGATTCGGCAAGGCTCGCCGATGTACTTTTGCCGGCAGCAGCCTGGGGCGAGAAGAACGGCACGGTGACGAACTCGGAGCGGCGCATATCACGCCAGCGCAACTTCCTGCAGATGCCGGGAGAGGCAAGGCCCGACTGGTGGATCATCTGCCAAGTCGCAAGCCGCATGGGTTGGAGCGAAGCGTTCCCTTACGCCGAGCCTGCCGAAATCTTCGCCGAACACGCTGCTCTGTCCGCATTCGAAAACGACGCGAGACGTGTCTTCGACATTGGAAGCTGCGCCGGCATCGACGCGGAATGCTACAATGTCATGTCCCCGTTTCAATGGCCACGCGCCGCGGGCCGTGCCCCCATACAGCGCGTCTTTGCCGACGGCCGCTTTTTCACGCCGGACGCCAAGGCGCGTTTCGTTGCGGTTCAAGCGTCATGGGACGAGCGTAGTACGGTAGGCTTTCCATTGACCCTCAACACCGGCCGCGTTCGCGACCACTGGCATACGATGACGCGTACGGGCAAGAGCGAGCGCCTCTCTCAGCACTATGCCGAGCCGTTCGTAGAGATACATCCCGATGATGCCGCGCGTGCTCATATCAGGGACGCTGATCTCGTGCGTATTTCGACAGGACTTGGCGCCGTCCTCGTACGCTCACTGCTCACGCCGCGACAGCAAATCGGCTCGATCTTCGTGCCGATGCACTGGAGCGATCAAAACGCCGTGCGTGCTCGCGTCGACGCGCTGGTTACGGGCGTCACCGACCCGATCTCCGGCCAGCCCGCGATGAAGAACGTTCCTGCCCGCATGGAGCGGTTCGTTGCCTCAACGTACGGCTTTGCGGTGACTAGGCGACGACCGGAAGTGCTGAACGCGGCGTACTGGGTCGTTGCCAGATGCAAGAACGGCTGGCGGGTGGAGCTGGCTTTTGCCGCGAACCCCGACGAGTGGACCGGCTTCGCGCGCACTCTCATTGGTGGCACTGGTGACATCGCCGCCTATCACGACAAACAAGCCGGAAGCATGCGCTTCGCCGGTTATGAGAATGGCGTGCTGGCGGGCATGGTCTTCCTGGCGCCGGAGCCGGTCGCGGTGTCACGTGAATGGGCGATCTCTCAGCTCGCTGGACCAAGCGTGTCGCCGCGCAAGCGCGCCACCGTGCTCGCCGGCCGCCCTGGCGCTGGCTCCATCGATAAAGGCGCCACCGTTTGCGCGTGCTTTGGCGTCGGCGCAAACGAGATTGCGGCTGCAGTAGACCGGGGCTGCTCGACCGTCGCTGCCGTTGGGGCCATGACGCATGCGGGAACGAGCTGTGGCTCCTGCCGAGGAGAGATCGGCAACGTCATTCTGCGCCAGCGGGACAAGCGCGCCGCCGGCGCTTCCACGGCGTTCGCACATCGGACTGAGGAAAAAAATGCATAGTGCGCCGCTTGCCTTCGTACCGAGATTGACGGAGCGCTTCGGCGCAGCCTTGCAGCGTGTCGGTGACATCGCGCGTCTAGCGCTCCGGCCGTCCGGGCGGCAGGATATAGCGTCGGTCTTGACGTGTAGCCGGAATGGTCACGTCTCGCTCGTTGGGGCCGGCCCGGGCGATCTGGAGCTGCTGACGCTCAAGGCCGTGAGTGCGTTGCAGATGGCCGACGTGATCCTCTTCGACCAGCTCGTGTCGGACGACATTCTTTCTCTCGCTTCGGTGAACGCCGAGCGTATCGATGTCGGCAAAAGAGGCTACGGCCGCGCCTTCCGGCAATCCGACATCAACACGCTGATGGTCGGGCACGCGCGTGCTGGCCGCCATGTCGTTCGCCTCAAATCCGGCGATCCACTGATGTTCGGGCGACTAGAAGAGGAGGTCGCTGCGCTCGAAGAGGCGGGCATCGAATATGCGGTCGTCCCCGGCATCTCGGCCGCTCAAGGTGCTGCGAGTGTGTTGAGGATGGGGTGACGCGCCGCGGTGGCGCGCGTCGCTTCCAGGCCATCACCGGACATGCTGCGGAAGGACAGCTGCCAGACGACTTCGATTGGGCGGGCCTTGCCGATCCGAAATCGATGACTGCCGTCTACATGCCGAAGGCCACCATTCGCGCCCTGTGCAATGAGCTGCTGCGACGCGGCCTGCCGCCGAGCCATCCAGCCGTCGCGGTCTTCAATGCGACGCTCGCCGACCAGCATGTCGTTCTCGGCTCCCTGGCGACATTGCCTGCTCGCATTGCGGCGGTCGATAACGGTGCGCCCTGCATCATTCTCATCGGCGCCGGTGCCGGGCGCGGTTCGACAGAAAGCGCTGCGTACGGCGGTCCACCATCCGCGGTGCGTGTGTGAACAGGAAGCCGTGCCGTCCAGCAGTGAGCAAATGCGCTATCGGCATAGCCGCAGTGTGGGGCGCGCCGTGATTAGATCATCGAGGGGACGCTGGCCGACCAAAGGTGACACGCGGGGATGGCGAGAATTTTGAAACCATATCGGCGCCAAAACCGGATTTTCGAACCCGGTAGCGGGCTCAACGAGCTAAGTCATTGACTTAAAGGGAAGTGGCTCCGCGGGTAGGGCTCGAACCTACGACCGTCCGATTAACAGTCGGATGCTCTACCACTGAGCTACCGCGGAATAAGACTAGCCATTTAAGGCGTCGCGCCTCTTAGCAGAAAGCTGCGGTGCAGGCCAGCGCCCTTGCGCGCTTGAGCCATTCCCGTAAGGCGGCCCCTCCACTCTCACAAACGGCTGCCTCAATCAAGGGGGTCGTGCCGGATTGCGCGAAATTTTGGGGTTCAGCTGGCAGAATCAGCGCCATATGGGCTCAGGTCCTGTCCGGTTGTCGCGCTCGTGCGCGGTTTGGCGGCCACCCTGGTCCCATCAAATGCTTCAACGTTGCGTGCCGCACACCGCTAGCCGCCGGGAGCGGCTCAACTCCCTCCATTACTGCTCGCACCAGGTATTGCCGCGATTTGGCCAGCGCTGAGCGAGCCCTTCGTTGAGCAGGATGCGGCTCACATCGCGCCCATCCGGCAGTTCGATATCAATCAGATTGCGTCCGTGGGGATCGGTGCGGCCGGCAGGCCGGATGCGATATCCGCCTGCAAGTAGCGCCTGCAGGCGATTCCTGGCGGCGATAGCCAGCATGCGCTCACGCTCGCACCCTGGCTCGGAGATTTCCGGCGCGTCGATGGCCACGAGTCGCCATTTTTGGCCGCGGTCGCGCCCGGTATCCCCGTCAATGATGCAATTGCGCTGCTGAGAGGCGGAGCACAGTGCGATGGGGCCGGATCGATCTTCGCCTGCGGGCTCATCGTAGTAGTGCCAGGCAGCGGCGACGGCAGCGAAACCCAAGGAGGCAAGCAGCAGGCGCATCCAGCGCTGCAGACGGATGCGCCGCGCGCGGGCAATTCGAGCCGTTTGGCCGCCGCGTCTGCGAGGTTTCGGTCTTCGATGAGATTTGGGGCGAATCCGGTCTTCGCGGATTCCGGGCGGCAATTCTGCGGGGTCAGTCTGCATCTTTGCTGCGTGGTGGTCGGGTTGGCCATGTTGGCGAATGCTAGGACGGTGATCCGCTAACAAAGTTTCCCTGAGGGCACAGCGGATTAGGGGGGGATCGGGAGTTTTTGAGATGCACGGGCGCACCACTCATCCACCGTCCTGTTAGGGTTGTATGATATTTCAATTGCAACCATAGGAGGCTAACTGCTATCTGGGGTTGTGAACGCGATCCGCAGCCGCTTCGTTCGCGGGGTTGGAAAGCGTCGCACCATTATGCCGCTGGTTTTTCGGAGGTGCCATTTGTGACGAGCGCGTTCCGTACTGTGATTGCGCTGAGGCCGTATCGCTACGCGTGAGCCACCGACGGGCCGGCCCCGAGGCGCTCAGCGTCGCCGGTAGGTCAGCTGGCCCGTGGGTTCAGCAGCGCAGTCTGCCCGGCAGTAGCGCTTGGCCTAATCCGTAATCGTAATCCTGTTGCGAAGAGCGGTCGCCGTCTCTGCGGCCCGCGCGGGACCCTGTGTGTTTTTTTGTTTTTTGAGCCGCGTCCCATGTGCCGTGGCGTGTGTGAATAAAATTTTGGGGGACTGAATGAATCTTGCGTGGGCAACAGCACGGGCAAGAGAGCCAGCGGATCGATCGGTTCTACAGGGCGACCCTGCCGGACTCTTGTCGCGGCTGGCGGCGAGAACACTGACGGTCGGTGTGATTGGCCTCGGTTACGTCGGCCTGCCGCTGGTGAGGAGCTTCTGGCGCACGGGATTTCCCGTCGTCGGCTTCGATATCGATCCCGAGAAGGTTTCTGCTCTCAATGCTGGGCACTCCTACATTCGGCATTTTCCCGCCGAGGATGTAAAGACGCTACTAGCGAGTAAGCGTTTCTCCGCGACGACGGATTTTTCCGGTTTGAAGGATGCGGACGCCATCCTCATTTGCGTCCCAACGCCGCTTTCGCGCAATCGCGAGCCCGACCTTTCCTATGTCGTCGCAACGGCGGAGAGCATTCTGCCCCATCTGCGCCCGGGGCACCTCGTGGTTCTGGAATCGACGACGTTCCCGGGGACGACCGCCGAGGTGGTGCGCCCAATTCTGGAGCGGAATGGATTGCAGATCGGCCGGGACATCTTCGTAGCGTTCTCTCCAGAGCGCGAGGATCCGGGTAATCAGCATTTCGAAACCGCGACGATACCGAAGGTCGTCGGTGCTGACGATGCGGTGAGCCGCATGCTGGTGCAGGAGCTCTACCGCACGTCCATCAGCGAGGTTGTTCCTGTCTCATCGGCGGCCACCGCGGAAGCGGTGAAGATTTGCGAGAACATCTTCCGCTCGGTGAACATCGCGCTCGTCAATGAGCTGAAAATCGTCTTCGAGCGCATGGGGATCGACGTCTGGGAGGTCATCGACGCGGCTAAGACAAAGCCGTTCGGCTTCATGGCGTTCTATCCCGGTCCGGGGCTCGGCGGTCACTGCATCCCCATAGATCCCTTCTATCTTTCCTGGAAGGCGCGCGAGTTCTCCGTGCCGACGCGCTTCATCGAGCTTGCCGGTGAAATCAACTCGGCGATGCCTGCCCATGTCGTGGAGCGGCTGGCGAGATCGCTGGACGAGCGCTTCGGAAAGGGCATGAAGGGTGCGCGCATTCTCCTTGTCGGGCTCGCCTACAAGAAGAATGTCGATGACATGCGCGAGAGCCCCTCGCTCACGATCATGGAGCTGCTGCGCGCGCGCCAGGCGGATGTCACCTACTACGATCCGTTCATTCCGGTGATCGGCCACACGCGCGAGCACGGGGAGCTTGCAGGGATGCGCTCCGCTTCGTTCGATCGCGAAACGGTTGGTGCGTTCGACGCGGTACTGATCTGCACGGATCACGATGAGGTCGACTACCAGTCCCTCGTCGATTGGAGCCGGCTTGTGGTCGATGCGCGTAACGCTACTCGCGGCGTTGAGGGCAATCGCGATCGCATCGTGAAAGCGTAAACGCATGCTCAGCTTAACGCAGTCTGCCGGAAGGTGATTGATGGCAAATGTCGCGGTGCTTGGCTGTGGCTATTGGGGGCGGAACATCGTCAGGTCGTTTCACGACCTCGGTGCCCTGGCTGCAATCAACGATCCTGATCCCGTCGTCGCTGCTGATATGGCGAACCGGTACAATGTGCCGGCGGCGTCGGTGGAATCCATTCTCGATGACCGCGCCATTACGGCGGTGGCGATAGCGGCTCCCGCATGGCTGCATGCCTCTCTCGCCTTGAAGGCACTGAAAGCCGGCAAGCACGTTTTCGTTGAAAAGCCCATCGCACTTTCGCTGGCGGATGCGCGCGAGATGCAGCGCGTTGCGGCCGAGCAGGGGCGGGTGCTGATGGTGGGGCATCTGCTGCAATATCATCCGGTGTTCGTGAAGCTGAGAGAGCTCGTTGCAACGGGTGTTCTCGGACGGGTGCAGCACGTTTATTCCAACCGGGTCAACCTCGGGAAGTTCCGCCAGGAAGAGAACGTGCTGTGGAGCTTTGCTCCGCACGATATCTCGATGATCCTGTCGCTGGTGCAAGAGGAGCCAGCCCGCATCTACGCGACGGGTGGCGCGCACCTTCGGAAGAACATCCCGGACACAGTCACGGCGCATCTTTCTTTCGCCAGCGGGGTCGAGGCCCACGTATTCGTTTCGTGGCTCAATCCCTTCAAGGAGCAGCGCCTTGTGGTTGTCGGTGATGCTGCCATGGCAGTGTTCGACGACGCGCAGCCTTGGGAAATAAAGCTCACGCTCTATCCGCACCGCATCGCATGGAACGGCGGGCGGCCGGAGCCGGTAAAGGCGGACGGGACGCCGGTTGTCGTTCCGCAGGATGAGCCGCTGCGCTGCGAGTGCCGGCATTTCCTCGAGGCCGCGGCAGGCGTGCATGCCCCGCTCACCGATGGCGTGGAGGGGATCGGCGTGCTGCGTGTTCTGAACGCCGCCGATGAGTCCCTGAAAACAGGGCGGGCGATCGAGTTTCGCGAAAGGTCCGCCGAGCGTTTTGCCGGTGTCTTCGTGCATGGAAGTGCGCTCGTCGATGAGGGCGTCGAGATCGGTGCCGGAAGCAAGATCTGGCACTTCAGCCATGTGCTGGGGCGCGTGAAGATCGGGCGCGACGTGGTCGTCG
>Ga0182748_1002473_pt1 | contig 16676 bp, 14 predicted proteins | sample eDN3rd37CKraftOP_FD_128877 | JGI IMG/M metagenome (GOLD analysis project Ga0182748, IMG submission 128877) | Enriched Organic Plus compost microbial communities from Emeryville, California, USA - eDNA 3rd pass 37_C Kraft OP (version 2) (version 2) ...
CGGCCCAGAATCTCCACCGTCCGTCCCTCGCTCTCGAACAGGACGTCCATAACGACGTCCTTATGGACGTCACTTACCCACTCACATCAATCCTCGGCAGGCGGCCTCAATCGGTCGGTTACCTTGCGCGAACGGAAGCGCAGAGAGCCAAGGCTATCGGGCCGCTGCCCCTAGCAGCCCAAATACCGCGAGTGCTGACGCTTCCGGGCCCTGGCTTTGCTTCGAATTTTCGACAACGAGGACAGGACCGGTTCGATCTTGGGACAGCCGACTGTCAGAGCATGACGCCCATGTCCCAAGGCGCGAACTCCTCATCGCCATAGCCGAGCCGCTCGCTGCATGTCCTTCTCCCCGAAGCCGTCTGGATGATGTCTTCGAAGATGCGAGCGCCTGCCTCCTCGACTGTCTCCTCCCCGTCGAGGATCGTCCCGCAATTAATGTCCATATCGTCGGGCATTCGACGATAGAGCTCGGAGTTGCTTGCAAGCTTCAGGGACGGGGTCGGCTTGCAGCCAAACGCCGACCCACGACCGGTGGTAAAACACATGACAGTAGCGCCGCCTGAAACCTGCGCGGTGGCGCCGACAGGATCGAACGCCGGTGCGTCCATGAAAACAAGCCCCTTTTCGGTAACAGGCTCGGCATAATCATAGACCGCGACGAGATTCGAAGTGCCCCCCTTGGCGATCGATCCTAGCGATTTTTCTATGATCGTGGTCAAGCCCCCCGCTTTGTTGCCTGGCGAAGGATTATTGTTGATGATCAACCCGTTTTTGGCAGCGAACTCTTCCCACCATTTCACGCGAGCAACCAGCTTTTCGCCCACCTCCTTGCTGATGGCGCGGCGGGTCAGCACATGTTCGGCGCCATAGCATTCGGTCGTTTCCGACAAGATCGCTGTGGCCCCTTGGGCAACGAGCAAATCAACGGCAGCCCCCAGCGCGGCATTGACGCTGACGCCCGAATAGCCGTCTGAACCGCCGCATTGCAGAGCCACCTTCAATTCGCTCACCGGGACCGGCACCCGCTCAACGCGATTTGCCCGCTCGAGCGCTGCCTCCACCCGTTCGATCCCCGCCTGTACGGTAGCAGCCGTCCCGCCCGATTGTTGAATAACCAGCGCGTCGCCCGAAGCTCCTCCAAGCACGCCAGTGAGATCGCCAACCTCGCAGCCAAGGCCGATAATGACCACCTTGGCAAAGTTCGGATGCGCCGCGTAGCCGGCGATGCAGCGCCGCAGTGCCTCCACGCCCTCCACGTTTGCGTCGAGGCCACATCCGCGCTTGTGGGTCAATGCGACCACACCATCGACATTGGGGTAGGCATCCAGCCGTCCGCGGAAATGATCGGCGACCATCCGGGCGACGGTGGCCGAGCAGTTCACGCTCGAGATCACTCCGATATAGTTGCGCGTCGCGATGCGCCCGTCTTCGCGGATGATGCCATCGAATGTGCGAATTTCGCTCGCGGTGGGGGTCGGACGAACATCCGAGCAGAAGGAATAGTCGCGCGCAAAGTCAAGCATCTCGAGATTATGGAGATGTATGTGGGCTCCGGCTGCGATGTCGGCGGATGCCGCTCCGATCAGCGCGTTATATCGCTTTATCTCTGCCCCTTTCGAAAGCGCTCGCCGCGCGATCTTGTGGCCTGCAGGTACATCATCCTGTGCCGTGATCCCATCGCGCAGATATTCGCCTTTGGCGATAGGTCGTAGCGCAATCATGACGTCATCGGCAGCGTTCAGCAAAAGGACCGACGGCTTTTCGAGCGACCCCTTCGTCCCGGACCCACCCGCGCTCGAAGAGGACGTGAGATTCTCTGTCATTATCCATTCCCGGATTGCAGACTCCTCCGGCGCGCAGATCAGGACCCGGCAGGAAGCGAATGCTCGCCTCCTCGCCCGCGATCCGAGACTCCCCGCATTTTGGAGACTGGAGTTATATAGGACCGGCCTTCGCTAGCGACTGACCATGAAGTAAGTTTAGGCGTTCGGGGCGGGTGCCACTGTCAAGCTTGTTACAATAGTTGGACTTTCCCTGGCGGCAGGATAACCTGATGACGGGGCCTCGGGCCTGAAACGCGGTTTGGATCACATGACACGGCACAAAGCTTGGACGAAGGCGTACCAATATTCGATGCGGTGGCGGCAATGATCCGACGCTCGGTTCCCTCGCCTGGCGTTCCAAGCGTTCACCCATCGGCATTCTGGTTCGAACGCGCACCCGTTCCCGGTGTCGAAACCGACCTGATGCAGTGGCTTTCTCCTAAAGTGCGGGACGCCGTCGCGGACGCGGCGGTACGGCGGAAAGTCGGCGCGGGAGGCCTCATTTTTCAGCATGGCGATTCAGGCCGCGCGATGTACCGCGTACTCGAAGGAACAGTTCGCCTCTCGTTGATGCGCGTCGATGGCTATCAAATGATCTTTGCCCTTCTGGGCCCCGGCGAATGTATTGCCGCGAGCAGCCTGATCGACAACCACCCGCTCCCTCAAACCGCCGAGGCGCTCGACGATGTTCAGCTTCAGGTTGTTAGTGCGTCCGCCTTCGCGAAGCTGAGAGAGGATCACCGGGAGTTCGATAATGCCCTTTTGCATCTGTTGGCGCGCCGACTTCAAAGGTTCAGCATTCAGGTCGCAACCACCCAGCTTGCCGACCTCTCGAGCCAGCTCGTCGTCCGACTTCTCGAGCTGGCCAAGCGAGATGCGCACGGTCGCCTGATGGCGACCGTTACGCACTCGGAACTGGCCATGTTGGTGACTGTCTCGCGGCAATCGATCCACAGGACACTCAAGAGCCTCGCAGCCGAGGGGCTGATCGAGCTCCACTACGGTTCGATCGAACTACTCGATCTGGAGGGGCTGAAAGCCAGAGCCGAATTTCTCTGACCCTTCAACGGGGCAATTGTCCCTCCAGCCGCGGTTGTTCTGTTCTCGGCATCGATGACGATCTTCAGCCTCAGTAATTCGAAAAGCATGAGCAGCAGGATGGCGTTCCAGAAAATCAGCGAGTAATTTCCCAGCAGGACCGAAACGACGATCCAGATTGCCATGCCACTGGCAAAGAGAATGAGATTGATGATGGAGAGCGCCGATACGACACGGCTTTTACGCGTGAGCAGAACTTGCGGCATAAAGGTGGCGGCGGCGAAGATGCCATACACGAAAGCGACCTGCTGAACCCAGCGCGGGGTCAGGAGCGCGGCGACGAACCACGGCGCCGCAAGGTCGAGCACCAGCAAGACGGTCCCAAGCGATATCAGGTAGGCTCCGAGCGTCTTGCGCGAAATCATCCACATCATCAACAGGTTTGCCGACAAACCGATCGAATTGAGGACGATCATTGTAACGATCCCATATTGAATGCCGATCAAGACAGCCAATGTGCCAAGACACAGGAGAAGCAGGTAGGACCCCGCCGACAAACCCTCGTAATCGCGCCTCCGCCACGTCTTCCACGCCTGCGTTATCGGCGCGCTCATCGTCATAAGACCCGCGAATAGTGAAAGTAATTCGATCAAGTCCACGCCGGCTCCCCTATGATACTGCCAATCGCCAGGTCATTTGAGCGGCGATGAACCACACGGTAACTTCTCGTTGCCAGCATCCCCAATTCAGGCACGGCTGCCGGGGTCGCGATCGAAGCGCAGCAGATATTTGTTGCCCGTCTTCTTCTGCACGAGCTTTTTCAGAATATCGGGGCGCAGCAGATCGGCGAGCCCGATCTCCGCGGAGAAATGGCTGGCGAACGTTGTTTCATGCTCGCGCGCGATCCGTGACAGGAGACGTTCCCTGGTCTCCCGAGCGACCTTGTTCAGGAAATGCGTGACAAGAAAGGCGCCGACACTCCACGCAAGGCCATATCCCCGATCGAGCACAGTCTCCCCAGGATCAAGCGACCCATAGATGTAGACCTGCTTGGGAGTCTCGCTGCCATAGAGGCTGTAGGAGGAACTGAAACGCACCTCCGAGGCCTCCATCGCATGCAGCAGCATATTGGTCATCGTCCCTCCACCCACCGGATCGAAGGCGATGGTCGCCCGTGTCTCGCCGATCTCGCGAGAGAGGGCTTCGCGGAAGTCTGCAGCGCTGCTGTCGACGACGCGTTCGGCGCCAAGAGACTTCAGCAGCGCGACCTGCTCGGCGCCGCGAACTATGTTCACGAGGTCCACGCCGTCGGTCATGCAGATCTTGACCAGCATCTGGCCAAGATTCGAAGCCGCCGCGTTATGGACAAGCGCTCGGTGCCCTTCCATTCGCATGACCTCCACCATGGCGAGCGCAGTGAGCGGATTGACGAACAGGCCGGCGCGGGCCGGTGGCGGTGTATGCGATGGCACGACCAGGCAATCGTCGGCGGCGATGGTCCGGTAGCGGGCATACATGGCGCCTCCGAATGCCGCCACCGTCTGCCCGATCATGTGCCGCACATCGGGCGCGGCATCGACCACCATTCCGGTGCCTTCGTTACCCACCGCCAGGCTCAGCCCGACTCGTCGCTCGAACGGCCCAGGCCGCCGGTTGACAAGTTCGGCGGTCATCTCGCAGCAATTCCCCTGATCGTTCAGCTGCGCGGTGGAGAGGTCCGCGGAAGCGAGGAGCAAACCCATGTCGGAGGGGTTGACGGGAGCCGCTTCCATTTGAATGCGCACCTCTCCTGCAGCGAGCGGAGGAAGCGCCTCTTCGCAAAGGCGCAGCCTGAGAACTGCCTCGGGCCCGATCTCCGAGCGCAGCACAAGATTGGTTTGTCCGTCTTTCATTCCCGGTTCCATCGATGTCCAAACAGAAGGGCCGCGCCACCCCGATACGCCCGCACCGCACGAGCGCGCCGATGTGGCCAGTAGCTTATGCGAATGGCCCGCTCCTCACGCTACGGCTTCGAAAGGCCGTTCGTCCGCGTCGGCTTCGGAGAAGGCTGCAAGTCTCGTGGCGACGATCTGGGCGGCCTGCGCCATGATCCGATCAAGCAAGTCCTGCACGGACGGGATATCCGTGATGAGACCGGCGACCATTCCGCAACTCCACGCCCCTGAATCCACCTCGCCCTCGCGCATGACCCGCGGATAAACGCCCGCAACCTGGTCGTGGATGTCGTCGATCTTAAGCGCGCTTCCGCGCTGACGCTCGATTTCCAGTAGGGAGGTTACAGCCGCGTTGTTGAGCACGCGCTCGGTGTTGCGGAGCGAACGCATGACGAGCCGGGTATCGAGCTCGCTCGCACGGATCAGCGCTTGTTTGACATTGTCGTGAACGGGCGCTTCCCGCGTGGCAAGGAAGCGCGTTCCCATCGCCATGCCATCGGCCCCCAGGGCGAGGGCGGCGACGAGGCTCCGGCCGTCGGCCATGCCACCCGATGCCACGAACGGTAGCTTGAGGACGGCCGCCGCCGCGGGAAGGAGGATCATATTGGGAACATCGTCTTCGCCTGGATGTCCGCCGCATTCGAAGCCGTCGACGCTGACCGCATCGCATCCGATACGCTCCGCCTTCTGCGCGTGCCGGACCGAGGTGCATTTGTGGATAATCTTCACCCCGGCCTGCCGAAGAGCCGGAATATAAGCTTCAGGGCTACGGCCCGCCGTCTCGACGGCTTTCACGCCCCCTTCGATGATCGCCTGGATATATTCCTCGTAGGGAGGCGCCTTGAAAGTCGGGAGAAATGTGAGATTAACCCCGAAGGGCTGATCGGTCATAGACCGGCAGCGGGAAATCTCCTTGGCGAGCAACTCCGGCGTGGCCTGCGTCAACGCCGTCAGAATGCCAAGTCCTCCAGCGTTCGATACCGCTGATGCAAGCTCGGCCAAACCGACATAGTGCATGCCCCCCTGAATGATGGGCCGACGGATTCCGAAAAGTTCCGTTATGCGAGTGCGCATCTCTTACCTCTCTTGATATCGTCAAAGGATGGGATGGTGTGGGCCGACGGCTGCGGGCAGCGGCGGGCGCAAGGTGCTCCAGGAGGTAGCTTTCTCGAAGGCGGCGGCGGCGGCGATGATATCGACCTCCCGCGTTGCGCGCCCGACAAGCTGGAGGCTCAGCGGCAATCCCTCGGACGACAAACCGCAAGGCAGCGAGATCGTCGGATGGCCACTGAAATTGAAGGGCGCGGTGAAGGCGAGATATTCTGCCATGGCCTCGGGCGAGATCACTGGCTGAGGCGCGACCTCTCCGAGGGTCGGGGCCGAGACACCCATCGACGGCAGGCAAAGGATATCCACCGAATCGAAAACTTCATCGAGCCGAGCCGAAACCCTCGCCCAGACCGAATAGGCGCGAGCGAGATCCACTGCGTGAGCGCTCGCGCAGGTTTCCAGCAGTTCGACAAAGGTCGGCCCGATCTCTGACTTTCGCGCTGGGAAAATCTCGGCGTGCACCAGCAGCGCCTCAGCACCGGACAGGATTCCAAAATAGCCACACAGCTCGAACAGGGACGCAATGTCGACCGGCACAATCCGCGCCCCCGCGTCGGCCAATACGGCGGCGGCCTTCTCGATCGCCGCCGCCACTTCGGGACTTGAATGATCGTGGCAGTAGCTTTCATCATATCCGACGACGAGGTCCGTTACCGACTGCCGCGTCGCGGCCCGATATGAATCGCCCGCGACACGAAGCGATAATGGGTCGCGGCGGTCGCGTCCGGCTACCGCATCGAGCAAGATGGCGGCATCTTCTACCGAGCGGGCGAAGGGACCGACATGGTCGAGGCTGTCCGCGAAAGGAAAAGTCCCGTATCGGCTGATGCGTCCGAATGTCGGCTTGATCCCGACGATGCCATTCACGGCCGCGGGAAAGCGTATGGAGCCACCGGTATCGGTACCGAACGAACCGAAACTGAGACCGGAGGCAACCGCGACAGCAGAACCGCTCGACGAGACGCCCGCCCACCGCTCCGGATCCCAGGGATTGCGGGGAGGCTCAAAATCGGGATGATAACCGGAGAAGGCGAATTCGGTCATTGCCTGCTTGCCGAGTAGAATTGTTCCGGCATCATCGAGACGCTCGACAATGTGGGCGTCGTGGGCGGGTTTCCAATTCGACAAGATCTTGGATCCGACGCCGGTAGGAATGTCGCGAGTGTAGAAGATATCCTTTATGCCCATGGGAATGCCATGAAGCGGACCTCGCCACTCCCCTTGCGTGATTTCTCGTTCAGCCTTGGCTGCCTGCTCCCGGGCCCGTTCGGCCACCACGGTCACGTAAGAGCCGAGCGCCGGATCGAGGGCGGAAATGCGGGCAAGCATCGCTTCTGTGAGGTCGCGCGGGGAGACGGCGCGCGACCTCAACAGTTCCGAGACCTCACTGATTGGAGACTGACACAGCGTGTCGAGATTTGTCACGGCCTGGTCTCCTTGCGTCGAGCACAGTCTGGAAGGCTTGGAAGCGGTTATGCTAGGCGCCTCAGCCGAAGCCTTCCGCCATCAGGACTTTGCCCGGCCCTTCCTCATAGGGTGTGAAGGATTTGACGAGCAGGGTCATGTTCGAGAACTTCCAGCCGTCGGCTTCGCGGCGATACTGATCGGAATAGCCCGCCATCAGCCAATAGGCCCGGCTGGTCGGCCTCGCGACTGCAGACTCCCAGAGGTACCAGCTCCCGGTCGCGCTATCGCCGGTCACGTCGATGACCGGATTGGTCATGTAATGAGCGGCGAAAGCGAGCCCCTCAGCGGTGGAAGCGAAGAAATTGCGGATAGCCTCGCGGCCTTCATATCTGCCGAAGGGATCGCCGTGCCAGACGGCGTCCTCGGTAAACAAAGTGGCCAATTCATCGGCGGGATACCCCTCATCGCACAGCCTGGCATAGCGATATTTGAGGGCGCGGATCGCCTCGATGTCCAGGAGTCGCCTGATATCGGCCTCGAGTGTATCGGTCATATTGGTCGCCTTCCTGAGCTCTAGAATTTTGTGCGGACCTGCAGCACGTAGCTGCGCGGCGGTAGCGGGACATGCAGATAGCTCGGCGCGCCGAAGACATTGGCTGCCAGCGGGGTATTTGAGGCGAAAGCGACGATGTAGCGGTTCGTCAGGTTGCGAACGCTGAAGCTCACATCCCAGCTTTCCGAACTCGATCCGAAGGCGATGCGCGCGTCCAGCGTTGCGAAACTTTTCTGACGCTGACGCGGGTTCAGGTCGCCCTGCGTGAAGTACGAACCGGAAAAGCGGGAATCGGCATTAAGAGTCAGCAGATGGTCATCGAGGACCTCCTGCTGCCAGGTCAGGCCGACGTTGCCGTTCCACTTGGGGACATATTGATTGCTCTTACCCTTGTAGTTGCACAGCAGTCCACCGGGTGCGTCGGGCGTCTGTCCCACATAGCAAAGGCCATAAAAGGTCCCGAACTCGAAGTCGGTATAGGCGAAGGCGCCATGGGCGGTGAGATGGGGGGTGATGCTCCAGCGCGTATCGAGCTCCAGCCCCTTGACCTTCGCGCTCGCAGCATTGCCCACATTATAACCTAGGCCGCCGTCGTACAGGCTGATCTGGAGGCTTTTGAAATCCTGATAATAGGCTGCCAGGTTGATCTCGGCCGTCCGGCCGAGTGAAATCTTGGTGCCGATTTCATAAGCGTCGTTCTTTTCATTTTCGAATTCGAACGCGCCCCCGAGAGCGGGAACATTGTTCGACCTGGCGTCGAAGCCGCCCGATTTGGCGCCACGCTTCCAGGAGGCGTAGGCCAATATGCCTGGGGCGGGATTTGCCTCGAGCGTGATGGATGGCAGCAGCGCCTTGTCGGTCCGCTTCCCGCTGAGCGAATGTGCGTTGACGTTGAAGCCAAGCGAATAGGTTGCGAGCGTGTCGGGACCGGCCGGCAATCCGTCCTTGGTCATGAATACGTCGCGCGTCGCCTTCTTTTCCCCCCAGGAGTAGCGCAGTCCGCCCGTCAGACGCACGCTGTCGCTGAGATGGTAAGTAACCTGGGCAAACGCGCTTGCCGTCTTGCTGACCTGATTGACGTGCCGAAGCAAGCTGGCGTTTTCAAGAGCATCGCCAAAGCCCGGCGCCACCCCGTTGAACACGGGCACGATGATGCTCCCGGTCGGGAAGGGGGCATCTTCGTCATAGGTATACTCGTTTCTTTCGAAGTAGAGGCCCCCTATATATTCAACCGGACCGCCCTTGTTCGACTCCAGCCGGATTTCCTGGCTGAACTGGTCATATTTGTCCCGGCTGGCGACGTTCAGAAAAGTCGCCGCGGTAAAGTCCGCATCGAAGAAATCGCGATATTTATAACCCGAATAGCCCGAGATCGAAGTGATCGTGAAGGGATCGAACTCGCGCCGGGCGGTCAGCACGAATTCCTTCGCCTTGTTGATGGAGAAGCCTTGGGTATAGGATCCCTGCCAGTTGCTGATGTTGTCGAGAACGCTGGTTGGCTGGCCAAGCGCGACAAGGATTTGTGCATAGGTCAAGCCCGCAAAGGGTCCGGCCACGGCCGGAGTCTCGTCGGCGGTCTCCTCGGGCAGTCCGCTCCGGCGATAATAGTCATATTCGCCCTTGAGGGTGACGGTAAAATTGTCCGTCACATCATAAGCGATGGTGCCGCGGATCTGGCGTTCCCGCAAAGCAGGGAAGCCTTTTCCGGTCTCGTTATTGTTCATGAAGCCGTCGGAATCAATGTAACGACCAGCTATGCGAAAGCGTAGCGCGTCACTAAGGGGAGCTGAAAGAGCAGCTTCTGCTGAGTAAGCACTAAGATCGGTTTCGTACCGGGTGATCTCGGCTTTCGCATAGCCCTCAAAGTCTGACGTCGGCTGCGCACTCGTCACGTTGAGCGCACCCGCGACACTGTTCTTGCCAAAGAGGATCGACTGCGGACCCCGCAAAACCTCGACCCGCTCGACATCGAGAAAAGGGATGCGCGCCTGAAAAGGCCGGCCGCGCGAGATGCCGTCGACATAGGTGCCGACGGACTGTTCAAGTCCCTGGTTCTCGCCGCTAAAGATGCCGCGAATACCGAGATTCTGCGAGAAAGCGACTTCCACGAAGGTCAGGCTGGGCGCAAGCTTGGGCAGATCGGCGATCCGGTCGATGCCGGACGTCTGCATCGTTTCGGGGCCGAGCGCCGTCACCGCAACAGGAACATCCTGAAGCCGTTCGGTTCGGTGCCGGGCTGTCACGACAATATCGCTTAATCCGCCGCCTTCCTGAGCGTCCTGCTCGGCTTGCGATGTCTCCGGAGCGAAAGGGGCCGACTGGTCTTCCGTCTGGGCGCCAGCGGGCGCGGCACTGGCGATGCCAACGGCGAATGCGGCTGTGCCCGCAAAGAACCGCAAAGCGCGCGAAACAGGCGCTGCGTTTGGAAGACACATCTCGTTGAGCATGATAACACCCCCTTTTTATAAGTTTTTAGAACATCGGATATCTGAAATCGGATCGTGGGCTTTCGCGCCCGCGGTTCCCGGTTATGTCTCCGGTATGGCGAATTGGTAGCGCAGCTCGCTCAATCGTAATGTCGACTTTGTGACATTTACTAGAATTTCCGTGGTGTAGGCACAGGGCCAGAACGGGCGATGTCGAGAGGAGGAAGGCGCCGCGATTACGAAGCCATCTGTCCTTCTGGGCTACAGAACACACCACGCTGGTCGCTATCGACCGACGGTGCAAGATTTAAATTTATAATTTTCGCACGGCACATGTCAGGCGCAGCGGGGCCCGCTGCGTCGCCGGCATCCGTGATCGACCATCGAGGAGCAAAAAATGCGACTGGCAAGATTCATATTGGACGGCGAGCGGGGGATAGCCGCGGCAGTGGGTGACGGGTCATTTTTTGGCTTGCCGGCGAGCGATCCCGCCTTCCCCGGAGACATCGACGAACTGATTGGGCAAGGCGCCGAAGCGCTGGCGGCAGCCGCAGCGGCTTGCCTCAAGGGAAAGCCGGTCGAAATGGAGCGTGCACAGCACCTTCCGCCGTTGGCCCGGCCCGGCAAGATTTTGTGCATCGGGTTGAATTATGCCGATCACTCGGCGGAAAGCGGGCTGGAAGTCCCCGAATATCCCGTAGCGTTCGGTCGCTTCGCCTCCGGTTTGATCGGCCATGGCGATTTCATAGAGCGGCCGCGAATTTCGGATATGCTCGACTATGAGGGCGAGTTTGTCGCCGTGATCGGCAAACGCGGGAAGCATATCACGCTGGCCGACGCACTAGACCATGTCGTTGGGTATTCACTTTTCAACGACGTGTCGGTTCGAGACTATCAGCTGCGCACGCCGCAATGGACGATCGGCAAGAATTTCGATCGGAGCGGACCTTTTGGACCCTGGCTGGTGACCGCGGATGAGCTTCCTGCAGGATGCAAAGGGCTGCGACTGCGGACCCGCCTCAACGGAATCACCGTCCAGGATGCCAGCACCGACGACATGATGTTCGATGTCGCGTCGCTGGTTTCGACCCTGAGCGATGCCTTCACGCTCGAGCCTGGCGATATCATCGTAACTGGCACGCCGGCAGGTGTGGGAGGCGCGCGGAACCCTCCGCTTTGGATGAAGGACGGCGACGTGGTCGAAATCGAGATGGAGGGGCTCGGGACCCTGCGCAACAGCGTGCGCGACGAATAGCCTAACGGCGAAAGGACCAAGCGCGACGCAGAGCCGGTCTGTTCGCGCGGCCCTGCCTGTAAGTGGCGCTCGCACGGAAGAGAACGGGCACCGGGGGCGCTCGGCCACATTGGAAATACCAGCGAGGACGAAACCCGCGCGCGGGCGATGGTCGCGCGCCGTCCATTGGTCGACAAGGAGCGATATCGCGCGGTTAAGGCGAAGGTGGACCGCGCTACGCGGCCCATGCCGAGGGTCTACCCGCCCGACTGATGGGCGCCCATTCGCCTCATGCGCGGGAGTCGTGGGGGCGCGTAAGGCTCGGCGCGCTGAGTTCGGCCGCATATCCGACCTTGAGCAGCCCCGCCTCGTCGAACGGGCGCGCGACCAGCTGAATACCAAGAGGCAGGCCGTCCGCGTCGAGCCCGTTCGGCAGGGACAGGGTGGGATGACCGGTGAAATTGAAGGGGGCCGAGAAGGCAATCCCCGCCGCGACCGCTTCCGCGGGAACGTCGGGCTCCACCGACATCATGGAAAGCGGGGGAACACGGGAACCCGCGCCCGGGAGCAGGAGATAGTCGGCGCTTCCGAAAGCGACATCCAACAAGGTCTCGGTGCGCCGACGCGCTTCCGCTGCGCGCAGCAGGTCGTCCGATGCGGTTTGCTGGCCCACGGTCATGAGTTCGCGAACATTCCGTCCGAACCTGTCGATCGTTTGGCGAAACTTCTCGCGCCCATAGGCCCTCAAGGCTTCCGACCCCGCCACGGCGAGCCAATGGTTACATATTTCGGGTAGATTGAAGAGGTCGACATCGACCAATTTCATGCCCGCGTCTTCGAGCCTGCTCACCGCAGCGAGAGTCGCCTTGACCACTTCGGATTCGGCATAGGTTTCGAAATAGCGGACATCGATGCCGAGGCGCAGCCCGCGCACGCCTTGTGAGATCGCGGCCAAGGGATCGCCAACCTCGGCACCGGCGCTGAAAGGGTCGCCCTCGTCGCGCCCGGCGACCGCGCGGTAGAGCAGGCCGACATCGGTCACGGACCGCGCGAAGGGACCCACATGGTCGAGCGTCGCTGAGAAGGGGTGTACGCCCCGCCGGCTGATCCGGCCAAATGTCGGCTTGAGGCCAACGATACCGTTCACGGCGCTCGGAAACCGGATCGATCCGCCGGTGTCAGACCCGAAAGCCCCGAAGCAAAGAGATGCCGCAACGGCTACCGCGGATCCGCCGGACGACATGCCCGGCGTTCGATCCTCGGCCCATGGGTTGACTGGGGCAGGCGCGACATTGGCGGGGTAACCGATGAAAGCGAACTCCGCAGTCGCCTGTTTCCCGAGTGTGATGGCACCAGCCGCGTCCAGGCGATCGACTACATGCGCGTTGCGATCGGGCATCCGTCCACGCAATTGGAGCGAGCCGGCTTCGGTCGGCATGGTGACCGTGTCGAAAATATCTTTGATGCCGAGCGGAATGCCATGAAGCGGGCCCAGATAGGTACCGGAAAGAATCTGCTGCTGTGCGGCCACCGCCGCTTTCATCGCTCCCGCGGCATCAATATGCACATATGCATGCAGATGCTGATCGATACGATCGATGCGTTCAAGCATCGCGGATGCCAATTCCACCGGCGACACCGACCTATTTTCGATCAGCGGGGCAACCTGCGAAATCGTTCCGCAGCAAAGACCATCAATATCCATCGTCACTCTCTTGTTCGAATTTCGCTGACGGTCCTGCCATCAGGCCCGGACCACTGGAGCTACCAGGGTCTTGGCTGGCCCTTCCTCATATGGCGTGAAAGATAGTATCTTCATCTTGATCGCCGCGATCTTCCATTCGCCTGCCACGCGAGTGTATCTGTCCGTGTATCGGCCCATCAGCCAATAGGCTTGGCCAGTGCCCCGCAGCACCATCTGTTGCCAGAGCATCCACCTGCCCGTTGCGGTGTGGCCCGCGATCTCGATCTCGGGATTGAGCAAATAGTGGGTGGTGAAGGAGACTTGACGGGCAGCTTCTTCAAAGAACGCCCTAATTCCCGCCCGCCCAACCGCCGAGCCGAATTGATCGCCATCCCATGTCGCGTCGCTGAGGAAAAGCTCCGCAAGGGCGTCTGGGGCATAGTCCTGATCGCACAGATAGGCGTAGCGATACTTAAGGGCTTCGACCGCTTGCTTATCGAGCCGTTCCTTCAGCTCCTGTGCCAGTGCCTGTGCTGTGGGCATCGGGGTTCTCCTAAAATTGCAGCGGCTCGCCGCGCGAGGCGAGTGGGCGAAGCCAACACAGACAATATTTATAATTTTTGAGCTGTCTAGTAGAATTTTCGCTTGGCTAGTAGCGCCATTATCCATTTATATATAAATTATGACAGAGGAATCATCCAGAACTGGCGCTCGCCTGCGCTGGCGGCCATGACAAGAGGTGAAGGAGAAATCATTGGAAGACGATCAGCTCGATACCATGATCGCGTTCCTGGCGAGGCCGACGGGGCGGGGCGGGGTCGACCGCGCGCTACGCGAAATCGTCCTCCGGCTCGTGAATGGCAGTTATCAGCCGGATGAAAAGTTGAACGCCAACAAGATCGCCAAGGAGATCGATGTCGGGCTGGTGCCTGTTCGCGAAGCCCTCCACCTCCTTGCCGGACAGGGAATTATCACTCTTCTTCCCCAGAAAGGAGCGAGGGTAAAAGGACTTTCACGCGCTGAAACCGAGGAATGGCACGAGATATTCCGCGCGATCACGCTCATCGGGATGCGCAGAGCCGCTCGGTTGCTGCGCGAGCAGCCCGGACTGCGGGCACCATTGGCGGAGGCGCGCACGGTGCTGGAGCGCCTCGCATCAGAGCAGACGGGCGCAGGAATCGTCACGACTCTGCTGGAATTCCACCGCCGCATCAACGCCTTCTGCGGTTCCGAGCTGCTCGATGAAGCATCGCGCCGGCTGCAGGTCGTCCACTGGATCAGCTTTGTCGCCCAATATGCGACGCTCGTTCCTTACCGTGAGACCATAATGGGCAATTATTTCCGCTTGGTCGATGCGCTGACCCGGGGAGATGCCGATTCCGCGGTAGCAGCCTATAATTATAGCTGCGCATTCCTCAATGCGCTAATTCGCGGGGAACAGCCTGAGGCCGGAACGACATGGATGCCGGACGGGACGAGCTGAGACGCTACGCTCCCCCGCTACGACCCTTTGTAACAAAGGTGACAGAGGCAGGCAGACCGGCGCCCTATTAATCGACTGAGGGTGGGTTCCCGCCACCACGAGTGTCACACAGTGCGGTTTAAGGGAAAAACATCGGGCCACGCGAGCCACTCACCCGGGCCGAGCATCCACCAAGCAAGGACGTAACATGACGACAAAGAGGATCGCCCCTCTGTCTCAAGACATTCTTCCAGCGAGCATTCGCTCGCGGATGGTGGAAAATGTGAACGGCCTGCACATGCATATATTGGAGGCGGGCGAAGCGGCTGGTTCCGCAGGCACGATCTTGCTCCTTCACGGCTTCCCCGAACTCGCTTTTGCCTGGCGACGAATCATGCCGATACTAGCGGAGCGCGGATATCATGTGATCGCGCCCGATCAGCGCGGCTACGGCCGGACATCGCCCGAGCCGGTTTCCTTTAGCGACGACCTTGAACCCTATTCGCTTCTCAATCTTGCTGGCGACATGATCGCGCTGCTCGGTGCGCTTGATTTGCCTTGCGTTGCCGCGGTGGTAGGCCATGACTTTGGATCGCTAGTAGCCGGGACCTGTGCGCTGGTGCGGCCCGACCTCTTCCATCGGCTGGTGCTGCTCGGCACTCCCTTTGCGGGAGCGCCGGCGCTAGGAACGGTCCTACCTCAGCCGCCGGCAGATGATCCGATCCATCCGGCGCTTCTTGCGCTTCCGACCCCGCGGCGGCACTATCTGCACTATTACGCCGGCCCCGAGGCGAACGGGCATATGTGGAATTGTCCGCAGGGCGTGTCGGACATGTTACGTGGCTATTATCATCACAAGAGTGCCGACTGGCCATATAATCAGCCACATCCGCTCGCGGCCTGGAGCGCCGAGCAGCTGGCCCTCATGCCGACTTACTACGTCATGCCAGCAAACCAGACGATGGCCGAGGTCGCTGCCGCGCACATGCCGTCGAAGGACGAAGTCACGACATGCTCGTGGTTAACCGAAGCGGACCTTGCGTTCGTCGCGGGGGAATTTGCGCGGACCGGTTTCCAGGGCGGCATGCAATGGTATCGAAGCGCGATGCGCGGTGACATGGCACGGGGGCTCGCGTTGTTTGCGGGCCGCAAGGTCGAGCGCCCTGCCATGTTCATCGCCGGCGAGGCAGACTGGGCCGCCTTCCAGGCGCCCGGCGCGATCGAGACAATGAGCGCACATCTCGCACGAAAGCCCATAACCCCTCGGTTCGTCGAAGGCGCCGGTCATTGGCTTCAGCAGGAGCAACCCCTCGCGGTAGCCGATAGGCTGACGGTCTTTCTGCAAGAGACGCCCCCGCCTTCATAGGCTCCTCCGAGGGACGGCGCGCCCTTCAGTAGGCTGAATGCGCCACCGGCCCGGGGGCTGCGCCGAACCGACGGATATCCGTCAGGCCGTTGGTCAGCATATGCCCAAAGTCGCTTCCGACTGTTAGAAAATTAAAGCCGAGTTCCTTCATCTGCCCGGCATAGTCGACGCTGTGGTTGTGGATGCCGGCGATCTGGCCCCGCGCCTTAGCCGCTGCCACGATGTTCTCATAAGTCCGAAGTATTTCTGCTTCGGTCCGATCGAGGATCGCGGGCAGTCCCATCGACAGTCCAAGATCACTTGGGCCAACATAGATGCCGCTTATTCCCGGCGTATCCATTATCGCTTCTGCGTTGTCGACCGCATCGCGCGTTTCGATCTGCGGGAGGAGAACAATGTGCTGGTTCGCTTCGCCTTGCGGATTGGCGCTGGTCGGCGGGAACGGCGCTCCCCGAACCGGGCCGCATGACCGCTCGCCTAAGGGCGGATATAGAGCATGGCGCACCAGACGCCTGGGTTAGCGTCCGCGCTCGTGGTGTAATTTCCGGTGTAGGCGATGGTGTATTCCGGGGTGGGGCATGCCCCACCCCGGAATGCGGCGTCGCTGGTGGCCACCGGGTTCATCGTTATGGTGGAG
>Ga0182748_1002478_pt1 | contig 16654 bp, 15 predicted proteins | sample eDN3rd37CKraftOP_FD_128877 | JGI IMG/M metagenome (GOLD analysis project Ga0182748, IMG submission 128877) | Enriched Organic Plus compost microbial communities from Emeryville, California, USA - eDNA 3rd pass 37_C Kraft OP (version 2) (version 2) ...
ACAGCCACAGCCACAGCCACAGCCACAGCCACAGCCACAGCCACAGCCACAGCCACAGCCACAGCCACAGCCACAGCCACAGCCACAGCCACAGCCACAGCCAGTTTTAGAAAATCCTGTTCCTGTATCAGCATCTGACATGCTGGGGCTTACTGGGCAGGATCTTCCAGTGAAGCAATTCATGAAGCAGTGCGACCTTCTGATTGCCAACAACCGTGAGAACTGGAATGAAGACACGGCAAGCGACGTCAAGACAGTCGTTCGCATTTTCTGCGGTATTCTGGACGAGCACAATGTTCTCACGAGCAGTGCCATTAATCAGACCCACCTGGCGGCATTGCGCCAGCATTTCAATAACATCCTTGTCAGATGGGGAAGCAGTTCGCGTTACGTGGCAATGACGACCGTGCAATTACGGGAGGCGACAGAACGGGAAGTAATTCGCGCACAAAAGCTTAATTTGCCAGCACCGAAGGTCGGCTTGTCGACTGGAACAATCAGGCGTCACCTTGGTAATCTCGAACAGTTCCTGAACCATCTTGTCGCGTCAGGTTTCACGTTGCGGGCATTCACGTTCAAAGGGATCAAGCCGAAGAAACGCAGCCTCGCATCCGTTCGGGCGCTGACTGCTAAACCCGGCCCTGAGCAGGTTGAGCCGATCTTCCAGCTTCCGGTGTTCACCGGTTGTGCCGGGCCGATGCCGCAGGAAATGCGGGAGTTCGGGCAGGCCGTATATCATTCGTCCCTTTATTATGTGCCAATGCTTTACGCATATCTGGGCGCAAGACGCGCCGAATTTACGGGCCTCATGGTTGATGATGTGGTTTACGCAAAGGATGAAGGTATGTGGTCCATCAAAATTCGGAAAAATGAGCTCCGAGGATTGAAGAACCTCCAATCAGAACGCGATCTCCCCGTACCAGATGAGCTTATTCGACTGGGTTTTATCGACTACGCAAAGCGTCTGAAGGAACTCGGGCACAGATGTTTGTTTCCGGAATTGGTCGCTCCAGGACGCAAAAACGATACCGGTGATCGTTTCTACAAGAGCTTTGTCCCTTTGCTGAAAGCGGAAACGGGGCTTGGTGATCAGCTTTGGGGTCGCGCAATCCATGCCCTGCGCCATGGTTTCAGCAACACGCTGAAACAGAAGGGGATAGAAATGTCGATCATGGAAGACATTACGGGGCATCTGGGCCGAACGGAGGGAGAGACACGTTACACGAACATTGCCAGCTTGACGGTGATGAAAAAAGCAATCTCCGTGTATCCGGTCATTACGGGTCATCTGCAACCACAGCCCTTACGCTTGCTGTCGTATGTCGAGGCAAAAGAACCAGCGCCCTGGTTTAGAAAAGAAAAAGAGAAGCCGTCCCGGCGTCGCAATTCATAGTTAAGAAAACAGCGCGACGACGTTAGGTGTCGCGCTGTACGTATTATCAACGCGCGAGGTATCCATCGAGCGAAACGGAAAGTATAGCAAACCCGTGTTTCCGAAATAGGTCGGGGAAATATATTGCATAATGTAAACGATGTTTGCATTGGCGACTCAGTACGTGATTTGAATTGCAATAACTTACCAGTACTTCATTTGAAGTTGCAGGTAGGGTATCGCAACCTGTCGGCAAGTTGTTTTGATTTGCCCGTAATGCATTTCAAATTGCCATAATTTGCAGTAATCCGATTCAAAACTTGGGAAGAGCGTTACAGAGTTCCGGGTAAACGTTGCTGAACCCGAGATTTCCGATTCAGGAGTAAACGCCGTTTGTGGACAGGCGGGGGAAGAAAAAGGCTTTGCGCCGACAGGTTTCGAGCTCATAATTTAATTGTTAGTGGGCAATTGGAGGAGGAATGGTATCGAGCAAGCAGCAGGCAGAACGCTTGCGCAAACAGCGAGAACGGCAGAAAGAATATCGGGATCGTTTGAGAGCAGAGCGCAAACCGACCCGCGACGACGTTGCTCGGGTGTTCCTGCATTTTATGATCGCTAAAGCGATGAAGTCTGGCAATCAAGACGGGATGGAGAAGCTAATTGATATGCTGCTTGATGGGCTGGCAGATCAGGGCTTCGATAAAGATGCTTCGTTGGATGTCATTGATGACCTGATCGACAAATACACCAAAAGGGGATGGGATTTCCGACGCAAAGTGCATCTGATGCCTCGTGGAGATACCGACGACCCCGAACAATGAGGATGGCTTCCAAAGCCGTGGCAGCCTGATTTCAGTGGCCTCGTTTCACAAACGGCGTTTGTTCCTTTTGTCTGTTCTCCCCCCATTACTTCATAAAACGCCGTTTGCAGATGAATCGGAAATATCAAGCTTGAAATGGCAGGCCGGTAAGGCCGCACAATGTACAGGCACGTCATTTCGATTTGTCGGCAACGCGTTTCAAATCGAAATAATTTGCAGTAATCCGATTCAAAATTCGAGAAGAGCGTTGCCTGAGGCAATTTCCCCGATTCAGTGGTAAACGCCGTTTGAAAGTAAGGTCGAAACGTATTCGGCGTCTTTTTTCCTGGTGATGTATCGGGTAGGGGCGTTTCGTTCGATGAGCACTCTGGCCTACTGTTAAAATGGGCCCCAAGGCCCAGCCTGTGGATAACTTTTTATCTTGCTTTTGACTGCCCGGATCAGTCGCCGACCAAAGCAGAAGCCTTACGGCTACTGGGTTTTGAAGCGATTGGGGCCATTCTAAAAAAGCCGGTGATATCCGGGACTTAGATAAAAATGCGGTCTGGATATTTTTTTTGTTCCGGATCCTTGCAGCGCGTTTGAGATCCTGCAATAGTCATCTTGTCTGATCGATCAGGCATCTCCATCCCGGTGCTGGAACACCGGAATGGAGACTAACTTAGCCTGCCAACACAGGAGCCAAGCTTATGACGACTCTTATCCATATTCGTGCCGGATTAAAAGATCTGTGGCCTGATAATCTTATCGGCTTTGTGGCTCCTGAGCGGAAGTAATTTCCGCCTCTGACGCGTTCGGCGCTTTTAAAAGCCGAACTCCCAATTTCCCATTTTGACACTCTGGTCGTGTGCGTTCGCGCGCAACGTCACGGTCTTTGCTGTCTTCAGAAGCCGACGCTGCTTGCAACGGCAAGTGCGATCTACCTTCACACCCATTTAGCTCCGGCGGCCGATAGTCGCTCCGGAGATGGAGAAATCATGTTTGCAGAAACCGTAATCGGCTACCTCGATTTAATCGAACACAAAATCCCACAGCGCAGCTACACATGTGAATTAAACGCTGCGCTACATTTGTCATGGCTTTTTCACCAGATTGACCAAGCCCATGACAGAGCTAGCCAGAAGCGAGCTTTGTCAGAGCAGATCTGCCGCTGGGCACTTTGGAACAAAGGCGAAAAGATTATAGGTCTGATTGAAGAAGCATTGGCGCGGGTGAAAGTTTCTGACGATGGGGAACCGCGACGCTCAATGCCGATCACGCGTGATACTTTCAATCATGTCATTGAATCCGTAGCGTCCAAATCTGCTTTTGCCAAAACCGGCATCGACATTGCTACCGTAGCACTTCCGACGAGGCCTTATGCTTTTGATCTCGTCGATTATGATGCGGAGAAGAGACGGCTGCGGATATTCAGCATGATTTACAGCGTCAGTGTGCATAAAGACGCACTATGTCAGTGGCGCATTGAAGCTTCGACCATAGCACCGATTTTGGCGCGTTTAGCATCAGAATATTACGGTATTGATATCGAACAGTGTGAATTCGCGCTGATCGACCCGCTGCTTAGTGAAAGTCAATGCGAGGAAGGCGTCTGGGCACTGGCTGACCTGGACGGACTGATCGGCAAAACCGGAATTGCAGAGAAAGCTCTCGACGTGCAAGAAGCTCTCAGGGAAGAGCTCATCATTTGGCTTGGTGAGACTTTCGCAGAAACTGAAGCAGAGCAAGCACAGCTTATCGATGAAGAGATCGCGAAGATTACGGTCGAAGCGCTCGACAAGATGTCTATGCCGAGGATTCAGATTTTGTGGCCGGATAATGGCGTTGAGACGGCGTGAGCCAATCGTGCGAAGCTTAAAAACTACGTGTCACGGACATATCCGTTACGCAGCAGCGTGAACGTTTGCCGCGATGCAGACCAACAGGGGGTATCCAGTATTCTCAATGGCGAGCTAACGGACGACCGATGAGCACGAAGGTTAAAGCAAAATTGATGAGGTAGCGGCGTGTCTTCTGCCCATATATCAGGGTGGATGCCTTTGTTACGCTGAACAGCTCAGCTTCTGCTCTCAATAACAATCAAATGCGTGGAAATCAGGAAACGCCAATCCCCGGGTGCGTTGTTGCGCGCCCGAACGATCCCTTATTTTTTCATACATCAGGAACACAGCACGATGGTTACAATCAAAGACGGAAAATACAATCGTGAACAGCTCGAACTTGAAATCAAGATGCTGAAATATCTGGTCGATGATCTCGAGCGGATATTCCAGGGTGATTATCCGGATGAGCGGATACTGGAAAATTCGCCAGCTATCACCAACTGGAAGCTGAGCAAACGACCCGCAATATGTCTCGAAGGCGTATTATTCGAACATCCCCGGCTCGGACAAATTGTGCCGCATGGCATCACGTCCGAGCTGTGGCTTCTGAATCTCGATAGAAATTATGCCCGCACCTTCAGTCGCTTTTATCGGCTTGGTCAGAAAGATATCGGCCACTGAGAAAGAATGAAATTGATCAGACAGCACATATCAACCGGCATGGCAGCTGGTGTGGAAGTCTCTGCACGTCTGCCAGAGACGCGGGTGTCTGTCTTAGAAAACCTGACACGAAAACGGCTTCGATAATACGAATAGGAATAAGGGGAGAATGGCATGAAACTCTGGATCTGGTCTGACGTGCATAATGAACTGCAGAATGTCGCCTATCCACCACCTAAAGAAGTACCGGATTGCGATGTGATCATGATAGCGGGTGATCTCAGTGCGGCACCAGATCTTCACACAACGCTGGAATTCCTGATCAGGCGCTACGAGAAACCAATCATCTATGTCCCCGGCAATCACGAATTTTACCAGAACAAATGGCTTATCGGTGATCGGGATCGTTCGCTTGAAAGCGACAGGCAGACCATCAAGGCAATCGAAACTCTTTCTCTGCAATGGCCACAGCGGTTTTATTGTCTCGATGCCGATACTGTGATTATCGACAACACTCGGTTCATAGGCGCAAGCTTATGGGTCGATTTCGAGATGAAACTCGCCGCGAAGTCTGACCTACGACAGCGAATGTTGATGGCACGTCAGATGCTCAACGATTTTCATGCAATCTACATGCAGGATAGCAATCAGTTCACGCCTGAGAATATGCTGGATTTGCATCGATCAGATGCAGCTTACATTCGAAAAAAGCTGGCAGAACCGTTTGATGGTCCCACCGTGGTACTGACCCACCACATGCCGCATCCAGATTGCACACCGCCGGTCTATATGGGGCAAGACGCAAATTATCTGTTCGCCTGTGGTGCCGAAGCCTTCAATAACATCCTTCATTCCGACCAAGCCCCGGATTTATGGATCTGCGGCCATACGCACCACGCGTTCGATGTTCAGATCGGCCAAAGCCGCATTGTCTGCAATCCTTACGGATACAAGTGGGAACAGAACAGAAACGGATTCCGGTGGGACTGGGTGGTGGGCATATAAAAAAGCTATCCGCTTATTTAATTATAAAATGCCTAGTTTGAACTGGAGGAGGTGGAATTGCTAATTGGATTAGTGCAGCGCGAGTATGAGTTTTTGAAGCTCCCGGGCACGGTTAATCCACGACATTTGTTCTGCCCATTCTCTGCGATAGGCGGTATCAGTTCTATCTAAAGCATTGCGAATGGCGGTTATGAACTCATTGGGGGTTGTGTAATAATTAATTCGGTCTGCAGCCTTTGTCGTTTCTTCGGAAACATAGCTCACTACTGGTAAACCACTGGCGCAATATTCGTATAATTTCAAAGGATTGATGGCTTGCACTAGGTTATATTGGTTGACAATGTCGAATGGAATGATTCCTACTTGTGAATGCTGAAGAAATTCTGGCACGCGATAATAGGGGACAGTTCCTATAAAATGAATATTGGAAATGTTTGAGAGCATGGGGTGATGCACGGTGGATTTGCCAAGAAGAACAAATTGCATGTCCGGTAAAGACATGGCAGCAGCACGAATTGCTGCCACGTCCAGCCATGGTCCAAGTGTGCCGCTATAGATGATGCGAGGCTTGGCAATGTTCGCCAATTCTGGCGGTTCATCAGATGTTTTTTTGTAGAGTGCTGTGTTGACGCCATTTGGGAGATAATGAACTGGCCCGGTCCGATAGCTTAGATCGTTCAACATTGATCTAGATGTATAAAGAACGACATCGGCCGACTGTAATGTGGCGCGCTGTTTTTCCACTAAGGCAGGGGTTACTTCGGCGAAATGTTCAATTCGATCTGCATAACGATATATTGTTGGTATATTCAGATGCTGTGCCAGCGAGTAGAAATAGGGACTGTCGGTTAGTAACGCTTGAGGACTCGTGAGACCTGCGTGCTTAGATGCATTGGGTAGCCGTGGAAAAGTATATCTCCACCAATGATTCAATATAGATTTCCCTCGTAGGAATGGGACATTGACATGTGGCCACGGTACAATTGTCTGAAGCAACGTTAAGCGACCATCGCCGAAGCGATAAGTTTGCGGGTTGCCGGAAAACGTGCGTAGAGCGCCTACGAGTTTTTGAGATGCTCGACTGTGGGCACTGGGGTGGATGAGGTGCAAGGGACTTGTCGGTTGTTCTATGTAAAGAATATCCCATCCAAGAAAACATAGGGATTCCGCAAGGTAGGATGTTCCAAGTCGCATATCGGCCATAAAAGGATGCGTGGATGCGACAATGATCTGTTTGGCTGTCATAGGTTGTCAGGCGAGTCCGTGAGAGCGAATCGAAGGTAGATTAAACGATACGGCTAATGATGTGTTAGAGCGCGTCTAGGTAGTCGACGGATCATTGGGTGGTAATTGGAGGTATTACCTTGCTTTATGCAAGGATTTTGGTACGAAAAGCAAAAAAATAGATACATCCATCAGAATTCTGGTCACTTTTTCTACAACGTGCCCCCTAGAATGATCCTTAAAGGAAACCACGAATAAGGCCTTCTATTGTCTCGATCACTTATTTTCCTCATTAGCGAGGATTGGTTTTTTTTGTCACATTTTATGGACAGAGCGAAAGCGGCGAAAAAGGCCGGCTTCGATGTTCATGTTATTACGCGAGTTGGTGATCGAGGTGAAGAAATTCGCGCTGCCGGCTTCAAGGTAATTCACCTCAATATGCAGCGTGCCAGTTTGCACCCTTTCTTTCTCTTGAAGGAAATAATCTGTATTGCGCGCGTTTACGGACGAATCAAGCCATCTGTTGTGCATCATGTTGCTTTGCGTCCGATAGTTGTCGGGTCGTTTGCTGCTTTGCTGACAGGGCTATCGGCGATTATCAACGCTCCGGTCGGAATGGGATTTGTTTTCTCATCTGATACAGTCAAGGCGCGTCTGCTGAGGCCGTTCGTTATGGTGGCGTTAAAGATCGCATTGAGAGGGCGTAATAAGATAACAATTGTGGAGAATGATGATGACAGAAAGGAGTTTATAGAACGCCGTCTGGTCAGGCCTGAAAAACTCACTGTCATTGAAGGGGCCGGTGTCGATTTGGATCTTTTCCCTTATGTGAAACGAGACCGGGTTCGTAGAACTACAGTGATGCTAGCGGCACGTCTTTTGAAAGAAAAAGGCGTGAGAGAATTTGTCAAAGCAGCGTGGCTTTTACAGGAGGAACGGCTTGATTGTCGTTTCGTTCTTGTAGGGGAGCCGGATCCTGATAATCCAGGTAAAATCCGTGAGGACGAGCTTAATGGCTGGCGGCGCGAGGGGCTAGTGGAATGGCGTGGGCGCTCAAGCAATATGGCAGAGACAATATTGGAGGCGGATATCTTCTGCTTGCCGTCCTACCGGGAGGGGTTGCCAAAAGCACTATTGGAGGCAGGGGCTTCCGGTTGCGCGTTGATAACCGCTAATGTGCCGGGTTGCCGTCAGGTCGTTACGCATATGAAGACAGGACTTCTTGTTCCGCCGAAAGATGCCGTCGCTCTGGCTGAGGCAATAAAGCTACTTGTTTGTAACGCAGACTTGCGGCTACGTTTAGCAGAAGCGGCCCGGCGAAGTGTTGAGAAGCGCCTCTCCAATAAAGTGGTTAATGAACGGACACTCGCCGTTTATCGGGATATGATTTTAAATGATATTTCGTAGATTATTTTGCCTGTGGTCGGCGGTGTGGGTGGATAGAGCAATCTATATATTTTCCAAATGCTTTGGAAAACTATCATGAACATAAAAAGGCCACCTGTGAGCGTTGTGATACCTCACTACAATCAGAATACCTCTCTTAATAGTAGTGTTGTATCTGTCGCCAGTCAATTGCGCGAGGAGGACGAGATCCTTATTGTAGATGACTGTAGCAAGCAGGTTCCAGTCATAGAACACAGCGCCTGGTTGCCGTCCATTCGCATTATAACACTTTCCGAGAATTCCGGTCCTGGGGCGGCTCGCAACACTGGTGTGGAACAGTCAAAGCACGATTACGTCGCTTTTCTGGATGCTGATGATATTGCATTATCTGGGCGCATTGCTGCACAACTGTCTGCTTTGCAGGCTAATTCAGATTGGGTAGGTTGTGTTGGTGATTATATTTATCAGCGCGACGAAGATAATGACGCTCTCCTCACGCGTCAGAAAAAAGGACCTTTCGCAATTCGGCAGAAACTTCTTGCTGGTCGGATTTTTGCTGCGGGTAGCACGCTTATGGTAAAGCGGCAAAACTTTCTGGATGTAGGTGGTTACAATCCTGCGCTCCGGGTTTATGAGGACTGGGACCTGCTGCTACGTATGACTCTCCGTTTCTCGCTTGGGCATTGTGGTAAGCCGCTCGCACTTATTTCGCCTTCGACCCGTAGAGCTAATTTGGAAGAACGTCTGCAAATCTTGACGCAGCTTGGCGGTGTATATGCTGGGTCTATGGATCGGAAAGAGTATCGTAGTTTTATGCAAGCGTTGGCCTATGAGCGGGCCAGCGCATACTTCCGGGCTAAGTGGATGCGGAACGCTCTTTGGTCGCTACTAATAGGCTTCATATACGCTCCAATCACCCTTTCGTGCAGGCTTATGGCAAGAATATTCAATGGGGTGCCGTAGGTTGTATATATGAAATCGTCCGAACCTTGCTCGGTCGCTACGAACCTATCTAGACCGTTAGAACTGGTGGCATGCTATCGGTTGATAAAGGCGGGGGCGGCAAATTGGCTGTTGTGCTACTTCGGTCAAATGGCTAGGAACCTGTTTCTGAGTTTTGTATGAGGCGATGCGAATGAAACCTATAAAAACGCTCTGTGTTATGGGGACGCGCCCTGAAGCTATTAAGATGGCGCCGCTATCGCTTGCTCTTCGTGGAGATGATCGTTTTGACGCTCATATTTGCGTAACTGGGCAACATCGCGAAATGCTTGATCAGGTTCTTCAGATTTTCAAGGTTGTTCCGGATAGCGATCTGGCAATCATGAAACCTAACCAAGATCTGACCGACGTAACATCTTCTATCTTACTTGGAATGCGCGATGTTTTAAGGGAGGTTAAGCCTGACATTGTGTTAGTTCATGGCGATACCGCGACGACTTTTGCCGTCTCTCTTGCGGCTTATTATGAGCGGATCGCAATTGGGCATGTTGAAGCTGGACTGAGAACCGGTAATCTGTATTCGCCATGGCCGGAGGAGGCCAATCGGAAGTTAACAGGTGCATTGGCTAATTTTCATTTCGCGCCAACGGAACGGTCCCGCGCAAATCTTTTGGCAGAGGGAGTAAACCCTGATACCATTCTCGTAACAGGTAATACCGTTATCGATGCGCTACTGACGATCAAGCGAAGGATTGAGACGGACGAAGGGCTTCATGGTGCACTGCGGAAGCAATATAACTATTTGCACGCTGATCGTAGATTGATTCTCGTTACTGGGCATAGGCGCGAGAATTTTGGCGGTGGATTTGAGCGTATATGTGAGGCTTTGCGTACGGTTGCCCGCGCTAACCCTAATGTCGATATTCTCTACCCAGTTCATCTTAATCCTGCTGTTCGTGGACCCGTAAATCGGATCTTGAGCGATATTAGTAATGTCAGATTGATCGAGCCCGTTGATTATGTCGATTTCATCTATCTGATGATGCAATCTTATATGATCATTACCGACTCGGGTGGCGTACAGGAAGAGGCGCCCTCGCTGGGTAAGCCAGTCCTCGTGATGCGCGATACTACAGAACGGCCAGAAGCTGTGGATGCGAAAACTGTTCGGCTTGTGGGTACCGATGCTGAACAAATCACGACATGGGCACAGCGCTTACTTTCTGACCAGAACGCGTACCGTGAAATGAGCCTTGCTCATAATCCGTACGGAGATGGCCAGGCTACCGTACGCATCTGCGACCGTATAGCAGCCGAATTTTCCAAAAGGACCGTTTGAACATGACATTCAAAACTATCTCAGTGGTAGGACTAGGCTATATTGGCCTGCCGACCGCAGCTGTGATTGCCAGCCGAGGTCAGGTTGTTATTGGAGTCGACGTTGCTTCACATGTGGTTGACACAATTAATGCTGGAAAAGTACATATTGTTGAGCCTGATCTTGATCAGGTCGTTCAAGACGTTGTCAAAATTGGGCGTTTACGGGCAGCGGTTAAACCGGAGCCTTCCGATGCGTTTATTATCGCAGTTCCGACGCCCTTTCAGGCGGTAGAAGATGGAAACACACCACAGCCAGATCTGAGTTATATCAAGTCCGCAGCTGAAATGATTGCCCCCGTGCTAAAGCGTGGTGATCTTGTCATTCTCGAGTCGACTTCGCCTGTTGGAGCGACCGAACAACTAGCTTTCTGGTTGGCGGAGGCTCGTGCAGATTTAACTTTTCCGCAGAGCGATGGTGAGAATTCAGACATACGTGTTGCTCATTGTCCCGAGCGTGTGTTGCCTGGCTACGTGCTAAAAGAGCTCGTATCTAATGATCGTGTCGTTGGAGGCATGACGCCGCGTTGTGCCGCTCGTGCGGTGGAGCTCTATCAACTTTTTGTTGAAGGTGATTGTATTGTTACGGATTGTCGCACGGCAGAAATGGCAAAACTGACCGAAAACAGTTTCCGTGATGTGAATATTGCTTTCGCGAATGAATTGTCGCTCATTTGTGACAAGATGGGAATCGATGTCTGGGAACTCATTCGACTTGCAAATCGGCATCCCCGGGTCAATATCCTACAGCCGGGGCCTGGTGTGGGAGGGCATTGCATAGCGGTCGATCCGTGGTTCATCGTTGCGTCGGCGCCAGACCAGGCGAAGCTTGTACGACAAGCACGTGAGGTCAATGATTTTAAGCCCCGCTGGGTGGTGGATAAGGTTAATGCTGCCGTAGCTGACTGGAAAAAAGAGAACCTTGGAAAATCTCCTACGGTTGCCTGTTTTGGTCTAGCTTTTAAGCCGGATATTGATGATCTCCGCGAGAGTCCTGCTTTAGATATAGCCCGCCATATAGCATGTCGAAGCGACATTCAATTGTTAGTGGTTGAGCCGCACATTGACAGTTTGCCATCTAAGTTAGAAGGTGCCCTTCTTGTCTCTGCTGCGGAAGCATTAAGAATGGCCGACGTCTGCGTGTTGTTAGTCGATCATACAGCTTTCAGAGTAATCGGTGTCCCCGATAGAAGTCGTCAAAGAATAATTGATACTCGTGGCATGTGGGGCGTATGAAAACTTAAAACGATAGGGTATTTTGTAAGAAGGTTATAGGAGTGCCGACAACTTTCGAGATGTTGTTGCTTGAAAGTTGTCGGTGAGTAAGGCTACGGCATGAGAAACGTATTTAGGATAGGGGTGAATGATTTTCTAGAGGGCTGGAGAGCAAGGCGCCTTTGGATGGCTTTTGCAAAGGAAAGTATAGATGATAATCATAGGAATACTCTTCTTGGGCCTATTTGGCTTCTTCTAAATTATTTAATGTTCGTTGGAACTTTCAGATTTATTATGCGGATTGGAGCTAATGACGAGAGTTATACACTACATATATCAATAGGGCTTCTTGTTTGGTTTTTTATGCATGAGGCAATTACTCAGGGGGTTTCTCTGTTCTCGCGCGAGGAAGGGTTTATTAAGGGAACACCGCTACCGCTATCGACTTACGTTTTCCGCATGGCGATGCAATCAGGAATTAGGAGTGGGTACTCATTGCTCGGTTGTATGGGTATTTTGTTGCTTTCGGGTGCGTACCCTTCAGTTTTCTGGCTGTGGAGCGTGCTCGGTTTTGCTATCATTATTGCTACGGCTCCCGCTGTCATCACCATCCTTGCGTTTGTCGGTGCTTATTTCCCCGATAGCCGATATCTGGTGTCCAATGCGATGCGAATAGGCATGTTTTTGACGCCCGTATTTTGGACCTATAGTGGTAGTCATGGTGCGCGACATTTTTTTTATTGGTATAATCCTTTCACCTATTTTCTGGAGGTTGTGAGGATCCCAATTATCAACGGTACGCTACCTTTAAACGCGCTCTTTTTGTGCGTGTTCGTTGGTGTAATAATGTGGGGTGCGGCTATATTTTTAATGGGCCGTTATCGTAAGAAAGTTGTGTTTGTTCTGTAATGGTATCAATTCGCGCAGAGAATCTTTGCTTATCGTACAGGCTTGTGCAGCCGCTGTCCTTTGCAAGGCAAAAACAAAGAGCGTTGGTGTCTGGGCCCGGCGGGACTATTGTCAGGTCGGGGCGCCATAGTGATGTGCAGGCGCTGGATGGTGTCAGTTTCAGCTTGAAGGCTGGTGATCGGCTCGGCTTGGTTGGTTCAAATGGAGCAGGAAAAACCACCTTACTGAAGGTCTTATATGGTATCTACGAGCCTTCCAGTGGTGTGCTGGACGTAGATGGGAAAATAGATGCTCTGTTTAATATTAATTTGGGATTTCGCGCTGGTGCAACAGGGCGTCGAAACATTGAATTGCGTGGGTTGATCAATGGTTGGTCCAAACAAGAAATTGCCGATCGTATGGAGCCCATAATTGAGTTTAGCGAACTAGGCGATTTTATAGACATGCCACTGAAAACTTATAGTCAGGGTATGGCGGCGCGTTTGGCGTTTTCAATCGCAACAAGTCTCGATCCGCAAATTCTACTTATGGATGAATGGATTGGTGCGGGCGACCCTGCTTTTCAAGAAAAAGCTAGGCAGCGCATGGAAGGTATGGCTAAAAAAGCAGGTATAATTGTGTTGGCAAGTCATAATCATTCACTGATTAAACGTACTTGTAATAAGATACTAGAACTGCGTGCTGGGAAAATAAATAAATTTTGCAATATAGATGAGTGGGGTCATAATAAATAAATAATTACTATGAAAGGATTTCTTTTATATTATTTCTATGGCATCGATTAATTAGAGTGTGTTTGCTATTAAGATGTGATAGCAATAAAATATATTTATATCCTGCTGCGTTTATTGTAGGGGGTATTTTTAATAAGCAGTGTAACCCTAATGGTAACTATAATTTTAAGGTGTCGTCAATGCCTTTCTTAAGTGTAATAGCAAAAATTATATGGCGTTTTCTTCCATCTCCAGTTCGTTCGAGGATGCCTTACTCGTTAAAAACACGAATTCAGGAAATGGTGATGTTTGGGTTCTTTAATCGTCAGCATTTGGATTCATATGTAACGTCTATAATAAATCGCGTTCCTGTACGATGCAGACCTGTATCGGTATCCGACAGTGGAAAATTACTTTATATCTTGAATAATAGTTTACCATACTCATCAAATGGATATGCAATCAGAAGTCATGGCATTATTCGTGGTTTTCGGTCGACGGATATTGATGTGATTACTTATACACGTGCGGGTTATCCAGAAGACCTCTTGGGATGGGGAAGAGAACCAATCCCAGAATTTGATGACATTGATGGCGTGCGATACCATCGAATTAGAAGCCCAGCTTTTATATCTCATTTTGATGAGAGCTATATTTTTGAAGCTGTCAAGTCTATTCGAACAATTATCGAATTACAGCGTCCGGCGTATGTGATGGCTGCTTCTAATTATTACAATGCCCTGCCAGCTCTGATAGCTGCAAGGGAAATGGGGCTCCCGTTCATATATGAAGTGCGCGGTTTTTGGGAAACTACGCAAGCGTCACGTGATGAGACGTTTAAGAGTTCTTCCAGCTTTCAGGCGCAGGTTGCACTCGAAAGTAAAACCGCGCAAGAGGCTGACTTAGTATTGACGTTGAACTCTGGGATGAGAGCGGAACTTTTAAGGCGTGGGGTTTCCCCTGACAACATCCACTTACTCCCAAACTCAGTAGAGCCTTCCCTATTTACATCTCTAGAGCGCGATGCTGATTTGGCAAAGGAACTCGGCATCCCAGATAATGTACCTATAATTGGTTATATCGGGACGTTTGTAGATTATGAAGGGCTGGATGATTTAATTCGCGCTTGCGCTTTGTTAAAAGCGCAGGGAATAGAATTCAGGCTTCTTTTGGTGGGAAACGATAATCCTTCATCGTCAGCATTAAACGGTAGTGTGACTGACTTAATCCGCTCGTGTGCTCGCGACGGCCATTTGGCAGATTGGCTGATTATGCCTGGACGCGTTCCCTTTGAGCGCGTAAGGGGCTATTATTCTTTAATCGATATCGTGCCATTCCCAAGAAAACCATGGGAGGTTTGCGAGTTAGTTTCGCCATTGAAGCCATTAGAATCGATGATGATGGCAAAGCCGGTAATTGTTTCCGATGTCGCGGCATTAAAGGACATGGTTAGCGATGGAGAAACTGGTCTTTTATTCGAAAAAGGTGATATATATGAATTAGCAGATTCTTTGAAAAAGCTAATTACCTCTGCGGAGCTTCGGAAATTGCTTGGTGAGAATGCGCAGAGATGGGTTAAGACTTATAGAACGTGGGAATATTGCGTGTCTAAAGTTACTGATAATATAAAAGAATTAGTTTAACAATGACATGCTCTGTAACCTGAGTCCCAAGACCCTTCCAGTTTTCAGAAGAGTTTTGAGCATGACTGCACGGCGCTCGAAGAATGGACCCCGGGAATTAGAATTTTCCGGCACAACAAGGCTCGGCTACAAATTTGAGCAGTGCAAAATTACTTGTTTGTGTGTAAGCGTATCCAGCACCTCACCTTCCAATTCCAGTCTTGATTGTCACATTAGCATTTCAAAATGATCAGGACGGAGTTTCTCCATGGATACTACACTGGAGGTTCTCCCGGTTGGTGGCAGAGACGGCCGGAACCGGAAGTGGCCAGATGAAGTGAAAGCGCGGATTGTGGCTGAAACACTGCTACCAGGAGCTACGGTGAATGGCGTTGCGCAACGATACGGTGTTTCCGCGAACCATGTGTCGTCGTGGCGAACGCTAGCCAAACAGGGGCGGCTTGTATTGCCTGCGCCGGATGATCCGGTGGAGTTTGCAATGTTGATGGTTGACGACGCTAAGAAGCAGCAGCCGGGAGATGCGAAGACTGACATTCCCATGCGGCCAGAAATTGTCGCAGGCGCGGTGATTATTCGCCTGGAAGCTGGCGCTTCAGCAGATCGGATTGCGTCGGTTGTACGCGCATTGGCTCCTTGTCGATGATGTTTCCTTCCAACCGGGTGCGGATCATGGTTGCGACGAAGCCCATAGACTTCCGCAAGGGGCATGACGGGCTCGCTGCACAGGTCGCATCGGTTTTGCGCAGGGATCCGTTTACAGGCACAGTATTTGTGTTCCGTTCACGCCGGGCGGATCGATTGAAGCTGTTATACTGGGACGGCAGCGGACTGGTGATGGCTTATAAGCGACTGGAAGATGCGAGCTTCACCTGGCCTGCCATCAGTGACGGGGTGATGGCACTGAACCATGCACAGTTCGAGGCACTTTTTTCCGGGCTAGACTGGCGCAAAGTCAAGGCATTGGAAACCCGGCCACCGGCTGCGGCAGAATGAATCAAGCGGCTGGATTTGCGTGTTTTTACGGGCGTCTGGTGATAGCCTCAGCATATGCAGGCTACTCCCGCTCTTGATCTATCCGTCATTCCTGCCGCGCAACGTGCGGCGGTTCTGGCATTGATGGAAGAAGTTGCAGCGCTAAAAGAGATCACCCGGCGGCAAGAGCATCTGATCGCCGAACTGAACCAAGCCCTGCATGGCAAGCGGTCGGAAAAACTGTCAGAAGACGAGCGACAGCTGGCGTTCGAGGATCTGTCTATCGCACTTGCCGAAGTGGAGGCAGAGAAGGAAACGCGTGCCGCCAAAGCGGGCGACGGGACGGCCAGACCCGCAGCCAGACGCACTATCGGCAATTTGCCTGCCACATTGCCGCGTATTGAAGAAATCATCGAACCGGACAGCCTGATTTGCCCCTGTGGCTGTGGCGTGATGCATAAGATCGGTGGTGAGCGCGACGAACAACCCACCTTTTCTTTTGTGAATGAGGCCGCGAGATAAGCTCCTTCATCGATAGGAGCGGAATGGAATGGTTGGAGAACGCGCTGATGCCATGCTTGAAGTCATGGAT
>Ga0182748_1002481_pt1 | contig 16646 bp, 17 predicted proteins | sample eDN3rd37CKraftOP_FD_128877 | JGI IMG/M metagenome (GOLD analysis project Ga0182748, IMG submission 128877) | Enriched Organic Plus compost microbial communities from Emeryville, California, USA - eDNA 3rd pass 37_C Kraft OP (version 2) (version 2) ...
CGCCTGCGCCGCGGCGCGCGGCGAGTGGGACAGCCCCATGCCGCCGGCGGCGGCCACGGCCAGGTTCTGCAGGAATTCGCGTCGATTGATCATGTCTCTGTGTTCTGCGTGGGAATGGCGGACGGCCGCCCCGCAAGCCGGACCGCCCCGAATCGGGATGCGGCGCTAAGGCCGGGCGTAGCGCGCGAGGTCGAGCACGTCTTCCTCGAACATTTCGCCCGGGATCACCTCGGCCACCCGGCCGTCGGCCTCGATCACGAAGATCTCCGGAATCACGCGGCGCTTGCCGAAAATCTCGCGCAAGGCATCGGTTTCCATGGCGGCATCGAAGGTGTAGCCGTGCTTGGCCAGGTATTCGCGCGCGTCGTCGGGCTGCCTGTCGATGCTCACCGTGAGGATCTCCAGCCCCTTGCCGCGCACGGCTTCGGTCAGCTTCTGCAGGTGCGGATTCTGGCGCGCGCAGTACGGGCACCAGGACGCCCAATACTCCACGACCACCGGCTTGCCGGCATAGTGGCCGGCAGGCAGGACGCGGCCGTCGAGCAGCACCACCTCGGGCAGGGACACACGGTCGCCGACCTTGACCTGGCCCCAGGCCAGCATCGGCGCCGCCGCCAGCAGCAGGCCTGCCAGCATGATACGCATTGGCCTTGCGGCCGCCTGCATGCCACGACTCCACGCCCGCATGCTATGACTCCATGAAAAGCGCACCGCTACGCCAGCCCTCCGGGGCCGGCACCGGCGGCGCGCCGGCACAACCGGCCGGAGCGGCGCGAGCCGCTCCGGATAAGGCGCGTCAGGGCTTGACGCTGTCGTCGTTGACCGGCGACTTGGGATCGAGCAGCAGCGCCATGACGTCCTTGAGCTGCTGTTCGGTCAGGATGCCGGCAGCGCCGAAGCGCGGCATGTTGGAACAAGGCATGTAGGCATGCGAGTTGTAGATCTTGTTCCAGGTGTATTCGACGATCTCCTTGGAGTTGCCGCGCAGCTTGCCGTACTGGTACAGCGAAGGCCCGATGTTGCCATAGGAAATTTCGGCCTTGGTCATCTGGTGGCAGGCGTAGCAGTTGCCGCCGTTGACCGTCTTGGCCGTGTCGGAAAACTGCAGGCCGCGGCCGTTTTGCGCGACTTTCTCGCCGGCCTTCCAGTCGCCCAGGTAGTTGCCGTCGGCCGGCGGCTTGACGCTGGCCATGGCTTCCTTGGTGATGCGGGCCGCCACGTCCGAGGGCAATTCGGCGCCGGCGTCGGCCTTGGAACAGGCTTTCTGCATTTCGGACTGGTCGAAGCGGTCGAGCTTGGCCAGGCCTTTTTCCGAAAAGGAATTTTTCAGCTCCGCGACCAGGGCCTCGTAGTCGACCTTGACGTCTTTGGCCTGCTGGGCGATCGCGGCCCCGGACGACAGCGCCAGGGCCAGGCCGGCGACGGCCGGCGCAAGTGCATTCATACGCAACATAATGTCGTTCTCCGGTTAGCGCTTGAGCGCGGGCGCGTCCATGGCGCCGCCATTGGCGTTGACCCCCAGGTATACCGTGAGGTCGATCGAGGCCTGCGAGCCGTACTTGAGCACGGGCATGCGCTGTTGCCGGAAGCAATCGTTCAAGCGCCATTGCATGGTGCGCAGCGCGCCCTGGGAAACGCGGTAGGCCGGCCAGGTGGAGAACGCCGCGCGGGCGGGTTCCGGCTTGGTCAGGTTGGGCAGGTCCTGCAGCCGGATGCGCTGGTTGTCGCGGCTATGGCAGGAAGCGCAGGAAAAGTCATAGGGACCGCCGCGGAAGTAGAAGATCTCGCGGCCGCGGGCGAACGCCTCGCGCTCCTTGGGATGCCCCTGGGGCACCGCGATCTCCATGCCGCGCGACTGCGCGACCACATAGGCGACCAGCGATTCGATGTCGGTCGAATCCTGTCCCGCGCCGGCGAACGGCTTTTTGGTGACTTCTTCGGCCGTGAAGCCCTGGAGCTTGACCATGCAGTGAACCAGGCGCGTCTCGAGGTCCATGACCTGGTCGACGTCCTTGAAGTAGCGCGGCAGGTGGGCGTAAGCGCCCTTGAGCACGCCGGGGCCTTCGCCCAGGTCGCATTGCTCGAGCGAGGCATTCTTGGGGCCGCGCTTTTCCTTCCAGAGGTCCTCGCCCGTCATTTCGATGAGTTCGGCCGGGTTGCCGTCGGACAGCATTTCACGGTATTGGGCAATGCCCTGCGCGGTGTCTTCCGCCGCCACCGCCGGCTGGCCGGCCAGCAGCGCCGCGAAGCCCATACAGGCCGCCGCCATGCGCATATCTTTCATGAATCTTCTCCTCTTGCGGTTGCCCGGCCTCGGCCGCTGCCGTGCCAGGCGTCTTGTCGTTGCCGCCTTTCCCTGGGGTGCCGCGTCTTCAGGACACGGTCGCTTCGTCGGTGCGCGATTCGCCGTCGTTGTCGGTCCAGGTGACGGTGATCTTGTCACCCTTCTTGCCGCCCTTGAACTTGAACGAAAGGAAGGGGTCGCGCGAGACGGCGGGGCCCCATTCTGCCATCAGCACCGTCTTGTCGCCGTTCTTGACGACCACGTTCTGAATGAAGTGGGCGGGCACGATGTTGCCGGCGCTGTCCTTGCGCTGGCCGGTTTCCATGATGTGGCTCATGAGAACCTTGACTTCGATGACGCCGTCTTTCTCGGTTGCGCGGATCCGCATCGGTCGCGTTGCCATGATTGCTCCTTGAATTCAGTGTTGACCGTGGGATCCGGCTCAGCCGCCGCAGCCGCCCAGCGTGACCTTGATCTCTTTGTGGGTCATGTAGTATTTGCCGTCGGCCTTGACCAGCGCGTAGACGTCGGAAGTCTGGCCCATCTTGACGCGGGTGGAGACCTCCGGCTCGGTGCCTTCGGGGATGGAAAAGCTCGCGGCCAGGGCGTTGGGATTCTTGGCGACGAGAATGGAGATCTGCTCGGTCTTGGGCAGCTTGCTCACGGCGCCGACCGGCACCACAGCGCCATTCTCGGCGATATCCGGGGCCACCAGCGAGATCTGGTCGCTCTCGGCGGCAGCCTGCCCGCCAAAGGCCTTGACCACGTCGTCCACGCTCTTGCCCTCGAAGGCCTGCTTGTTCCATTCGGCCTGGGCGGCCCAGGCCTGTTCGGGCCGCAACAGGCCCGCGGCGACGGCCAGGCCCAGGGCAGTGCCCAGGCGCAGTACGTCACGTCGTTGTTGATTCATGCTTATCTCCCCTAAGAACGAGAAAGGTCAATTTGCCGCAGGCGCGCCGGACAGAATCCAGTCGACCACGGTCTTCAGGTCAGTATCGCTGATGGCCGGGTTCGGGGGCATCGGTATTGGCCCCCATGCCCCGGCCCCGCCCTTGCGGATCTTCTGGATCAGCATTTCTCCCGCGCCGGCCTGGTCTTTGTACTTGGCCGCGATATCGCGATAGCCAGGACCCACCATTTTACGGTCAACCGCGTGGCAGCCCGCGCAAGTGGTCGCCGAGACGATGCGCGCGCCTGCCAGATCCGGGGCCGCGGCCCCGGCCGGCGCGCCCGCGGCGGGGGCTTCCGCGCCCGGAGCGCCGCCCGGCTTGGCAGCGTCGGCCAGCGCCAGGGTGCTCCAGGCATGCGCACGTACCGGCCCGGCGTTCTCGCCGGCCTTGCCGGCCAGCGGCGGCCCCAGGGTATCGGCGCCGCGCACCGGGCCGATCACCCGGTTCTGGGCGGCGATATCGCCGTGGGCATTGCGGGCATAGTCCGGAAGCCGGGACGAGATTTTGACCTCTTTGACGCAATCCTTCATGCAGGCGGTGTTGCGGGTGTCGGGCTTGCCGTCCACGCGCCACATGCCGTGGTCGGTCGTCATGCCGTTGCGGTTGGGCATCAGCGCCTGGACCTCGGCGATGTTCTTGTCCGACAACTCGAAGTCCGACGGCACGATCTCGCCCAGGTTCAGGATATAGGCCACCACCGAATAGACCTCGTCGGTCGACAGGCTCTTGGGCGCGTCCCAGGGCATGGCCCGATGCACGTAGTCCCACAGCGTGGACACGGTGCTGACCTTCATGAGGGTCGTGCGCTGCGGCTGGGTATTGCCGGCCAGCGCGGCCACGCGGCCGGTCTTGATGTCGTCGGCGGTGGTGCCGCCGGCGATCGGCGTGAAAACCTCGTTGCTTTCGCCGAAGCTGCCGTGGCAGGACGCGCACTTGCCTTCCCAGAGATCGGCCCCGGCCTGCACCGTGCCCTTGCCGGCAGGCAGGCCCTTGAAGTCGGGACGCACGTCGATGTCCCAGGCGGCGACCTCGGCGGGCGTGGCCGCGCGACCCACGCCGGCGAACTTGCCCGGCGCGGAATCTGCGGCGGCCGACGCCGGCGCCGCGCATACGGCACCGCCGGCCAGGAGGGCGGCGGCAGCCAGGGAGAACACGGCCGGCCCCAGGCCACGCCAGGACCGGAGCTTACTCGACGTGGACATTGGACACCTCGCCGCTTTCGGCCACTTTCCAGGATTGAATGGCATTGTTGTGATAGATCGAGCGCGAGCCGCGCACCTCGCGCAACTGGCCGTAGCGCGGCTGCACATAGCCGGTTTCGTCCATGGCCCGGCTTTGCAATATGACGGGGCTGCCGTCCCAGGTCCAATCGATGTTGAAGCGGGTCAGGCTCTTGGACAGCACGGGAGTTTCCAGGCGGGCGGTGCGCCAGTTGCGCCCGCCGTCGAAGGAGACGTCCACCTGCTTGATCTTGCCGCGGCCGGACCAGGCCAGGCCGCTGACGTTGTAGAAGCCCTTGTCCAGCAACACCTGCCCGCCCGAGGGCGTGGTGATGACCGACTTGCACTCCTGGATGGACGTGTATTGACGGTGCAGCCCGCCCGGCATGAGGTCGACGTAGTGGATGGTTTCGTCCTTGGCGTTCCACGGCTGGTCGCCGACTTCGATGCGGCGCAGCCACTTGACCCAGGACACGCCTTGCACGCCCGGCACCACCAGGCGCAGCGGATAGCCGTTTTCCGGGCGCAGCATTTCGCCGTTCATGCCCCAGGCCACCATGACGTCGTCCAGGGCCATTTCCATGGGGATGGTGCGGGTCATGCTGGAGCCGTCGGCGCCCTCGGCCAGCACATACTTGCCCTTGACGAGGTCGGCGCCGCAATCGTCGAGCAGGACCGACAGCGGCACGCCGGTGAATTCGCAACAGGACAACATGCCGTGGGTGTACTGCACGGTCGGCACGGCGGCGTTGCCCCATTCGGGACCGGTATTGGCGCCGCATTCGATGAAGTGGATGCGCGACACCGAGGGCAGGCGCATGAGGTCGTCCATGGTGTAGACCCGGGGCTGCTTGACCATGCCGTTGACCATGAATCGGTGCTGCGAGGGATCGACGTCGAACCAGCCCTGGTGGTGGCGCTCGAAGTGCAGACCGTTCGGGGTGATGATGCCGAAAAAGCCCTGCAGCGGCGCGAACGCCACGGATGCGGCCGACACGCGAGTCAGGCCCGGCGACTCGCGACGCTGAAGGTTGGCTTCGAAGCGCGACGGCATACCGTAGGGCGCGGCGGCGACCGGCTTGCCCAGCGAAGTCGTCCAGGGCCGGGGCTCGAGGATCATTTGATCGCCGGCGCCCGCGGCATTCTGCGCCCAGGCCGCCGTGCCGGCGCCCGCGGCCAGCGCCGCGCCCGCCGCCTTGAAGCTGTTGCGCAGGAAGCCGCGCCGGGCCTCGTCCAGGCCGTGGCGCGCAATGTCGCCGGCCAGTTCGGGCGAAATGAAATTTTCCGGCGCGCGCTGCAGGCGCCCGGTTCGGGTGGGGGAAGCCACGTTTCTCCTCCGGCCAGTGGCCTAAAAAGCTATTAGTTATATGCTAATAAGTGAATCATATATCAATAAGACATATAGAGACAACCGATATGACCAGGAAGGCGACAGGTTGCGGTGGCATACTTTGCGTTTCCTGCGATGCCGCCGTTCTTCCCCTTCCGCCCCATGAATGTCCCCCTGCGACAAGCCGCCGCGCGCTTTTTTCCCTGGACCGTCCTCGTCAATCGCGACACCTTGCGCGCCGATCTCATGGCCGGGCTGCTGGGCGCCGTACTGGTCCTGCCGCAAGGGATTGCCTTCGCCACGCTGGCGGGCCTGCCGGCCGAATACGGCCTATACAGCGCCATCGTGCCCTGCACGGTGGCGGCTCTCTTCGGCTCCAGCTTCCACGTCATGTCGGGGCCGACCAACGCCAACTCGCTGGCGCTGTTCGCCATGATCGCGCCGCTGGCGGCGGCCGGCAGCCCGCAATACATCCAGCTGGCGCTGGCGGTCACGATCCTGGTGGGCCTGATGCAATGGCTGATCGGCGTGCTGCGCGTGGGTTCGGTCGCCAACTTCATTTCGCCGGCGGCGCTGCTGGGCTTCACCAGCGGGGCGGCAATCCTGATCGCGGTGCATGCGCTCAACGACTGGCTGGCGCTGGAAACGCCAGGCGCCCACGGCGCAGGCGCCACGCTGGTCAACCTGGCGCGCCAGCTCGACCACGCCAATCCCGGCGCGGTCGCGGTGGGCTTCGTCACCCTGATCGTGGCGCTGGCCGTGCGCCGCTGGGACAAGCGCAAGCCGTTCATGCTGATCGGCCTGCTGGCCGGCACCGTGGCGGCGCTTGGATTCAACCGCGAAGCCGCGGCCTGGCATCTGGAGCCTATCGCGCTGGTCGGAGCCATACCCTCGCCCATGCCCCCGTTCAACGTGCCCGAAATCGACTGGCATGCCCTGCCGGAACTGCTGGGCCTGGCCTTCGCGCTGACCATCGTGGCGCTGGGGCAATCCATTTCGATCGCCAAGGCCGTCGCCGCGCGCTCGGGCCAGCGCATCGACGCCAACCGCGAGTTCGTGGGCCAGGGCCTGTCCAACATCGTGGGCGGATTTTTCTCGTGCTATGTCTCCTGCGGCTCGCTGAACCGCTCCATGCCCAATCTGGAAGCGGGCGCGCGCACACCCATGGCGGGCCTGTTCTCATCGCTCCTGTTGCTGGTCCTGGTGGCGATCAGCGCTCCCCTGCTCGCCTTGATACCCATGGCGGCGATCTCGGGGCTGCTGGTGCTGGTGGCCTGGTCGCTGCTGGAGCTGCCGCGCTGGAAATGGATCTTCGCGCGACACCGCACCGAGTTCGGCATCGCCTTCGCCACCGCGGTGGCGACCGTCACCATCCGCCTGGAAACGGCGATTTTGCTGGGCACGATACTGTCGCTGGTGTCCTATCTTTACCGCACCTCCAAGCCGGCCATGCGCACGCTGGGCTTCGACTCGCGCGACGAGAACCGGCGGCTGGTGGTGATCGACGGCGATCCGCCGGGCGCGCTGCCGGAGTGCCCGCAGCTCAAGCTGCTGCGCATGGAAGGGTCCGTGTACTTCGGCGCGCTCGCGCACGTGACCGACCGCCTGCATGCCCTGCGCACCGGCCCGAATCCGCCCAAGCGCCTGCTGGTCATGGCCAAGAGCATGAACTTCATCGATCCGTCCGGCGCCGAGCTATGGCAGCGTGAACTGGAGGAGCGCCGCGCCGCGGGCGGCGACCTGTATTTCCACCGCCCGCGGCCTGAAGTCATCCAGATGTGGGAGCGCACCGGCTTCATCGGCCAGCTGGGCCGCGACCACATTTTTCCCGACAAGCGCACGGCGATCGCCGGCATCTTCCGGCAGCTGGACTTCGATATCTGCGCCAACTGCACTGCGCGCATTTTCCGCGAATGCAAGACGGCGCCGAACAATACGGGCAGCCCCGGCGCCGGGGCCGACTGAATAATCGCGCGGGCCGGAACGCGCCGGGCCCGATACCCGATTTAGGCGTCCCTGGCCGCCCTGGCCCTGCCGGCCCTGCCGGGCCATGCCGCTTCTGGCCGCTGGCCAGGCCGGATGGCGGCGTTCTTCCGGCACGCCGGCCGCGCCCGGCGGTATCCACAAGCTCGCAACGCTCCTTCGACACTCCCGGCAGTTCGCGGCCTGCCGCCGGACCTTCGGCCTCCGGCCGCGATTCTGCTGACGACTCTTCGCCTCCGCCGGCCGCGGTTCGCGGTTTGCTGGCGACCCGTTGCTCCCCCGCGCCGCGGTTCACGGGCTCTGACGCCCTTCCCCCGTCGCAGTTCGCGGTCTGCTCACGCCCCTTCAGCATCCCCATGGCAGTGGCCTTCCGGTGGTCCTTCGGCCCCCACTGCTGTCCGGCGGTTTTCCGATGCCCCTCGGCAGCATTCCCGCTCCCATCACGAGCTTTCCATTTTTTCTCTTGACGAAACCGGACGGCTTCTTTATTCTGCATCCAGTCTGTATACATTATGGATACCGACGATCCGTGCCGCCCGGTACGGAGCGGGCGCCGAACGCATCGCCCGTCCCGGCGGATCTCGCAAGCGAACAACGCAAAAGGGGAATACATGAACTTTCTTCGCAAGGCACTGCTATCGGCCGCACTTGGCCTTCTGTCGGGCGCAGCCCTGGCCGGGAGCTACCCGGACAAGCCCGTGCGCGTCGTGGTCGGGTTCGCCGCCGGCGGGCCGGTCGACATCGTGGCGCGCATCTCGGCCGAACACCTGGCCGCTGCGCTGGGCCAGAACGTGATCGTCGAAAACCGCGCGGGCGCGGGCGGCCAGATCGCCACGCAGTTCGTCGCCCAGGCCCCGGCCGACGGCTACACGCTGCTCATGACCAGCTCCAACGCACACGGTGCGGGCCCTGCCCTTTGGAAGCAGGTTCCCTACGATCCCATGAAGGACTTCACGCACCTGGCACTCATGGCCCAGGCGCCGATCGTGCTGGTCGCCAAGGCAAATTCCCCCATGAACGACCTGGCGGACGTGATCAAGACAGGCAAGGCCGACCCCGCCGCGCTGAACTTCGGATCGGGCGGCGCGGGCGGCATGGGCCACCTGACCGGCGAAGTCCTGCAGTCGGAGGCCGGCTTCACCATGACCCATGTGCCCTACAAGGGCTCGTCCGCCGCCCTGACCGATCTGGTGGGCGGCCAGATCGACCTGATCAGCGACGTCATGGCCTCTTACGTACCGCAAGTGCAGGCAGGCGCCGTCAAGTTCCTGGGCGTGAGCACCCGCGAGCGCGTCAGCCAGTTCCCCGACGTCAAAACCTTCGCCGAGCAGGGTTACCCCGACGCGGTGACCGCCTCGTGGTTCGGCCTGACGGCGCCCGCCGGCCTGCCGCCTGAAGTGGTCGCAAAGCTCACCGACGCGGTGGCCAAGACCCTGGACAACCCGAAGGTCAAAGCGCGGTTCGCGGAACTGGGCCTGATCATCGACCCCGCGCGCGCCAACTCGCCGGCATTCACCAAGTTCGTGCAATCCGAACTGGCGCGCTGGAAGCAGGTTGCCCAGGAACGCGACCTGCACGTGAACTAACCCGGGAACGCCGGCGCAACGGCCCCCGAAGCAAATCGAAAGGCAAAGGATGACTAGCACGCCGACTTCGCAGGCATCGCCGATGCGCCAGCAGTTCCTCGCCGCCATGAGCCGCGCGGCATGCACCGTCAACGTCGTCACCACGGACGGCAGGGCGGGCAAGGCCGGGCTCACCCTGTCGGCCATGGTGTCGGTCTCGGCCGACACCGATCCCCCCACCTTGCTGATCTGCGTGCACGAGCAGACGCTCACCGCGCAGCGCATCGCCGAAAACGGAGTGTTCTGCGTCAACGTGCTGCGCGACAGCCAGGCGCATATTTCGGACTGCTTCGCCGGGCGCGGCGACCTCCAAGGCGAAGCCAAGTTCGCCTGCAGCCAGTGGCGCACCAGCGAACTGGGCAGTCCCCTTCTCGAAGAAGCATTGGTCTCCTTCGACTGCCGGGTCGTGTCGACGCAAAAAGTCGGCACGCATTTTCTATTCCTCGGCGCGGTCCACCACGCCGAGGCGCCGCAGGACGGCTCACCCCTGATCTACCTGCAACGCCGCTACGCCACCCCCGCCCGCCTGGACGGGTGCGCGGCGCGATAACGCACTTTCATACGCTTTCCCAAAGGAGATCCCCACTATGCAACTCGGCCCCGAGCACCAGCGCCTGGTCGAACTCGCCAAGGAAGTCAGTCGCGGCTTCGCCGAAAAAACGGCCGCCCACGACGAGGATGCTTCCTTTCCTTCCGAGAACTTCGACGCCCTGCGCGAGGCCGGCCTGCTCAAGCTGACGGTGCCCGAGGCGCACGGCGGACACGGGCTGTGGTGGGACAAGCGCTATGCGCCCTTCTACGCCGTGCTCGAAGCCATCGCCCGCAACTGCTCCGTGACCGCGCAGATGCTGCAGGTCCATTCGCATGCGGTCGGCATGGTCGCGCTCCTGGGCTCGGACATCGGCCGCTACATGGAGCCGGTGGTCGAGGAAGGCGCGCTGTTCGCCTCGGTCGGCAGCGAGGCCAGCGTCCGCGCGGACCAGCCGGCGGGCTTCGACACCCTGCTGTCGCCAGCCGGCGACGGCAATTTCAGCCTGTCCGGCTTCAAGGGCTTCGCCACCCTGGCGCCGGTGGCCCGCATCCTGCTCATCTGGGCGCTGCAGCCGGGCGCTGCCTCGACCCGCGAAGGCATGACCTTCGTCGCGCTGCCCAGCGACCGGCCGGGCATCGAACTGATCGACAACTGGGACACCTTCGGAATGCGCCCGACCGTGAGCTGGGCTCTGCGCCTGAAGGACGTCCTAGTCAAACCGGAAGAGATCATCGGCGCGCCAGGCGACTGGGTGAGCAAGGATCCCCGCACTTTTACGCTGGGCTACGCCTCCAACCACACCGGCCAGGCGCAGGCGGTCTACGACTTCGTCCTGGACTATGCCTCCAAGTACGGCGGCCTGGACAAGAACCCGGTGGTGCAGATTTTCCTGGCCGAAGCGGGCTGCAGGATCAGCGCCGCCCGCGCCCTAGTCCGCCACGCGGCGGGTCTGTGGGAGGAAGGCGACTTCGACAACGCGGAACTGGAATCCATGCGCGCCATGCACCTGGCCAAGGAAGCCGCCAACTGGATCAGCCAGCAGGCCTTCGATATCTGCGGCGCGCGCTCGACCCACAAAAGCTATCCGCTGGAGCGCCTGTACCGCGACATCCGCACCTTTACGCTGCACTTCCGCAGCGAGAGCAACTTGTTCATGCTGGCCGATGCCGCGCTGGGCCGGCCTTTCCATTCCAAGAGCCGGTACGACCGCGTGCTGGCCGCCAAGTGAATACGGAGACCTGCATGCCTTCAATGCCGGACGCCGACGCGCTGCTGCAAGCCGTCGAAAAGCACACCAATCCCGACCGCGTCGTCGACCTGGTCGCCCGCTCGGCCCGCGTCAAGAGCTACAGCGGCGACGAGCGCGAGATCGGCGACTTCATGCGCGAGCGCATGCTGGAACTCGGCCTGGAAGTGGAAAAGCAGGAAGTCGCGCCCAACCGCTACAACGTGATAGGCCGCTGGCGCGGCACCGGCTCGGGCCCGTCCTTCATGTACAACGGCCACATGGACACCAATCCTGCGGGCCAGGGCTGGAGCAAGGACCCGCTGGGCGGCGTGGTGGAGGACGGCCACATCTTCGGCATCGGCGTGTCCAACATGAAGGCGGCCAACGGCAGCTATCTGCATGCGATCGAGGTGCTCCAGGCCTGCGGCTACCGCCCGGCGGGGGACGTGGTGCTGGCTTATGTGGTCGGAGAACTGCAAGGCGGCATCGGCACCAAGAAGCTGTTGGCCAGCGGCCTGAAGACCGACTATTTCATCGTCGGCGAGCCTACGGACCTTTGCCTGCTGACCTGCCACGCGGCGAGCTTCGTGTTCCGTATCCACGTCCACGGCAAGACGCGGCATCTGTCCAAGATGGAAGAAGGAATAGACGCCATCGCCGAAACCATGAGAATCGCCGGCGAGCTGCGCGCGCTGAAGTTCTCCGGCGCGCCCACCGACGAATCCGCGGGGCTGAACCGCATCAATATCGGCGTCATCCGCGGCGGCATGACCACCGAATACTTCGACTGGCGCCCGCAGCAGCTGGCCGATGTCTGCACCATCAAGTGCGCGGGCCGCTTCGGCTACGGCCAGACGCAGGAAGGCGCAATGGCCGACATTCGCGCCCTGCTGGACCGCCACGAGGCCCGGGTGCCCGGTTTGCGCACCGAGCTGGAATTGTTCGAGGACAACCGCATCTTCATGCCGGCGTTCAAGGTGGACGAACAGGCCGCGCCGGTGCGAGCGGTGAGGGATTCGGCCCGGCAGGTGCTGGGCAAGGTCCCCCCTACCGGCGCGATCGCGCCGTACAAGTACCTGGGCTCGGATGCGGCGCACCTGGCCGAGGCCGGCCTGACCGGGCTCGTGATGGGGCCGGGCGGCAAATATAATACGATGCCCGACGAGCGGGTTTCGATCGAAGACATCGTCGCCGCCGTAAAGATCTACGCACTCACCACCGCTCGATTGGCCGGCGGCGCCTTCAACTAGGAAGACAGCCGTGGCCGAATCGACCGCCAGCCAGATTTACAAAGTTCTCAAGCGCAGGATCCTGACCGGCGAGATCCCGCCGGAGCAGCAGCTGATCGAGACAGCGCTGGCGGAAGAGCTGCAGGTCAGCCGCACACCCATCCGCGAGGCGATCGCGCTGCTCAAGAAGGACCGGCTGGTCATTCCGGTCCAGAGCGGCGGAGTCATCACCCGCGACGTTTCGCTCGAACTCAAGGACATACTCGGGGTCCGCAAGGCCCTGGAGACCTACGCGATCAAGACGGCGATCGACCTGATCTCGCCGGCGCAGATCGCCGAACTCGAGCGGATCTGCGAGCAATCGCGCACGCTGGAGACGGGCGACATCGAAGCCCGCGCCCGTCTCAACACCGAATTCCATGAACGCATCGTGGCGGCGGCGCGCAACCCGCGCCTCTACCAGATGTGGCTGGAATGCCGCGAGTTCTTCCTGATCGCCCAGCAGTCGTACGCGCCGGATTTCGGCGGCTTTCACCAGCACGACAGCATCCTGGACGCGGTTCGCCAGCGCGACAAGGCGCTTGCGGAAAAACTCATCAACGAACACTTGGATCTGTCGCTGGCATCCGTGATGAACGCGCATGCCGGCGTCATGAGACGAGACCGACTCACCACCTGACTTCCACGAGGACTCACCGTGACTTTCTCCATCGCCGCCCGCTGTCCCGAAACCGGAGCCTTCGGCATCGCCATCACCACCGCCAGCCTGTGCGTCGGCGCACGCTGCCCCTTCGTCCGCGGCAAGGTCGGCGCGGTGCTGACGCAGAATCGCACCGATCCCCGGCTCGGACCGCGCGGGCTCGACCTGCTCGAGCAAGGCGCGACCGCCTCGCAGGCGCTGGAGGAACTGGTGCGCACCGGCCACGTGATCGGCTGGCGGCAGCTGGCCATCGTCGACAATGCCGGCCGGGTCGCGCACTTCAACGGCGGCAGCATCGTCTCCAAGCATGGCGGCTACGAAGGCAACCAGTGCGTGTCGATCGGCAACCTGCTGGTGTCCGACACGCTGCCCAAGGCCATGGTCGACGGCTTCGGCGCCCGGCCGCAGGCCACGTTCACCGACCGCCTGATCGACGCCCTGGAGGCCGGCCTGGCCGCGGGCGGCGAAATCAATCCCGTGCGCTCGGTCGCCGTGCTGGTGGCCAACGAGTTCGACTTCCCCCACATCAACCTGCGCATCGACAATGCCGACGAGCCGGTGGCCAAGGTCCGCGAACTGTGGCGCGCCTACGAGCCCGAGGTCGACAACTTCATGCTGCGGGTCACGGATCCCGACGCCGCCGTCTGACGGGTCCCGGCCATGAGCATCGCCATTTGCCCGCAGGCGCGGGACCTGGCCTCGCGCGTGCGCGAGGACCGCATCTGGAACCGGCTGGAGGCGCTGGCGCGTTTCGGCGCCCTCGGCACCGGTGTAAACCGGCAGGCGCTCTCGCGCGAAGACATGCACGCGCGCCGCTATCTGCTCGACGAAGCCGGCGCGCTCGGGCTGCAGCCCATGGACGATGCCGTCGGCAATTTGTACCTGCGGCTCGAAGGCTCCGATCCGTCGTTGCCGCCGGTACTCATCGGCAGCCACATCGACACGCAGCCCACGGGCGGCAAGTACGACGGCGCCTATGGCGTGATCGCGGCGCTGGAAGTCCTGCAGGCCGTGCGCGAAGCCGGCCTGACGCCGCGCCACCCGCTGGAAGCGGTCGCCTGGTGCAACGAGGAAGGCTCGCGCTTCGCGCCCGGCGCCATGGGCTCGGCGGTGTTCTCCGGCGCCCGCGCGCTGGACGATGCCCTGGCCTGCCGGGACGCCGGCGGGGTCAGCGTGGCCGAGGCCTGGCAACAGGTGCGCGCCGGCCTTCCCGCGATCGCCGAGCGCCGCCTGCCCTGCCCGGTCCACGCCTACGTGGAGCCGCATATCGAGCAAGGTCCGATCCTGGAGCGCGACGGCCGCGCCATTGGCGTAGTGGCCGGCATCCAGGCCGTGAAATGGCTGCGGATCACGGTCTCCGGCCGCGAGGCTCACGCCGGCACCACGCCCATGGACGGGCGCCAGGACGCCATGGCCGCGGCCTGCGGGCTGATCCGCGCCATCTACGATGCTGCCGCGCAGCGCGGCGAGCCCTTGCGCGTGACAGTCGGGCGGCTGGATGCCGCGCCGAACTCGCCCAATACCATCGCCAATCTGGTCGACTTCTCGCTCGATGTCCGGCACCCCCGGGCGCAGGCCGTGGAAGAGTTCATCGGCGAAGTCGAACGGCTGTGCCGCACGCACGCCGGCCCCTGCAAGGTGGAGTCGCAGTCCGTGCTGGATTTTCCGCCGACCGAATTCCATCCGTCGATCGCAGGGCTGGTCGCGGGCGCCTGCCGTGAGCTTGGCCTGTCGCACATGGAGATCGTTTCCGGCGCATTCCACGACGCGCGCTTCCTGGCATCGGTCTGCCCGTCAGGAATGATTTTCGTGCCCTGCGCCGAAGGCATCAGCCACAGCCTGGCGGAGAAGGCATCGGCCCCGGATCTCGCAGCCGGCGCCCGCGTCCTGGCTGCCGTCGCCTGGACGCTGGCCGGCCAGGACGGCTCCCCGGGCGCATAGTTTCCATCAGCGATCACAGGACCATTTCATGACCACGCTTACCCCCGTCGATATCGTCGACCGCTTCTACAACCGGCTCTGGAATCGCGACGAACGGTCGCTGGCACCCGAGCTGCTGCATCCCGACCTGGAATTCCGCGGCTCCGTGGGGCTGGAAGTCCGCGGCGTCGAAGGCTTCCTGGGGTACATGGACCGCATGCTCGCGACCTTTCCGGATTTCTCGACCGAGGTGCTGCAGCTGGTCGACGGCGCCGATGGCACGGTGGTGTCGCGCCAGATGTACCGCGGCACGCAGCAAGGTGCGTTCTTCGACACGCCGCCGACCGGCCGCCGCATCGAATACGCGGGGGTGGGGTTCTTCGAGTTCGAAGGCGGACGGATCCGCAAAATCTGGGTCCTGGGCGACCTGTTGGGCCTGTACCGCCAGCTGGGCTGGCAGCCGGCAGCGCCCGCAGCCTGAAGGTACGCGATCCCGGCCGGCTCAGTCCTGCGGCAAGGCCTGGGGATTCCAGGCCACTTCCCAGAGATGGCCGTCCGGATCCTGGAAATATCCGGCATAGCCGCCCCAGAAAGTTTCCTGGGCCGGCTTGACGATCGCCGCGCCCGCCGCCCGCGCCTGTTCCATGACCGGGTCGACCTCGCCGCGCGAGGACACATTGTGGGCCAGGGCAAAATTGGCGCAGCTTGCCTTGCCGGCCGCCAGGCCACTGTCATGGGCCAGGCTGGCGCGCGGCCACAATGCCAGCTTCAGTCCCGGCTGCAGGTCGAAGAAGGCCACCGCGCCGTGTTCGAACTCCTGGCCCACGATGCCTTCGGTGGGCCAGCCCAGGCCGTCGCGGTAGAAGCGCAATGCGCGCTCCAGGTCGTCTACGCCCAGGGTGATCAAGCTGATTCGCGCTTTCATGAGTGCTCCTTGCAGGACCGCGCAGGCTAGCCCAGCATGTCCGCCCAGATGTTGCGCGCCCAGCCGAACGCGTAAGGCGCTTCCTGCTCGTTGGGCGCCGGCGACAGGCCGCCCGCGCCATGCACGGCCAGCATGGTCTTCCGGGCGGCATCGTAGCGGTGGACGCTGGAGACGTGGACCACCTCGCGGTCCGAGGTGAAGCTGTAGCACGTGTTGGCGTAGAGCGGCTCGGGATTGACCGGCTCGCCGGCGAGCAGCGCGACCACCGCCGCCGCGCAGGTTTTGCCGTGCTGGTTCGCCATGTGGCCGGACTTGGGCATGGCCGGCGCAATCTGGATCGAGTCGCCCAGCACGTGCACGCCCGGTGCGGCGATCGACTCGAACGTCAGGAAGTCCACCTCGCACCAGCGGCCGTTGGCCGTGGCCAGGCCGGCGTCGACGGCAATGCGGCCGGCGCGCATGGGCGGCAGCACGTTGAGCACGTCGCCCTGGGCGGCTTCGCCCAGCTCGAATTCGACGCTGCGCGCGGCCGCGTCGACCGCCACCGCGTTGAACTGCGGGTTGTATTCGATGAGGCCGGCGTAATGCTGCGCCCAGGCCTGGCGGAACAACGGCCCCTTGGAAGTGATGTCCTGGTTGGCGTCGAAGATCCGCACCTTGGCGCGCGGCTTGTGGCGCTTGAAATACCACGCGACCTGGCAGGCGCGTTCGTACGGGCCC
>Ga0182748_1002490_pt1 | contig 16629 bp, 13 predicted proteins | sample eDN3rd37CKraftOP_FD_128877 | JGI IMG/M metagenome (GOLD analysis project Ga0182748, IMG submission 128877) | Enriched Organic Plus compost microbial communities from Emeryville, California, USA - eDNA 3rd pass 37_C Kraft OP (version 2) (version 2) ...
GGCCCAGCCGACGAAGTGCAGCGCGAGGAAGACGTTGTAGAGGATCTCCATGGGGACATGCTATTTGCTGACGCCGCCGTCGTGAAAGTTTGCACAAAGTGAGATGCGCCCGGGTGTCGGACGGGCGTCGCGACATGCAGTCGGCCCCCCGCCCAGCCACTGCGGAGGGCACCGTCGCAGGTCACGGCAGGATCGACAAACTGGATCGAATGAGTCTAGAATTTCCGGTTTCCCACCATGCGGACCAGGGGTGTCCACGCGCGCGGGCCGCGGCTATGGTTCTCGGCATGACCACGGCAGCCCGCACCCTCCTCGTGACCTCGCGTCACGGGATGCCGGCGTGCGCGCACACGTGTCTCAGCTGTTGTCGCTGAACCGCGCCCGACTCAGCGCGAGCCCCGGCTCGCCCCTCCCCCTGGAGAACTCTGAGAACCGGCGCGCGCCGTCGGTCCTCAGCCCCTCGCACCCTCGCTGAGCGCTCGCCGTCGCGCGTCCCCGCACCCGAACGAGGACACGAGGAACCCGATGACGCAGGCAACGACTGCGCCCGAGGCCACGGACGGCGCCGCTCCGCCCGGCCGGCCCGCACGACGGAACGCCGGCCGCCCCGGGCGCGCGGACGCGCCCGCCCGCCCCGCACGGGCCGCCCGACCGAACGGGCAGTGGAAGGTCGACGGCACCGAGCCGCTCAACGCGAACGAGAAGTGGAAGCAGGAGGACGGCGGCCTGTCCGTCCGCGAGCGCATCGAGACGATCTACGCGCGCGACGGCTTCGACTCCATCCCCGGCGACGACCTGCACGGGCGCTTCCGCTGGTGGGGGCTGTACACGCAGCGCAAGCCCGGGATCGACGGCGGCAAGACGGCGACGCTCGAGCCGCACGAGCTCGAGGACCGGTACTTCATGCTCCGGGTCCGCATCGACGGCGGGGCCCTGACGACCGAGCAGCTGCGCGTCATCGCGGACATCTCGACGGAGTTCGGCCGCGACTCCGCCGACATCACCGACCGCCAGAACATCCAGCTGCACTGGGTCGAGGTCGAGGACGTCCCCGAGATCTGGCGCCGCCTGGAGGCCGTGGGCCTGCAGACGACCGAGGCGTGCGGCGACGTCCCGCGCGTCGTGCTCGGCAGCCCCGTCGCGGGGATCGCGGCCGACGAGCTCATCGACCCGAGCGCGGCGATCGCCGAGATCACGCGCCGCTACATCGGCGTCCCCGAGCTCGCGAACCTGCCCCGCAAGTTCAAGACGGCGCTCACCGGGCACCCGAGCCAGGACGTCGTGCACGAGATCAACGACGTCGCGTTCGTCGCGCACCGCCACCCCGAGCTCGGCGTCGGGTTCGACGTGTGGGTCGGCGGCGGCCTGTCCGCGAACCCGCGCCTCGGCGAGCGCCTGGGCGTCTTCGCCACCGAGGAGCAGGTGCCCGACGTCTGGCACGGCGTGGTGCAGATCTTCCGCGACTACGGGTACCGGCGCCTGCGCAACAAGGCGCGCCTGAAGTTCCTGCTCGCCGACTGGGGCCCCGAGCGGTTCCGCGAGGTGCTGGAGACCGAGTACCTCGGCTACCGGCTGCCCGACGGCCCGCCCGCGCCGAAGCCGCCCGTCCCGGGGGACCACGTGGGCGTGCACAAGCAGAAGGACGGGCTCAACTACGTCGGCGCGGCCCCGTACGTGGGGCGCGTGTCGGGCACGATCCTCGGACGCGTCGCGGACCTCGCCGAGTCCGTCGGCTCGCGCCGCGTGCGGCTCACCCCGCACCAGAAGCTCCTCGTGCTGGACGTGCCCGACGAGCACGTGGAGCACGTCGTGTCGACGCTCAAGGAGAACGGGCTCGACGCGAACCCGAGCCCGTTCCGCCGCAGCACGATCGCGTGCACGGGCATCGAGTACTGCAAGCTCGCGATCGTCGACACCAAGGACACCGCGACCGCGACCGTCGACGAGCTCGAGAAGCGGCTCGGCGACCTGTCGCAGATGCGTCCCGTGACGCTGCACGTCAACGGGTGCCCCAACTCGTGCGCACGCATCCAGACGGCGGACATCGGGCTCAAGGGCCAGCTCGTCATGGACGACGCCGGCGAGCAGGTCCCGGGCTTCCAGGTCCACCTCGGCGGCGGGCTCGCCTCGCAGGACCGCGAGGTCGCGGGCATGGGCCGCACGGTGCGCGGGCTCAAGGTCACGGCCGCCGACCTGCCGGACTACGTCGAGCGGGTCGTGCGCCGGTACGAGGCGGACAAGACCGGGACCGAGACGTTCGCCGAGTGGGCGCACCGGGCCGACGAGGAGGCGCTGCGGTGAGCGAGGACCAGGCCACCACGACGACCGTGCCGGGCACGACCGACCCGTTGGCCGCGCTGCGCGCCGCCGCGCGGGCCCGCACCGAGCAGCGCGAGGCTGCGAAGGCCGCGCACCACGCCGAGCGCGCGCGGCACGGCCGGCCCAAGCGGTCGCTCGACGAGCTGCGCGAGATCGCGCGGCGCGGCGCGGCCGAGCTCGCGGGCTCCGGCATCGGGGCGGACGACGAGGCCACGGCCGAGCAGGTCGTCGCCTGGGCGGCGCGCGAGTTCGGCACGTCGGTCGCGGTCGCGTGCTCGATGGCGGACGCGGTGCTCCCCCACGTCGTCGCGGCGCAGATCCCGTGGGTGGACGTGCTGTTCCTCGACACGGGGTACCACTTCGCCGAGACGGTGGGGACGCGCGACGCGGTCGAGCAGCAGCTGGACGTGACGATCGTCGACGTGCGCCCCGAGCTCACCGTCGCCGAGCAGGACACCGCGCACGGTAAGGACCTCTTCGCGCGCGACCCAGGCCTGTGCTGCCAGATGCGCAAGGTCGAGCCGCTGCACCGCACGCTCGCCGGCTACGAGGTGTGGGTCACCGGCGTGCGCCGCGACGAGGCGCCGACGCGGACGCGCACGCCGCTCGTCACGTTCGACGAGAAGAACGGGCTCGTGAAGATCAACCCGCTCGCGGCCTGGTCGTTCGACGACCTGCTCGCGTACGCGACCCGGCACCAGGTGACCCTCAACCCGCTGCTGAACGACGGCTACCCGTCGATCGGCTGCCAGCCGTGCACCCGGCGCGTCGCGCCGGGCGAGGACCCTCGGGCCGGCCGCTGGGCCGGGCTCGACAAGACGGAGTGCGGACTCCACGTATGAGGACGGGCATGACGACCATCGACCTGACGACCGACGCGCCGTCCGCGGGACCTTCCACCCCGGACGCGGCGCCGACCCCGACCGCGGCCCTGCCCAGCGCGCGCCGCCTCACGCAGCTCGACGCGCTCGAGAGCGAGGGCATCCACATCATCCGTGAGGTGGTGGCCGAGTTCGAGCGCCCGGTGCTGCTGTTCAGCGGCGGCAAGGACTCCGTGGTGATGCTGCACCTCGCCGTCAAGGCGTTCGCGCCCGGCCCGGTGCCGTTCCCCGTGCTGCACGTGGACACGGGCCACAACTTCCCCGAGGTGCTCGCCTACCGCGACGCGACGGCGCAGCGCCTGGGCCTGCGGCTCGAGGTCGCGCGCGTGCAGGACTACATCGACGACGGCCGGCTGCGCGAGCGCGCCGACGGGACGCGCAACCCGCTCCAGACGCAGCCGCTGCTCGACGCGATCTCGGACCACCGGTTCGACGCCGTGTTCGGCGGCGGGCGCCGCGACGAGGAGAAGGCGCGTGCCAAGGAGCGCGTGTTCTCGCTGCGCGACGAGTTCGGCCAGTGGGACCCGCGCAACCAGCGCCCGGAGCTGTGGAACCTCTACAACGGGCGCCACCGGCCGGGCGAGCACGTGCGCGTGTTCCCGCTGTCGAACTGGACCGAGCTCGACGTGTGGCGGTACATCGCGCGCGAGCGCATCGAGCTGCCCGCGCTCTACTACGCGCACGAGCGCGAGGTGTTCGACCGCGACGGCATGCTGCTCGCCGTCGGGCCGTACTCCGCGCCCCGCACCGACGCCGAGGCCGCGTCCGTGCGCACCGAGACCGTGCGCTACCGCACGGTGGGAGACATGTCCTGCACGGGTGCCGTGCGCTCGGACGCCGCCGGCGTCGAGGACGTCATCGCCGAGGTCGCCGCGACGCGCATCACCGAGCGCGGCGCGACCCGCGCCGACGACCGCCTCTCCGAGGCCGCCATGGAGGACCGCAAGAAGGAGGGGTACTTCTGATGGGCACCCAGACCAGCACCGTCGAGGGCGAGTCCGTGCCGCTCGACGACACGCGCCGCGGCACGCTCCTGCGCCTCGCGACCGCCGGGTCCGTCGACGACGGCAAGTCCACGCTCGTGGGCCGCCTGCTGTTCGACTCCAAGTCCGTGCTCGCCGACCAGCTCGACGCCGTCGAGCGCGTCTCGCGCGACCGCGGCCTCGAGACGGCGGACCTCGCGCTGCTCACCGACGGCCTGCGCGCCGAGCGCGAGCAGGGCATCACGATCGACGTCGCGTACCGGTACTTCGCGACCGCGCGCCGGTCGTTCATCCTCGCGGACTGCCCCGGGCACGTGCAGTACACGCGCAACACCGTGACGGGCGCCTCGACGGCGGACGTGGTGGTGCTGCTCATCGACGCGCGCAAGGGCCTGCTGGAGCAGACGCGCCGGCACCTCGCGGTCGCGAGCCTCCTGCGCGTGCCGCACGTGGTCGTCGCGGTGAACAAGATCGACCTCGTCGACTACAGCGAGGCCCGCTACGCGGAGCTCGCCGCGGACATCCGCGCGGCGGCGACGTCGCTCGGCGTCGGCGACGTCCACACGATCCCCGTCTCGGCCCTCGTCGGCGACAACGTCGTGGACCGGTCGAGCGCGAACACGCCCTGGTACGACGGCCCGAGCCTGCTGGAGCTCCTCGAGGAGCTGCCGACGGGTGACGACCCGGAGACCGAGTCGTTCCGCTTCCCCGTCCAGGTCGTCATCCGGCCGCAGGCCGCGGCCGACGAGCGCTACCGCGACTACCGCGGGTACGCGGGCCAGGTCGCCTCGGGCGTCGTCACCGTCGGCGACGAGGTCGTGGTGCTGCCCTCGGGTCGCCGCACGACCGTCGCGGGGATCGACACGGCCGACTCGCTCGCGAGCGGCGAGACGCTCACCGAGGCGTTCGCGCCGCAGTCGGTGACGATCCGCCTGACCGACGACGTGGACGTCGCGCGCGGCGACCTCATCGCCGCCGCGGCCGAGGCCCCCGACGTCACGCAGGACGTCGAGGGCACGCTCGCGTGGCTCGGCGACCGCCCGCTCCTGCCCGGCGCGCGCGTGCTGCTCAAGCACACGACCCGCACCGTGCAGGCCGTGGTGCGCGACGTCGTCGGACGGCTCGACCTCGACACGGCCGAGCTCGAGCCCGCCGAGCGCCTGGAGCTCAACGACATCGGCCGCGTCACGCTGCGCCTCGCCGCGCCCGTCGCCGCGGAGGAGTACGTCGTCGCCCGCCGCACGGGGGCGTTCCTGCTCGTCGACGCCCAGGACGGCGGGACGCTCGCGGCCGGGATGGTCGGGGACGCGCTCGCCGCGGTCCGCCGCCCGGCCGAGCGACCCGGCTCGTACGCGATCTGAGGACACCGTGACGACCAGCGAGCAGCACCACGAGACCTACCCGCTCGGCCTGCGCCTCGCGGGGCGGCTCGCCGTCGTCGTGGGCGGCGGGCCCGTCGCCGCGCGGCGCACGCGGGGTCTCCTCGACGCGGGGGCGGTCGTGACCGTCGTCGCGCCGTTCGTGTGCGAGGACCTCGCGGACCTCGTCGCCGAGCACGCGCCCGACGCGCCGGGCGCGCGCCCCGCGACGGGCGCGCCGCTTACGTGGGTCCGCCGCGACTACCTCACGGGCGACCTCGACGGCGCGTGGCTCGCGCACGCCGCGACGGGCGACCCCGTCGTGGACGCCCAGGTCGCGGCCGACGCCGAGGCGGACCGCGTCTTCTGCGTCACCGCGGGCGACGCGGACCTCGCGACGGCGTGGGTGCCCGCGGTCGCGCGCACGCGCGTCGGGTCGTCCTCGGGCGCCGGTCCCGAAGGCGCCACGGGCGCCGAGGTCACCGTGTCCGTCAACGCGGGCCGCGACCCGCGGCGGGCGCAGCGCGTGCGCGACGCCGTCGCCGCGCTCCTGGAGACCGGCGAGCTGCCGCTGCGCGCGGTGCGCCCGGCCCGCGCGGGCAACCCCGCGCCCGGGACCGACGGCGAGACGTCCCTCGCCGGGGCCGTCACCGCACCGCTCGTGCGTCCGGTCGGCTCCGTCGCGCTCGTCGGCGGCGGCCCGGGCGACACCGGGCTCGTCTCGGTGCGCGGCCGCCGCCTGCTCGCCGAGGCCGACGTCGTCGTCGTCGACCGCCTCGGGCCGCGCGGCCTGCTGGCCGAGCTCGGCGACGACGTGGAGGTGATCGACGTCGGCAAGACGCCGGGCCACCACCCCGTCCCGCAGGCGGAGATCAACCGGATCCTCGTGCACCACGCCCTCGTCGGGCGGCGGGTCGTGCGGCTCAAGGGCGGCGACCCGTACGTGTTCGGGCGCGGCGGCGAGGAGCTCGAGGCGTGCCGCGAGCACGGCGTCCCGGTCGAGGTCGTGCCGGGCGTGACGAGCGCCGTCTCCGTCCCCGCCGCGGCGGGCATCCCCGTGACGCACCGCGGGCTCTCGCGCGGGTTCACCGTGCTCACCGGGCACGAGGACGTCGGCACGGTCCCGGCCGCGCGGGACCACACGGTCGTGCTGCTCATGGGCGTCTCGCGCCTCGCCGAGACCGCCGACGCGCTCGTCGCGCAGGGCCGCTCGCCCGAGACGCCCGTCGCCGTGGTCGAGGACGGGTACGGCCCGCGCCAGCGGACCACGGTCGGGACGCTCGCGACGATCGCGGAGCGGGCGCGCGAGGCCGGCGTCCGGCCCCCGGCGGTCACCGTGGTGGGCGACGTCGTGACCCTCTCCCCCGCGTGGGCGGCCGCCCCGCGCTGAGCGCCGTCAGAGCAGGCGGCGCTGGGCCGCCCAGCGCGTCAGCTCGTGCCGCGAGGAGAGCTGGAGCTTGCGCAGCACCGCGGAGACGTGGGTCTCGACGGTCTTGATCGAGATGAACAGCTCCGACGCGACCTCGCGGTACGTGTAGCCCCGCGCGATGAGGCGCATGACCTCCTGCTCGCGCGCGGAGAGGCGGTCGAGCTCGTCGTCGTGCACCGCGACGTCGCCCGCGCCCGTGCCGAACGCGTCGAGCACGAACCCGGCGAGGCGCGGGGAGAACACCGCGTCGCCGCCCGCGACCTGCCCGACGGCGGCCGACAGGTCCGGCCCGGAGATCGCCTTCGTCACGTACCCCCGCGCTCCGGCGCGGATGACCGCGACGACGTCCTCCGCGGCGTCGGACACCGAGAGCGCGAGGAACCGGACCTCGCCGAGCACGTCCGCGCACCGCTGGATGACCTCGGCGCCACCGCCGCCGTTCCCGCCCGGGAGGTGCACGTCGAGCAGCACGACCGGCGGTCGCAGCTCGTGCACGCGCGCGACCGCCGACTCGACGTCGTCGGCCTCCCCGACCACCGTGACGAGCGCCGGGTCGAGGCTCGCCCGCACGCCCGCACGGAACATGTGGTGATCGTCGACCAGCACCACGGGCACGGGCCCGGTCGCGGGCGCGCCGTCGGTCGTCGCGCTGGGGATGGTCGTCACGGCGTCTCCTCGCTCGTCGGGGCGTGCGCGCGGCCCGTGCCGCCCTCGGCCCGGGCCGCCGGGCCCGTCGCGGGACCCGGCGTCGCGCCCGGCTCGGCGACCGCGCGCGGCACGCGCAACCGTACCTCGGTGCCCCACCCGGGCCGGCTGATGATCTCGGCCTTGCCGCCGCGCCGCTGCACGCGCCCGAGGATGGACTCGCGCACCCCGAACCGGTCGGGCGCCACGTCGTCCATGACGAACCCGTCGCCGCGGTCGCGCACGAACACCTCAGCCGCGTCGTCGCTCACCTCGAGGTAGACCGAGTACGGCGGGCCGCCGTGCGCCACGGCGTTGACGAGCGCCTCGCGCGTCGCCTGGAGCAGCGCGGCCGTCTCCTGCGTCGGCGTGCAGTCACCCACCACGACGACGTCCACGACGACGGGGCCCGGCTCGGCCTCCCCCGGCACCCCGCCGATGGGCTCGGCCCGGCGGCCGACGCGGCCGTCCTCGACCTCCGCGACGAGCGCGCGGAGCTCGGCGGCGAGCGACGTGCCGGGCGAGGGGCGGTCGTCGTACAGCCACTCGCGCAGCTCGCGCTCCTGCGCGCGCGCGAGGCGCGCGACGGTGTCCGCGTCGGAGGACCGGGCGCGGATGAGCGCGAGCGTCTGGAGCACCGAGTCGTGCAGGTGCGCGGCGATGTCGGCCCGCTCGGCCTCGCGCGCGCGGGCGGCCCGCTCGTCGCCGAGCTCGCGCATGAGCCGCAGCCACCACGGGGCGAGCACGATGGCCACGCCGGCGAGCACCGCGACGGCCGCCACGGCCGCGCGCACGATCTGCGTGGGGCGCGCGTCCTGGCCCACGAGCAGGACGATGCCGACGAGCACGAGCACCACGCCCCCGGCGATGCGCAGCACCCCGGCGGGCGTGCGCCCGCCCGCGCGCGTGAGCAGCCGGCCGCGCTCGACCGCGTCGAGCTGGCTCCACGCGAGCGCCGCGCCCGCGAGCGCGATGAGGACGGGGATCACCCACGACACCTCGACGTCCACGCCGGTGCGCAGCGCGACGAGCAGCGCGGCCCCGCCGAGCAGGACGACGCCGACCGCGACGTCGCGCACGGGCAGCCGCCGCACCCCGCCCTGGAGCCGCGGCGCGAGCCGCGACAGGGACGCGGGACGCTGCTCGTCGCGCGCCGTCTCCGGGTCGCCCGGCGGGACGGTGAGCCACCAGAACACGTAGAGCGCGACGCCGGCCCCGCCCGCGAGCCCGAGGAGCGCCATGACGAGCCGCACGACGCCCACGCCGACGCCGAGGTGCGCCGCGAGCCCCGCGCACACGCCGCCGACCCACCGGCCGCGCTCGGGTCGGCGCAGCGGGAGGTCTCCGGGTCGGCGGGCAGGTGAGAGGGCTGACGTCACCCCCCGATCGTCACACGTGGCGCGCCCCCGGAGGACCCCCCGACGGCGAAACCAGGGTCGTCCGGCGCACCGTTCAGGGTCGGGTCAGGGTGGCACCCGATACCCGGCGCGCGGCCCGCGGACCAGCATGGTGGTCATGAGCACTCCCGACCTCCCCGGACCCGGCGGCCAGCCCGGGCACCCCGGCGACCCCTCGACGCCCGGCCCGCAGCCGGGCACGGTCCCTCCCGGGCCGTCCGGCCCCGCGCCGGGACCCGGCACGGCCTGGACCGGACCCGACCCCGCGCAGGCCCCGCCCCCCGGGGCGCCGGGCGGCGCCGCGCCCGGTGGCGCGCGCCCGACCGGCGGCGACGGCTTCTTCGACGCCGTGCGCCGGGTCGGCATCTTCCGCTCCGACGACCGCTGGATCGGGGGCGTGGCCTCCGGCGTCGCCGAGCGGTTCGGGATCGACCCGCTCATCGTGCGCGGCCTGCTGTTCGTGACGTTCTTCCTCTCCGGCGCCGGCCTCGTGCTGTACGGCGCGGCGTGGGCCCTGCTGCCCGAGCGCCGCGACGGCCGCATCCACCTCCAGGAGGCGTTCCGCGGCAACGTCGACGTCGCCCTGCTCGGCGCGGCGGCGTTCGTCGTCGTCGGCCTGTCGTGGGGCGGCGGCTGGTGGTCGTGGTGGGACGCGATCGACCTCGGCTGGCTGACCGGCCTCTTCTGGGTCGCCGCGTTCGTCACCGTGGCCGTCGTCGTGGTCTCCGCGCTCACGCAGCGCGGCTCCCGCCCGGGCCAGTCCCCGCAGGGTCCCGGCCGGGGCGGCCACCCGGCCCCCGGGCCGGGCACCCCCGCGGGCCCGGGCCAGGCCCCGGCCGCGGGCCACGGCCCCGTCCCGGCGGGCCCCGGCGCCCCCGCCGACGCCCCGTGGGGCTCGCCCGGCCCCGCGCGTCCGGCCGGCGCCCCGTACGGCGCGACCGGCCCGGGTGCGCCCGCGCCCGGCGTCCAGGACCGAGCACCGTGGACGGCCGAGGCGAGCCCCTACGCCGCGGCCGCCCCGCGCACGACAGCTCCCCTCCCCCCGTACGCACCGGGGACCGGGGCGCCGCTCGGTGCCGCCCCGCCGCCGGTCGCGCCCCCGCGTGCGCCCGAGCCGCCGAAGCCGCCGAAGCCGCCACGTCCCGGCGGTCCGGGGGCCACGACGACGGGCGTCGTCGTCGGGATCAGCCTCCTGCTGGGTGCGTTCCTCCTCGTCGTCGAGCGTTCGGGCGACCTCCCCTGGCCCGTGTTCCTCACGTGGGCCGCGCTGTCCACGATCCTCGCCGGCCTCGCGATCGTCGTGAGCGGCCTGCGCGGACGCACGAGCGGAGGCCTCGGCTGGCTCGCCGTGATCGTCCTGCTCGTCGCCGTGCCCGCCTCGGCGTGGCGCGCGGCGCCCGCGACGTTCTTCCTGGACGACTCGGTGCGGACGGTGACCGACGGCACGCACCGCGTGTCCGATCCCGAGGTCGCGGAGCGCGGGTTCGGCGTGTCGTTCGGCGACCCGACGATCGACCTGTCGGGGCTCGACCTGTCGGACGCCACGCCCGGCTCCCCCGTCGACGTCCCCGTCCAGCTCGGCGCGGGCGACGTGACGGTCGTCGTGCCGGACGGCGTGCCCGTGCGGGCGGAGGTCCAGGTGCTCGCGGGCAACGCGCGCTGGCACGTCGACGGCGACCGGCAGCAGATCGGCGGCGTCAGCACCCAGCCGGTGACGTTCGACAACGACGAGGTCCAGGCGGGCGACGACCCGCTGCTCGTGCTGCACGTCGAGGTCGGCGCCGGCCAGGTCACGATCGAGGAGGACTGATGAACGACGACACCCGCCGCGACGACACGCGGCCGCTCGGCGACGAGCTGTTCGAGGGCCGGCGGGACGCGGGCTCGGCGGCCGACGCCCGGCCCACGGAGCCGCTGCCGACCGCCGGTCGCGACGACGACACGACCGTCCTCGACGTGGCCGACCCGGCCCCCGCGCACGACGCGGGGCCCGCGCACGATCCGGGGCCCGCCGCACCGGCGCAGGACCCCGGACCCGCGGCGCCCGCCGGGCAGACCGGGCCGACGACCTCCGCGGGGCAGCCCGGCCCGACGGGGTCGGCGCCCGTCGCACCCCGGCGCGGCCCGCGCGTCGCGACGATCGTGTGGGGCTTCGTCGTCGTCGCGTTCGGCGCCGTCGTCCTCGCGGGCGCGCTCGGCGCGCGCGTCGACCTGGGGCTCGCGTCGATCGTCGTGCTCGCCGCCGCGGGCGTCACGCTCGTCGTCGGCTCGATCGTCTCGGGCGCGCGCCGGCGGCGCGGCTGACGACCGTCCCCGGGCACACCGAAGGGCCGTGGCGTGGCGCCACGGCCCTTCGACGTGTCCGAGCGACGCCGCCCCGCGCACTCCCCCCGGTGCGACCCGGTGGGAGCGGGTCCTCGGCGTCCGGACGGACGGCCGGAACGGTCAGCGGGGCGGCTCGTCACCCCTGCGCTCGGGCGGGACGACGCCCGGCCCGTCGGTGGTGGTCGGCGTGTCGGGCGACGCGGCGGGCGACGAGCCCGGCGCGGACGGCGTGCCCGTCCCGGGTGCCCCGGTCGCCTCGACCGGAGCGGCGGTCGTCGCGGCCGGGGCCCCGGCAGCGGCCGCGCGGGCCTCGGCCCCGGGCGTCGAGAGCGCCGAGGTGCGCTCGGGCGTCGTCGGCTCGGGGCGCACGGGCGGCGTGGTCGGCGACGGCTGGGCGTGCGCCGGGGCCGCGTGGCGCCCGGCGTCGGACAGGTCGCCCGAGGACGTGTACGCGGCCGGGGTCTCGACGGCGACGCTCGGCCCGCCGGCGAGGCGGCGCAGCGCGATCCCCACGAGGACGAACAGGATCCCGAGGCCGATGACGAGCAGGCAGACGCCGAACGCGACGACCGACGTGAAGAGCGACGCCCGCAGGAACGACGCCGTCATGACGGTCTGCCGCGCCGGGTCGTCCTGGTCGAGCTGGGCGTAGGTCTGGCCGTCGGTCGCCTCGAGCGCGTGCTTGTTGATGACCTCGGCCTGCGCGTACGCCGTGAGGGGCCCGTTCACGTGCCGGCCCGCCAGGAACGCCGCGTCGTCGGACACGGTGATCTCCTCGGCGGAGAGCTGGTTCGCCACGACGATCCACGTGCCGATGCCCGCGAGGAGAAGGATGATGCCGGCGATGATCGACACGAGGCCGATGCCCCGCGCCCCTCTGGCCGGAGTGACGGTGACGGTGCTCGACATGGCGCGTTCTCCCCTTCGTCAGGACCCACCTGCGTCCGCCCTCGTCAGGCGACCTGCACGGCGCCGGTCGGTCACGGGACGGTCGAACCACCCATACGGGAGCAACGGTAGCGACGAGAGGGATCGACCGCGCGGCGAACCCGCACCTCGCGGGGCTGCGCCGCCCGAGGTCGCGGCGGGTCCCTGCGGGGATGGGAGGATGCCGTCCGTGCGCATCACCCACCTGACCGACTGCTACCTGCCGCTGCTCGGCGGGATCGAGACCCAGGTCGCCCGCCTCGCGCAGCAGCAGGCCGCGGCGGGGCACGACGTGTCGGTGATCTGCACGACGCCCGCGCGTCCCGGGGCGCACGGCGTCTCGACCGAGCGCGACGGCGACGTCACCGTGCACCGCCTCGCCGCGCGCGTCCCGGGCGGCTACCCCGTCCACCCGCGCGCCCCGCACCACGTGGCGCGGATCCTGGGCGCCGACCGGCCCGACGTCGTGCACCTGCACATGGGCGTCCTCACGCCGTCGACCCAGGCGTCGCTGCGGACCGTCGTGCGCGCGGGGCTGCCCGCCGTCCTCACCGTGCACAGCGTCTGGGGCGGCGCCGAGACGGTGTTCGCCGGGCTCGACCGCGTCGTGCGGTGGTCGCGGTGGCCCGTGCTGTGGTCCGCGGTGAGCGAGCTCACCGCCGCTCCCCTGCGCCGCATCGTCGGCGACCACGGCGAGGTCGCGGTGCTGCACAACGGCCTCGACCTCGACGCGTGGCGCGTCCCGCGCACCGAGCGCGCCGACCGCATGGAGGGTCCCGCGGTGCACGTCGTCGCCGCCACACGGTTCGCGCCGCGCAAGCGCGTGCTCCCGCTGCTCGGGGTCGTGCGCGACGCCGTCGCCCGCCTCCCGGAGGACACGCTCCACGTGACGCTCGCCGGGGACGGCCCCGAGCTGGCCGACGCGCGGCGCTTCGTCGCGGAGCACGGGCTCGGGTCGGTCGTCTCGCTCCCCGGCCGCCTCGACGCGACGGGGCTCAAGCGCCTGTACGCGCGGGCCGACGTGTTCGCCGCGCCGGCCGTCGAGGAGGCGTTCGGCATCGCCGCGCTCGAGGGCCAGGCGGCCGGGCTCGCGGTGCTCACGCGCTCGCAGTCGGGCGTCGCGGAGCGCCTCACCGACGGCGTCGACGCGCTCCTCGCGGACGACGACGCGGGCCTCGCCGACGCGCTCGTGCGCCTCGTCACCGAGGACGGCCTGCTCGACCGGATCGTCGCGCACAACCGGGACGTGCCCTCGTCGGCCGGCTGGCCGCGCGTGCTCGCCGACGTGGAGGCGGCATACGGACGGGCCGCGACGATCGTCGCAGCCCGTCCGACCCACCCCTAGGGGGTCACTCCCACTCGATGGTGCCCGGGGGCTTGCTCGTCACGTCGAGCACCACGCGGTTGACCTCGGGCACCTCGTTGGTGATGCGCGTCGAGATGACGGACAGCACGTCGTACGGCAGGCGCGTCCAGTCGGCCGTCATCGCGTCCTCGGACGAGACGGGCCGCAGCACGATCGGGTGCCCGTAGGTGCGGCCGTCGCCCTGGACGCCGACCGAGCGGACGTCGGCGAGCAGCACGACCGGGCACTGCCAGATCTCGCCGTCCAGACCGGCCTTCGTCAGCTCCTCGCGCGCGATCGCGTCGGCCGCGCGCAGCGTCTCCAGGCGGTCCGCCGTGACCTCGCCGACGATGCGGATGCCGAGCCCGGGGCCGGGGAACGGCTGGCGCGCGACGATCTCCTCGGGCACGCCGAGCTCGCGGCCGACGGCGCGGACCTCGTCCTTGAACAGGGTGCGCAGCGGCTCGACCAGAGAGAACTGCAGGTCGTCCGGCAGGCCGCCGACGTTGTGGTGGCTCTTGATGTTCGCCGCGCCCTCGCCGCCGCCCGACTCGACGACGTCCGGGTAGAGCGTGCCCTGCACGAGGAACTTCACCTCGGCGCCGTGCTCGCCCGCGTCCTCGACGATCTGGCGCGCCGCGTCCTCGAACACGCGGATGAACTCGCGGCCGATGATCTTGCGCTTCGTCTCCGGGTCGCTGTGCCCGGCGAGCGCCGTGAGGAACCGCTCCTTCTCGTCGCGGATCACGAGGTTGACGCCCGTCGCCGCGACGAAGTCGCGCTCGATCTGCTCGACCTCGCCCGCGCGCATGAGGCCGTGGTCCACGTGCACGCACGTGAGCTGGTCGCCCACCGCGCGCTGCACGAGCGCTGCCGCGACGGCGGAGTCGACGCCGCCGGACAGCGCGCAGATGACGCGCGCGTCGCCGACCTGGGCGCGGATCGCCGCGACCTGGTCGGCGATGACGTTGCCCGGCGTCCAGTCGGGGGCGAGCCCCGCGCCCTCGTAGAGGAAGTGCTCCAGCACGGTCTGGCCGTGCGCCGAGTGCTTGACCTCGGGGTGCCACTGCACGCCGTAGAGGCGGCGCTCGCGGTCCTCGAACGCGGCGACCGGCGAGCCCGACGACGTCGCGAGGACCTCGAAGCCCTCGGGCGCGCGGTGCACCGCGTCGCCGTGGCTCATCCACGTGGTCTGGTTCGTCGGCGTCCCGTCGAGCAGCACGCCCGCGGCGCACACCTCGACCTCGGTGCCGCCGTACTCGCGCAGCCCCGTCTGGGCGACCTCGCCGCCGAGCGCCTTCGCCATGGCCTGGAAGCCGTAGCAGATGCCCATGACGGGCACGCCGGCCTCGAACAGCGCCGGGTCGACGAACGGGGCGCCCGTCGCGTACACGGACGAGGGACCGCCCGAGAGGATGATTGCGGCCGGGTCCTTGGCGAGCATCTGCTCGACCGTGAACGTGTGCGGCACGATCTCGGAGTAGACGTTGGCCTCGCGCACGCGGCGCGCGATGAGCTGCGCGTACTGGGCGCCGAAGTCGACGACGAGCACGGGCCGCGGTGTCGAGGCCACCTCGGCGGTGGTGGGGGTGTCGGGAGCGGTGGCGGGTGACGTCACCGCTCCAGGATAGTCGCCGTGCGGCGCGGCACCGTCCGCCGTCTCAGGCGCCGTCGCGCGCCGCGGCCCGCTCGGCGACGCGCTCGCGCAGCGCCCGTGCCGCGGCCTCCGGGTCGCGCGCGCCGGTGATGGCGCGCACCACGACGACGCGGGTGGCGCCCGCGTCGAGGACCGCGTCGAGGCGGTCCGCGTCGATCCCGCCGATCGCGAACCAGGGCGTGGTCGGCCGCGTCGCCGCGACGTCGCGCAGCAGGTCGAGCCCGACGGCGGCCCGCCCCGGCTTCGTCGGCGTCGCCCACAGCGGGCCCACGCAGAAGTAGTCCACCGCCGGGTCGGCCTCGGCCGCGGCGGCCTGCGCGGCGGAGTGCGTGGAGCGGCCGAGCACGGGCCCGGCGCCGAGCAGCGCGCGCACCGCCGGGACGGGCAGGTCGCCCTGGCCCATGTGCACGACGGGCGCGCCCGTGAGACGCGCCACGTCGGCCCGGTCGTTCACGGCCCACAGCGCGCCGTGCTCCGTCGCGACGCGCGCGACGAGCGCCTGCAGCTCGAGCTCGCGCGCGACGTCGAGGCCCTTGTCGCGCAGCTGGACCACGTCGACGCCGCCCGCGAGCGCCGCCCGCAGGAAGTCCTCGAGGTCGCCGCGCTCCTCGCGCGCGTCGGTGCACAGGTAGAGGCGCGCGTCCGCGAGCCGGGCGCGCGCGGCGTCCGGGGCCGGTGCGGCGGCCGTCGTGGGCGTGGCGAAGGTCTCGGTGCTCACCCGCCGGAGCCTAGCCCCGGCACGCCGGGCGCAGGCGGTACTGTGGCCGACAGCACGGGAGCCCCGCACGGGGCTGAGAGGGCGTCGGAGCCGACCGTCGAACCTGATCTGGGTCATGCCAGCGAAGGGAGCGCACATGCACACCCCTGTCCGTCCGCGGCCCCGCACGGCCGGTTTCGCCGGGCCGTCGCCCGACGGCCTGCGCGACGTCGTCGTCGTGGGGGGCGGGATCGTCGGGCTCGCCGTCGCGTGGCGCGCCGCGCGCGCGGGGCTGACCGTCACGGTGCTGGACCCCGCGCCGGGCGACGGCGCGACGCACGCCGCCGCGGGGATGCTCGCCCCGGTGACCGAGGCCGACTTCGGCGAGGACGACGCGCTGCGGCTCCACCTGGCGGCGGCCGCCGCGTGGCCGGGCTTCACGGCCGACCTGCGCGCCGCGACCGGGCGGGACGTCGGGCTGCGCCCGGCGGGGACGCTCACCCTCGCGTACGACGCGGACGACCTCGCGCTCCTGCGCCGCGTCCTCGCCCTGCACGCCGCGCACGGCCTCGCCTCGCACGAGCTCACCGTCGCGGACGCGCGCCGCCGCGAGCCCTACCTCGGCCC
>Ga0182748_1002491_pt1 | contig 16627 bp, 15 predicted proteins | sample eDN3rd37CKraftOP_FD_128877 | JGI IMG/M metagenome (GOLD analysis project Ga0182748, IMG submission 128877) | Enriched Organic Plus compost microbial communities from Emeryville, California, USA - eDNA 3rd pass 37_C Kraft OP (version 2) (version 2) ...
CTCGATGCCATGGCCGAGGCCGGTTATCGCGGAGAGGAAATTACCGTCGGTGGTGGCGCCAGCGCATCGCCGCTTTGGCTGCAAATCCACGCCGACACGGCTGGGCTGCCGGTCTGCGTGCCGCAATCGCGCGATGCTCCTTCTGTCGGTGCCGCGGTTCTAGCCGCCCATGGAGCGGGCCATTTCGCAAGTATCGATGACGGCATTGCCGCGATGGTCAGGCCGGGCAAGTGTATTGAGCCACGCCCGCGCGAAACGGCACTCTACAATGAAATCTACCAGAAATATCGAGCGCTCTATCCTGCGCTGAAAGCTGTCCAGGCTGCCGACGCACTTTAACGGGAGGGCGAAATGCTCAAGGATTTTCAACTAGTTGGCAAGCGTGCTGTTATCACCGGTGGCGCACGGGGTATTGGCCGCGCCATAGCGGAGCTTTTTATCGAAGCTGGCGCAACGGTCATCATTACCGACCGTGATGAAGCGACGGGTATGAATACTGTGGCGGAACTCAACGCCCGCTGCCCTTCATCTGCAAGCATGTACATTCTGGATGTGACAGATCGCGATGCTGCGGAGCGGACAGCCGAAGCTGTTGCTGCGGAGGTCGGCGTTCCCGATATTCTGGTCAACAATGCAGGCATCGTTCGGAACGGCCCAGCGAGCGAAACGTCAGAAGCGGATTGGCACGCCGTGATCGACGTCAATCTTAACGGCGTCTTTTATTGTGCTCAGGCTTTTGGCAAACGCATGGCCGCTGTCGGGCGCGGCGCCATCGTCAATATCTCATCCATGTGCGGCGAGATTGTCGTCTATCCGCAGCCGCAGATTGCCTATAACGCAGCCAAGGCGGGGGTGAACCTCATCACCAAGTCATTAGCCGTCGAGTGGGCAAAACAGGGTGTGCGGGTCAATGCCGTTGCGCCGGGTTACACCGCGACGGAATTGACGCTTGCCGGTCGCAGCAACGAGGAATGGTTTTCAACCTGGATGCGCATGACGCCACAGGGGCGGCTCGGAGAACCACGAGAGATCGCAAATGCCGTTCTGTTTTTGGCGTCCGATGCAGCAAGCTTCGTGACGGGAACTGTGCTTGCAGTGGACGGTGGTTACACCGCGCTTTGATTTTGGGAGAATGAGATGACCGAACAGACAAAAATTGCTCTCGTCACTGGTGCAAGCCGCGGTATTGGCCGGGCAATTGCTCTTGGCATGGCCAAGCGCGGCTTCGATGTGGCCATCAACGACATTGAGCGTCAGAAAGACGCCTTGCAGGAAGTGGCAAAAGAAATAGAGGGAGCCGGTCGCCGCGCGCTAATCGCCTTTGCTGATGTGAGCAGCAAGGCCGACGTCGAGGCGATGGTCAAGAAAACAGCCGATGCATTTGGCCGGATCGATGCGGTCGTCAACAATGCAGGCATTCTGATTGCCAGCGATGTCGAACACCTCAAGGAAGAGCACTGGGACAGCGTGCTTGATGTCAATGCAAAGGGCACGTTTTTGGTGATACAGGCCATACTGCCTTACATGAAGCAGCAGAAATACGGCCGCATCGTCAATATTGCTTCCATCGGTGGCAAGCACGGCGCGCCTGAACAGGCCCATTATTCAGCGTCGAAGGCCGCTGTCATGGGCTTTACTCGTGTTCTCGCGCAGGAAGTCGGCACTTACGGGATCACGGCCAACTGCATCTGCCCGGGCATTATCCTGACCGATATGGGGCGGGTCAACCTGGATGATGCTGCCGTGCGCCAGTCATGGCAGGAAAAGACTGCGATGCGTCGCATTGGCGCTCCGGAAGACGTTGTTGGTCCGGTCGCATTTCTGGCGTCCGATGATGCGGCCTTTGTGACGGGGCAAAGCCTCAATGTCGATGGTGGCATCGTGTTAAGTTAAACGAGCAACACAGTCGGAGAGCGAAAGCGGCTCTGTCCAAAGGGGCAGTTGCTGGCAAATTATGGTGAGGAAACGGAAAGGGAAGTATCTAGAACCTTTTCGATCATTTCTGTTGCCAGTTGCACGAACGTATCCGTGTTTTCGCGTGTCTGATCAAGACAGGCTTCGAGCCATAATCCATCCAGGATGGCGTGTACACAAATCGCAGTGCGCTCGACTTCAGCGGCCGTGACCTCTCGTCCTTCGGCCGCGAAAACCTCGGCAAGAAGCGGCTCGGTTGCCTGGCGAAGGTTTGCATAGCTTTCATCACGCACCGCCATGATCATTGGGTCCACGCGGTTCTGACTGATGAACGTCGCCCAAAGCGAGAGCATCCGGTCATCGGACGCCTCACCTTCCAGCGTTGCCTTGATAAATTGCAATAGCCGCTGATGCGGTGTCCCCTCCCGTCCTTCCAGTATGGCCATACTGGAAGCGGTGATCAGTTCCATCGTTCTGCGATAAGCTTCAACGATGAGATTGGCTTTGTTTTCAAAGTGATGGCGTATCAGTCCGTTCGTCACGCCGGCACGCGCTGCAACTGCACGCACGGTTGTCGCCTGAATTCCAAGCTCGGAAATACACTCCAATGTCGCCTCGACCAATTCGCGGCGACGTTCACTTTCCGGGGCGCGTTTGAATAGGCTCGGCATTAAGCGCAGATTCTCCTTCAGGTCCTGTCTCGCACATCTGGCCGCAAAGGCAAAGTATGAATGCGCGTAATTATGCACTTGCATAATAGCATTGATGTGTATAGTTTTCAGCATAAGCGATTGCCCCGGGGGAGAGGGCAGCAGGGGAAATACAATCAAGCCGAGGAGCATTCGCAAAAGCTAAATCACACGCAAAGCTGACGGTTATACAGGCGCAGCTGTGCGTGGCGCATTGACTGGCGTCCTTTGATGCGAACCACAGGTGAGGCCCATATTCGGCCCGGCAGCGGAAAAGGTCATGAGACTTTGCGCTTCACCGTCCGCAGTATGATTTTTACGATCAACTGACCACCCATGATGCGTCGGTTTGGATGCATTTTGGACGGCAATCTATCGATAGTAATTAACCGGCAAAGCTAGGTTCTAGGGGCCACTTTCCGGAACAATGGAACTATGCCCATGCGCGATCCGCGTTACGATATCTTATTCGAACCAATCCAGATCGGCCCGGTCACTGCGCCCAACCGCTTTTATCAGGTGCCGCATTGCAGCGGCATGGGCCATCGCTATCCCGATGCTGATCGCCACATGCGCCGTATGAAGGCGGAGGGCGGTTGGGGCGTCATCGCCACACAGGAAACCGAAATCCACCCTACCTCCGATATCACCCCGTCCAACCAGGGAAGGCTTTGGGACGACAAGGACATTCCTCGCCTTATCCAGTTGACCGAGGCCGTGCATGAACAGGGAAGCCTCGCAGCCATCCAATTGGTACACAATGGCATCCACATAGCCAACCGTCTGACGCGACTTTCGCCAATTGGGCCATCGGACATTATGGTCGATGTGGAAGACCCGGTTCAGGCGCGTGCTATGGATAAAAGCGACATAGCCCAGTTCCGCAAATGGCATCGCGATGCAGCGTTGCGCGCCAAGCGGGCAGGATTCGACATCATTTATGTCTATGCCGGTCACGACATGACGCTTCTCCAGCATTTTCTGCTTAACCGCTATAACAAGCGCACCGATGAATATGGTGGCAGCTTTGAAAACCGGCTGCGTCTTTTCCGCGAGGTTATTGCAGACACTCGCGATGCTGTGGGCGATAAATGCGCCATTGCCGTGCGGTTTGCCGTGGAGGAGTTTCTGGGCGCTGGAGGGCTGACGCACGATGGTGAAGGGCGCGATGTTATAGCAGCGCTGGCCGACGAACCCGACCTCTGGGACGTTAACCTATCCAATTGGTCGAACGACAGTCAAACCTCCCGGTTTTCGCAAGAAGGATTTCAAGAGGACTTCGTTTCCTTTGTGAAACCTCTCACGTCAAAGCCCGTTGTCGGCGTGGGCCGCTATACCTCTCCCGACGCGATGGTGCGGGCAATCAAAAAAGGTATTTTCGATCTGATCGGCGCGGCTCGCCCGTCGATTGCCGATCCCTTTTTGCCGGCGAAAATTCGCGAGGGCCGCATCGATGACATCCGGGAATGCATCGGATGTAATATCTGCACGGCAAGCGATAATACAGTCGCACCGATGCGCTGCACGCAAAACCCGACCATAGGCGAAGAATGGCGCAAGGGTTGGCACCCGGAGATCATTCCGCCCCTTCAGGAGCCGCAATCGGTGCTGGTCGTGGGAGGGGGACCAGCCGGATTGGAAGCGGCGCGCGCGATGGCGCAGCGCGGCGCGGATGTGATGCTGGCCGATGCAGCACAGGAATGGGGCGGTCGCGTTGCGCAGGAATGCCGACTTCCTGGCCTCGCCGCTTGGGGCCGCGTGCGCGATTGGCGTCTTGGGCAACTGCAGCAGGTGCCGAACGCGCAACTCTATCTTGATAGCCGGCTTAGTGCGGAAGATATCCTTTCTTACGGCGTCCCGCATGTGGCAATTGCCACGGGCGCACGCTGGCGTGACGATGGTGTTGGTCGGGTTTATCGTGACCCTCTCGATTACCTCGCCGAGGGCACCATTGCCGGCGTTAACGCGCTCCTCGAAAACGACGTGAATGCGCTTGCGAACGATGGCCCGGTCGTCGTTTTCGACGATGATCGTTATTATATGGCAAGCGTTCTTGCAGAACTTATCGCTTCGTCAGGGCGAGCCGTGACTTTCGTCACCCCTGCCTCGATTGTTGCGCCATGGACCGAACACACGCTCGAACAAAGCCGCGTGCAACGACGCCTGATTGAAAAGGGCATCGAGATTATCCCGTTGCATCAGCTTGCGGGACGCACGAAAGATACGCTCGATATCGTCTGCTCCTATTCCGGGAAAATTCGCGCTATTGACTGTGCAACGCTGGTTCCGGTCACGGCGCGTCTGCCAAACGACCAGCTCTGGCATGATCTCCTGGCCTTGAAACATCAATGGATGGACCATGGTTTAGAGACGGTCGAGCGCATTGGTGACTGCCTGTCCCCGGGTATCATCGCAGCCGCGACCTATGCGGGACATGGTTATGCGAGAAGCCGTAGTTCCCAACCACTGGAAGCCGATTATGATATTTATCGGTGAGAAATTACCAGTGGCTAGCGTCTCCATTACGTCAAAGATTGTTCACTGAACCGAGCCAGTTTCGCGCCATGAAAATGTTTCAAGTCGACGCCTTCACCGACCATCTCTTTGGAGGGAACCCTGCCGCAGTTCTCGTTCTCGATAACTGGCTGCCAGATGCCCTGATGCTGGCGATCGCTCAGGAAAATAACCTTGCCGAAACGGCCTTTGTCAAAGCTCGTCCAGACGGAGCATGGGATCTGCGCTGGTTCGCTCCAGCGCATGAGGTCGATTTCTGCGGGCACGCCACTCTTGCTGCAGCCCATGTTTTATTCTCGAAATCTCCGTCGATAGCGCTGCTCCTATTCCATACCAGGATTGGAGAGTTACGTGTATCGAAAGTGGCAAACGGATATCGTCTTGATGTTCCGTGTCTGTCGCCCGAATTTATCGAAACACTGCCAGAGGAAATAGTCGGCATCTTTGCGGAGCCTCCCAATTGCATTTTCCGTAACTTCGAGAATATTTTTGTTGATCTGGGTAGTGCTGATGCCGTGCGCAACTTTACTCCTGATTTGACGGCCATTGCCCGTCTTGGTTCTGTCGGACTTGTCGTCACTGGAAAGGAAGAGGCGGAGGAAAAGGCGCATTTCGTCTCACGCTATTTTGCTCCCGGTGCCGGGATTCCGGAAGACCCGGTCACAGGATCGATCCATGCAACGCTTGTGCCCTACTGGGCATCGCGGTTGGGGCGGACGAAGCTAAAGGCATATCAGGCGTCCGCTCGTGGTGGCTGGATCGACTGTGAACTGACCGGAGATCGCGTTTTCTTGGTAGGGAACGCCGTAACTTTCATGGAAGCAACGATTTCCCTGCCGGAAACGCAACCTTGACGGCGTACAGGTATTTCAATACGACGTAAAAGTGCTCTTGACGCATGTGAAAATGCGTATCGATTCCGGTTGTCTCGATCCTATTTTGGTGTCGGGACTTTGAAATACTGACGCGTACTGTCCGTCCGACGCTAGCAGCGCTTGGCCGATCCCCGCTCAGCCGGTCAAACGTCCCCATAAGGCTTGTTTCACAGGCGTCCAGAGCGCCTGCCGATCGATCGTGCATTGCTGCCGACGCTGGAAAGCCAGCGTTGGCAAGTGGTGCATTCTCTTATTCCTCGATATCGACCTTCTCGAAGCGGTGCGATCCGAGGGGCTCCATAACGTAATTCTTCACGCTCTTGGACATCGGCAATACGACCGTTGAATGCGCAAGCGGAACCCATGGGGCCTGATCGATGGCGATTGCCTGCGCCTCCTGATAGAGCTTGGTTCGCTCATCCTTGTTCGAACTCACCCTCGCCTTCTGCAAGATATCTTCCAGTGGCTTGTAGCACCAATTGGCATTGTTGCTTCCACCGACGCCGGAGCAACTGAAGAAATAACTGAGCAGATTGTCGGGATCGCCATTGTCGCTGGTGCCTCCGAGCACCACAGCCCCGTCACGATCCTTGTCGCGCGCCTTCTTGAGATATTCACCCCATTCATAGGAGACGATCTCCACACCGACGCCGATTTTGGCAAGATCCGCTTGCATAAGCTCAGCCGCACGCCGCGCATTTGGCATATAGGGACGGCTGACCGGCATCGCCCAGATCTTCATCTTGAGGTCTTTGACGCCTGCATCGCTGAGGAGTTTCTTTGCTCCATCAGGATCGTAGCTATATCCTTTTATATCGCCATTATAACCCCACATGCTGGGCGGCAGAACGCTTTGAGCGACCTGACCCATGCCCTGATAGACAGCTTCCACGATTGCCTTTCTGTCTATGGCCATGTTCAGGGCGCGGCGTACTTCCACCTTGTCGAATGGGGCTTCCAGGGTGTTCATGGCGAGATAAGCCACGTTCAGTCCCGGCTGTTCCATCACGTTGAGGTCTGGATCGGCTTTCAGCCGCGCGACATCCGCCGGCGCGGGATAAGCTGCGATATGACACTCACCCGCCTGAAGCTTCTGCATGCGGGTGGCAGGGTCCGTCGTGATCACGAAGATCAGGTTGTCAACTTTGGGCGCACCGCCCCAATATTCCGCATTTGCAGCAAAGCGGATTGCGGCATTGGTCTGATAATCCACGAAATGGAATGGTCCGGTGCCTACCGGTTTGCGGTTGAGATCCTCGCGCTGCCCGGCCTTCGCTAATTGCTCCGCATATTCCGCCGACATGATCGAGCCAAAGTTAAGAGCGAGCTTCGCCAGAAGAGATGCATCCGGCTGGTTGAGAACGAACTTCACGGTGTGGTCGTCGACTTTGACGACTTCCTTGATAATCACCGGCATGTCCATCGCGTTGAACATTTCCCAGCCTGCGCCAACGAAATAATTGTTCCATGGATGCTGCTTGTCGAGCTGGCGATTATAGGTGAAGAGGACGTCGTCAGCATTGAATTCACGGGTGGGCGTGAAGCTGTCCGTAGAATGGAACTTCACCCCCTGGCGCAACTTCAACGTATATTCGAGATTATCGTCAGAGATGGTCCAGCTTTCTGCGAGGCCGGGGACAACGTTGGTCGTGCCGCTTTCGAACTCGGTCAGCCGGTCGTAGATAGTCTCGGCAGATGCATCCCATGTGCTGTTTGTCGTATAGAGCGCTGCATCGAACCCCTCCGGCGCGCCCTCGGAACAATAGACCAGCGTCTTGGCCATTGCCGGCACAAGCGCTACGCTGGAAAATGCTGCCGCTGCCAACAGCGAAAGCATAGTTTTGCGCGTTCTTTTCGACTTCGTTGTCATTTTTGTTCCCTCAATCGTGTTTTCTTTTCGAGTTGTATCAAGCGTGGCGAGTTACTCAGCTCGACCTTCCGTTGTTGCAAGGCCGCGTCCGGGGGTCCAAACGGAATCCGGTCTGGTCCAGAGCACATCGTTACGGATCAGTTTCACGAGTTCCCTTGCATGAAGATCGAGGAAACGCTCTCCCTTTTCGGCCGTCGCGCTGCGCGGATCGCCCCATGTTCCGGTAACCGGCGCACGCTCGGCAAAGGAATAGAACCGCGAAACCTCTGCCGGTACGTCGACCGGATGCTGCTGATTGCCGAACGCCTGCCCGAACTTGTCCGCCCTTACGGCATCACCGGCAATCGCCAGCATGACGGAAGCTTCCCCCTCACAGGCATGATGGGGTCCATTATCGACCTCAAAGATTTTTCGGGCTTCGTCGCCTGCCAGCATCCACGGCGTGGAGGCGACGATTGGCATCGCAAATTCAACGGCCAGCTCGCGGACGGCAACAGAAAGCGGATCGATATTGCCGCCATGGCCATTGACGATCAGGAGGCGTGAAAAGCCGAGCGCCTTCAGCGATCTGGCTATGCATCGGAGGACGCGGCTGAAAGTATCGTAATCAAGCGTGATAGTACCGCCAAATGGCAGGTGGTGTTCGCTCATTCCAAGCCATTGTCCGGGGAGGACAGCGACGGGAACCTCGTCAGCTACGAGACGGGCGGCACGGATGGCCGCCGCTGAAGCGCTCACCGTGTCCGTGATAACCGGCAAATGGGGGCCGTGCTGCTCAAGCGATCCGACAGGTAGAATAGCAAGAGCGCCGGGCTTGCCTGCAATCTCGCGCAGGACCGGTGCGGTCATACGTGCCCATTCAACTTCCTTCTTCATGTTCAGTCCTCTTTCCTGTAATTCCAGATGAAGTTAGAGCGCCGACGTCACTGCCATCAGGTCTGATGGCCTCGGGCCTCGACTGGTAGGGTTCGCGTTCTTCCGTCCGATTGGCGCAGGGTGAACTGACCGAATTGGGCGATGACTGCGCAGGAATGATTGGGAAAGATGCGGACACGGCTGCCGACAGGCGGCGGCGTGTCACGGAAACGAACGAACCCGTGTTCTTCAGAGAGGCGTTCGATTTCCCACATCTGTGACGTAGCCTCATCCACACTCACAGCCAATCCAAAGCCGCCGCTGCCAGAGCCATGTGCACCAAGGTCGGATGAAAGGGATTTGGAACCTGCATCGACAATGAAATGGTGGTCATTGTGGGCGACGACGGTGGCAATGACGGAAAGCGCCAAGCTGTCGCCTGATGCTATGCCGAGGCGAAGCGCGGTGCGGTCAAGGAAGACGTAGTTTCCAGGCCGTATCTCGGTTATCCCAGACGGAATCGGCGCGCCAAGGCAAGTCGGTGTCGAGCCTACGGATATTGCAGGCACTTCGACGCCCGCCTCCTTTAACCGTCCTGCGAGGTGGAGGAGGGTTTGCGCTTCCGCATTGGCAATATTCGTCAGTTCTTCAGCGGACTTGCTGCCATAGGCATGGCCTGCATGGGAAAAAAGGCCCGCAAATGCGAGATATGGGTGTTGTGTAATTTTTTGAGCCAGAACAATGGCTGCAGGGTCGTGCGGCTTGACGCCGACACGTCCCAGGCCGACATCGACTTTCAGAAACACGCCAGGCTTTGCATCATGTGTTTTTGCGGCGGCCCCAATCGCCTGGATACCGATCTCGTGAGCGGCGATAAACGACAGCTTGGTATCGCGAACCTGCGCACTGCGTATCAGGCGGTCGATCGAGTCCGGTCTGACGATAGGATAAGCGAGGGTCACAGAAGGAATGCCGCCTTCAACGAAGACGAGCGCTTCGTCCGGCTTGGACGCTGTAACGCCGGTTGCGCCAAGCTGAAGCTGGCGTTCGGCAATCGTGAGGCTCTTGTGCGTTTTGATGTGAGGTCGCAGCGCCACACCAGCCTTGTCCGCCTTCCGCTGCATCTCATTCAGATTTCGTAGCAGCCGATCTTCGTCGATTTCAACATAAGGTGTCTGAATGTCGGCGGGATAGGGACGGTTGAATGTGTTAATTGCCACCGCTGGTTCAGTCAAAATTATCTCCGGCAATCTGAATGGCCGTCAGCATCGTCTCAGCCAGTTCGTTCCATGGTACCCGAAGGTGGTCGAACCAGATTTGCACAGCCGCGACAGGCAATCAAATTATTTTCTTATAAGAAAATAATTTCCCTAAGATGCCGATGAGATTCAAACTGACTGCGGATATCAATCCGCTTTGAATTTGATGGTTTGCGTGTTGACCAGCGTGGAAACCAGTTCCGTTTCGGGTGTCGAACAGACGCATAGTATCTGGGCAGGCTCCTCACTCACGCTTAGATAGCCATGGCCGGTCATCGCATCAAAATAAGCGGAATCGCCTTTCTTGAGGCGAAGAGGTGCATAAATTTCTGAATGGAGCTCCAGTTCCCCTTCGAGGACATAGATGAATTCCTCGCCCTTGTGCCGGATAAGCGGCCCGAATTCCTCAAGCGTTCGGGCATGCGCCACGGCGAGGATGGGGACCATCGCTTTTTTGTAGATCTCAGTGCAAAGATAGAGATAGTCGTAGTTCTGCGTGATGATCGAACGACCTTCGCCGGACTTCGTGAATGTACGCCGGCCCATCATATTTAAATGGTCATCGGAAGTGGCTACCGCCCCAAAGAGCTCAGCAATATCGACATTGATCCCCTGAGCAAGCTGGATGAGCCGGTCATAGGTGAGCTGCATCTGGTTGTTCTCGACCTTGGAGAGGGTCGATACTGCAAGCCCGGTCATTGCGCTTACTTCAGCAAGCGTCCAGTGGTTGCGATTTCGGATGTCTCGCAGAATGTCGCCGAGGCTGGATTTCGCGTCATTCATCGTCGGCGTCTCCCATTCGCTTGATCTTGAAACCCAGTGACATCCAGTTCAGCTCTGTTTGAACAAGTGAAATGCGCCCCCGACATAAGCGGCGTAATTTACCTCTCATTATAAAGCAACATGATGCCTTATTCGGCCAGCGGATCCACAACTCTCGGCCAGTAAGATTTTTCCAGTTTTGTGAAGGGCAGGTCCTCGAAGCGTGGCTGCAGCGCACCGGGAGCGCCAACATAGAGTATCTCGCGAGCAATAGGTTCAAAACCGGCCCGGAAATGATTGCTTGATTTCACGACCACAATCTTCTTTTTCGAGGGATCAAGTCCGAGTCCTGTCATGCATTCGGGGTGAAATGTCTGCGTGCGGATCGTATTCAGCACAATATCGATACTCCCCACGCTGAGCCAGACGGCATCGCCGATACCAAGTGGCGTCGGACCAAACCGTTGCGTAATGTCCGAAGCAATCCGCCGGACTGTGACGGTCAGATCCAGCGGCGCGCCTGACACCTCGCCGACCTTTCCCCCAATCCTCAACGCGAGCGTGGCACCTTCTCCCGCTTCCCGGCACATCCGCACGGCGATTGGATCCCAGTAAAGACATGAAGCGACATCTTCAATACCGCGCTCTATAATGCGGCGCAGAATAAAAGTGGAATCCCCCGGCGCGCCGCCTCCGGCATTGTCGGAAACGTCGGCCAATACGATAGGCCCCTCCTTCGCTTCCGATGCCCGGTCCAGCGCCTCGTCAACGGACAAGTATGCGCCGCGCATCTGCTCACGTGCATCGTATATCTCTTGACCGAATCTTGCGGCGATGCGTGCAGCCTTCTGCCGGTCTCCGTCGGCAACAACGAGCATTTTCGCCCCTACATCCGCAACGTCGCCCCAGGGAAAGCCGTGGCCGAAGGAGACAGCCAGTACGCCATCTTTCCCTTCCATCGCTTTCATCTGGTCCACGATCCCGCGCAACGGTTCCCGGTGCGGGTGAAAGATGCTGATGAGACGGCAGTCATAGACCGCCATGGCAGGAGCGACTTCGCCCCTGAGCGTTTTTTCCAGCAGCGTAAAGAGCTGACGGGCTACAATCTCAATGTCGGTGTGCGGATATTCCTTATAAGTCGCAATCATCGTCGCATTGTCGACCATGCGATCGGTTATATGACAATGCAGATCCAGTTCCACGGCTATCGGAACTTGAGCGCCAACAAGGGTGCGTATATGGGAGATGAGGTCTCCTTCGACGTCATCATAACCGTCCGCCACGCAGGCACCATGAAGCGCAAGCATGACGGCATCGACCGGCATTGCCGCCTCAAGATCGTCAAGAATTGTCTTACGGAAATGTTCATAAACGGAGCGGGTGGTCTTGCCACCGGGTTCAGCCACCGCGCAAAGACTTTCGATGACGCTCCAACCCTTCTTTTCTGCGGCATCGCGCCAGACAAACATTTGCGATGAGCAGCAGTTCAGTGGCTTCGAAGTAGCATCGCCATAAGCGATCAGATTTTCGGAGAAAGCTTGGAAACCCGTCTGCATTGGCGAAAACGTGTTCGTCTCCGTATCCAGACCCGCGATGAAAATCTTCATTATCATCTCTTATTGTGCGATTGAATTTTCTGATAATAAACATGGTGGATTCAGCCCGGGAACGCAACCTGATTGATGCCGGGGATCCAAACCGGGGAAGCTTCCGTTTTCGTCTGGAATTTAAAGACCGCGGGGAATGATCAGTTCCGTCGGTATCATTTCAGGTAGAGTGGCTGTCTGTGCAGACTCGTCCAGAAGCTCAAAGGCACGCTCGATCATTGCCTGAACATTTTGCCGGGCCATCACAACCGGGAAGTGGAGAACCTCGATAAAGGGGTCCCAGTCGAAGCACCCGATGGAACATTCTCGCACTTCATCGACCGGAAGCGTTTTCAGAAAGCTGACGATCCCCTCGAAAGGGCTCGTCGAGTTCACGAAAAGAGCCTCGGGCAGCCCCTTCAGTTCAGCATAGATAGCGCGCATCGCCCTTGCGGCGATATCGGGATCGTATCCTTCAGTAATGATCGTGCCGGGGTGGGTCGGGAGGTTCTGCGCGGCCAGTTCATCCTGATAACCCCGTACGCGTGCACGCGTGTTGTGGTCGCTATCCACGCCGCCGATGAAATAGAAGCTGTTGTCCTTTCGACGTGATCTGCGTTCGGCGATTTGACACGTTAACTGTCGGGCGCCGTCATAATTGTCGCTAATCACGGAAGCGCCGTGTTTCCCGGGAAGATCGACATTGATGTGCTTCAGGTGAGCCTTTTCGCAGAGTTCCGCGACACTGTCCGGATCGGTTGCGCCTGCTATGAGCAGGGCATCGATGTTATGCGCAATCAATGTTTCTACAGTGCTGCGTTCCTGCCGCGGGTCGCGCAATGTGCTGGCCACGACAGGGACAAGATTCCGAGAGCGGGCTACCGCTTCAAAGGACGCCGCCATCGAGCTGAAGTATCGATTGTCCAGCATCGGCAAGATCATGCCGATCAAGCCGGAGTTGGATATGCGTAATCCGCGTGCCTGAAGATTAGTTGTATAGCCGAGTTCGCCAGCTATTACTCGTACTTTATCCGCTGTTGCTTTCGTAATTCTCCTGTTTTCCCAAGAACCATTCATAACGGATGCAACGGTAGAGGCGGATACTCCGGCTCTTTCCGATATGTCGTAAATGGTTACTTTCCGGGGAGTGCTCATCAGGCCTGCTTTTGTGTCTGCATTGAGGCGCAATCTTAGCGGCCCCTCGCCACCCGCTGCAAGTGGCGCAAGGCTGAATCCGGTTGTTTCTCTGTCATTTTCCTCTTGACCGAATGGGCCATGTCGAGCAATGGTAGTGTTGCACTATCGATGGTGCAGCATGATAATACACCGAGAGGAGCGGTGAACACATGCCGAGGTCGGGGAGGAGCCTTCCATTCATGCATAACCCAGCCTCGTCAGCATTGCTCGGTTTGATTGGCCTGCCGCAAGGCAATGCGCCGTCAGGGGAATCGGAATTCCACGGCGTTTTGAGATCGCTGTCGGGAGAACATGTGGGGTGGAATAGCGAAACGAAGTCTGTCTGCAAGGTTGCGGAGACAAAAAATTAGAACTCAACGGGAGTGAGACATGAAGAATCTGATTGGTAAGGCAGCTTTTGCTGCAGTGATGCTGTCGTCTTTTGCGAGCGGTGCGCAGGCAGAAGTAAAGGATGCAGTGGTTGGCTTTTTGATGCCGGATCAGGCATCCACACGCTATGAGGAGCGTGATTATCCAGGCTTTGCCGCCGAGATGAAGAAAATCTGCGAAAGCTGCAAGGTGCTTTATCTCAACGCCGACGGCGATGCGAGCAAGCAGCAGCAACAGTTCAACTCGGTCATTTCGCAAGGCGCGAAGGTGATTGTACTTGACGCGGTCGACACGGCGGCAGCCGCCTCGCTGGTCAAACTCGCCCAGTCGCAGGGTATCAAGGTCGTCGCCTATGACCGTCCTATCCCGGATGCGACCTCTGATTTTTACGTATCGTTCGACAATGAAGCCATCGGCAAGTCGATTGCGGAATCGCTGGTCAAGTACCTGAAGGACAAGGGCGTACCGGGCGACAAGGGCGGTGTTCTGCAGATCAACGGTTCGCCAACCGACGCCGCTGCCGGTCTCATCAAGAACGGCATTCATGCTGGCCTGAAGGATAGCGGCTACAAGACGCTTGCCGAATATGACACACCGGAATGGGCGCCGAGCAAGGCGCAGCAGTGGGCCAGCGGCCAGATCACCCGCTTCAATAACCAGATCGTCGGCGTGGTGGCCGCCAATGACGGCACCGCAGGCGGGGCGATTGCAGCCATGAAGGCGGCCGGTATCGATCCGCTTCCGCCGGTCACCGGCAACGATGCGACGATTGCAGCGCTTCAGCTCATCATTTCGGGCGATCAGTACAACACGATCAACAAGCCGTCTGAAATCGTTGCCGCGGAGGCTGCACGCGTTGCGGGCCAGCTTCTGAACGGGGAGACCCCAAAGGCTGAAGCCACGCTCTACAACACGCCGTCGAAGCTCTTCGTTCCGGTGGTCGTAACGGCTGACAACCTCAAGGCCGAAATCATCGACAAGAACATCGTTTCCGCTGAAACGCTGTGCGTCGACCGCTATGCTGACGGCTGCAAGAAGCTCGGTATCACTAACTAAACAACGATATGCCCGGCCGGCTATCCGGTCGGGCAATTTGATGCGGGATGGCGTATCCTGCTATATGCCGGGGAAAGTAAGATCATGTCCCAAGATCACAAAGCTACCGCGACATCATCGCAGCCCGTGCTGCGTCTTAGCGGCATATCCAAGAATTTCGGCGCCGTTTCAGCGCTGACCGATATCGATCTGGAAGTCTTTCCGGGTGAGGTTGTCGCCCTTGTCGGCGATAACGGCGCAGGAAAGTCCACCCTGATCAAGACGCTGGCGGGTGTGCATCAGCCGACATCCGGCACCATTGAGTTCAACGGCGAGAAGGTCGTGCTTTCATCGCCGGGCGTTGCGCTCGATCTCGGCATTGCGACGGTCTTTCAGGACCTGGCGCTGTGCGAGAATCTCGATGTCGTCGCCAATATTTTCCTTGGCCGTGAAATGAGCCCATACCGCCTCGACGAAGTGTCGATGGAAATCAAGGCCTGGAAGCTCCTGAACGAGCTTTCCGCCCGTATTCCAAGCGTGCGCGAGCCGGTGGCCTCGCTCTCCGGTGGCCAGCGTCAGACGGTTGCAATCTCGCGTTCTCTGCTGCTCGACCCGAAGCTCATCATGCTCGATGAGCCGACGGCAGCGCTGGGCGTCGCACAGACGGCTGAAGTTCTCGATCTTATCGAGCGTGTTCGTGACCGCGGGCTCGGGGTCCTGATGATCAGCCACAATATGGAAGACGTGCGCGCAGTGGCAGACCGCATCGTCGTGCTGCGGCTTGGCCGCAACAACGGTGTTTTCTATCCGGATTCGTCAAATGAGGAACTCGTCGCCGCCATCACCGGCGCGAGCAGCAATTCCGTTTCCCGCCGTGCCGAACGGCGTCAAGCGCAGCATGAAGCCGGTCAGGCCCATGATCGGGGAGAAGCATAATGAACCAGGCAACCGGAAATACCCCTCTCGACCGCCAGGATACACGCGTGCGTCATGACGAAGGCGTTTCAGGCGCGCTGCGCAGCTTCTTCGATCGTGTTCGTTCGGGCGATCTTGGATCGCTGCCGGTTATCGTCGGTCTTGTTATCATCTGGACGGTTTTCCAGACGTTGAACCCGGTCTTTCTGTCGAGCAACAATCTCGTCAATCTGCTGTTCGACTGCTCGACCATCGGCGTGATTTCGCTCGGTATCGTCTGCATCCTGATGCTGGGCGAAATCGATCTTTCGGTCGGTTCGGTCAGCGGTCTGGCCTCGGCTATCGTCGGCGTGCTCTGGGTCAATCATGGCTGGCCTGTCGGATTTGCGATGCTGGCGGCGCTATGCACTGGGGCGCTTATCGGCCTGCTTTATGCGTTTCTCTATAACCGCTTCAGCATGCCAAGCTTCGTTTCCACGCTGGCTGGCCTGCTGGCAGCGCTGGGACTTCAGCTTTATCTGCTCGGCAATACCGGCTCCATCAACCTGCCTTACGGCTCGTGGCTCGTGAGCTTCGGCCAGCTTCTGGTGATGCCGCGTCCGCTTTCTTATGCGCTGGTGCTGATTGCCGGACTTGCCATCTTCTTCACCGGATTCCGCTCCGCGCAGCGCCGCCGTGAAGCCGGCCTGTCGGCACCGTCCTCGGCCGGGATCGCGCTCAGGGCTATCGTTATCACGATCATTGTCGGTGGCGCAGTGTTCTATCTCAACCAGTCGCGCGGTGTGCC
>Ga0182748_1002495_pt1 | contig 16597 bp, 16 predicted proteins | sample eDN3rd37CKraftOP_FD_128877 | JGI IMG/M metagenome (GOLD analysis project Ga0182748, IMG submission 128877) | Enriched Organic Plus compost microbial communities from Emeryville, California, USA - eDNA 3rd pass 37_C Kraft OP (version 2) (version 2) ...
CGTCGTACTCACTTACAGACCGGGCCTGACGCGCGCATCGCTTCGCGCCCTCGGAGGAATATAATGACCGTATACCCCACACTCGAAATCCCTGAGACTCTCGCCGCCGGCCCCGGCCCCGGCAACACCGACCCGCGCGTGCTCGAGCGCTTCGCCAAGACCGGCGTCGCCGACCACATGCAGAAGGACGTTGTTCGCGGCATGCTCGAAGCCAAGGAGATGCTGCGCGAACTCTGGGGCACCAAGAACGTCTACACGTATGGCGTCGCCGGCACGGGCTTCTCGGGCCTCGACTGCGTGCTCTCGCTCATCCTGCCGGGCGACACCGTCGTCGCCTTCCCGAACGGCACGTTCTCGGGCATCGACAGCCTCACCATCCGCATGAAGGCCGCCACCGCAGAAGAGCTGGCCGCCGACCCGCTGAACCCGAAGGCTTCGAGCGTCACCATCGTCGAGACCCCGCACGGCCAGGCCGTGACCGGCGAACTCGTCGACAAGGTGCTCGGCGAGAAGAAGCCGATGTGGGCGTTCATGGCTCACTGGGAGACCGGCTCGGGCCGCATCAACGACCTCAAGGGATTCTCTGACGCTTGCTTGAAGCACGGCGTGATGGGCATCGTCGACGCCGTTTCGAGCCTTGGCGTCGCCGACTTCAACATCGACGACTATCCGGGCGTTGTCGCCTGGGCCTCGTGTCCGCAGAAGGGCGTGCTCTCTCTGCCGCTCACCTATGCGCCTGTCAGCTTTACCGACAAGGCCATCGAGGTAGTGAAGAAGCGCGGCTGCCCGACCTACGTCCATCACCCCATCCTCAATGCCCGCCACTGGGGCATCGCCGATGGCAAGGACGTCCCGACCGCCGCCTATCACCAGACCCATTCGTGCTACGCGGTCGCCGCGTTCCACGAGGCTCTGCGTATCATCCTCGGCTACGGCCGTCGCCGGAAGGCTTCGGACTACGCCTACCACGAGCAGGCGCTGCGTCAGGCTGTTCAGGCCCTCGGTTGCGAGGTCACCTCGGACATGACGAGCCTCGTCGTTCTCAACCTGCCGGGCAGCCTGCGCGGCAAGGAGAAGGACCTCGTCGCCAACGCCCGCGCCAAGGGCTTCGGCATCTGGCCGACGCTGTCGGAACCGGTGCAGGTCCGCATCGGCATCCTGAACCAGCTTTCCCAGGAGCAGATCGCTGAGATCGTGAGCCGCTTCGCCGACGCCATGGCCGACATGGGCGCCGAAGTCGACAAGGCAAAGGTTCTCAACGGCCTGAAGTCCTATTACGCGCAGGCCGCGTAAGCGCCTTTCAAGGTAAGAACATCGAGGGCCGGGCAACAAAATGCCCGGCCCTTTTTCTTTGCTCCAAGGCGCCGTTTCAGGTTCAAGGGCCCGCCCCGGAGCATTGAAACGCTGGCCACTATCGTTGGGCCAGGCGGACGCAACGTTTATGCACCTCGGGGGCGGACTCGGGCCGTGGCTTCATCAAGACCTCGATGATCGGCAGCAAGAGCTCGAACGGCATGGCGCGTATGGTCCACGCAATCACGCTGTTGACGATCCCGGGAACGACGACGCGGCGCCCCATGCGATATGACCGCCAAGCGAGCCGCGCCATCCGGTCGGCGGAGTCGCTCGGCAGTAGCGCCCGGTAAATAGCGTTGGATGCGTTCATTTTACCGTGGATGCGGGTTTCGACCGGCCCGCACGCGATTGCGCAGATCCTTACCCCCTCACCTGCGCACTCGCCTCCGATCGCCGCTGTCAGCGAGAGAACATATGCCTTGCTGGCGAAATAGGGCGCCTGCCATGGGCCAGGCGCGAAGGCTGCCAACGAAGCAAGGTTCATGATGCCGCCGCGCGCTCGCGCACGCATGGCCGGTAGATAATGGCGCGTCAGCCGCGTGACGGCGGCGATATTGGTCGCCACCAGCTCATCCAGTTTTTCGGGATCGAGATCGGTGAAGTTGCCGCCGAGGGCGATGCCAGCATTGTTCACCAGCACATCGAGGTAGAGCCCATGTTTCGCCAGCAGCTCATCCAGGCGATGGGGCGCATCGATTGCGCCGACGTCCAACGTTTCGGCGACAACGGTTGCTGCGGGATAGCGGGCGGAAAGTTCGGCAAAGGCATCCGCCAGTACATCGGGCGTGCGCGCGAGCAGCACCACGGTGCGGCCCTCCCGCGCGATCCGTAGCGCCAGCGCAAAGCCCAGGCCCTCGGATGCTCCCGTTACGACCGTCGCAGGGGTCAGCCCGGTGACCGCCGCCAGGGCAGCCGGATGGGGTGACGCGCTTCGGCGTACCCACATGTCGCCAAGCTTAAGCAAGATGTCCATGGGAGCTCCGCGGGGCTGCTGCGAAGGCAACGCTCAGGTCCGTTCAAACGTTCGATTGCCGGACATTGGAGCGCCGCATGCTGGAGCAGGACTCGTTGCTGACCTGGACAATCATCGGCGCCGTCGCCGGCTGGCTCGCGGGCCTGATCGTCGAGGGCTACGGTTTCGGCCTACTGGGAAACGTGGTTCTCGGTATGCTGGGCGCGGCCCTCGCAACCTTTTCCGCGCAACTGTTGGGGATGCAGATTGAGACGACGCTGGGCATAACCCTCGCCGCGACGCTCGGAGCGGTCATCCTGTTGCTTGTTGCACAACTGGTGCGGCGCGCCTCTTAACGAAAAGCGACGCGAACTTTCAGCCCTTGTGCAGCAGCGCGGTGTTGTCGTTGAAGGCGTCGGCGATGATGCCGTGATACCAGGCGAGGCTCTCCTCGTAATTCCTGCGGCGCACCTCGGCGCTTTCGCCCGGCAGCGAAATGAAGGAATCGCTTGGAGCCAGGAAGGGCTTTCCTTCCCGTTCTCCGGGTGTGTAATCGGCACCGATCTTGATCGTGTCCTCGGCTGCCAGCAGTGACCAGCACGTGTTACGATAGCGTGCAACAGCCGGCTCACCCTCCGCCAGCGACGCGAGGATATCGGCCGCGACCACCTTGCCGTGGCTGTTGGCGGTGAACGCCGACTTCGGCATATCGTTGGCGATGGCCGCATCGCCGATGACGTAGACGTCTTTCGCCTTGGCCGACGTGAAGTTCTGCGGATCAATCGGGCACCAGCCACCCTCGGCACAGCCAGCAGTGATGGCGATATCGCCGGCCGTCTGCGGTGGGATGACGTTCACCACTGCGCCCTTGGCTCTGATCCCCGACGCCGTCTCGATCTCCATCGTTTTTGGATCGACGCGCACGGTGCGGAAATCGTCGATCTCATTGGTGAGATTGAGTTCGATGATGCCATCATAGTAGCGGGTGAATGCCTCCTCGAATGCCGGCTGCTTGGAGAAATGAGGCTTTGCATCGAAGATGACGAGTTTCGAGCGCGGCTTATGCGTCTTGAGGTAATGCGCGATCATGCACGCGCGCTCGTACGGCCCCGGCGGACAGCGATAAGGATTGTTCGGTACCGTCATGATGACGACGCCGCCATCATCCATTGCCTCGAGCTGCCGCATGAGCAGCACCGTCTGGGGTCCCGCGATCCAGGCGTGCGGCATGATCTCGGCGGCCCCGAGCGAATAGCCGTCGATGGCGTCGTAGGTGAGGGAGATGCCGGGCGCGAGCACGAGGCGGTCGTAGAGAAGCTTCGTTCGATCCGCCAGCGTGACAATCTTTGCACCGGCGTCGACGCCCGTGGCGCGCTCGTTCACCACGTCGACGCCAATTTTGCGCAGGCCCTCGTAGCTGTGCTGCAGCGAGGCGAAGGTGCGGAAGCCGCCGAAGTAGTGGTTCGAGTTGAAGCAGGTTGTGTAGATGTGCCGTTTTTCGACCAGCTTCACGTCCAGTTGCGGCGCCTCGGTTTTCAGGATGCGCGCGACGGTGCCGCCTCCCGCTCCGCCACCGACGATGACTATCCTGCCCCGTCCCCCGACCAATGCCGGCTTAGCGACGGAATGCGCGCCCGTTACAGCGCTCGCCAGGGCCGTGCCCGCAACGAGCCGGCCGAATTGCCTACGATCGATCATCCTGGGATGCCTTGTTGCCGGCCCTGCGATACCGATATCGTAAGCCTTACGGGGAAGTGTGGGCAACACGCCGATAGCGCCCGCGCGGCCACGTCCGCAACATCATGGCTAAGATGCTCGATCGACGCACATTTCTACTCACCGGCTCCGCTGCGGCGGCTATCCTCGCTTTCTTGGGCGGGGCGGCCGGCGAAGGGGCCCCTGGTGAGAGCGCAGAATTCAAGCATGCGCTCGAGGCCATCCTCAACGGTGCTACGCCCACGGAAACGGGGATCGTGCTCGACTTGCCGGAGCATGTCGAAAACGGAGACTATGTCCCGGTGGCACTCGAGGTCGACAGCCCCATGACGGCCGCGAACCATGTCAAAGCCATCCACCTCCTCTCGACTGCAAACCCGCGGGCGAAAGTGGCAACATTTCACTTCACGCTGCTTTCCGGAAAAGCGCGCGTAACGAGCCGCATGCGGCTTGCGCACACGCAGGATGTGGTTGCCGTTGCCGAGCTGAGCGGTGGACGTTTGTTGCTCACGCGCCGCAAGGTCGATGTGCGCATCGGCGGATGCGATATCTGAGGAGCACCCGCATGATGAAGAAACCGCCGCGCATCAAGCTGCCCGAAACGATCAATCCGGGCTCGATCATCGAGATCAAAACGCTGGCGACTCACGTCATGGAAACGGGCAACCGCAAGGACGGCTCCGGCAGGCTCGTTCCGCGCGACATCATCCACACGTTCGCGGCCAGCTTCGAGGGGCAAGACGTGTTCTCCGCGGAACTCAATTCCGGGGTTGCCGCCAATCCTTACATCGCCTTTTTCATGCGGGTGACTGGCCCCGGCACTTTAACGCTTACGTGGCAAGATGACGGCGGCACGACGACCGTGGAGAAAGTAGCGATCGTCACGAATTAGCGGCGGCTATCGGATTGCGGATCACGCTGCGTAGCAAGGCCCGGTGCGTGCTGCGATGCATCCGGCGGCGCCAGGAGGCGCGGAGGCTCGTTGCGGCGTGTCTCGCCGCGCAACAGCGTTGCGATGCGCTCGTACGCGGCGCCTGCATACGTTTTCATCCGCTGCGCGGCGCGATCAATCGTCGGTTTTGCCTGCTCCCAGAGGCGCACAAGGGCTGAAGCCCAACGTTTCCAAACACCCTGCAGGAAATGCTTTGCTCGCCACTTGATGACGCGGCCGACGCGCCAGACCCAAGAAGCACGAATATGGGCAAACAGGCGATCCTTCCACGGCACGAAGATGTCGTAGGCGCGCGCGAACCAGCCGATCTGCATCAGCGCCGGTTTCGTGAGCAGAAAGATGCGCGCGATGAGAGCGGTCGAAGCCACTTTGGCGAGCAAGATCACCATCATCGCAACGAAGAAGTGACCGGTCGCGAACAGGTAGACGCCGATGAGCTTTGCAGGAATGAGCACGGCGCTCGGCAGGGCGAGTACGAGCAGTGCGCCATAGGGCGGCAGGCCGGCGATCATGCGCTCTGCCATGGCCCAGAGCGGAAAGCGAGCAAGAGCCGCGAGAAGATTGGAGAGCGGCTGCCAACCCCACTCTTCGAACAGGAGCAGCAACGCGGCGAGGACATTCAGTCCCAAGAGAAGCGCCGGACGAACGATGGCCCACGCCGCTGCGAGCGCGCGCATGGCTAACCGGCCGCCGGTTTTCAGGGTCCGCATGCCGGTCTCTATCCATGCTGAAATGTACGCTTTCAGCGTTTGCCCCATCCCTTCGCCTCCGGCTCGCAGTTGGCGAAGCCCTTGAGAGACTAGCGCCGCTTAGCTGCGGCCACGCTAATGCAAAGTACTTATGCATAGCGGAATTGTACGACGCCCCAGCAGGGGCAGTTGACGGGTTCCGCTCGTTTCTATACTTTTTCCGTCAATATTTGCGAGCCTACGGGGCGAACTTTTGCTGCAGGTGAAAAAGTAATCGGGCACTACCGCCACTCCCCACAAAGGGCGGGCGACGATCCCTGGATGGCACCCGTGTCGTCGCCGTGTCCATGCCGGCCGCTCCCCAGGCGGCCGGCACTTTTTTGCCTACTTCACCGTCATGAGGCGTATATCCTCTGCGCGCAAAGCCCCTGCCCGCTCGGCATCCTCGAGGGCATGGGCGAATTCCTCGCGCGCCTTCTCTGCCTGCCTCTGGCGTGTCCACAGGCCTGCATAGAGCCCGCCTTTCGCGATCAGCTCCGCGTGCGTGCCCTGCTCGACGAGCCGCCCTTTTTCGAGGACGAGGATGTTGTCGGCGTGCACGATGGTGGAAAGCCGGTGCGCGATGACGAGCGAGGTACGCTCGCGCGCGACCTCGTCGAGGGCATCCTGAATCTCGCGCTCGGTATGGCTGTCGAGGGCGCTCGTCGCCTCATCGAGAATGAGAATCGGCGGGCCTTTGAGAATTGTGCGCGCAATGGCGACGCGCTGCTTCTCCCCGCCCGAAAGCTTCAGGCCGCGCTCGCCCACCATGGTCTTGTAGCCCGCCGGCAGGGAGCGGATGAAGTCGTCGATCTGCGCGAGGCGCGCGGCCGCATAGACCTCCTCATCCGTGGCGTCGGGACGGCCGTATTTGATGTTGTAGAAAATCGTGTCGTTGAACAGCACGCTGTCCTGCGGGACGACGCCTATGGCCGCGCGCAGGCTCTTCTGCGTCACGTCGCGGATATCCTGGCCGTCGATCGTCACGCGGCCAGATGTGATGTCATAGAAGCGGAACAGGATGCGTGCGAGCGTCGACTTACCAGCGCCTGTGGGACCGACAATAGCCACCATTTTCCCGGCGGGCACGGTGAACGAGACATCGTGCAGGATCTCCCGACCGCCCTGATCGTAACAGAAGTTCACATTCTCGAAGCGGATTTCGCCTTTTTCGACGACGAGGGGCTTGGCGCCGGGCCGATCCTTGATCTCGGGTGACTCGCCAAGCAGCGCAAACATCGATTCCAGATCGACAAGTCCCTGCTTGATCTCGCGGTACACCATGCCCATGAAATTGAGCGGCATGTAGAGCTGGATCATCAGCGCGTTGATCATCACGAACTCGCCGACCGAGTGCGTGCCCGCCATGATGCCGCGCGCGGCGAGGATCATGCACGCCGTCATGCCGATGGTGAAGATAATCGTCTGGCCGGTGTTGAGCACGCCAAGTGAGCGGAACGTCTTGATTGCGGCCTGCTCGTAGCGCGCCATCGACGTATCGAAGCGGCGCGCTTCTAGATCCTCGTTACCGAAATATTTTACCGTCTCGAAGTTGAGCAGGCTGTCGATGGCCTTGGTGTTTGCCTCGTTGTCGCTCTCGTTCATCTCGCGGCGAATGGCAATGCGCCGCTCGCTGGCTGCGAAAGTGAACCACATGTAGACGGCCACCGTCACATACATGATCGCCACGTAGCGCCAGTCGAAATAGTAGAGCAGCATGCCCGACATCAGCAGAAGCTCGATGGCGGTCGGCACCACGTTGAGAATACCCATACGAATGATGAGCTCGACGCCGCGCGTGGCGCGCTCGATTACGCGCGAAAGACCGCCCGTGCGCCGCTCCAGGTGAAAGCGCAGCGAGAGCCGGTGCAGGTGGTGGAACGTGCGGTTGTTCAACTCGCGGACCGCGTTCTGTCCAACCTCGGTGAAGATGATGTCGCGGATCTGCGTGAGACCCATCATCAACACGCGGCCCGTTCCGTAGGCGAGGATCAGCATGACGACCGCGAAGCCAAGCCCCTGCGCCGTCGCGCCCGTGTCGCCCGTCGCCGCGGCCGCGAGCCTATCGGTGGCGTCCTTGTAGAAAACCGGCACGGCGACAGTAACGAGCTTGGCCACGAGCAAAACCGCGAACGCAAGCACCACCCGCATGCGCAGATCGGGGCGGTTCGCCGGCCACACCAGCGGCAGCAATCCGCGGAACGCGTCCCAGTGCCTCGAGCGCGGGGTCAGGTAATGCTCCTCGCGTTCATCGGTGGGTGCAGCCGGAATCGCTGGGGGAAAGGACATGGAACCTTCTGGGTTGGATTGGCGAATTGCCGCTTTGCACGGCACGAACGCGAGTGGGGCGCCGGCCCGATACCCGGTGCCGCGCCCGCAATTCAGGGCCTAGAGACTTTAACGGATATAGTGGCGCTTATGCCAATGGCCAGTCCGCGGCCGCTGCGGCCCAAACGTCTCTGCCCGATAATGCTTCTTCGGCTTCGCCCTTGACGGTGCGTCGCTATGCGAGACGACGGGCCTGTACTTGCGCGGCCGGACATAAGTGCTGCCGCAGGGGCAGTCGCACCGGCGCAGCGTATGGCTCACGCCGGCGGGGGCCGCGTGGTGGCGGCGCAGCCTCGAGGGGTGACGATGCAGCTTTGCCGGGCGTTGAGCATGGCTGGTGTGCTTGCGATAGGCGTGGGCCTTCTTCTTGCGCGGGTTGAGTTTCGCAACGGCGCGTTTGCGCTGCTTCTTCTTGACCGCGGGCGGCGCGATATCGGCAGCCATCGCACCCTCGCGCGCCTTCGGCGAAGCTTCTTTATCCGTTGAATGCGGACGGGGAGCACGGTCACTCTCGACCTTGCGCGTCGGCAGTGCCACGCCCGAACTCTCGTTCGGCACTGGAGTCGAAGGCAAGGCGCGCGGCGCTTCGGCTTTCGGCGGCACTGGCGAAAGATCGACGGCCGGGGCAGATGGCACCGTATAGCTTCGCTCGCCGCCGGCGTGAGGCTGGGGCATCGAAGATGGCGTGGGTGCCGCGGTCGGGATTTGACCGGCGCGCGCGAGGCGGCCGCTCTCGACCCCCTTTGCGCGCGCAGCGGCTTCCTGGCGCCGATTTGCCTCGGCCTCGATCTCGGCCTTGCGCTTCGCCTCCGCTTCGGCCTCGGCCACAGCACGGCGCTCGGCGGCATCGGCCTCCTCGGCCTGACGCTTTGCTTCCTGGGCCAGCCGCTTGGCTTCGGCCTCATCTGCCTTGCGCTTTTCCTCGGCGGCTCGCTTTTCTTCGGCGGCGCGGCGCTTCTCCTCGGCGAGGCGCTCTTCCTTCACGCGCTGCTTCTCTTCGGCCTCGCGCTTTTCTTGCGCCAGACGCTTCTCTTCCGCGATGCGCTTTTCTTCCGCTTCGGCTGCAGAGCGCGCCGCGGCTTCTGCGTAGGCCTGCCCGCGTGCCTCCGCGGCGTCCGCGACCTCTTTGGCGCGGGCCTCCGCCTCCGCGCGGCGCTTCGCTTCGACCGCTTCGGCGATCCGCCGGCGCTCCTCGTCGGCCTGCTTCTGTGCGAGTTCGTGCTGCTCTGCCAAGCGCTTGCGGGAGGCCGCTTCCTCATCGGCGCGCTGTTTCTCAGCTGCTTCGGCCTTACGCTTAGCTTCTGCGGCCGCTTGATCTGCGCGGCCTTCGGCTTCTACAGCCTCAGCCGCGCGTTTGGCAGCTTCCGCCTTGGCATCCTCTCTGGCCGGAGAACTCGCCAAAGGCGCCGACCCACTGGCGTTTGCCTGCGGCGGCACAGCTGCGAGTTGCGATGGCGCGTTTGTTTCACCCGGCTCCGCCGGTGCTGCGCCGCTAGGGGCGGTACGCAACAGCTTGACGATCTCGTTGCGGTAGCTGCGGTGGGCGCGCGCGAGCCAATCGCGAACGCTCTCCACGAAGCCACCCCAGCCGTGCGGCTCGGGCATCTGCACGCCGCTCGTCTGCTCGCTCGCAGCCGCCGCCAGTGTCGAAGCCGCAACGCCGGCGCGCGGCGCCAGCACGTTCAATGCCTCACCGGTTTTCAGCTGGGTGATGACGACGCCGTCGTAGGCTTTGGATGAGCGGGCAAGCCAATCCCATACCGGGGCAAAGGGCGTGGATTCTGCTTCGGCTGCACGGGGCTGGGTTTGTGCCGCTGGCGCAGCGGTGCCGTTTGGCTGCGCGGACGGAGCGTCGCTGGATTCTTCAAGCAGGTGGTTGAAGCGTTCCGAAGCTGCGCGGGCGAGCGCCTCGGCCTGTTCTCTTACTGTGAGCGGCTTGTGCGGCTCGCTTTCAGCCGCGGCGATGCCCGGCGTGCACAGGAGTGCCAGCACGAAGAGAAGACGCATACCCGTCATCGGCGTTTGTCCGCACCCGTTGGTTCCCGCTCGAACCGGCGGGTTATCCCTCGTCCATGGCGGTTCTTGGATCGCCGCCTAGCTTAGGCAACCCATTAAGCACAACTCTGGCGGGCCTCCAAACCGACAACATAAAACAGGATAACGGGAGAACCTGGCGGGTTACGGAGGGCTGGTGTCATGCGGCTGCGGCGTCCCCATATTAGATGTTCCAACCTGGGGGGATTTCTCTAAGCCACGGACTGTGAATGGATACAAAGAACTTCAACGGAAACAAGAACATCGCCGCTGCGACGCGCAACGTGTGCGTCTATTGCGGTTCGGGCCTCGGCCTCAACCCCTCCTATGCAGAAGCTGCCCGCACCCTGGGGGCCAACCTCGCCGTCAGCGGCATTGGCCTCGTTTATGGGGGCGGCAGTCTCGGCCTCATGGGTGAGGTCGCCCGCGCGACGCTGGCGCACGGCGGCAGGGTGACCGGCATCATCCCCGGCTTTCTCATCGAGAAAGAAGCGATGCTGAGCGAAGTGGACGAGGTGATCGTCACCGACAACATGCATCAGCGCAAGCAGCTCATGTTCGACCGCTCGGATGCGTTCGTCGCGCTGCCCGGCGGCGTCGGCACGCTCGAGGAGCTGGTCGAACAACTCACGTGGGTGCAGCTCGGCCGCCACACCAAGCCGGTCATCGTCGCCAACATCGACGGCTTCTGGACGCCCTTCCTCAACCTGCTCACGCACATGAAGAAAGACACCTTCATCCGTGCCGGCCTCGATGTCCGCTTCACGGTCGTCGACGACGCGACGCAGATCGTTCCTGCGATCACTGGGGCATGGGAACCGCGTCCTGCTCCGCGCGATGAGGAACTGCTGGCAAAATTCTAGGCGGGACAAAGCCCGGCGGCCCCTCTCCTCAGCCGTTCATCTGAACAGCTCGTAGTGGACAGGGTTGCCGGGGCACGCGGAAAAACCGCATTCGGCGAAGGCGCTGAAGGCGTTGAGGAGTGTCAGCGCGACGACGAGCCATACCGCGCCCGCCTCGAAGCGCCCCGACGCGGGCGCGTCCGCGTGCGCAAACTGCCCGTTGAACATGAGCATCACCCCCGCCGCGAAGATGGCCGCGGCGAAGGCGATGAATGCCCAGGTGTAAAAATGGTAGCCCAAAAGCGCCGAGCCGAAGCCCTCATCACCCGGCATAACATGCAGCAGCACCTGCCGTCCCGCCACGGACGCGCCCAGCAGGGCCGCCACGATGACGAGGCCGTAGTGCAGCGGTTTTGGTCCGTAACGGACGGTGAGCACGGGGCCGACGGCGAGCGCCGCGAAGGCGACGCGCTGCAAAAGACACAGCGGACACGGCAACTCGTCGTAGGCGAACTGCCAGTAGAATGCGACGAGCAGCAGCGCTGCAATGGCATAAAGGGCGACGGCATTAAGCCGGACAGCCAAGGTTGGGCCCATGTCCATGACCGTCGCCTCCTAGAACGATAGCGGAAGAGGATTGACGGCGTGCCGGAGGAAAATCGCGGTCGCGTATAGCATTCCGGCAAAGAAGACATAGAGGGCGAGCGTCGAACGGTGGCACCACGCAAGCCACATGGCGAGCGCGAAGTTGAAGAAAGCGATGAAGAATTCCATGCAACCGCGCGTATGTTAATCTGTGGGGCCAGATGTGGCTCTAGAGGCTGAACATAATCCGAGTCGGCGGATGGAACGCAGCACCGTTATCGCAAATGGGCTGCAGGCGGCGATCCTGCTCGGCGCATTCGGCGCGCTGACCACTGTAATTCTGTGGCCGCAGCTCGGCAGCCTCGGTGTGCTCGTGAGCCTCGCCGGCGCCTCGTTCATCCTACTTCTCGTAATGCGCATGCCGCCAGCGATGCTCATGCGCATCTATGGCGCGCGCCCTTACGAGGCGGGAGATCTTGCGCAATACGACCGCGTCATCGGCGAACTCGCACACCGTGCGGGGCTCGCCTCTCCTCCACGGCTTTACGTCGTGCCGAGCATGCAGCTCAGCGCATTTTCGTTCGGCACCCGCCAGCAGTTCGCAATTGCGGTGACCGAAGGTCTTTTGCGCCGGCTGACGATGCGCGAGGTTGCCGGCATACTTGCGCGCGAGGTCGCGCACGCACAGCGGGGCGATCTACCCCTGTTCGGGATCGCCGATTTCATCTCGCGCTGCGCCCAAGGCTTCTACTACACGGGGTTATTTTTCGCGGCGCTCAATGCGCTGCGTGCCATTGGCGGGGCCGAGCCCGTCTCGTGGGCAAGCGTCGTGCTGCTCGTCGCTGCGCCACTGCTGATGTCTCTCCTGCAGCTTTCGCTCTCTCGCGCGCGGGAAGTGGCCGTCGACCGTGCGGGAGCGCTGCTGACGGGCGATCCGCTCGGGCTTGCCTCGGCGATCGCCCGCCTCGAGGCGGGCCCGGGGAATCCTCTCGACGATCTTCTGCCGCCGGTGCCAGCGCGCAAGGTGCCCCTGCCCTCGATGCTCCGGTATTCCCCGCCCGCCGAGCGGCGCATAGCGCTTCTCAATACTTTTCAGGCCCCGCCCATTCCGCTGCTCGACACCGAGGAAACCCCACGCATATCGCTGATCGGCGTAGGGCCTATCGAGATGCGGCCTCGCTATCGGCTCTCGGGGGTCTGGTTCTGATGGCGTACGGGATGCAACGGCGAGGAGACGAGGCGCTTGGCCGCTCTTGCACCCGGCGCCCATTTACGCGTATCAGCCGGGCATGGCTGAGATGACGACCACCCGGGCGCGCCAGCGCATCGAAACGGATGCAGACGCTGCGGACCTCGTGACGCGCATGCGCGAGGGCGAGCGCCGCGCGACGGCGACGGTGATCACGGAGCTGGAGCGGCTCTCTACGTCGGCGCCCATCCTGCTGCGCGCCATGCAACCGCATCTGGGAAACGCGCTCGTCGTGGGCTTCACGGGCCCGCCGGGTGCCGGAAAGTCAACTCTCGTCAACGCCGTGATCGCAGAGCTGCGCCGCGCCGACAAGACGGTCGGCGTCATTGCGGTCGATCCATCGAGCCCCGTTTCCGGCGGCGCCATCCTAGGTGACCGCATCCGCATGACGGCGGCGCTCGACGACGATGGCGTGTTCGTGCGCTCGCTCGCGAGCCGCGGATATCTCGGGGGCCTTTCGCCAGCCGCCGTCCGGATCATCGATGCGCTCGACGCAGCCGGCCGCGACGTGATCCTGCTGGAGACCGTCGGCACCGGGCAGAACGAAATCGACGTTGCCGAGGTTGCCGACGTGCGCGTCGTCATCTCAGCGCCCGGGCTTGGCGACGACATCCAGGCGATGAAGTCCGGCTTGCTGGAGATTGCCGACATCATGGTCGTCAACAAGGGTGACCGGCCGGGCGCGGAGCAGACGATGCAGCAGCTGCTCGGCGCGCTCTCGATCCGCGCCATGCGCAATCAAAAGATTCCGGTACTCAAGACGACGGCGACATCTGGGGAAGGAGTGCCCGAGCTCGTCTCAACGGTTGAAACCGCGGGGCGGGCGTTGGAGGCTGCCGGGCCGCTCGCGCGGCGGCGTCGCCGTGCGCGCTATCTCATCGCCCGGGCTGCGTCCGACATCGTAGCGGAGCGAGTGCGTGCCGGTGGTGCGCGAACACTCGATACGCTGGCCGATCAAGTACTCGCCGGAGATATCGGACCGGAGGAAGCGGCAAAGCGTCTGCTTGGCAGTTAGCTGCACGGGTGGACTTGCGCACCCGCACACCCAATCGATCGTAACCGAAAAGGGCGCCCCGCGAGGCGCCCTTCCCTTTTGCCGTTGCAGCAGCACCGGCGGACCAAACGCTGCGGCGCTGCAGGAGCTCGTCAATCGGCCGCCTGAAGCTCGTCGGCCGGTACCTCGGCCGATGTTCCGACGCCGTAGGCTTCGCGGCGCACCTCAAAGTCATCGCGCGTTGTCGGTATACGCGCCCGTGGACTGTCGTTCGCAGATGGATCAGATGGCGTTGTGGGGTTCGGTACGGGAATCGTGTTTGCGGTGGAGTTCGGATCGCCCGGCAGGCCGTCCTGAGCCAGCGCCGCCGTGCCATAGCTGCCGAGCGCGAGCAGGGCTGCCATCACAGATATGGTTTTGGTTCTCATGGTCGGGATTCCTTCCTAAGGTTCCGCCGCGGTTCGAGCTGCTGCCCCATGCAGCGAAAGCCCGCACATACCGCGCCTGCCGCGGATCCTGACCAGACCAAATTGCAACGCCAACCACCCATCGCGGCCGTGGTTCGTGCGCCGTAAAATTGGCTGGCGCTATTGTCGGCTTGCACGACTATTCGCATGGGAAGCATAAGGGCTAGGGAACGGGAAAAATCGGAAAGGCCACGCGGGGAATGACGAACAGAAGCGCCGTGGAGCAAGGGCGAATGGTGTTCGCCACACAGCCGCAGGGGCTATCGACACTGTTCTTCACCGAATTGTGGGAACGCTTTTCCTATTACGGCATGCGCGCGCTTTTGACGCTATTCATCGTCGCTCCCGTTGCGGCCGGCGGACTTGGGTTTTCAACGGTCGAAGCAGCGCGCATCTACGGCAATTATACGATGGCCGTGTACTTGCTATCGATCCCCGGAGGCTTCATCGCCGATCGCTATCTCGGTGCACATCGCTCCGTATTCATCGGCGGAAGCATCATCGCTCTCGGACACTTCACGCTCGCTGTGCCCATCGAAGCCGCTTTCTACACGGGGCTCGCGCTCGTGGCGCTCGGCACGGGGCTCTTCAAGCCGAACATCAGTGCGATGGTGGGTAATCTCTATGCGCCGGACGATGAACGGCGCGATGCGGGCTTCTCCCTGTTCTACATGGGTATCAACATCGGTGGTTTGATGGCGCCGCTGGTGACGGGATTTCTTGCCCAGAGTGCGCCCTTCAAGAACTGGCTCGCTGCCAATGGCTTCGATCCGGCATCAAGCTGGCATTGGGGATTTGCGGCCGCTGGCATCGGGATGACGTTCGGGCTCATCGCCTATATGCGCAGGGCGCCTTTGTTGCGGCTCGCGGGGCCTCCGCCAACGAAGCCCGATACCTCGCCGGTGCCGAGCCTACTCGTCGTCGTCGGCACGATCGCCGTTCTCGGGCTAACAATGCTGTCTGACGATCCGCGCTTCCATTGGCTGCGTGCCGCCTTTCTGCTGGTGCCCATCGCCGCCATCGTCTGGTTCGCGATGCGCGGAGATGTGGAGGGGCAGCACCTTGCCGCCGTGTTCGTGTTCTTCATCGCGGCGATGATTTTCTGGGCCATATTCGAGCAAGCCGGCATCACCATCGCTCTCTTCGGCCAGCAATTGACCCACAACGAGCTGTTCGGCTGGAGCTTCCCAGCTGCCTGGTATCAATCCCTCAATCCGCTGTTCGTCATTTTGTTGGCGCCACTCTTCGCAGCGTTATGGCTGCGGCTCGGCGCGCGCCAACCGTCGAGCCCAGTGAAGTTTACGCTCGGTCTCTTTTTCCTCGGCACCTCATTCCTCTTGATGGTGCCGGCGGCGATGCTGACCGCAGAAGGTCTCGTAAGTCCGCTGTGGCTCGTGGGCCTGTTCTTCCTTCAGACTGTGGGCGAGCTACTACTCAGCCCCGTCGGTCTGTCGACAATGACCAAACTCGCGCCAGCGCGCCTCGTGGGCCTCGTACTGGGTGTGTGGTTCCTCGCCACGGCATGGGGCAACAAGCTCGCTGGCGTTCTCGGCACCGGCTACGATGCAACCGACGCCACGGCGCTCTCGACTTTCTTCCTGCAGCAAGCGCTCATGGTGGGCATCGCGACGGCTGCGCTCGCACTTCTCACGCCATGGTTGAAGGGTCTGATGGGCGGTGTGCGCTAGATCGGAGACGCCGTCGCCTCGGCGTTGTCCTTCATCAGCTTGTAGTTGATAGAATCGAGCAGCGCCTCGAAGCTCGCATCGATAATGTTCGGTGAAACCCCCACCGTGAACCAACGGTTTCCGGTTGCCGTATCGAGACTTTCGACGAGCACACGTGTTACGGCCTCGGTGCCGCCCGTCAGGATACGCACCTTGTAATCGATGAGCTCAACGCCATCGATGTGCTTCTGATAGCGGCCAAGATCCTTGCGCAGCGCGCGGTCGAGCGCGTTCACCGGGCCGTTGCCCTCGCCCACCGACCACAATGGCTCGTTGTCGCCGTTGATGAATACCTTCACGATCGCTTCCGATACGGTGACGAGCTTGCCGCGCGAGTTGTGCCGGCGCTCCACCATGACGCGAAAGCTGTCGACAGAGAAATAAAGCGGCACGCTGTCCAGCATGCGGTGCGCGAGCAGCTCGAAGGAGGCTTCCGCCGCCTCGTAGGAATAGCCGGCCGCCTCGCGGTTCTTCACCTCGTCGAGAAGGCGCGCCAGCCGCGCGTCGTCCTTGTCGATGGGAATGCCGAGCTTCTCGATGTTGGCGAGAATGCTCGAGCGGCCGCCCTGCTTCGACACCAGCAGCCGGCGCTGATTGCCGACGCTCTCGGGCGCGACGTGCTCGTAGGTCTGCGGCTCCTTCAGAATCGCCGAAGCGTGGATGCCGA
>Ga0182748_1002501_pt1 | contig 16574 bp, 13 predicted proteins | sample eDN3rd37CKraftOP_FD_128877 | JGI IMG/M metagenome (GOLD analysis project Ga0182748, IMG submission 128877) | Enriched Organic Plus compost microbial communities from Emeryville, California, USA - eDNA 3rd pass 37_C Kraft OP (version 2) (version 2) ...
ATCTCCTTCAGCGAGGCGCCGGCGCGGTTGACGAGTTGCACGCCGTCCTGAACCTGACCCGACGAATTGGTGATCAGCTCCTTGATGTCCTTGGCGGCCTGCGACGACCGTTGCGCCAGGCTGCGCACTTCGGACGCGACCACCGCAAAGCCGCGGCCGGCTTCGCCGGCGCGCGCCGCCTCGACCGCGGCATTGAGCGCAAGCAGATTGGTCTGCCGGGCGATCTCGTCGATCACCGAAATGATGTCGGCGATCTTGCGTGAAGACTCCTCGATCCGTGCCATAGCCGAAACCGCTTCGGCCACCACCTCGCCGCCGCGATCGGCGACCTCGCGCGTGCTGCGGGTCAGGTTGTTGGCATGGGTCGCGTTCTCGGCATTCTTCTTCACCGTCGCCGCGATCTGCTCCATCGAGGCCGACGTCTCTTCCAGACTCGCGGCCTGTTCCTCGGTGCGCTGCGACAGATCGGTGGTCGCGGCCGAGATTTCACGGGCCGCGCTCGACACCTCCTGCGAGGTCGACTTGATCGTGCCAATCACCTCGGCGAGGCTGTCGAGCAAGTCGTTCACCCCGCCGCACAGCATCTCCAGTTCGCCGGTCTTTCCTGCCATGGGAATGCGCTGGCTGAGATCGTTGTTCCTGGCGGCAGTGACCACCTCCCGCGTCTGTTCGATGGCCACGCGCATCGCGGTGATGTCACTGGCAAGTTCCACCACCTTGAACGGACGGCCATTGGCATCCGGGATCGGGTTGTAGCTCGCCTGGATCCAGACTTCCCTGCCGCCCTTCCCGATCCGCTTGTATTGCCCCGCATCGAATTCGCCGCGCTTGAGCTTCGCCCAGAACGCCGCGTATTCAGGGCTCTGCACCGTCGCCGGCTCGCAGAACAGGCTGTGATGGCGCCCTTTGATCTCGTCGAGCGAATATCCCATCGCGTTGAGGAAATTCTCGTTGGCCTGCACGACGCTGCCGTCGATGGTGAATTCGACGATGGCCTGCGCCTTGTTCAGCGCGGCGAGAATGCCTTCGTTCAGGCGGGCTTCGGTCACGTCCTTCCATTCGAGGACATTGCCGACATAGTTTCCGTTCCTGTCGTAGCTCGCGGTGACGAGCAGCGACACCTTCAGGTTTCCGACCGTGATTTCGGTCTTGAACGGAAGCCGTGACGGGTCGGACAGGATCCGGCGCTGATGGTCCGGATTCTTGTGAAAGGCATCGATGCAGGTCCCGACGATGGCTTGCGGATTGAAGTTCGGCCAGATCGTCCGGAACTCATCGGCGTGGGTCGAGAGCAGGTCCTTGGTCGCCTGATTGACGTAGGTCACGACGAAGTCGCGATCGATCATCATCAGCGCTGAGGTGATGCCCTCGGCGAGCCCGCCCTTCAGATGCTCGAGGTTATATTTACCGGGGCCGGCCGATGCGCCGTGACCCGATCCTCTTCCACGATTGAAGAAGGACATGCTGCCGTCTCTCCATTCCAAAACTGCTTGGTGAAAAATCCGCTTGCCCACATGTCGACCTCGCGCGCGCATGCGTTCGCACGCACACTCGCGCGGCGGTGTGGGGACGAGACCTTTTTTGCGAACATGTGGGGCGCGGATCTGAAATCCCGCCGCCAGTTGGACTTTTCTCAACCCGTATGAGTCTAAAGTTCCATCAATTGTCTTAATTTCGAATTAAATTTGATCCTGATCAATTTTCTACCGCTCTCCTATTCCGCGGCCAGGATGAGATTGCGGACCAGGGGATAGATCTGTGCTTCCCATTTCTTGCCGCTGAACACGCCGTAATGCCCGACGCCGGGCTGCATGTGGTGACGCTTGCGATAAGGCCGCAATCCCAAACACAGGTCATGCGCGGCAAGCGTCTGTCCGACGGCGCAGATGTCGTCGCGCTCGCCCTCGACGGTGAGCAGCATGGTGCGCCGGATCGCCTTCGGATCGACCAGCTGGCCGTCATAGGTCAGCGTGCCGAGCGGTAGCCGATGCTCCTGAAACACCAGCCGGACGGTTTCCAGATAGAATTCCGCAGTGAGATCGAGCACCGCGAAATATTCGTCATAGAAATCCTTGGTGACCTTGGCTTTCTCCAGTTCGCCCTTGGCCAGATGTTCGTAGAGCTCGCGATGCGCCTTGGCATGGCGCTCGATATTCATGCTCATGAAAGCGGTGAGCTGAACGAAGCCCGGATAGACTTTCCGGAAGGCGCCGTCATAGCGAAACGGCACACGTGCGATCAGGTTCTTTTCGAACCATGAGATCGGCTTGCTCTTGGCGAGTTCGTTGACCTTGGTCGGGTTGACGCGGGTGTCGATCGGCCCGGCCATCAGCGTCATCGAATGCGGCTGCGCCGGATGATCACCCTGCGCCATGACCGCCGCGGCAACGAGCGCGGCGACACAAGGCTGGCACACCGCCACGACATGGGCGCCGGGGCCGATCACGTCGAGAAACTCGATCAGGTGGGTGACGTAATCCTCGAACCCGAAACGGCCCGCCGATGTCGGAACGTCGCGCGCATTATGCCAGTCGGTGATGTAGACGTCGTGCTCCGGCAGCATGGTGCGAACGGTGCCACGCAAGAGGGTCGCGAAATGCCCGGACAAGGGCGCGACCACCAGCACCCGCGGTTGCGCGGCGTCGATGTCCTTCCTGAACCGCAGCAGCGTACCGAAGGGCGTCGCATGCACCGCCTCCTCGGTTACCTCGACCTCCCGGTTACCGACCAAAATGCTCGTGATGCCGTAATCCGGCCGGGTGTGGGTCAGACGGGCCCGCGAAATCAGTTCATAGGCGGCTGTGAGGTTACGGAAATGGGAGCCATTGAGGTGCGGGACGGCTTGATGGGCCGACAGCGCGAAGCCGGCGAATGCGCGAACCGGCAACATGATGTCGGCAGTCGCCTGATAGGCCTGATACAGCATTCCCCCGCGGCCCCCGCCGCCCCTATTGCACCGCAAAAGCCTAGTGCATTTTTTGCCGCACTGCGAGATAATTCCGGGCCGGAGCATGACGGACGGGCTTGCGCCCGATTCGAGGGGACGTTCGATGCCGCGAGCCACGTTGACGATCAGCAGCCGCAATTACGGATCGTGGTCGCTGCGCGGATGGCTGCTGTGCAAGCTGGCTGGCATCGATTTCGAGCCGGTCATGGTGAACAGCGACGATCCCTCCGTGCGGGCGGAGCTCCTGCTGCTGTCCCCCTCCTTCCTGGTGCCGATGCTCACCCATGACGGCGTCAAGGTGTGGGACACCCTGGCGATCGGCGGCTACCTCAACGAGCTCAATCCCGACGCCGGGCTGCTGCCCAGGGAACGCATCGCCCGCGCGCATTGCCGTTCGGTGTCCGGCGAGATGCATTCCGGCTTCTCGAATTTGCGATCGGCGCTGCCGATGAACCTGAAGGCGCGCTATCCGAATTTCAAAGTCTGGGCGGGCGCGCAGGCCGATATCGACCGGATCGTCACCATCTGGACCGAATGTTTCAAAAGCTATGGCGGCCCGTTCCTGTTCGGGGAAACGCCGAGCATGGCGGACGCGATGTATGCGCCCGTCTGCACACGCTTCGTCACCTATGACGTCAAGCTCGACAGCGCCTGCACCGGCTATTGCAGGACCATCATGGCGATGCCGCTGATGCAGGAATGGATCGCGGCGGCGCAGGAGGAACCGGACGAGGTCGAAGAACTCGACGTTGAATTCTGATCTGTCCCGCGCCACCCTCTTCGTTGAATAAACCGCAAACCATGCGGACAGCACGTCGCGGGCGACGCTTCGCAAGCCGCCTGTAATGACGGATGATGGTCCCCTCAACGGAGGACGCCATGCCGCCACAACTCAACGTGAAGCCATTCGTCTCGGCCGCCAATCCGCAGCAGGTCGCAGCCATCCTCGGCGCGATGCGCCGCGTCGCCGAAACCTCAGGGTCATTGAGCGAAGCCGACGGCCGCGCGCTGAGCGCCGCCTCGCTCTACATGTTCGGCCAGACGCAGCCGCTCGACCTTGCGAACCTGAAGCCGGTCTCGCCCGATACGCTCGCCGCAACGATCGGCGAACCGGCGTTGCGTGAAGACGCGTTGAAATTCGTAACCGTGATGGCCTTCATCGACGGCCGGCTCGACAAGGCGAAGATCGCCAGCGTCCTCGACTACGCCAAGGCGCTCGGATTGCACGAGCGCTATATCGACGAGATCGCGGAAGCCGCCAGCGGACATGTGAAACAGGCGCTGGCCGACATGGTGCGCGCCAATCTCACCTCGATCACCGGCAAGGAGTTCAAAGACGCCGACGAGACCGCCTGGCTCTTGCCCTATGACAAGGCACCCGATCCGGCGCTCGCCGAACGATGCCGGAAACTCGGCGCGTTGCCGGAGGGCAGCTTCGGGCTCGCCTTCTACAATCATTACCGCGGCAACGGTTACGCCTTTCCCGGCGAGCCGACCGGCCTCAATGCCGGTTTCGGCTTTCCGCACGACACCGCACATGTCGTCTCAGGCTACGACACGACGCCGCGCGGCGAGTTGCTGGTCTCGACCTTCACTGCCGGCATGCATCCGCATTTCCCGATGGCCGGCCACATCCTGCCGGTGATCTTCTCCTGGCATCTCGGCATTCAGATCAATCCGGTCGCGAAATCCGCGCAGGGCACGCTTGATCCGGAGGAATTCTGGCACGCCTATGCGGGCGGCAAGACCGCAACGATCGATACCTTCGCGCCGGGCTGGGATTTCTGGGCCTATGTCGAGACGCCGCTGCGCGAGTTGCGCCGGCAATGGTCGATCCCGGAGGACGGTCTCGACCGCAAAGGCCGCTAGCCGCGAGCGTTGTGCGCGCCCTCTCCACCCTCAGCATGAGGATCACCGAGCGCATTGCGAGAGCGCGCAGCGCCGAAGCAACCCATCGCTCCGCTCGTCCCCGCAAAAGCGGGGACCTCGAAACTTGCGCGCGGAGATCAGAGCGCCGCCGCCACGTCCTTCGCGCCGACCACCACATCGTGGTCGTAGATCGTCTTGCGGAACGAGGCATGGGCGACGATCTCGGCGTCGCGCTTGGCCACATCGCCGTGCATCGTGTCGTAACGCAAGCCGTTCTCGCGGGCGCCGCGCTGGACGCCGGCGACGCGCTCGCGCCGCAGCTTTTCATAGGCGATAAGCGCGGCGGGCGCGGACTTGCGATCAGCCCGCGACAGGATCGTGGCCAGCGCCATGCCGTCCTCGATCGACTGGTTCGCGCCCTGTCCGAGATGCGGCAGCATCGGATGGGCCGCGTCGCCGAGCAGCGTCAGCCGCCCCTTGGTCCAGGTCGGCAGCGGCTCGCGATCATAAAGCGCCCATTTGAAGGTGGACTGCACCTGCTTCAGCAAGCCTTCGATGCGCGGATCCCAACCTGCGAATTCCGCGCGCAGCGCATCGGGATCGCCCTGCGCCGTCCAGCTTTCCCGCATCTGCTCGTCGGCTGGAACAAAGCCGACATAATTGACGAGTTCGCCGGCGCGCACTGGAAACACGAGGAAGTGTTTCCCGCGCCCGAGCCACATCTGCCATGCATTCTGCGGCCAGTCCGGCACCGCCGCATGCGGCACGAGCCCCCGATAGGCGACCGTTCCGGAAAACACCGCATCGGATGGCGGAAACACAAACGGGCGCATCTCGGAATGAATGCCATCACAGCCGACGACGACGTCGGCTTCGATCACCGTCCCGTTGTCGAAGCGCACGCGCGCCACGTCGTCGTCCTGCGAGAACCCGACCGCGCGGTGTCCGGTATGCACCACATTGGCCGGCAGTCCTGCGGCAAGAAGGCCGACGAGATCGGCGCGATGCATGCCGAATGTCGCGTTCCAGCCGGATGAATCCGTCACCTGGACCGGCGCGATGGTGCTGCCATCGTCCCGGAAATAGCGCGAGCCTGAGCCGCAGCGCGCTCCCCATTTTTCCACGGCCGGGCCAAGGCCGACCCGCTCGAGCTGGCGCACGCTGTTCGGCGTGATGAAAACCCCTGCCCCCACTTCGCCGAGCGCGGGCGCCTGCTCATAGACCTTCACCTGCAGGCCATGTGCGATCAGCGCGTTGGCGGCAAACAATCCACCGATCCCGCCGCCGACGATCGCCACACTGGGACGCGAGCGTGTCATGCCGTCACTCCTCCTGCCGCGACATCAAGAGGCTTCTGTCACTGCGACATGAAAATGCTTCGGATGGCCGGGGCTTTCAAGTTAGTCTCGGGCAAGTCTGCCAGAACAAGAACGCCCGGGAGAACGCCATGATCGCCATTCGCGCTTTTTGCGCCGCTCTTGCCCTCTGCGCTGCCGCAGCAGCGGCGACCCCGCTTGCCGCGCAGGATTATCCGAACCGTCCGGTGAAAATCATCGTGCCGTTCCCGGCGGGCGGCACGGCGGATGCGGTGCCGCGGCTGATCGGCGACTGGCTCTCGAAGAAATGGGGGCAACCGGTGGTCATCGAAAATCCGACGGGGGCCGCCGGCAATATCGGCTCAGAGCAAGCCTATCGCGCCGATCCCGACGGCTACACGCTGCTTTCGGCTCCGCCGCCGCCGCTTGTGATCAACCAGAATCTCTACAAGAACCTCAAATTCGACGCCTCGAAGTTCGAGCCGATCATCATCATGGCGCAGGTGCCGAACGGGGTGATCGTCAATCCCGCGCGGGTGAGCGCCAGGACTCTCGCTGAATTCATCGCCTATCTCAAAGCCAATCCGGGCAAGGTCACGTCCGCAACACAAGGCAATGGTACGACCTCGCACCTGACGTCGGAGATGCTGCAATTGATGGCGGGCGTCAAAGTGCAGCACGTCCCCTATCGCGGCACGGCGCCCGCATTGCAGGACCTCGTCGCCGGCAATGTCGATTTCATGTGCGACAATCTCGGGGTGTCGCTGCCGCTGGTACAGGACGGGAAACTCAGGCTGCTCGCTGTCGCCACGGCAAAGCCGATGGCGTCGCTGCCGGACGTGCCGACGGTCGCTTCGACCTTGCCGGGCTTTGAATCGGTTGCCTGGTATGCGGTGGTCGCGCCTCCCGGGACGCCGAAGGAGATCACGCGGAAGATCAATGCCGACATCAACGAGGCACTGCGCGATCCGTCGATCCAGGAGCGGCTGAAGAAATTGTCGGCCGAAGTCGTCGGCGGCTCGACCGAGGAGACTGCGAAATATCTGCGCGACGACGTCGCGCGCTGGAAGAGGGTGATCGACGACGCCAATGTGAAGATCGGGGGATAGCTCCGACTGTCGCAGCAAACACGCGGTCGTCCCCGCTCCGTCGGCCTAATCCTGAGGAGCATTGCCGACGGGCCGCGACCCTTGGCAATGCGTCTCGAAGGCCGACCTCATCCTTCGAGACGGCGGCTTCGCCGCCTCCTCAGGATGAGATCGGAATGAGTCGTGTGTCCGGGTTCGCGGACGTAACGTCCGCGCCCCGGAATAACGATCAGCCCGTCGGCTCGAGCGAACCGGCCGGCTTGGCGTCGATCAGCACGAACGCCATCACGCAGGGCTTGTCGCTGTTGTTGACCCAGTTGTGGATGGTGCCGCGCTGGACCACAACGTCCCCCGCCTTCAGATGCACGATCTCGTTATCGTCGAGCTCCATGTCCATCTCGCCGGACAGCACCACCGCGAAATCGATCGAATTGGTGCGGTGATTGCGCGGCGCGACGCCCGGCTGATATTCGATCACGCGAAACACCGCACGATCCTTCATCGCGGTGCCGATGATCTGCTTCGCACCATCGCGATCGTCATTGTTGTCGGCCGGCAGCGCCGTCGACCAGATATTGAAGAAGGTGCAGCCCTCACGCGGATTGACAACGTCCTTCGACACCTCGTCGATCAGGACGGTGGCTTTTCCATCGGCCTTGTGGCCGGTTACGACACGACGAACTTGCATAGACACTCTTTGCCACTCTCTCGTTCGGTTATTTCGGTTCGAGGCCAATGCGGCGAATGATGTCGCCCCAGCGGCTCGTCTCCGACTTCACATAGTCATCGGCATCCTTGGCCGATCCACCAACCGCCATGAAGCCGATCTTCTCGAGCTGGGCCTGCATGTCGGCATCTTTCAACATGGCGTTGACGCCATCGTTGATCTTCTGGATCACCGCATCGGGCGTCTTCGACGGCACGAAGAGCACGACCCACGTCGTGTCGTCGGCTTCGCCGAGGCCGAGTTCGCGCGCGGTCGGCACGTCCGGCAGCGACTTCACGCGATCCTTGCTGGTCACGGCCAGTCCCTTGACCTGCCCGGCCTTGACGTTCTCGACCGCCGCCGACAGCGCGACGCTGGCGAGCGGAATATGCGAACCGATCACCGCCTGCGTTGCGGGGCCCGCGCCGGTGAACGGCGCATGCGGAATATCGACCTTGCCTTCCAGCTTGAAGATACGTTCGGCGGACAGATGCGGCGTGGTGCCTGCGCCCGCGGTGCCGTAAGTCAGCTTTTCAGTCTTCGCGGCCTCGATCGCCTCTTTCAGGTTGTTCGCCTTGAAGTTCGGGGCGCCGATGATGAGATTGGGCGTCGTTGCGACCACCGCGGCCGCCTTGAAATCGCCGGGGGAATAGCCCGGCGTCTTCGACAGCGTCTGGTTCACCGCGAAGGCCGAGGTGGTGACGAGGATGGTATAGCCATCCGGATCGGCCTTGGCCGCCTGCGCAGCGGCGATGTTGCCACCGGCGCCGCCGCGATTTTCGACCACCACGGTCTGCTTCCACGCGTCGTTGAGCTTCTGACCCACGATGCGCGCGATCGAATCGGCGGGCCCGCCGGGCGCGAATGCAACCAGCAGCTTCACCGGCTTGCTCGGATAATCCTGCGCCTGCGCAGCGAGCGGCGTCGCGAGGACGATTGCCGCTGCAGCGGCGATGGATGCGAACTTGCCGGTCCCGATCTTGCCGGTATAGGTCACGTGCGTTCTCCGTTAGCCTTTGCGTTGGCACGCAATGGCCACATCGAACCGCGCTTGGCAAGTCGAGAGCGCTGCCGGAAAAACCGCCGTTCCAGGAGGAACTAGAACTCCTCCCAGTCGTCCTCCTTGGGCGCGGTCACGGCCGTTGTGCGCATCTGGCGCACCGGCGCGCTTTTCGCCGGGGCCTTCCTGGCCGGGACTGGCCGCGAAGGTGTCGCTGCCGCCGCACGCTGGACAGGCTTCGCCACGGGTTGCCCCGAGAGCTTGAAGGCGCCGATCCGTTCGGCCATCGCTTCGGCCTGCTCCCCGAGCGTGCGGGCCGCCGCCGCATTCTCCTCGACCATCGCCGCATTTTGCTGCGTCATCTCGTCGATCTGCGACAGCGTCTTGTTGATCTGCTCGATGCCGGTGGCCTGCTCGCCGCTCGCCGTGGCGATGTCGGACACGAGATCGACGACCTCCTTGATGGAGTTCATGATCTCCTCGAGCGTCGTGCCGGTGCGATTGACGAGGTCGACGCCCTGCCGGACCTGACCGGAGGAATCGAGGATCAGGTCCTTGATGTCCTTGGCCGCCTGCGAGGAGCGTTGCGCAAGGCTGCGGACTTCGGAGGCGACGACGGCAAATCCGCGTCCCGCCTCGCCGGCACGGGCCGCTTCGACAGCGGCGTTGAGAGCAAGGAGATTGGTCTGCCGCGCAATCTCGTCGATCACCGAAATGATGTCGGCGATCTTGCTGGACGAGCCTTCGATCCGGGCCATGGCCGAAACCGCTTCGGCAACGACGGCTCCGCCGCGATTGGCGACCTCACGGGTGCCCTGCGTGAGTTCGTTCGCGCGCCTTGCATTCTCCGCATTGTTTTTGACGGTGGCGGCGATCTGTTCCATCGAAGACGACGTCTCTTCGAGGCTTGCCGCCTGTTCTTCGGTGCGCTGCGAGAACGCCGCCGTCGCGCTCGAAATCTCATCCGAGGCGCCGGTTACTTCCTGCGCCACAGCCGCGATCCCGCCGATCGCATCGTTGAGCTTGGCAACCGCGCCATCGAAGTCGTCCTTCAACTTGCGATAATCGCCCGGCAGATCGGGCAGACGGCAGGTGAGATCGCCCTGCGCCAGTTGCGACAGCGTCTGCGTCAAGGCCTCGACGACGGTCGCCTGCTGCTTCATCGCCTCGGCGCTGGCATCTTCTACCGCCTTGCGCGCTGCATTCGCTGAATCGATATAGGCCGTGATCGCGATATCCATGTCGAGGAACACGGCCTTGACCAGCGCGCCGATCGTATTTGCCGCCTGATCGGAGCCCTGTTTCTGGAACAGACCCTTCGGCCACTTCGCGGCAAGCACGGTCTTGATCAGTTCGGAGGCCATCAGGGAATAGCCGCCGATATACACTCGCGGGTCGACCCCGATCTGCGCATGCGTTTCGCCGATCTTGCGGGCACCTTGATAATATTCGTCGCTGAACTCAGCGCCGCTGATCCGCGCCCAATGGCGAAGCTGTCCGCTCCGGGCGCGGCTGACGCGGTCGCTGTCGGAGAAGAAGCGCGCCCCGGCCGGAGTGCTGCCGATCACCCGGTAGAATTCGTCGAGAATGCCGGGCATCGCCTGGTCAATCAGCGGCTTCACCTCGCGGATATTAGTCAGGGCTTGCTCGTCGAGCCCGATGAACCGGAGGCGTTCGGCAATCACGTCGCTGTCTGTCATTCTTTTTCGACCCCGAATGAGTCGCTCGAAACCGCTCGGGCCGACTCCATTACAGTCATGATCAGGGGATTGGATTAAACTCGAATTAATGCGCCGATTGCGGAACTACCGCGCTGCACGCGCATGACTCGCACACTGGTTGTGCGACGCCGATCGGTGAAGTCGAATTCCGCGTCCTTGACGCGGCTACTTCCCCGCGGCCGGGCGCGCGGAGGCGCGCTCGGCCGGGACGATATCGAACTGGCGCAGTATGCCGCGCCGGAGCACATCAAAGGTGACAGGCCGTCCGATCCGGTCTGCATTGAGCAGACGGATCAGGTCGTCGACGCCGGTGACGGTCTCGCCATCGACCCGCACGATGACGTCGAGGGTCATCAGTCCGCCGTTATCGGCCGGCGCGCCCTGCTCGATGGTGGTGATCATCGCGCCCGAGGCGTTGTCGATATCGGCCGCGCGCGCATGCCGCCGCGGCACCGCGACGGTCTGGCCGGCAATGCCGATGAAGCCGCGGCGCACGCGGCCGTGCCGGATCAGCTCGCTCAGCACGGTCTGCGCCGTGTTGCTCGCGACCGCAAAGCAGATGCCCTGCGCGCCCATGATGATCGCCGTGTTGATACCGATCACTTCGCCATGCGAGGTGACCAGCGGTCCGCCGGAATTGCCGGGGTTGAGCGCAGCGTCGGTCTGGATCACGTCCTCGATCAGCCGGCCGGTCTGGGCGCGCAGCGAGCGGCCCAGCGCCGAGATCACACCCGCGGTCACGGTCGATTCAAATCCGAGCGGATTGCCGATGGCAACCACGAGCTGGCCACGGCGCAGCTTCTTGGAATCTCCGAGCGGCGCGGTCGGCAGATTGCGGACGGCATCGGCGCGGATCAGCGCGAGATCGGTGTCCGGGTCTTCCCCGAGCAGCCGCGCCTCCATGACGCGGCCCTCGGAATCGGTCAGCCGCAATTCACGCGCGCCGTCCACCACATGGCTGTTGGTCAGGACGAGCCCGTCGGGTGCGATGATCACGCCGGAGCCGACGCCGCTTGCGGCGCGCCCCTTGCTGTCCTTCTTGCGGGTCTCGACCCGCACCACCGCGGGGCCGACGCGGTCGGCAACGCCGATCACGGCGTGCGAATAGGCGTCCAGCAGCGCCGCGTCCTGCGCGGCGGGATCGACATGCGGCTGCGCTTCGTCAGCATCGAACAAGGCAATATTGGTTACGTCGAGCATGGTCGCTCTCACATCATTGCACGCGCGACCGCGGACAAGGTCCACGGTCCCAGTCGCCGGCCGCGCTTTCAGGGTGTCCGCAGATGTAGGTACGCGGCCCCGAAAAAAAAGGGAGGGTCCGTCGGACGGCGATAGCGCACGACTACCCAACCCGAAGCGCAGCACCTCATCGGCGCCCGGTCCGGCCCCATCGCAAAGGGCGCTACTTGATGTGCTGGAACAGCTCGACGAAGAAATAAGGGCCGAGGCAATACACGCTGGTCCATACCAGCGCGCCCGCCGCCTGCGCCATCAGGAAAAGATGAAACGGCATCGCGAGCGAGCCCGCCACGAGCCCGTTGAGCTGGCGCAAGAGCGGGACGAAGCGCGCGATGAATACGATCCAGAGACCGCCGCTTGTGAAACGCGCCTCGATCGCGTCGAGGCGTTCGTTGGTCAGTCCGATCTTTGGGCCGAAGCGGCGCAACAGCATGTTGCCGCCAAGCCGGCCGACCAGATAGCCGGTGGAGTCACCGAGGATTGCGCCGAACAGGACCGCTGGATACAGCGTGAAGATCGATAGCTCACCCTTGGCGGCCAGCAAGCTCGCGGCAATCACCCCGGTCTCGCCGGGCACCGGCGAGCCCATCGATTCCAGATAGATCATCACGAAGATCGCGAGCGCGCCGTAGGTTTTCAGAAACGGCTCGAAGATCGCCCAGCCTTCGTGCAACGTCGTGAGCATCCGCAGCCTCCCCGATCGCACCGCAACTCATGGCATATCTTGCAGACGAGTCGCGACAGGCTACATCGGATCGGCGCCGCCACGCCTGGCCGACCAGACGACCAATGCGGACACGGCCACAATCGCAAGCAAGGCGCTCCAGGGGCCGGCCGCGGCATAAGCCACAGCACCGCCCAGCGCGCCGACCAGAAATCCGCAAAGCACCAGGAACACCGTGGCGAAACGCTTGCGTGCTTCGGCGACCTGTGCGGCGAGGTCGGGGTCTTTGCTCACCTTTGCCGGCCGAAACGCCGCATAGATCAGCTCGGTCGCCTCGATCGCAAGCTGCGTGGAATTGCCGGTCATCACGTTGGTTTGCGGGACGCCTCTGAGCAGCAGACGCACCAGCGCGGATTGCACGCCCATCGCCGCGGCCGACAATAGTCCAGCCACAGCGCCCAGCCAGGCATCCGGGTCGGTGATCGGCCAAGCATACATCATCAGTCCGACAAAGCCCGCGAGCAGCAGCGCCTCGAGCCCGAAAACCAGCGGCAGCGACGAACGGTCACCGCCTCGCCTTGCGATGATGATCGCCGCCGCGATCCCTGCACCGAGCATGAAAGCCGGAATGGCGAGCATCTTGGCGACGACGCCACGATCATCCACCACGAGTTCGGCGGCAGCGACGACGAAGCTTCCCGTCACCTGCGCTGCGAAAAATCCGAACAAGGCGAGGAAGGTGATGCTGTCGACGTAACCGGCAACCAGACTGAGCAGCGGCGGCACCGCCCGAGGCAGAGGCGCGGGCCCGTGTGTCATTGCCGCTGGAGCCAGGCGCCGATCCGCGCCACCGCTTCCTGCATGTCGCCTTGCTGCCCCGCATAGCAGAAGCGGAGATAATGGCGACCGTCGACCGGATCGAAATCGACACCGGGGGTCGCCGCAACATGCGCCTCGTTCAACATGCGCTTGGCGAAGGCGTGGGAATCGTCGGAGAAGCGCGCGATATTGGCATAGAGATAGAAGGCGCCGTCGACGGGGAGAAACTTGTCGAGCCCCGCCTTTGGCAAGCCTTCGATGAGAATGCGCCTGTTGTCCTCGTAGCCGTGCTTGACCGCATCCATCTCCTCGCGGCCGTCGAATGCAGCCTGCGCAGCGATCTGCGACAGCGTCGGAACCGAGATCGCAAGATTGCCCTGCAGCCGCTCGATCGGACGAACCAGCGGCTCCGGCGCCACGATCCAGCCGATGCGCCAGCCGGTCATGCAGAAATATTTCGAGAATGAATTGATCACCAGCGGCTTGTCGGAAATGCGCAAGGCCGTCTCGGATGGAAACGCATAATCGAGACCATGATAGATTTCGTCGGAGATGAAGCGGATGCCCGCGTCTTCCGTCGTGCGAATCAACGCGGCGAGTGCGTCGGGCGACATCATCGTCCCGGTCGGATTCGCGGGACTTGCGATCAGGACGCCGGCAAGCTTTTCCTTGCGGTGCGCGGCCAGTACGGTCTCGGGCGTCACCGCCCAGCGCGTGTCGTCACCCGTCTCGATCAGAACCGGTTCGCAGCCCAGCGCCTTGAGGATATGGCGGTATGGCGGGTAGCCCGGATTGGCGATCCCGACGCGGTCGCCCGGCTCGAACATCGCAAGAAAGGCGAGGATGAACCCGGCCGAGGAGCCGGTCGTCACGATGACCCGCGCCGGATCGACATCGACATTATAGGTCTCGCCGTAATGGCGCGCGATGCGGCTGCGCAAGGAACCGATGCCCAGCGCTTCGGTATAGGCCAGAGGGCCGTCGAGCGCGGCGCGGGCCGCTTCGATCGCGGTGCGCGGGGCCGGCGCCGCCGGTTGGCCGACCTCCATATGGATCACGCGATGCCCGGCGGCCTCGATCCGGCTGGCGGCGGCGATCACATCCATCACGATGAATGGCGGCACGTCGCTGCGGGCCGAAGGTGATAAAATGTGCCGTGCCCGTTCCAGCATGCGATTCAGCCGTCCGTTACTCGCGCAATGCGCTGCATGTGCCCCGCTCCTGCCGCATTCCCGCGATTGCCTGCGCGGACTCTCAGACCATGAACGCTGCGTGATTTGACCGCCTCAGGCGGGCTCCCTAGTGTCCGGTCGGCGAAGCAATTCAGAGCGTTATGACACAAGTCGCTACCCCGCACATGCCTATCAGGATGGCCATTGCGAAGCCAGTTTCGCGCCTGATCGCGGCGGTGACCGTGGCTGCCATTGCGCTGCCGCCCTTGCCCGCGGCCGCCCAGAAAAAGGGCGGGCTTCCGCTGATCCGGGATGCCGAGATCGAGCAATTGATGCGCGATTACACCGCGCCCATTTTTCGCGTGGCCGGGCTGTCGAAAGCCAATCTGAAAATCATCCTGATCAACGATAAATCGTTCAACGCCTTCGTGGTCGATGGGCGGCGGATTTTCGTCAATACCGGCGCGCTCCAGGAATCGACCACACCGAATCAGATCATCGGCGTGCTGGCCCACGAGACCGGCCATATCGCCGGCGGCCACCTGTCCAAGCTGCATCAGGAACTCGCCAATGTTCAGACCGCGGCCCTGATCGGCATGCTGCTCGGCGCGGCGGCCATGGCCGCCGCCGGGGGCGGCAACGGCGCGGGACAGGCCGGCATGGCCGCGATCCATGCCAGCCAGCAGGTCGCCCAGCGCTCGCTGTTGTCGTATCAGCGCGCGCACGAGGAAGCCGCGGACCGCGCCGCGGTCAAATTCCTCGCCGCCACAGGTCAGTCCGCCAAGGGCATGTACGAGACCTTCAAGCGGTTCGCCGATCAGTCGATGTTCAGTGCGCGGTTCGCCGATCCTTACGCGCAGTCGCATCCGATGCCCAACGAACGCATCGCCGCGCTGACCGAGATCGCACGCGCAAGTCCGTACTGGGACAAGAAGGATCCCCAAGAATTGCAGGCACGCCACGACATGATGCGGGCCAAGCTGTCCGGATTCATGGACCCCCCGCAGACGGTCGCACGCCGCTATCCGCCGAGCGACAATTCGCTGCCCGCCCGCTACGCGCGCGCGATCGCAACCTATCGGCACTCTGACATCCGCGCCGCCATCGCCCAGATCGACGCCCTGATCGCGATCCAGCCCAACAACCCGTATTTCCATGAACTCAAGGGCCAGGCGCTCCTTGAAAACGGCCGCGCCGCCGAAGCCATTGCGCCGTTGCGGCGTGCCGCGTCGCTCGCCCCGGACCCGACGCTGATCCAGATCCTGCTCGGACAGGCCCTGGTCGCCACCAACAATCCGGCTCTTGCGGACGAAGCCATTACCATCCTGCGCAATGGCCTCGCGCGGGAGCCCGATACGCCGAATGGCTATCAGCAGCTCGCCATGGCCTATGGCCGCAAGGGCGATCTCGCTCAAGCCGACCTTGCATCCGCGCAAGCCGCCTTCGCCCGCGGCGACATCAAGACCGCCCGCGAACTGGCCGCGCGCGCCAAGACCAAACTGCCGGTCGGCTCCCCCGGATGGGTGCGTGCCGACGACATCGTCGCTGCAAAACTACCCGCTGCTGCAAACCGCCCGAACTGAGCTCTGTCACAAGGATATTTCGATGATCTCCCTCATCCGCCTGATCGCTGCGCCGGTCATCGCCGCGTCGATCGCCATGACCGGCTCTGCCTTGGCGCAAGGCTTCACGCCGCAGCAGCGCACCGAAATCGAAGCGATCATCCGCGATTATTTCATCAAGAATCCGGAAATGATCGAGGAGCTTCAGACGCTCGCCCAGAGCGAAAAGCTCAGGCGGGCGATCGTCGACAACAAGCAGACGCTGTTCAACTCGCCGCGTCAGGTCACGCTCGGCAATCCGAACGGCGACGTCACGCTGGTCGAGTTCTTCGATTACAATTGCGGCTTCTGCAAGCGCGCGCTCGACGACATGATGACGCTGATCAAGGACAATCCCAATCTGCGCGTCGTCCTCAAGGAAATGCCGGTGCTGAGCCAGGGCAGCATGGAAGCAGCGCAGGTCGCGGTTGC
>Ga0182748_1002512_pt1 | contig 16539 bp, 15 predicted proteins | sample eDN3rd37CKraftOP_FD_128877 | JGI IMG/M metagenome (GOLD analysis project Ga0182748, IMG submission 128877) | Enriched Organic Plus compost microbial communities from Emeryville, California, USA - eDNA 3rd pass 37_C Kraft OP (version 2) (version 2) ...
CGGACTGGTCTGTGGCCGATTTCGTGAACAGGCAGCTCATGGATGCGGTCAAGGGGTACGGCGGCGTCTTCCACCGGATCAGCGGCGTCATGCTGACTGCATTGCTGCTGCCGGTGGAGCGCCTGATGCTGGCGATACCGCCCTGGGCCTTTCTGCTGCTGGCGGCCGGGCTGTCCTGGCACGCCACGCGCAAGGCCGGGGCGACGGCGCTGTACATCGCCTGTTTGTACCTGGTCGGGGCCGTGGGTTTGTGGGACAAGCTCATACAGACCTTTGCCCTGGTGTCGGTGTCGACGCTGGTGTCCATCGTGCTGGGCGTGCCGATCGGCATTGTCGCGGCGCGCAGCCGGATCCTGCGCCGGGTGCTTACCCCGGTGCTGGACGTCATGCAGACCCTGCCCGGCTTCGTGTACCTGATCCCGGTGCTGATGCTGTTCGGCCTGGGCAAGGTGCCCGCCTTGTTTGCCACCGTCATCTATGCGATGCCGCCGCTGATCCGCCTGACCATACTCGGCCTGCGCCAGGTCGACCCCGATGTCATGGAAGCGGCGCAGGCCTTCGGCGTGACCCGCTGGCAGATGCTGACCCGGGTGACCCTACCGCTGGCCCGCCCCAGCATCATGGCGGGAATCAACCAGGCCACCATGATGGCGCTGGCCATGGTGGTGGTGGCGTCGATGATAGGCGCGCGGGGCCTGGGCGAAGACGTGCTGGCGGGCATCCAGACGCTGGACGTCGGCCGCGGCCTGCAGGCGGGCGCGGCCATCGTGATCCTGGCCATCGTCATCGACCGGATCACCCAGGCCTACGGGCGGCCGCGCCGGCGGCGTCCCGCCCCGTCGCAGGAGCGGCTGCAATGAGCGACGCCAAGATAGAAATACGCGATGTATATAAGGTGTTCGGTCCTCGCGAAGGCGGCGAGCAGGAAGCCCGGGCCGTCGAGCTTTTGCGCGGCGGGGCGGACAAGGCCAGCGTCCAGGCCGAAACCGGATGCAACGTGGGCTTGGCAGGCGTCAGCGCCAGGCTTGCCGCCGGCAGGATTTCCTGCATCATGGGCTTGTCGGGATCGGGCAAGTCCACCCTGATCCGGCATCTGAATCGCCTGATCGATCCCTCGGCCGGGCAGATCCTGATCGACGGCAACAACATCCTGGACCTCGGCATGCCCCAGCTGCGCGACTTGCGCCGGCATCGCGTCAGCATGGTGTTCCAGAACTTCGGGCTGCTGCCGCACGTCACGGTCATCGACAATGTGGCGTTCGGCCTGCGCGTGCGTGGCGATAGCCCCGGGCAGGCCCGCGAGACCGCCGGCGCCTGGCTGGAGCGGGTGGGCCTGCTGGGCTACGAGCAAAGCTATCCTGACGAATTGTCGGGGGGCATGCGCCAGCGGGTGGGCCTGGCGCGCGCCCTGGCCACCGATGCCGACGTGCTGCTGATGGACGAAGCTTTCTCCGCCCTGGATCCCCTCACTCGCCGCGATATGCAGGACCAGCTCCTGGACCTGCAGCAGCGCCTGCAGAAGACCATCGTCTTCATTACGCACGACATCGACGAAGCCTTGCGCCTGGGCCAGACCATCGTCGTGCTGCGCGACGGCAAGGTGGAGCAGGTGGGCACGCCGCAGGACATCCGCGATCATCCGGTCAACGAGTATGTGGAGAGATTCCTGGTGCGGCGCGCAGCGGACTGAAGGCGCGTCCTCGCCGCGGGGCATGGCTGCATGGAGCCGGCATGGCATGCGCTGCCGGCTCGCGGCGCGTCGGACTTACCTTTCTACGTGGCTGTCCAGCCATTGGGCGAAGAGCAGCGTTTCGCGGCTGGGCGAGGGCGCGAGCCCATAGTAATGGCGCGTCAGCGGCAGGCGCAGCTCGGGCAGCGCGCAAGCCAGGCGGCCGCTGGCCAGGTCGTTCGACAGCAGGGATACCGGCGCGATGGTAAAGCCCAGGCCGTCCACGGCGGCCTGCAGGACGAAATACAAATGATCGAAGAAGATCTGCTGCCTGGGTCGCAGGCGCGGCATGCCCGCGCGCTTTTTCCAGTCCTCCCAGTCCTGCCTGCGACTCCGGGACAACAGCAGCGCCCGCGATTCCAGCGCCTGCGGCTCGCGCACATGCTGCAGCAATGCCGGCGCGCCCGCCACCACGGCTTCGTCTTCCAGGAAAGGGCGCACCTCCAGCGCCGATGGCCAGTCTTCGAGGCCCCGGCGTATGGCGATGTCGAAGGGCGGGCCGGTCATGTCAGGCGGCGGGGTGCTGGTGACAACCTGCGGATCGATGCCGGGATAGCGCGCGACGAAATCCGCCAGGCGTGGAATGAGCCAGCGCACGGCGAAGGACGGCCGCACATTGATGCGCACGGCGCGGCCGGCCGCGCCGACCATGACCCGGCGCGCCGCCCCGGCGATCTGGTCCAGCGCGGGCCCGGCTTCCGCGAAAAACTGCTGCCCCGCCGCCGTCAGCCTGACCTGTCGCACGCGCCGCTCGAACAGCGCCACGCCCAGATAGTCCTCCAGGCTTTTGACCTGCCGGCTGACTGCGCCGTGGGTCACGTGCAGATCCTCGGCGGCCAGCGTAAAACTCTGGCGGCGAGCCGCCGCCAGGAAGGCGCGAACGGCATTGAGGGGCGGCAAATGTGAAGCCATGCGTGAAATATTATCACCCATGGGTGGCATGAATTTCGTTTGTCACGCAACGGCAACACGGCGCACCATAGCGCCATGAACGCCCTGGACACCGCCTCCGCAGCGGGCTCGCAGCAATCCATTTCTCTCACGAATGCGCATTCGCACCGCGCCGCCGCCACGCTGGCCCTGGCGTTGCCCGGCGATACCGTGCTGTACCTGCTGTTGCCGATGTACGCCGCGGAATTCGGCGTGTCGCTGGCCGAGGCGGGCGTGCTGCTGGCCGCCAACCGCCTGGTGCGCATCCTGGGCTACGGCTGGGTCGCGCGGTTTTATGCGCGGCGCGGCGACCGGCCAGCCTGCATGCTGGCCGCCGCGACGGCTACGCTCTGCGCCATCGGCTATGCGACCTTGTCCGGCTTCTGGGCGCTGATTCCGATGCGCCTGTTATGGGGCCTGTCGTTTGCCGCCCTCAACCTGTCGACCCAGGCCATGGCGACTTCCGAACCCAGCGGCGCCGCGCGTCGCAATGGCCGGTCGCGCGCCATCATCGCGGTGGGACCGGTGCTGGCCCTGCCACTGGGAGCCGGGTTGGCGCAATTGTGGGGTCCACGCGTGATTTTCTTTGCGTTGGCAATCGCCGCGCTGGCCGGCGTGTTCGTGGCGCGCGGCCTGCCTGGCAAGCCGCATCCCGCGCCTGCCGGCAAGCGGCGGTTGCGCCTGCCGGGCAGCCTGGATATCTGGTCTTTTCTGGAAGGGTTCACGCTGGACGGTCTGTTCATCATCGGCCTGTCCTATCTGGGCAGGGATCTGCTGCCGGTCGGCTCGGTCCTGGTCGCGGGGACCGTGCTGGCGCTGCGCTATCTGGGCGAGATCCTGCTCAGTCCCGTGGGCGGGCGCATGGCCGACCGCTACGGTCCGGAGCGCCTGCTGGTCTGGCTGTCCTTGCTGACTGCCCTGGCGCTGATAGGATTCGGCGCCGGCTGGCTGTGGAGCTGCGCGGCCGCCATCGTCGTCTTGCGGGCGCTGCAGCTGCCGCTGCTGCCGCCCATCGTCGCCCTGCGCACGCCGGGGCCCGGGCGCGTCCAGGCCCTGGCGACGCGCTCGGTCTGGCGGGATATCGGCGCGGGAACAGGGCCGATGCTGGCCGGGCTGCTGCTGCCTGTGGTCTCGCCTTTCTGGGTCTATCTGGTGCCAGCGGTGCTGCTGTCGCTGGCCGCGCTCGCCTGCGTGCGTCCGGTCCGCACGGCTCGATAGCGTTTCGATCCCCGCGCAAATCATCCGCCGTGCGCAATGGCGACGTTCTTTACGTCGTGGCCGGAAACATACGCTGGGGGTCACTTACATGGCGACATGAACGGATACGGCGCGACCGATACACTCTGACCCCATATTCCTGTCCTAGAGGGAGCCGCGCCGGAGATATGGGCAGCATTCTGGATACCCTGATGTCGATCACGCCCGCCGCGGTCGATGCAATGGTAGTGATTCTCGGCCTGTTGTGGCTGAGGACGGTCTTCGTCATTACCCCGCAGCAGCATGCCCGGGTTCTCGAAACGTTCGGCCGCTATAGCGGTTACCGCGGGGCCGGGCTGTCGCTCAAGCTGCCCTGGCCGGTGCAGGGGGCACGCCGGCCGTTTTCTTTGCAGACCAAGCAGATCGCCCTGCAACTGGGGGTCAAGTCCCGGGACAATGCGTTCGTGACCATGCCCATCAGTTTGCAGTACCGCGTCATCCCGAGCCGGATCAAAGCCGCTTTCTACGAGCTGCACAACCCGGAAGGGCAGATCGAGTCCTATGTGGCCACCGAGGTCCGGGCCGTCGCGGCGACCAAGACCTTCGACCAGCTCTATACGGATCGCGATGCTTTCACCCGCACCATCCGGGCGGCGCTCGACGAGGCCATGAACGACTACGGCTATGAGATCCGGGCGGTGCTGATCGACGATCCGAGGCCGACGGCCGAAATGGTTTCCGCCTTCAACGAAGTGCTCGCTTCCCAGCGGCGCCTGGAGGCGGCTCAGAACGACGGCGAGGCCGAGAAGATCAAGCGCACGAAAAGCGCCGAGGCCTCGGCCGCGGCCATGACCATCACAGCCCACGGGATCGCGCAGAGCCGTGGCATCATTGCCGAAGGCAACGCCAAGGCGTTGGCGGCCTTCCGCCAGGATACGAGCTTGACCGACATGGATGCGATGGCCTTCATGATGGAGATCAACCGGCTCGAAGCCTTGAGGGACGCCGCGTCTCATGGTGGGCGGACGGTGCTCGTGACGGGCGATGGCGCGAACCAGGATGCCCGGGCATTGCTCGCCGGCCTGGCCGGCGGCGAGCCGAATGTGTCGGAAGTGCCGCCGCAGGCCGCCGTATTGCCGAGCGTCGCGACCCATGAGCCGGCCCTGGCCACCGGGCAAAAGGGCGCCTCGGACTGAGTGACGCTGGCGCTTCCGGCACTCTTGCGCCGAAGGACGGTTCCCGCCCGCGCAATCCGGTTGAAGCAGGCGCCCGTGGCGGCGCCGATAGGTGCCGGCCGGGGTCGGGCGGCCGATATTTCGAAAGCCAGTCAGGATCGCCTGGTGTCTTCCGGTCGGCCCAGGTAAGATCTGCCCGCCAGCAAAAGGTGAATCCAAAGAGGGGATGATGGCAGCTACCTATGATCCGGGCTCATTCGCGCTACTGCAATTTCACGACCGGCTCGCGTTATTCGAGTCGGGCGATGACTCTCCGCGCGACTACCTCGAGCGCTGTCTCGAAACCATCGCCTCGAAAGAGCCGACGCTGCATGCCTGGGTCGTCCTGAACGAGCAGGGCGCGCGCGAACAGGCCGATGCCAGCACGGCGCGGTGGCGCGCCGGCCGGCCGCTGTCGCAGATCGACGGCATGCCGATAGGTATCAAGGATCTGCTGGAAACCCGGGATATGCCCACCCAGATGGGCTGCGCCGCCTACGCCGGCAACTTTCCGAAGCGGGATAACGCAGCAGTGTGGGCGCTTCGCCAGGCGGGAGCCGTGATCCTCGGCAAGACCGCCACCACCGAGCTGGGCGGCCCGCACCCCGGCCCCACCGTCAATCCCTTCGATCCCACCCGCACGCCGGGCGGATCTTCGTCCGGCTCGGCCGCCGCGGTCGGCGCCTGCATGGTTCCCGCTGCCATCGGGACCCAGGTGGGCGGTTCCATCATCCGGCCCGCGAGCTACTGCGGCAACTATGCGCTCAAGCCCAGCCAGGGCGCCATCAACCGAGGCGAGCGGCAGGCCACCAGTATGAGCACCCATGGTCCGCACGCAGGATCGCTCGAAGATATGTGGGCCGTCGCGATCGAGATCGCGGTCCGGGCCGGCGGCGATCCCGGACGGATCGCCCTGCGCGGGCCCATGCAGCTGCCGATTGCCCATGCTCCGGCCGCGCTTGCCGTGATGGAAACCGAGGGCTGGGCCGGCCTGGCTCCCGAGGCGAAATCGGCGTTCGAACAGGTCGTCTCCCGAATCGAACGGGCCGGTGTAAGGGTCATGAGAAGAACGCAATGGCCCGAACTCGATCATTTCGAGCGCATGCTAGAAGGCGTGAATGCCATGGCCGGCGCCATGACGGCCTGGGAAAACCATTGGAACCTGCGCAACCTGCTTGTCCTGAACGAAGAAGGGGTGAGCCTGCGCAGCCGCGCGAGCCTGCAGACCGCCGAGCGGCTTGGGGTCCAGGGCTATCAGGACTTGGTCGAGAGACGCCGGCTCATCCGCAATAGCTATGCGTTACTGGCCACGGGAGCCGATGCCATGATCGCTCCCGCTTCTCCAGGGGCTGCACCGGTTTGGTCCGGCGACGTGCCAGGGCAGCCGCTGGCCGCCCGGCCGACCGGCGATGCGACATTCAATACGCCCGGCTCCCTGCTGGGGGCGCCGGTCGTTACCTGTCCGCTGACGAGCATCGGCAACCTTCCCATGGGAATACAAGTCATGGGATGGCCGGGCACCGACGCGAAAGTGACGGCGATCGCGCGTTGGCTGAGAGACAACGTGCGGCCGGTGTCCATTTCCTGACTGGCGCCGGAGCGCGTCCGGCGCCGTTCCTACTCCAGCTTGATGCCGGCCTGGCTGACGAAGTCCTTCCAGTCCTGGATCATTTGCCCCATTTGGGCGGTGTGGGCCGCGGGATCGTTGCCTATCAGCTCGAGCCCCAGGTCCTTGGCGCGCTGGATGACTTCGGGATCGCGCAGCGCGTCGGTGTAGTACCTGTTCAGCTTGGCGACGACGTCGTCCGGCGTGGCGGCCGGGGCGTAGATGCCCCAGTAACTGTCGGCATTCACGCCCTTGATGCCGCGCGAGGCCAGCGTCGGAATTTCCGGCAATAGCGGGCTGGGAGTGTCGCCGGTAATGGCCAGGGCGCGCATCTTTCCGGACCGGATAAAGCTCAGCGCGGTGGTCGGGCCGCCAAAATAAATCTGCACCTGGCCGGCAACCAGCGCGGTCATCGCCGGTGGCGAGCCAGGATACGGCACGTGCACGATGTCGATGCCCGCGGCGCGGCGGAACATTTCTCCCGCCATATGCGTCGAGGTCCCGTATCCGCCGGATGAAAAATTGATGGTGCCCGGCTTGGCCTTGGCCAGGGCGATCAATTCCTCCAGCGTCTTGGCCGGCACGTCGGGATTGACCAGCAGGAGCAGCGGAGCGCGCGCGAGCATGGTCACGCCCCGGAAGTCTTTGACCGTGTCATAGGGCATGTCCTTGATCAGCGAAGGGTTGACCAGCATGGATAGGTCACTGGCCACCACGGTGTAGCCGTCCGGGGCGGACCGGGCCACCGTGCCGGTACCGATGACCGATGCGCCGCCCGGGCGGTTGTCGATGACCAGCGGCTGCCCCGAGGCGTCGCTGACACGCTTTTGCAGCATGCGGACCAGTACGTCGGTGGTGCCGCCCGGCGGGAAGGGCACGACCATGCGCATGGGCCGATCGGGAAATGTGTCGGCCAGCACGGGCGCGCCGGCGAGCAGCCCGGCAAAGAGGGAAATGAACAGGCGCTGCATAAATGTCTTTTTCATAGGTATCTTCTTGAAAAGAGCAACGGGGGAGTTTTTTTACTGGCGAACAGGGCGCAGATATCGGCGGCAGTATCGGGTATTATGTAGTTGCAACGGCAACCACCAAAGTGCCCTGTGGATCGAATCCTATCCCAGCAGACCCCATTCCGCAACGCTTGAATCTCCATCCCCCGGCGCCCGCCGGCCTGTGCTTACCGCCGGCGTGGCCGGTCGCGCCGCGCAGGCAATGCCGGGCGCCGGATGCTTCCTGCGAAGTCCCAAAATGACCCTGTTCAAGATCATCCTGTTAGGTGCAGCCCTATGAGCGAGCAAGGTTTCGCCGAGTTCACCCCGTTGCTCGATGCGGTCGAATCGAACGAGCGGCGTTACGTTCCGATCCCCGGCCTGCGGTGGCCGCAAGGCGCGAACATCGCGGTCAATATCACGGTCGACTTTGACGCGATGCTGCTGCGGCGCCTACTCAACGAGCCGCCCATGCAATTGGCCAAGGGCGAGTTTGGCGGCCGCGTCGGCGTATGGCGCTTGCTGGAATTGTTCGAATCGCACGGGATCCGGATCACGATGTTCACGCCGGGACGCATATGCGAGCTGTACCCGGACGCGGTCGCCGCGTTCGCAAAAGCGGGGCACGAAATCGCCGACCATATGTGGGAGCACCGCGTGCCGGCCCAGGCCGATGTCGAACGCGCGCACCTCGCCCGTACTTGCGAGGCCATCGAGCGGCTCACAGGACGCCGCCCGCAAGGCAGCCGCAGCCGGCACAACCACGAACTCCTGCAAGAATTCGGGTTCATCTACACCTCGCACCACTGGGCCGACGACAAACCCTATTTCATGGCCAACAAACGAGGCCGCTTGGTAAATCTGCCGTTCCACTATTCCATCGATGACGCGATGTATTTCAGCTTCAGTTGGCAAAATACGGAAAACGCCGCCCAGCGCATCACGGATAGCGAAAAGGTGCACGATCTCTGGCGCGACGCCTTTTTGCAGCAGCACGCCACGGGCGCAGGTTATCTCAATATCTGCCTGCACCCCTTCGTATCCGGCAGATCCATGCGGATCGACATGATGGACCGCCTGCTGACTTTCATGAAGTCCCGTCCCGGTGTCTGGTTCGCAAGCTGCGAAGACGTGGCGCGCCACTGCATCGACTTCGCTTCTTCCCACGCAAAGGGAGCATAGAGATGCCCTGGAAAAGCGGCTATACGATCTCGGACGAACGAACCGTCCAGGACAGCGATATCCACTGGCCCGGCGATCGGGCGTGCAGCTTCACCATCGCGGTGTGCCTGGATCCCCCTTGCGGGCCGGAAGGACTCACGCCAGCCGACGTGCGCACCGGGGAGTTCCATTACGGAATGCATGCGGGCCTGGACGCGTTGCGCGCGTTGCTCAACCAGCACGGCTACCGGGCGACTTTCCTGGCGTCGGCCGTCGTCGCGCGGCTGTATCCTTCGGTCCTGCGCTCACTCGTGGAAGAAGGCCACGAAGTTGCGGCGCATGGCTATAGGCGGGAAGACGTCAGCCAGCTCGATGCCGCCGAGGAACGCAGGCGCCTGCAACTGACCACCGAGGCCCTGGACCAGGCAACCGGCGCCCGGCCGCTGGGCTGGTATTCGCTCGCCCGCCGGGACGACAAGTTCGCAGGCGGCGCCGTCAGTCCCAATACCATGTCCCTGCTGATCGAGCAGGGGTACACGTACATGGGCAACAGCCCGGCGGACGATATCCCGCACTACTGGGTGACCGAGCCGGAAACGCCCACGGCCATATTGGCCATGCCGTACTACTACCATTTCGACGACCAGTTCTTCCTGCTGTTTCCCGCAGAGGGCACGGGGCTGGAACACGCCGATAGCCTGGGGCGCAACTGGCGCGCCGAAATGGCCGCGCAGCATCGGAGAGGCCGCTCCTTCGTCATGGTGATCCGGCCTTACACCATTACCTGGTTCCATCGGATGAAGGTACTGGGCGATTTCTTCGACTACGTCAAGACGCTCGATGGGGTCTGGAATGCCACGGCGCTGCAATGTGCCGAGCACTGGATCAAGGAATTCCCGCAGGAAAAGACCTTGCGGCTGAAGCCTGGCATCTGGAAGGATTACGCGGACAGCTTGAGCTGATCCGGAATCCGTCCTGGCGGGCGGCTATGGCAAGGGGCTCACCGCAGCGGGCGGGCCATCGACTCCGCCGGCCTCCGCGGCGGCCAGCCGTTCGATGGAGGCCTGCATATGCTTCAGCGCGGCCTGCCGCGCGCCTTCGATATCGCGCCGGGCGATGGCCTGGGCAATCTCGGCGTGCTCGGCTTCGACCTGCCGGATGAAATCGGAGCGACGCGCTTCATGAGTACGCGTGATCGTGATCACATCGCGCAGCGCATGGCCGATGAATTCCAATAGCGAGGTCAGCAAGGGGTTTTGCGCGGCATCGGCGATGGCTGCGTGAAACGCCATGTCCTCGGCCACGCCGTCGCCGCCGTCGGCCACCGCATCGTCGATGCGCCGGAGCGCGCGCTGTATGCGCGCGACCTGGGTATCGGTGCACCGGGCCGCGGCCAGGGCGGCCATTTCGCTTTCCAGGCCGCAGCGCACTTCCTGGACGGCGCGGGCTTCCAGCTGCCCGCCCAGCGCGTCGATGCGAAACGTATTGCGCTTGGGGTCCAGCACGATCGTGCCGCTGCCTTGGCGGGTCTCGACCATGCCTTCGGATTTCAGGCGCGAGATGGCCTCGCGGATCACGGTGCGGCTCACGCCGAACTGTGCGGCCAGTTGGGGTTCGGTCGGCAGGCGCGTGTTGAGAGGGTAGGCGCCTCCGCGCACGAGCTGCATCAGTTCCGCCGTGACCCGGTCAGCCAGCGTGCCGCCCGCGGGCCTGCCGGCCTCTCGCAACGGACGGGCTTTCATACTCGACTCCTTGTGATATCAGCCGCTGAACCAGCGAGCCGGCCCCATTACCAGCACAGGGAACAGCACCAGCAGGAACAGGACGATCAGTTCGGCAATCAGGAAGGGCCATACGCCTCTCATCACCTGGTCCATGCGCTGCCTGGTCACGCCTGCCACGACGCTGAGCACGGTGCCGACCGGCGGCGTAATAAGTCCGATGGACATATTGATGATGAACAGCACGCCAAAGTATACGGGATCGATTCCGGCCTGGCGCACGATGGGCATCAGCACTGGCGTTAGGATCAGAATGGTGGGCGTCATGTCCATGCCCATGCCTACCACGATCACCAGCGCCATGATGGCGACCAGCAGCAGCGTCGGATTGTCCAGGAACGGCTCCATCATATCGGTGATGGCGCCCGGCAAATCCGCCACGGTGATCAGCCAGCCCGCGATCGAGGCGGCCGCCACCAGCAGCATCACCACGGATGTGGTGCGCGCGGCCGCCATGAAGACGGCATACAGCTGCGCGAGCTTCAGTTCACGATAGACCACGGTGGACACGAACAAGGCGTAGACCGCTGCCACCACCGCCGCTTCGGTGGGCGTGAACACGCCGAAGCGCAAGCCGACGACAATAATGACCGGCAGCATCAGGGCCCAGCTGGCCTCTACCGTGGCGCGCCACAGGTCGCGGCCACTGGCGCGGGGGGCGGGTTCGGGATTTTCCTTGCGCACGCACAGCCACCACGTTACCCAGAGGGCCGCTCCGATATAGACGCCGGGCATGATGCCGGCCAGGAACAGCTTGGTGATGGAGACGTTTGCCGCCACCCCGAAGATGACGAAGCCGATGCTGGGCGGAATGACCGGCCCGATGATGCCGGCGGCCGCCACCAGCCCGGAAGACCGCATTTTGGAGTGGCCGGCCTTGACCATCATGGGCACCAGCAACGCCGAAAGCGCCGCTGCATCGGCCACTGCCGAGCCGGAGAGCGCCGACAGGATACATGCCGCCACGATAGTGACGTAGCCCAGTCCGCCCTTGATGTGTCCGACGAAAACCATGGCGACATCGACGATGCGGCGCGAGAGGCCGCCTACGTTCATGACTTCGCCGGCCAGCATGAAGAAGGGTATGGCCAGCAGCGGGAAATTATCCGCGCCGGCAATGAAATTCTGCGCAATGATCTGGGCGTCGAATATGTCCAGATGCCACATCAGCGCGACGCACGAGACCAGCAGCGCAAACGCGATAGGCACACCCAGGGCCATGGCGCCGAGCAGCGACCCTACGAATATCAGCACGGTCATGGCTGTTTTCCCTCCGCGCTTGCAAGCTCCCGCTCCAGGCTCTCCAATTCGGCCTTTTCTTCCGAACTCGTCACCATGACCAGCTCTTCATTGCTTATACGGCCGGACAGGACTCTGAATAGATCCCACAGCACCATCACGCCCGCGGACACGCTGAAAACGATGCCGACGATGTAGACGATGGCCATGGACCAGCCGGTCGCCGGCGCCTCGACATGCAGGTTGATCAGCGTCTGCTCCCAGCTGCCGGACAGGAACAGCCAGAACGTGGCCAGCATCAGCAGCTGGCTGATAACCAGGCAGAGCTTCTGCCCTGCCACCGGCAAGCGGCGGACCAGGACTTCCACTCCCAGGTGCTGGCGATCACGCACGGCCAGGATGGCGCCCAAAAACACCAGCCAGACGAAAAGCCAGCGCGAGACTTCCTCTGAACTGGTGATCCCGGAGTTCAAGCCATATCGCAGAACGACATTTCCAAACACCAGGACCACCATGCCCGCCAGGCACAACACCATCAGCAAGCCCAGCATCCGAAAGTAGCCGTCTATCAGCTTTTTCATCAATGCTCCTTCAAGCGGGCGGATTCTGCCCCGCCGGCGATGCGCTGCCGGTGCTGGCCATATGGGCGCGGACGACCGAAACATAGTCTTCGTCCGCAACAAACCCCAATGCCCTCGCCCTGACGGCGTCGAAATCGTTGGGCCATGACGCCACGATGCGTTCCACCGCGGGGTCGGGGGCGAAGCGGATCAGCCTTGTCACCGCTTCCCCGGCCGCGATGCGCAACGCGTCGATCATCTCGCCCACCGCCACTGACAATCCTGGCAGGTTCACCGTCCGGTCATTGCCGAGCAGGGCGCCATCCAAGGCCAGCGCGTGCGCCAGATTGTCGATCGCGCGGTCCGGCGATTGGAGCCACATCCGCATCTGCGTCGATACGGGGCATATCGCCTCCATGCCGGCCAGCGGCTCCCGGATGATGCCGCTGGCAAAGCTCGACGCCGCCTTGTTGGGCGCTCCGGGTCGCACCGAGATCGTGGGAACCCGCAAGGTGATGCCGTCGATATAGCCCTTGCGCGTATAGTCGCCGACCAGCAGCTCCCCGATCACCTTCTGGACGCCGTAGGAACTCTGGGGCAGCGTGCGGGTGTCGTCCTGGACACGCTCGGGAAGGTTGCCGCCAAAAGCGGCAACCGAACTCGTGAATACGAAGCGCGGCCTGGTTCCCAGCCCGCGCGCATGCTCGAGCAGCTGGCGCGTGGCGTCGATATTGACCCGCATGCCCAGGTCGAAATCCGCTTCGGCCTGGCCGCTGACCACGGCGGCCAGATGCACGATGGCGCCGGTGTCAGGCGAGATGGCGCGGACCAGTGTTTCGCGCTCCCCGATGTCGGCGACGATGCTCTCGATACGGGGATCGATGACGGGACACGGCACCAGGTCAATGGTGATGATGCGGGTGACCGGTTTCCCGGCCACGCCGCAATCGAGCAGGCGCCGCACCAGCATCGATGCCAGGAAACCACCTCCGCCGGTAATGACGATCTGCATTATCTGGCTTCGATGGTTAGTTGGAATTGCCGCGCATCTTGGCGATTTCGGCCAGCATTTCGGCGCCGAGATCGCCGCCCAGCTCTTTCGAGAACTTGTCGATGACGGGCTGCAGCTTTTCACGCATGCGCTTGGCTTCGTCGGCCGACAGTTCGTTGACTTCCATGCCGCGGTCTTTCAGCTCTTGCAGGAATCGCTGCTCGCTTTCGCGCGATACCTTGCGCTGGTATTCGGAGGCTTCCGCGGCCGTTTCCTTCAGCAGCTTCTGCTCGTCGGGTGTGAGCTTGTCCCACACGCGCTTGCTGACCACCGCGACATAGGGCGTATAGGTGTGACGGGTAAGGCTCAGGTACTTTTGCACCTCGTTGAACTTCGAGGTGTTGATCGTGCCCAGCGGGTTTTCCTGGCCGTCGACCGCATGCGATTCAAGCGCCGTATAGACTTCCGGGAAGGGCATCGGCACGGCGTTGGTGCCCAGCGTGTTGAAGGTCTCGATGTAAACCGGGTTTTGCAGCACGCGGATCTTCAGCCCCTCCATGTCCTCGAACTTGGTAATGGGGCGGCGGCTGTTGGTCATGCTGCGAAAGCCGTTTTCCATCCAGCCCACTACGACCATGCCGTTGGCGTACATTTTCTCGGCAATGGCGTCGCCCACCTTGCCGGCCAGCACCGCATCGACTTCCTGCGCGGTGTTGAACGTGAACGGCAGGTCCAGCAAGCCGATTTCGCGCACCACGCTGGCGATCGGCGAAGACGTGATGATGCCCAGCTCCTGCACGCCGCCCTGCACAGCCGAGGTCATCTGGATATCGCCGCCAATGCTGCCGTTGCCATAGATGCGCACCTTGATCTTGCCGCCGCTGCGCTCGGCGAGCAGTTCCTGCCAGCGCTTGGCGCCCAGGGCCGCCGGGTGGTCGTCCGCGATCACATGCCCGAGCTTGAAGGTGCGGGCACGGTAATCCGGGGAGTCGGCGGCGATCGCGCCGGCGGCAAAGCACGCCGCGATCAGGCCCATGGTGAAACGGCTCAGCCGTTGGCGGGGGGTGGCAAAATTCATGAGTGGTCTCCTTAGTGCCAATGCTTGGTGGTGTTGTCGATGCTGCGTGGTGAAACAAGGGGGTTGGTCGAGTCAGGCGGCAATGCCCAGCCGGCGCAATTCGGCGAGCCAGCCCAGACTCGCCGCCGACGGACCGGAAGGCTTGTATTCCGCGCCCACGTAGCCTTTCCAGCCAAGCTGGTCCAGCTCGCGCAGTACTTCGACGTAGTTCAGCTCGCCCTGGTCCGGCTCGCCGCGGGCGGGGACTCCGGCGATCTGCACATGGCCGATCTTGTCGATGTGGCGGCGCAGGCGCGTGATGACGTCGCCTTCCTGCACCTGAATGTGGTAGCAATCGAACATGATCCGCAGGCGGCCGAGCCCCTGCCGTTCGATGATCCCGGCGGCCTGGTCCACGCTGCGTAGAAAGTAGCCTGGGCGGTCGCGCCCGTTCAGGGGCTCGATGACCAGTGTCAGGCCGCTGTCCTCGGCCCAGCGCAAGGCCTTTTCCAGATTGGCGTGATAGCTGCGCCCAGCCTCGGGCTCCGGCACATGTCCGGCCAGCCCGGCCATCACATGCACCGCCGGGCCGCCTACGGCCTGCGCGAACTCCAGTGTGTCGCGTACCGATTTTTCGAAGGCAGCCTCGTAGCCAGGCAATGCCGCCAGGCCCCACTGGCCGGCCTCGCCCCGAGGCGTATTGATGCCGACCATCTTCAGCTGATGCGCATCGAGCAGCGCCCGGATCTGCGAGGCCGATCCGTGCTCGTAAGGAAACCAGCATTCCACCGCGTCGAAGCCTGCCTGGCTGGCCGCGGCGAATCTTTCCTCGAAGGGCAGTTCGGTGAAGAGTATGGAGAGATTGGCGGAAAACTTCAGCATGATGTCCTGGTCATCGCAATGAAGGGAGCCTGCGCGCAGGCCGGCTTACCAGCGCGCCCCGAAGGCATCGCGCAACTCTTGGATCTGGTCCTCTGCCAGTGCGCCGGCGCTGGTCATCAGCCACAGGCGCGCCGTTTCCTCCAGCTCTTCCAGCACCGCCATGGCGGCTGCCGGCGAGTCGTGCCACACATTGGGACCCAGGCGATCGAGCATGACGGCGCGCAGCGGCGCCCCTGCGCGGTGGCCCGCGGCGATGGCCTCGGCCACCAGGTCGCCCACTTGCGCATCGCCCGGCCGGCGATAGGGAATCAGGGGCACATGGCCGACCTTCATGACGAAATACGGCGTGATGGGCGGCACGATATCGGACTCGCGCCACACCCCTTTCAGCGTCAGGGCGACCAGGTGCGTGCTGTGCGTATGGATCACGCATCGCGCGGCAGGCTCGGCGCGATATATCCGGCGATGCAGAACGATCGTCTTGCTTGGCCGCGCACCTGCCGGCGCCTGGCCTTGCGCGTCCACCCGCACCAGGTCCGCCGGGGCCAGGCGGCCCAGGCAGGCGTCCGTGGGGGTGATCAGCACGCTGCCATCGTCGAGCAGCACGCTGATGTTGCCCGCGGTGGCGTGCACATAGCCGCGCTCGAACAGCGACCGGCCGACGAAACAGATTTCTTCGCGTAACGCTTGTTCGTTCATGCCGCCACGTCGTCCTTCAACATCTCGAAAGCCTTGATAAAAAAGTCGTCGCTGCCGAAATTGCCCGACTTCAGCGTCAGATGCATGCCTTCGCCGCCCGCTGCCGGGCTGTGCGCATGGCACCATGGCACGCCAGGGTCGATCTGGGGGCCGATTTGCATGCGGTCGATATCCAGCGCCTGCACGCAGGCGCCCGAGGTTTCGCCGCCCGCGACGATGAGTTGTCGAACGCCAAGGCCGGCCAGGCCCTGCGCCACCGACGCCAGGGTCCGCTCGACCAGCTCGCCCGCATGTTGGGTGCCAAGGCGCGCCTGCACGGCTTTGACCGCGTCGGCATCGGCCGTCGAATACACCATGACGCATTCGCCCTTGGCCACCCGCGGCTGCGCCCATGCCAGCACGTCGCGCACGGGGTCTTGCGCCTGCGCCAGCTGCAAGGGGTCAAGCGCCAGGGCGGCGCCGCCGGCATCGATGAAGCGGCGGGTCTGGCGTTGCGTGGCGGCC
>Ga0182748_1002514_pt1 | contig 16528 bp, 12 predicted proteins | sample eDN3rd37CKraftOP_FD_128877 | JGI IMG/M metagenome (GOLD analysis project Ga0182748, IMG submission 128877) | Enriched Organic Plus compost microbial communities from Emeryville, California, USA - eDNA 3rd pass 37_C Kraft OP (version 2) (version 2) ...
GACAACGTGAAGATGTCGGTGTCGCTGATCAACCCGGTGGCCATGGACGAGGGCCTGCGCTTCGCGATCCGCGAGGGTGGCCGTACCGTCGGCGCCGGCGTGGTCGCCAAGATCCTGAAGTAAGCCCCCTGCGGGATCCCGGCGACGGGCTCCGCCGCCGGAGAAAGCGCGAAGGGCGGGCCGGAACCCCGGTCCGCCTTCGCCGTCTAAGGGAAGGTCGAGGTTCACGCGTACGCCAGTAGCTCAATTGGCAGAGCAGCGGTCTCCAAAACCGCAGGTTGGGGGTTCGAGTCCCTCCTGGCGTGCCACTTCCCCCGCGACGCGGGGCCGCAACGGTCCCCGCGCCGCAACAGTCAAGAGAGCGACAGCGACTTGAACAGCAAGATCGATCCGGCACAGACCGCCACCAGCGGCGGCGACATGGTCAAGTACGCGCTCGCGGCGCTGCTGGTGCTCGGCGGGCTGTTCGTGTGGTTCTGGTTCGGTGACGCCGCCCGTGCGGCCCGGCTGGGCCAGTGGGCCGGCCAGCTGCGGGCCCTCGCCGTCATCGCCGGCCTGGTCGCCGGCACCTTCGTGTTCATGCTCAGCGCCAAGGGCCGCTCCATGCGCGAGTTCCTGGCCGAGTCGCGCTTCGAACTGCGCAAGGTCGTGTGGCCGACCCGCCAGGAAGCCACCCGCATGACCTGGGTCGTGGTCGCCGTGGTCGTGGTCCTGAGCCTGATCCTTGCTGGCTTCGATTTCTTCGTTAAGTGGGCGATCGAGCTGTTCCTGAACTTCGGCCGCTGAGGAGAATGTCCAAGTGAAGCGTTGGTACGTGGTCCACGCCTATTCCGGCTTCGAGAAGTCCGTCGCCCAGGCCCTGCGCGACCGCATCGCCATGTACGGCATGGAAGACCGCTTCGGCGAAGTGCTGGTCCCGACCGAGGAAGTGGTGGAGATGCGCTCCGGCCAGAAGCGCCGTTCCGAGCGCAAGTTCTTCCCGGGCTACGTGCTGGTCCAGATCGAGACCCACGACGAGAACGGCATCCCGCGCATCGACAGCGAGAGCTGGCACCTGGTCAAGGAGACCTCCAAGGTCATGGGCTTCATCGGCGGCACCGCCGACCGCCCGCTGCCGATCCGCGACGACGAGGCCGCCGCCATCCTGGATCGCGTCCAGGAAGGCGTGGAGAAGCCGCGCCCGAAGGTCCTGTTCGAGCCGGGCCAGATGGTCCGCGTCATCGACGGCCCGTTCAACGACTTCAACGGCGTGGTCGAGGAAGTCAATTACGAGAAGAGCCGCCTGCGCGTGGCCGTGCTCATCTTCGGCCGCTCCACCCCGGTGGAGCTGGAGTTCGGCCAGGTCGAGAAGGCCTGAGCCGCCGGCCCCGGCAACGGGGCCCCAAAGCTGGTATACTGCGCGGCTTCCTGTCCGGACAGCCGGGCTACCCCGACGGCCGCCACCCAGGCGGCCTTTCGCGCGACGGGGCACATGAGTTCTACGCGAGGCCGGGACGCGTGATTTTCCCGGAACGATGGGGAGCCTGAACAGGCGTCAGCACCCGGAGATAAACAAAAATGGCAAAGAAAGTCGTCGGTTACATCAAGCTGCAGGTGAAGGCCGGCCAGGCCAACCCCTCGCCGCCGGTCGGTCCCGCGCTGGGCCAGCGCGGCCTGAACATCATGGAGTTCTGCAAGGCGTTCAACGCCGCCACGCAGAAGATGGAGCCGGGCCTGCCGATTCCGGTGGTCATCACCGCCTACTCGGACCGCACCTTCACCTTCATCACCAAGACGCCGCCGGCGACCATCCTGCTGAAGAAGGCCGCGGGCATCACCAGCGGTTCCAAGCGTCCGAACACCGACAAGGTCGGCAAGGTCACCCGCGCCCAGCTCGAGGAGATCGCCAAGGCGAAGGAACCCGACCTGACCGCGGCCGACCTGGATGCGGCGGTTCGTACCATCGCGGGCTCTGCCCATTCGATGGGTCTGGTGGTGGAGGGCTGAGCACATGGCACTGAACAAGCGACAGAAGGCGATCAAGGCAGCGGTCGAGCCGGGCAAGGCTTACCCCATCGACGAGGCGCTGAAGATCATCAAGGGCTTCACCAAGGCCAAGTTCGTCGAGTCGGTCGACGTGGCCGTGCGCCTGGGCGTGGACGCCAAGAAGTCGGACCAGCAGGTCCGCGGCTCCACCGTGCTGCCGGCCGGTACCGGCAAGAGCGTGCGCGTGGCCGTGTTCTGCCCGCCGGGCGCCAAGGCTGACGAGGCCCTGGCCGCCGGCGCCGACGCCGTCGGCATGGACGACCTGGCCGAGAAGATGCAGGCCGGCGACCTGAACTACGACGTGGTCATCGCCACCCCGGACGCCATGCGCGTGGTCGGCAAGCTGGGCCAGGTCCTGGGCCCGCGCGGCCTGATGCCGAACCCGAAGGTCGGCACCGTGTCGCCGAACCCGGCCGAGGCGGTGAAGAACGCCAAGTCGGGCCAGGTCCGCTACCGCACCGACAAGGCCGGCATCATCCACGCCACCATCGGCAAGGCCGACTTCGCCGACGAGGCGCTGAAGTCGAACCTGCAGGCGCTGCTGCTGGACCTGATCAAGGCCAAGCCGGCGACCTCCAAGGGCCAGTACCTGCAGAAGATCTCGCTCAGCTCGACCATGGGCCCGGGCGTGACCATCGACCAGGGTTCGCTGTCCCTGAAGTGATGCAACGGCGCGCCCGCGCATGCGCGGGCGCCTTTGCGTTGCACCACCCCGGCGCAGGCCGGGAACCAGCGCCCCCGGGGCACGCCCGGGGCGCTGGAAGTTGAAGACACCGGGTCCCGGCTCCGGCCGGGACCAGGGTGAAGGAATCACCGCTGCCGCTTCGGGCTCCGCCCCGGGACGGTGGCGGCTTTTGAGGGCAGTCGGCGCCGCCACGGGCCGACAGCCGTCAAAGACCGCAGGTGCGGTCGGCGCACATCGACGACGGGCACGGATTGCTCGCTATGGCAGGGAATCGCCGTCGGTGCAGCGGGGCTGCTTAATCGGGTCCCCGGGACCTGGCCTGCGTAGATGGTGCCGCCTTCTGGATGTGTTCCCGGCACGACCGAACCTTCGGACGTACGGGTCAGAAAGGCCAGCACCGGGATGCCCCGGGCATCCCCGGCGCACAGGGAGGGGCGCCGCCAAGGACCGCAAGCGGCAGGAGCCGCGAGCGGAGTTCATACGGAGGAGTGTTATGGCTCTCAATCTGTCCCAGAAGAAGGAAGTCGTCGCCGAACTGGCCGACGTCGCCGCCAACGCGCACTCCCTGATCGCCGCCGAGTACGCTGGCACCACGGTCGAGCAGATGACCGCGATGCGCAAGAAGGCCCGCGAAACCGGCGTGTTCCTGAAGGTTGTCAAGAACACGCTGGTCGCGCGCGCCGTCGAAGGCACGGAATACGAGTGCGCCAAGGACGCGCTCGTGGGTCCGCTGCTGTACGCGTTCTCGACCGAGGAGCCCGGCGCCGCCGGCCGCCTGATCAAGGAGTTCGCCAAGACCAACGACAAGCTCAAGCCGAAGGTGGTCGCCATGGGCGGCCAGCTGTACCCGGCGAGCCACGTCGAGGTCCTGGCTTCGCTGCCGACCCGCGAGCAGGCCCTGGCCATGCTGGCCCGCGTCCTGGCCGAGCCGGTCACCATGTTCGCCCGCGCGGTCAAGGCCGTCGGCGAGAAGCAGGGTGGCGGCGAGGCTGCGCCGGCCGAGGCTGCCGCCGAGACCGCGTAAGCGTCATCGACGATTTCCGAATCCCTTTCCAGAAAACATTCAGAAGGTAATCACAATGTCCCTTACCAACGAGCAGATCGTCGAAGCCATCGCCGGCAAGACCCTGATGGAAGTGATGGAGCTGGTCAAGGCCATCGAAGAGAAGTTCGGCGTCTCCGCCGCCGCCCCGGTCGCCGTGGCCGCCGGCCCGGTCGCCGCTGGTTCGGCCGCCGAGGAGCAGACCGAGTTCACCGTGGTCCTGAAGGCCGCCGGCGACAAGAAGGTCGAGGTCATCAAGGCCGTCCGCGCCATCACCGGCCTGGGCCTGAAGGAGGCCAAGGACCTGGTCGAGGGCGCCCCGAAGGACGTCAAGGAAGGCGTGTCGAAGGAAGACGCCGAGAAGTTCAAGAAGGAACTGGAAGCCGCCGGCGCCACCGTCGAGCTCAAGTAAGCAGTACCTTGCATCGCCGGAGCGCTCGGTGATGCGCCAAAGGCTGGGGGCGAAAGCCCCCGGCCTTCGGTCGTTTCCGGGGCCCATGGCTCCGAAGGGGCCCCGCGAGGGGCCTGCAGTACAGAAAACCCAGTTCCGCACAGGGGAGCTGGTAGTCGGAAGTAGCGGGAGATGGCGTGCTGGTGCCGGCAATACCAGCGACTACCGACTGACAGCTTCATGTTCCCCCGGGTCCGCGGACGCGCGGCCCGCACTGCCAAAGGTGGTACATCCATGACGACGTATTCGTTCACCGAGAAGAAGCGCATCCGCAAGGACTTCGGCAAGCAGCGCTCCATCCTCGAGGTGCCGTTCCTGCTGGCCATCCAGGTCGATTCGTACCGCGAATTCCTGCAGGCCGACACCGACCCCGCCAAGCGCCGCGATACCGGCCTGCACGCGGCGCTGAAGTCGGTGTTCCCGATCGTCAGCTACAGCGGCAACGCCGCGCTGGAGTACGTCGGCTACAAGCTCGGCGAGCCCGTGTTCGACGAGCGTGAGTGCCGCAACCGCGGCCTGTCCTACGGCGCCCCGCTGCGCGTGACCGTGCGCCTGGTGATCTACGACCGCGAGTCCTCCACCAAGGCGATCAAGTACGTCAAGGAGCAGGAGGTCTACCTCGGCGAGATCCCGCTGATGACCGAGCACGGCACGTTCATCGTGAACGGCACCGAGCGCGTCATCGTCTCGCAGCTGCACCGCAGCCCGGGCGTGTTCTTCGACCACGACCGCGGCAAGACCCACAGCTCGGGCAAGCTGCTGTACAGCGCCCGCATCATCCCCTACCGCGGCTCCTGGCTGGACTTCGAGTTCGACCCGAAGGACGCCCTGTACACCCGCATCGACCGTCGCCGCAAGCTGCCGGTGACCATCCTGCTGCGCGCCCTCGGCTACAACAACGAGGAGATGCTGCGCGCCTTCTTCGAGATCAACACCTTCCACATCCTGCCGGAAGGCGTGCAGCTGGAGCTGGTGCCGGAGCGCCTGCGCGGCGAGACCCTGGGCTTCGACCTGTCCGACGGCGAGAAGGTCATCGTCGAGGCCGGCAAGCGCATCACCGCGCGCCACGTGCGCCAGCTGGAGCAGTCGGGCATCACCGCGCTGGCGGTGCCGGACGAGTACCTGCTGGGCCGCATCCTGGCCCACGACGTGGTCGACGCCAACACCGGCGAGCTGCTGGCCGCCGCCAACGACGAGATCACCGACGAGCACCTGGCCGCGTTCCGCAAGGCCGGCGTGTCCAGCATCGGCACCCTGTGGGTGAACGACCTCGACCGCGGCCCGTACCTGTCCAACACCTTGCGCATCGACCCGACCCGCACCCAGCTGGAGGCGCTGGTCGAGATCTACCGCATGATGCGCCCGGGCGAGCCGCCGACCAAGGAAGCGGCCCAGAACCTGTTCCACAACCTGTTCTTCACCTTCGAGCGCTACGACCTGTCGGCCGTGGGCCGGATGAAGTTCAACCGCCGCGTCGGCCGCAAGGACGTCGTCGGCCCGGCCGTGCTGTACGACCACAAGTACTTCGCCGAGCGCGCCGACGACGAGTCCAAGGCGCTGGTGTCCGAGCAGGGCGAGACCTCGGACATCCTCGACGTGCTGCGCGTGCTGACCGAGATCCGCAACGGCCGCGGCGTGGTCGACGACATCGACCACCTGGGCAACCGCCGCGTGCGTTCGGTCGGCGAGATGGCCGAGAACGTGTTCCGCGTGGGCCTGGTCCGCGTCGAGCGCGCGGTCAAGGAGCGCCTGTCGATGGCCGAGTCCGAGGGCCTGACCCCGCAGGAGCTGATCAACGCCAAGCCGGTGGCCGCCGCGATCAAGGAGTTCTTCGGCTCCTCGCAGCTGTCGCAGTTCATGGACCAGAACAACCCGCTGTCGGAGGTCACCCACAAGCGCCGCGTCTCGGCGCTGGGCCCGGGCGGCCTGACCCGCGAGCGCGCCGGCTTCGAGGTGCGCGACGTGCACCCGACCCACTACGGCCGCGTCTGCACCATCGAGACCCCGGAAGGCCCGAACATCGGCCTGATCAACTCGCTGGCCGTGTTCGCCCGCACCAACCAGTACGGCTTCCTGGAGACGCCGTACCGCAAGGTCGTGGACGGCCGCATCACCGACGAGGTCGAGTACCTGTCGGCGATCGAGGAGAACGAGTACGTCATCGCCCAGGTCAACGCCGCCCATGACAAGGAAGGCCGCCTGACCGAGGCCTTCGTGCCGTGCCGCCACCAGGGCGAGTCGCTGCTGAAGCCGGCCTCCGAGATCCACTACATGGACGTGTCGCCGATGCAGACCGTGTCGGTCGCCGCGGCGCTGGTCCCGTTCCTGGAGCACGACGACGCCAACCGCGCGCTGATGGGCGCCAACATGCAGCGCCAGGCGGTCCCGACCCTGCGTGCCCAGACCCCGCTGGTCGGCACCGGCATCGAGCGCGCCGTGGCGCGCGACTCGGGCGTGACCGTGAACGCCCGCCGCGGCGGCGAGGTTGTGCAGGTCGACGCCGGCCGCATCGTGGTCAAGGTCAACGAGGAGGAGATCTCCGGCGAGCAGGATGCCGGCGTCGACATCTACACCCTGACCAAGTACACCCGCTCCAACCAGAACACCTGCATCAACCAGCGTCCGCTGGTGCACGTGGGCGACGTGGTCGCGCGCGGCGACGTGCTGGCCGACGGCCCGTCGACCGACATCGGCGAGCTGGCCCTCGGCCAGAACATGCTGATCGCGTTCATGCCGTGGAACGGCTACAACTTCGAGGACTCGATCCTGCTGTCGGAGCGCGTGGTCCAGGAGGACCGCTACACCACGATCCACATCGAGGAGCTGACCTGCGTCGCCCGCGACACCAAGCTGGGCCCGGAGGAAATCACCGCCGACATCCCGAACGTGTCCGAGCAGGCCCTGGGCCGCCTGGACGAGTCGGGCGTGGTGTACATCGGCGCCGAGGTGCGCGCCGGCGACATCCTGGTGGGCAAGGTCACGCCGAAGGGCGAGAGCCAGCTGACCCCCGAGGAGAAGCTGCTGCGCGCGATCTTCGGCGAGAAGGCCTCCGACGTTAAGGACAGCTCGCTGCGCGTGCCGCCGGGCATGGACGGCACCGTCATCGACGTGCAGGTCTTCACCCGCGACGGCATCGAGAAGGACAAGCGCGCCAAGCAGATCGAGGAAAACGAGATCCGCCGCGTCAAGAAGGACTTCGACGACCAGTTCCGCATCCTCGAGGCGGCGATCTACGCGCGCCTGCGCACCCAGATCGTGGGCAAGGTCGCCAACGGCGGCCCGGGCCTGAAGAAGGGCGACACCATCACCGACGCCTACCTGGACGGCCTGAAGAAGTCCGACTGGTTCGCCCTGCGCATGAAGGACGACGACGCCGCCGAGGCGATCGAACGCGCGCAGAAGCAGATCCAGGCCCACGAGAAGGAGTTCGAGCGCCGCTTCGCCGACAAGCGCGGCAAGATCACCCAGGGCGACGACCTGGCCCCGGGCGTGCTGAAGATGGTCAAGGTGTTCCTGGCCGTGAAGCGCCGCATCCAGCCGGGCGACAAGATGGCCGGCCGCCACGGCAACAAGGGCGTCGTGTCCAACGTGGTCCCGGTCGAGGACATGCCGTACATGGCCGACGGCACCCCGGTCGACATCTGCCTCAACCCGCTGGGCGTGCCTTCGCGCATGAACATCGGCCAGATCCTCGAGGTGCACCTGGGCTGGGCCGCCAAGGGCCTGGGCAAGCGCATCCAGAAGATGCTGGACGAGCAGCGCGCCGTGTCCGAGCTGCGCGAGTTCCTGGGCAAGGTCTACAACCACGACAACGAGCTGTTCGGCCAGCGCGTGGACCTGTCGCAGTTCAGCGACGAGGAGCTGGTGGCGATGGCGCGCAACCTCACCGACGGCGTGCCGATGGCCACCCCGGTGTTCGACGGCGCCCACGAGGAGGAGATCCGGCAGATGCTGGAGCTGGCCTACCCGGACGACGACCCGGAGACCGCCCGCCTCGGCTTCAACGCCAGCAAGACCCAGATGCAGCTGTACGACGGCCGCACCGGCGAGGCGTTCGACCGCAAGACCACGGTCGGCTACATGCACTACCTGAAGCTGAACCACCTGGTCGACGACAAGATGCACGCCCGCTCCACCGGCCCGTACTCGCTGGTCACCCAGCAGCCGCTGGGCGGCAAGGCGCAGTTCGGCGGCCAGCGCTTCGGCGAGATGGAAGTGTGGGCGCTGGAAGCCTACGGCGCGGCATACACCCTGCAGGAAATGCTGACGGTGAAGTCCGACGACGTGCAGGGCCGCAACCAGATGTACAAGAACATCGTCGACGGCAACCACGAGATGGTCGCGGGCATGCCGGAGTCCTTCAACGTTCTGGTGAAGGAAATCCGCTCGCTGGCCATCAACATGGAGTTGGAGGACGAGTAAGGCGCGCGGCGCGGCCCGCCCCGGACGGGCCGCGCTTCCCCCGAATCGCCCGATCGACCGCCTTTACTCCTGACGGAGACAAGAAATGAAAGACCTGCTCAACCTCTTCAACCAGCAGCGCCAGACGCTGGACTTCGACGCGATCAAGATCGCCCTGGCTTCGCCGGACCTGATCCGCTCGTGGTCCTTCGGCGAGGTGAAGAAGCCCGAGACGATCAACTACCGCACCTTCAAGCCGGAGCGCGACGGCCTGTTCTGCGCGGCCATCTTCGGCCCGATCAAGGACTACGAGTGCCTGTGCGGCAAGTACAAGCGCATGAAGCACCGTGGCGTGGTCTGCGAGAAGTGCGGCACCGAGGTCACCCTGGCCAAGGTCCGCCGCGAGCGCATGGGCCACATCGACCTGGCCTCGCCGGTCGCGCACATCTGGTTCCTGAAGTCGCTGCCGTCCCGCATCGGCCTGATGCTGGACATGACCCTGCGCGACATCGAGCGCATCCTGTACTTCGAGGCCTACGTGGTCACCGAGCCGGGCCTGACCCCGCTCGAGCGCCGCCAGCTGCTGACCGAAGAGCAGTACATGCAGGCGCGCCAGGAGCACGGCGACGACTTCGACGCCGCCATGGGCGCCGAGGCGATCTACGAGCTGCTGCGCACCATCGACCTGCAGGCCGAGATGGCGCGCCTGCGCGAGGAGATCGCCGCCACCGGTTCGGAGACCAAGCTCAAGCGCCTGACCAAGCGCATCAAGCTGATCGAGGCGTTCATCGAGTCCGGCAACCGTCCGGAGTGGATGGTCATGACCGTGCTGCCGGTGCTGCCGCCGGACCTGCGCCCGCTGGTCCCGCTGGACGGCGGCCGCTTCGCGACCTCCGACCTGAACGACCTGTACCGCCGCGTCATCAACCGCAACAACCGCCTGCGCCGCCTGCTGGAGCTCAACGCGCCCGACATCATCGTGCGCAACGAGAAGCGCATGCTGCAGGAGTCGGTTGACGCGCTGATGGACAACGGCCGCCGCGGCCGCGCCATCACCGGCACCAACAAGCGCCCGCTCAAGTCGCTGGCCGACATGATCAAGGGCAAGCAGGGCCGCTTCCGCCAGAACCTGCTCGGCAAGCGCGTCGACTACTCGGGCCGTTCGGTCATCGTGGTCGGCCCGTACCTGCGCCTGCACCAGTGCGGCCTGCCGAAGAAGATGGCGCTGGAGCTGTTCAAGCCGTTCGTGTTCGCCAAGCTGCAGCGCCGCGGCCTGGCCACCACCATCAAGGCCGCCAAGAAGCTGGTCGAGCGCGAAGAGGCCGAGGTGTGGGACATCCTCGAGGAGGTCATCCGCGAGCACCCGGTGCTGCTGAACCGCGCCCCGACCCTGCACCGCCTGGGCATCCAGGCGTTCGAGCCGGTGCTGATCGAGGGCAAGGCCATCCAGCTGCACCCGCTGGTCTGCACCGCGTTCAACGCCGACTTCGACGGCGACCAGATGGCCGTGCACGTCCCGCTGAGCCTGGAGGCCCAGCTGGAGGCGCGCGCCCTGATGATGTCGACCAACAACATCCTGTCGCCCGCCAACGGCGAGCCGATCATCGTGCCGTCGCAGGACGTGGTGCTCGGCCTGTACTACATGACCCGCGCCCTGGAGAACAAGAAGGGCGAGGGCATGGTGTTCGCCAACGTGGCCGAGGTTAAGCGCGCCTACGACAACCGCGTGGTCGAGCTGCACGCCAAGGTCAAGGTCCGCATCACCGAGGTGGTGAAGGACGAGGCCGGCAACAAGCACAAGAAGGCGGCGATCGTGGATACCACGGTCGGCCGCGCCCTGCTGGCCGAGATCCTGCCGGAGGGCCTGCCGTTCGAGCTGGCCAACACCGAGCTGACCAAGAAGAACATCAGCCGCCTGATCAACAGCTGCTACCGCCGCCTGGGCCTGAAGGACACCGTGGTGTTCGCCGACCAGCTGATGTACACCGGCTTCAGCTTCGCCACCCGCGCCGGCGTGTCGATCGGCATCGACGACATGCTGATCCCGGAGGAGAAGAAGAGCATCCTCGCCGAGGCCGAGGCCGAGGTGCTGGAGATCCAGGAGCAGTACCAGAGCGGCCTGGTCACCGCCGGCGAGCGCTACAACAAGGTGGTCGACATCTGGTCGCGCACCAACGAGCGCATCGCCAAGGCGATGATGGAGACCATCGGCACCGACAAGGTGGTCAACGCCAAGGGCGAGGAAGTCGCGCAGAAGTCGATGAACTCGCTGTACATCATGGCCGACTCCGGTGCCCGTGGTTCGCAGGCGCAGATCCGACAGCTGGCCGGCATGCGCGGCCTGATGGCCCGCCCGGACGGCTCGATCATCGAGACCCCGATCAAGGCGAACTTCCGCGAAGGCCTGAACGTGCAGGAGTACTTCAACTCCACCCACGGCGCCCGCAAGGGCCTGGCCGACACCGCGCTGAAGACCGCCAACTCCGGTTACCTGACCCGCCGCCTGGTCGACGTGGCGCAGGACGTGGTGATCACCGAGGCCGACTGCGGCACGCTGCAGGGCCTGACCATGACCCCGATCGTGGAAGGCGGCGACGTGGTCGAGCCGCTGAAGGACCGCGTGCTGGGCCGCGTCGTGGCCGAGGACGTGTTCCTGCCGGGCAACGACGAGGACCCGATCGTCACCCGCAACACCCTGCTGGACGAGGTGTGGGTGCAGAAGCTGGAGGACGCCGGCGTCCAGTCGATCAAGGTGCGTTCGACCATCACCTGCGAATCGCCCTTCGGCGTGTGCGCGCACTGCTACGGCCGCGACCTGGCCCGTGGCCACCTGGTCAACATCGGCGAGTCGGTGGGCGTCATCGCCGCCCAGTCGATCGGCGAACCGGGTACCCAGCTGACGATGCGTACCTTCCACATCGGCGGCGCGGCTTCGCGTGCCGCCGCGGTGGACAGCATCACGGTCAAGACCACCGGCTCGATCAAGTTCAACAACCTCAAGACCGTCGAGCATTCCGGCGGCCACCTGGTCGCGGTGTCGCGTTCGGGCGAAGTGTCGGTCCTCGACCCGCACGGCCGCGAGCGCGAGCGCTACAAGCTGCCGTACGGCGCCACCATCAACGTCAAGGACGGCGCCGAGGTCAAGGCCGGCCAGACCGTGGCCAACTGGGATCCGCACAACCACCCGATCGTGTCGGAAGTGGCCGGCTTCGTCCGCTTCGTTGACTTCGTCGATGGCGTCACCGTCATCGAGAAGACCGACGAACTGACCGGCCTGGCCTCGCGCGAGATCACCGATCCCAAGCGCCGCGGCTCGCAGGGCAAGGACCTGCGCCCGCTGGTCCGCATCGTCGACAAGGACGGCAACGACCTGACCATCCCGGGCACCGACCTGCCGGCGCAGTACCTGCTGCCGCCGCGCTCGGTGGTGAACCTGCAGGACGGCGCCCCGGTGGGCGTGGGCGACGTGGTCGCCAAGATCCCGCAGGAAGCGTCCAAGACCCGCGACATCACCGGCGGTCTGCCGCGCGTGGCCGACCTGTTCGAGGCGCGCAAGCCGAAGGATCCGGCGATCCTGGCCGAGAAGTCCGGCGTGGTCAGCTTCGGCAAGGACACCAAGGGCAAGCAGCGCCTGATCATCAAGGGACCGGACGGCGAGGAGCACGAGGAGCTGATCCCGAAGTACCGCCAGATCATCGTGTTCGAGGGCGAGCACGTGACCAAGGGCGAGACCATCGTGGACGGCGAGCCGAGCCCGCAGGACATCCTGCGCCTGAAGGGCGTGGAGGACCTGGCCGCGTACCTGGTCAAGGAGATCCAGGACGTCTACCGCCTGCAGGGCGTGAAGATCAACGACAAGCACATCGAGGTGATCACCCGCCAGATGCTGCGCAAGGTCGAGATCACCGACCAGGGCGATTCCAAGTTCCTCAACGGCGAGCAGGTGGAGAAGCAGCGCGTGATCGAGGAGAACGCGCGCCTGGTGGCCCGCGGCGAGATCCCGGCCAAGTACGAGCCGGTGCTGCTGGGCATCACCAAGGCCTCGCTGGCGACCGAGTCGTTCATCTCGGCGGCCTCCTTCCAGGAGACCACCCGCGTGCTGACCGAGGCGGCCGTCCGCGGCACCCGCGACAACCTGCGCGGCCTGAAGGAGAACGTCATCGTCGGCCGCCTGATCCCGGCGGGTACCGGCCTGGCCTACCACAGCAAGCGCCGCCGCAACGCCACCGGCCTGACCGAGTCGGAGCTGGAGGCGCTGTCCGGCGGCTCCGAGCCGGCGGCGGTGGCCGAGGCCGAGGCGCCGGAGGCGGCCGCCCCGTCCCAGGAGGACGCGGCGGAGTGATGCACCCGGCCGCCGCCGGCGACGGCGGCGGCCCGGGGATACGGCGGGGCAGGGAGGCCCGGCCGCGCCCGCGATCCCTTCCGGCCCCGGCCGGGCGGGGCGCCGGGACCATGGAAGGTGGGTCGGTTGACGCGGTTTTTACCGTCCCGCTATACTTTCATGTCTCGGCAGGCCGTCCTTCGGCCTGCCGTCGTTTTCACGTCCGGCCCCGGTCCGCGGGGCCCCAAGCAGAAGAACCTTAGAATGGCGACGATCAACCAGCTGGTCCGCAAGCCGCGGCAGGCGGAAACGTACAAGAGCGCCTCGCCGGCACTGGAGAAGTGCCCGCAGCGCCGCGGTGTCTGCACCCGCGTCTACACCACCACCCCGAAGAAGCCGAACTCGGCCCTGCGTAAGGTCGCCAAGGTGCGCCTGACCAACGGCTACGAGGTCATCTCGTACATCGGCGGCGAAGGCCACAACCTCCAGGAGCACTCCGTGGTGCTGATCCGCGGCGGCCGCGTCAAGGACCTGCCGGGCGTGCGTTACCACACCGTCCGCGGTTCGCTGGATGCCGCCGGCGTCACCAAGCGTCGCCAGGGCCGTTCGAAGTACGGCGCCAAGCGCCCGAAGAGCTAATCGAGGAAGCCCGACATGTCCCGTAAAGGTTCCACCCCCCAGCGCTCCGTCCTGCCCGATCCCAAGCACGGGAGCGAGACCATCGCCCGCTTCATCAACATGGTGATGAAGAGCGGCAAGAAGTCGATCGCCGAGAACATCGTGTACGACGCGATGGAAGTGATCGGTCAGAAGAACCCCAACGCCATCGAGCTGGTGCAGAAGGCGCTGGACAACGTCGCCCCCGCGGTCGAGGTCAAGTCCCGTCGCGTCGGTGGCGCGACCTACCAGGTGCCGGTCGAGGTTCGCGCCTCCCGCCGCCTGGCCCTGGCCATGCGCTGGGTGATCGATTCGGCCCGCAAGCGCGGCGAGAACTCGATGGCCCGCAAGCTGGCCGGCGAGCTGCTGGACGCGGCCGAGAACCGCGGTGGCGCGATCAAGAAGCGCGAAGAGACCCACCGCATGGCCGAGGCCAACAAGGCCTTCGCCCACTACCGCTGGTAACAGCCCGCGGGCCCCTGGCGGGCCCGCGCGACCAGCCCGGACGGCGCGGCATGTTCCGCGCCCTCCGCATTTCAGGGGGTGCCGCGCAGCCGGCCCCTGCAACCGAAACGCCAAGCTAACGAGAGGCTCCCCGTGGCCCGCACTACTCCCATCGAGCGTTACCGCAATTTCGGCATCATGGCCCACATCGATGCCGGCAAGACCACCACGTCCGAGCGCATCCTGTTCTACACCGGCAAGAGCCACAAGATCGGTGAAGTGCACGATGGCGCCGCGACCATGGACTGGATGGAGCAGGAGCAGGAGCGTGGCATCACGATCCAGTCCGCTGCCACCACCGCGTTCTGGAGGGGCATGGACAAGTCCTTCCCGGAGCACCGCTTCAACATCATCGACACCCCCGGGCACGTGGACTTCACCATCGAGGTGGAGCGCTCGCTGCGCGTGCTGGACGGCGCGGTGTTCGTGCTGTGCGCCGTCGGCGGCGTGCAGCCGCAGTCGGAGACCGTGTGGCGCCAGGCCAACAAGTACCACGTGCCGCGCATCGCGTTCGTCAACAAGATGGACCGCACCGGTGCCAACTTCTTCAAGGTCCGTGACCAGCTGAAGTCGCGCCTGGGTGCCGTGCCGGTCCCGATGCAGATCCCGATCGGCGCCGAGGACAACTTCGTCGGCGTGGTCGACCTGGTCAAGATGAAGGCCATCCACTGGGACGAGAAGACCCAGGGCACGACCTTCGAGTACCGCGACATCCCGGAAGAGCTGAAGGCCCAGGCCGAGGAAGCCCGTTCGTACATGGTCGAGTCCGCGGCCGAGGCGAACGAGGAGCTGATGGACAAGTACCTGGGCGGCGAGGAGCTGACCGAGGACGAGATCTACAGCGCCCTGCGCCAGCGCACCCTGGCCACCGAGATCGTGCCGATGTTCTGCGGCTCGGCGTTCAAGAACAAGGGCGTGCAGGCCATGCTCGACGGCGTGGTCAAGCTGCTGCCGTCGCCGGTCGACGTGCCGGCGGTGAAGGGCGTCGACATGGACGACGAGACCAAGGAGATGACCCGCGAGTCGTCCGACAAGGCTCCGTTCTCGGCCCTGGCGTTCAAGATCATGACCGACCCGTTCGTCGGTTCGCTGACCTTCTTCCGCGTCTACTCCGGCACCCTGAGCGCCGGCGACCAGGTGCTGAACTCGGTCAAGAACAAGAAGGAGCGCATCGGCCGCCTGCTGCAGATGCACTCCAACCAGCGCGACGAGATCAAGGAAGTGCTGGCCGGCGACATCGCCGCCGCGGTGGGCCTGAAGGACGTCACCACCGGTGACACCCTGTGCGCCATCGACGCCCCGATCGTCCTGGAGCGCATGGCGTTCCCGGAGCCGGTGATCTCGATGGCCGTGGAGCCGAAGACCAAGTCCGACCAGGAGAAGATGGGCAACGCCCTGAGCCGCCTGGCCCAGGAAGACCCGTCGTTCCGCGTCCGCACCGACGAGGAGTCCGGCCAGACCATCATCTCGGGCATGGGCGAGCTGCACCTGGACATCATCGTCGACCGCCTGAAGCGCGAGTTCAACGTCGAGGCCAACGTCGGCAAGCCGCAGGTCGCCTACCGCGAGACCATCCGCTCCAGCGACGTCAAGTCGGACTACAAGCACGCCAAGCAGTCCGGTGGTAAGGGCCAGTACGGCCACGTCGTGATCGAGATGTCGCCGATCACCGCCGAGGACCGCGAGAAGTACGCCGACCTGATCAAGGACGACTTCCTGTTCCTCAACGAGATCACCGGCGGCGTGATCCCGAAGGAGTTCATCCCGTCGGTCGAGAAGGGCCTGCGCGAGACCATCACCAGCGGCCCGCTGGCCGGCTTCCCGGTCGTCGGCGTCAAGGTCAAGCTGGTCTTCGGTTCGTACCACGACGTCGACTCGTCGGAAATGGCGTTCAAGCTGGCCGCCTCGATGGCGTTCAAGCAGGGCTTCGCCAAGGCCAGCCCGGTGCTGCTGGAGCCGATCATGAAGGTCGAGATCGTCAGCCCCGAGGATTACCTGGGCGACGTCATGGGCGACGTGAGCCGCCGCCGCGGCGTGCTGCAGGGCCAGGACGACAGCCCGTCGGGCAAGATCATCAACGCGATGATCCCGCTGGGCGAGATGTTCGGCTACGCCACCGCGCTGCGCTCGATGACCCAGGGCCGCGCCACCTTCTCGATGGAGTTCGACCATTACGAGGAAGCGCCGAACAACATCGCCGAGACGGTGATCAAGAAGGCGTAAGCGGCGGCGCCCCCGGGCGCGCACATACCAGGCAGGCCATCCCCCGGGGTGGCCCTGCCTCCCAGGAAAAATCCAAGTACAAGAGGTATTTCACCAATGTCCAAGGGTAAGTTCGAGCGCACCAAGCCGCACGTGAACGTCGGCACCATCGGCCACGTTGACCATGGCAAGACCACGCTGACGGCCGCGCTGACGAAGGTCGGTGCCGAGCGTTTCGGC
>Ga0182748_1002516_pt1 | contig 16517 bp, 11 predicted proteins | sample eDN3rd37CKraftOP_FD_128877 | JGI IMG/M metagenome (GOLD analysis project Ga0182748, IMG submission 128877) | Enriched Organic Plus compost microbial communities from Emeryville, California, USA - eDNA 3rd pass 37_C Kraft OP (version 2) (version 2) ...
ACCTGCTACATGTGCGCGTGCCGCTGCGGCATCAAAGTGAGCCTGCGCGACGGCGCCATCCGTTACATCGAAGGCAACCGCAATCATCCGGTCAACCGCGGCGTGCTGTGCGCCAAGGGATCCGCCGGCATCATGCAGCATTATTCGCCGGCGCGGCTGCGCAAGCCGCTGTTGCGCACCGGACCGCGCGGCAGCGGCGAATTCCGCGAGATCGAATGGGAAGAGGCGCTTCAGATCGCGACCGGCTGGCTGTCCGCGATCCGCGCCAGCGACCCGAAAAAGCTCGCCCTCTTCACCGGCCGCGATCAGTCGCAGGCGCTCACCGGTTGGTGGGCGCAGCAATTCGGCACCGCGAACTACGCCGCGCATGGCGGCTTCTGCTCCGTCAACATGGCGGCCGGCGGGCTCTACACGGTCGGCGGCTCGTTCTGGGAATTCGGCGAGCCGGACTGGGACCACACCAAATACTTCATGCTGTTCGGCGTGGCCGAGGACCACGATTCCAATCCGATCAAGATCGGCCTCGGCAAGCTGAAGCAGCGCGGCGCCAAGATCGTTTCGATCAACCCGGTCCGCACCGGCTATTCGGCCATCGCCGACGAATGGGTGGGCATCCGGCCGGGCACCGACGGCCTGTTCATCCTGGCGCTCGTTCATGAATTGCTGCGCGCCGAGAAGATCGACGCGCACTATCTTGCGCGCTACACGAATTCGTCCTGGCTCGTGATCCAGGACGAAGGCGCCGAGGACGACGGATTGTTCGCGCGCGCCGAAGGCCATCCGCTGGTCTATGACCGCAAGACCAAAAGCATCGTCAGCGCGCTCGACCCCGCCGCCTCGCCCGCCCTGAGCGGCGAATACGCCTTGAGCGACGGCCGGCGCGCGGTCCCCGCCTTCACTTTGCTGGCGCGCCGCTATCTCGATGCCAAATATTCCCCCGACGCCATCGCCGGCCAGACCGGACTTCCGGCCGCCACCATCCGGCGCATCGCGGCCGAGCTGGCGCATGTCGCTTTCGAGCAGCCGGTCGTCATCAATCGGCCCTGGACCGATTGGGCCGGGCGCAAGCACGACAAGATGGTCGGCCGCCCGATCAGCATCCATGCGATGCGCGGGATTTCCGCGCATTCCAACGGCTTCCATACCTGCCGCGCGCTGCATCTCCTGCAGACGCTGCTCGGCGCCATCGATACGCCCGGCGCGTTCCGCTACGAGCCGCCCTATCCGAAGCCGATCCCGCCCGCGATCAAGCCGGCGCGCCACGCCGCGCCGAATGCCAGCCTCGCCGGCCCGCCGCTCGGCTTTCCGCAGGGACCGGAAGACCTCGTGGTCGACGAGAACGGCGAGCCGCTGCGCATCGACAAGGCCTTCTCGTGGGAAGCGCCGCTCGCCAATCACGGCATGTTCCATACCGTGATCGCGAACGCGCATCGCGGCGATCCTTACAAGATCGACACGCTGTTCATGTACATGGCGAACATGAGCTGGAATTCCGCGATGAACACCGCGGAAACCATGCACATGCTCACCGACAAGGACGCCGCGACCGGCGAATACAAGATTCCGCGCATCATCTATTCCGACGCCTATTATTCGGAAATGGTCGCCTATGCCGACCTTGTGCTGCCGGATACGACCTATCTCGAGCGCCACGACTGCATCTCGCTGCTCGACCGTCCGATCAGCAATGCGGAGGCGGCCTGCGACGCCATCCGCCAGCCGGTGGTGAAGCCGGACCGCGACGTGCGGCCGTTTCAGGACGTGCTGATCGATCTCGGCGCGCGGCTCAAGCTGCCCGGCCTGGTCAAGCCGGACGGCAGCCCGCGCTATCCCGGATTCTTCCCCGACTACATGGTCAATCACGAGCGCACGCCCGGCGTCGGCATGCTGGCCGGCTGGCGCGGCGACAATGGCGGCTCGCAGGCGATCGGTCCCGTCAACCCGCACCAGATCGACCGCTACATCGAGAACCAATGCTTCTGGCGCGGCGAAATTCCGCACGAGGCGCATTTCTTCAAGCCGTGGAACAAGGCCTATCTGGAATGGGCGGTGGAGATGGGTTTCCTGTCGAAGCCGGAGCCGATCTTCATCCAGCTCTATAGCGAGACGTTGCAGAAATTCCGGCTGGCGGCGCGCGGCCACGGCGACGTTCGGGTGCCTGAAAAGCACCGCGAGCGGGTCGCGACCTATTTCGATCCGCTGCCGATCTGGTACACGCCGTTCGAAGAAGCGCGCTTCGGCGGCGACTACGAATTCCACGCGGTGACGCAACGCCCGATGGCGATGTATCACAGCTGGGGTTCGCAGAACGCGTGGTTGCGCCAGATTCACGGCGAGAACGCGCTCTACATCAACCGCGCCGTGGGCGAAAAGCTCGGCATCGCGGACGGCGACTGGGTCAAGGTCACCAGCGAGCACAGCACCATCACGGTGCCGGCCAAGCTGATGGACGGCGTCAATCCCAATACGGTGTGGACCTGGAACGCCGTCGGCAAGCGTTCGGGCGCCTGGGGTCTCGACGCCGACGCCAAAGAAGCCAAGCGCGGCTTCCTGCTCAATCATCTGATCCGCGATCTCCTGCCGCCGCGCGCGGACGGATACCGCTACGCCAATTCCGATCCGGTCACCGGACAGGCCGCGTGGTACGATCTGCGCGTGCGCATCGAAAAGGCGGTGGGCAAGCACGAGCGCAGCGAGCCCGTCTTTGCGACCGTGAAATCGCCGGTCCCGTCGCAGCGCCCCGACGTCTTGCGCTATGGCGGCGCGTTCCGTCCGTCGGCCAAGTCGCAATGACATCCCTTCCCGAAACGACGGGCGGCAAGCGCCTCGGTCTCGTCATCGACCTCGACGTCTGCGTCGGCTGTCACGCCTGCGCGGTGAACTGCAAGGAATGGAACACCGGCGGGGTGGCCGCTCCGCTGACCGACCGCGATCCTTACGGTCAGGACCCCCATGGCGTCTGGTTCAACCGCATTCATTCCTTCGAGGTGAGCGGCTGCGGCACGAGCCGCACCGTGAACTTCCCGCGCTCCTGCCTGCATTGCGAGCAGCCGGCCTGCGTCACGGTGTGTCCGACCGGCGCGAGCTACAAGCGCGCGGAGGACGGCATCGTCCTGGTCAACGAGGACCTCTGCATCGGCTGCAAGCTCTGCTCCTGGGCCTGCCCCTACGGCGCGCGCGAATTCGATTCCGATGCCGGCGTCATGAAGAAATGCACGCTGTGCATCGACCGCATCTATAACGAGACGATCGACCCGGCCAGCCGCGTGCCGGCCTGCGTCGCCACCTGCCCGACCTCGGCGCGGCATTTCGGCGATCTCGGCGACCCGAACTCGGCCGTCTCGAAGCTGGTGCGCGAGCGTGGCGGCTACGATCTGATGCCGGAAATGGGATACCAGCCCACCAACAAATATCTGCCGCCGCGTGCGCGGCGGACCGAAGCCGCCGAAATCGGCGCGGCGCCGCAACTGGCTCCCGTCGAACCGGCACCCGGTGCCGGCTTCCTCGGCTGGGTCGACCGCCTGTTATCGAATGGATAGACCGTGCACCCTGCCCTTTCGGTTATCTTCTTCACCACTTTGTCGGGCGCCGGCTACGGGCTCCTGTTCTGGCTCGGCCTTTACGCGCTCGCCGGGCTGCTGCCCGCCGACCGCCTGTTCGGCGCGGTCGCGATGGTGCTCGCGCTCGGCGCGGTCAGCATCGGCCTGTTGTCGTCGACGCTCCACCTCGGCCATCCCGAGCGCGCGTGGCGGGCCTTCTCGCAATGGCGGACGTCGTGGCTGTCGCGTGAAGGCGTGGCCGCGGTCGCGACCTATGTTCCCGCGCTGCTGTTCGGCGCGGGCTGGGTCCTGTTCGGCAGCACCGGCGGCGTGTGGGCCCTGACGGGCCTCGCGTGCGCCATTCTCGCCGTCGTCACCGTGATCTGCACCGCCTGGATTTACCGTTCGCTGAAGCCGATCCCGCGCTGGCATAATCATTGGGTGATGCCGAATTATCTCGCGCTCGCCGCGATGACCGGCGCGCTGCAATTGGTCGCGCTGTCCGGCCTGTTCGGCTACAGCCTGCCGGGCGCCGATCTGATCGCGCTCGCCACCATCGTCGCGGCCATGCTGGCGAAACTCGGCTACTGGCGATTCATCGACGATGATTCCCCGGCAAGCACGCCGGAGAGCGCGACCGGCCTCGGCGCGCTCGGCAAGGTGCGGCTTTTCGAAGCGCCGCATACGTCGGAAAACTATCTGCTGAAGGAAATGGGTTTTCAGATCGCCCGCAAACATGCCCAGAAACTGCGCCGGATAGCGCTTGCCTTTGCCTTCGCGCTGCCGTCCCTGCTCCTGGTGATCGCGCTTGCGCTTCCCGGCGCCGTCGCCGCGCTCTGCGCATTGCTCGCGGCCGAGATCGCGATGATCGGCGTGCTGACCGAACGCTGGCTGTTTTTCGCGGAAGCCAAGCACGCGGTGACGCTGTATTACGGACGCAGCCTGGCGGCGTAACCGAGCGGGCGCTCGTCGTCGGCCGATTTGCGCCGGCGCACGATCGCGCCGCGCAGTCCGAGTGCTCGCCTCATCCTTGCAGGGAGAGATCGAAGCCGGGAGGTCCCGAGACCGGCGAGGCCGATGGGCACCCGGGTCTATCCCCCTCCCTGCCCCTCCCCCACAAGGGAGGGCGGGAACAGGCGGCGGATCGTGGTTCGGCCCGATTCCAGGTCAGACAAGCAACCTAGCTCTCATAGCGCGTGCTGCCGCGCCGCGCGGTGTCGAGCGGCAGATCCATGAAGACCGGCTGATGCGCGCGCTGGGTGCAGGCCTGGCGCGGACAGAGATGGCAGTTGATGCCGATGCGGCTGAACATGCGCTCGTCGTCGATATTGTAGGCGGCGGCGTAGCGCAGCTTCTTGGCGTATTGCAGCTCGCAGCCGAGCGCGACCGACAAGCGATGGTCCTGCGTCTCCAGATTGATGGCCGGACGATCGGCCGTGCGGCTGATGGTGAAGTAGCGCGAGCCGTCGGGCAGTTCGACGAATTGCGGGAGAATGACGCCGGGCGTGCGAAACGCCAAATGCACGTTCCACACCGGGCAGGCGCCGCCGTATTCGGCGAGGTGGAACGAGGTCGAGTTGAAACGCTTGGTGACATTGCCGGCCTTGTCGACGCGCAGGAAGAAGAACGGGACGCCTTCCGCGCCGGGCCGTTGCAGCGTCGTCAATCGGTGGCAGGTCTGCTCGAACGATACGGCGAAACGCACCGAGATGCGGTCGATGTCGTAGGCCGTGCTTTCGGCCGTCGCCAGGAACGGCTCGTAGGGCATCAGCACGGCGGACGCGAAATAATTGGCGAGTTCGACGTGGCAGCCGGCGAGGCTCGTGCGCTTGGTGATGCCGCTGTTGGCGGTCAACTGGTCGAGCAAGTCCTGGCATTCGACCAGGCACAGCACATGCGCGAGCTGAAACACCTGATTGGGGTGATCGAGCGCCTCGGACAGGTACACGACACGCTCGTCGCGGTCGTAGACGCGCAAGGCCCTCGTCATCTCTTCCGCCGGGCGGCGGCGCACCGAGATGCCGTGCGCCCTGGAAAGACGCGCCTTCAGCACGGCATAGATATCGTCGGTGTCGCACGGCTCCTCGGCGCGCAGACGCTCGGCCGCCAGTTCGAGCGGATGGAAATAATTCGAGTTGTCGCGGAAGAAGTCGTGGGTGACGGCTTCACCCGACGTGGCCATGAGGCCTTCCGGCAGGCGGCCGGCGCCCTGGCGCATGATGCGCTCGAGCGTCGTTCGATGAATGTCGTACAGTTTCAGGAATTGCTCGACCAGGCGGGGCGCGTGATCGAGCGCCGCGCGCAGTTCCTGGAGGTCGGGCGCGCCACCGGTAAACATCGGATCGTTGATGACGCTGCGCAGCTCGGCCAGTAGGTTGGAGCTTTCGTCGCGCACGATATTGCGCCAATCGACCTTGTAATGGTCGGCAAGCGCCATCAACAGCCGTACCGACAGGCTGCGCTGGTTGTTTTCCAGCAGATTCACGTAGCCGGGGCTGATGCCGAGCACCGCGGCCATCTGCGCCTGGGTCTGATTGTGCTCCCGCCGCAGCTGGCGGAGCTGGGCACCGACGAATGTCTTGGCCACGGCCGTCTCCCGAACTTTACAAATTCACAAATATTACAGTTTTGTATGCAAACTTACAACACAAATACCCTATTTTGAATGCAAAGCGCCCTGGGAGGTGTTAACCCCACGCAAACGGGCCGGAAAAGGCAACCAGCCGGGTTGGAGGCCCTCAGGGAGGCTTAGGTGATGTACAGAATCCTCGTTCTTGGCGCATCCTACGGCTCACTTTTTGCGACCAAGTGCCTTCTGGCCGATCATGACGTCACCCTGATCGGTCGTACGGCCACCGCCGAACTGATCAACGCCCGCGGCACCGAGGTTCGCCTGCCGTTCAAGGGCGAGGCCGCCCCGCGCGCCATCCGGTCCGACGACCTGCCCGGCCGGCTCGACGCCAGCACCCCGGACCTGGTCGATCCCGCCGACTACGACCTCGCCGTGCTCGCGATGCAGGAGCCGCAATACGTTCATCCGTCGCTGCGCGTGCTGCTCGCGCGCATCGCGGAGGCGGACATTCCGACCCTCTCGCTGATGAACATGCCGCCGCTGCCCTATCTGAAGCGCATCGCGGCCATCGACACGGATGCCGTGGAAGCGGCCTATACCAATGCCCGCGTCTGGGATTGTTTCGATCCGCAGAAGGTGACGCTCTGCTCGCCCGATCCGCAGGCCGTGCGCCCGGCGGACGAGCCGGCCAATGTCCTGCGCGTCGGCCTGGCCACGAACTTCAAGGCCGCCGCTTTCGCCGACCCCGACGACAACGAGATTCTGACCCGGCTCGCCGACGACATCGAGCGCGTGCGGATCGACGGTCTCGACGTGCCGGTCAAGCTGCGCGTGCACGACTCGCTGTTCGTTCCCTTCGCGAAGTGGCCGATGCTGCTCACCGGCAATTATCGCTGCATCACCGGCGGCGCGCCGGTTGCGATCCGCGAGGCGGTGCATGGCGATCGCGAACTGTCGCGCGACATCTATGCCTGCGTCGAATCGATCGTGAAGCGCCTGGGCGCCCAGGCCGACGACCTGGTGGCGTTCGACAAATATGCGGCGGCGGCCGAGCAGCTCGGGCAGCCCTCGTCGGCCGCGCGCGCCGTCGCGGCCGGCGCGCCGATGATCGAACGCGTCGACAAGCTCGTGCAGACCATCGGCCATCAGCTGGGGATCTCGCACCCGGCCATCGACCGGACCGTCGCGCTGATCGACGGCGCGATCGCGAAGAACCGGCTGAGCGTCGCTTAAGGCACGGACAAACGCGCGGGCGCGCGGCCGGCCTTCGCCGGCCGGGACGCGTCCACGCTTCGGCTCTTATTCACCCGTTACTGATCAATTTGGAGATCGCTGATGCCAGGCTTCAAAGGACTGTTCGTCCCCGGCCCCACCAACATGCCGTTTCGCGTCCGCCAAGCGATGGATGTCGCGCTGGAGGATCACCGCGCCCCGGACTTCCCGCAATTCGTGCTGCCTTTGCTGGCCGATCTGAAGAAGATCTTCCAGACCAAGACCGCCGAGGTCCTGCTCTTTCCCGGTTCCGGCACCGGCGGCTGGGAATCGGCGGTCGCCAATACGCTTTCGCCGGGCGACAAGGTGCTGGCCTCGGTGTTCGGCCAGTTCTCCTATCTCTGGGTCGATCTTTGCCAGCGCTTCGGCCTTGCGGTCGATGCCATCGACGTCGAATGGGGCAAAGGCGTCCCGCTCGACCAGTACCGCGCCCGCCTGGAAGCGGACAAGCAGCATGCCATCAAGGCCGTGCTCGTCACCCACAACGAGACCGCCACGGGCGTGACCTCGGATGTCGCCGGCGTGCGGCGCATTCTCGACGAGCTCGGACACCCCGCGCTCCTGTTCGTCGACGGCGTCAGCTCGATCGCCTCGATCGACTTCCGCATGGACGAGTGGGGCGTCGACGTCGCCGTCACCGGCTCGCAAAAGGGCTTCATGCTGCCGACCGGGCTGGCGATCGTCTGCGTCAGCCAGAAGGCGCTGAATGCCGGCGCGGCCGCCCGCCTGCCGCGCGGCTTTTTCGACTACCGCGACATGCTCAAGTCAAACGCGCAGGGCTACTTCCCCTACACCCCGGCCGTCACCCTGCTGCGCGGCTTGCGCGCCTCGATCGACATGCTGCTGGAAGAAGGGCTGCCGAACGTCTTCGCCCGCCACCGCCGGCTGGCCGGCGCCGTGCGCACCGCCGTCGCGGCCTGGGGTTTGCGCAATTGCGCGCAGGCGCCGCAATGGTATTCCGACACGGTCACGGCGGTCATGGTGCCCGAGGGCTTCGACGCCAATGATGTCATCAAGACCGCCTATCACAGCTACAATCTGTCCCTCGGCGGCGGGCTCAGCAAGGTCGCCGGCAAGGTCTTCCGGATCGGCCATCTCGGCTGGATGAACGAGATCATGGTGCTGCAGGCCCTGGGCGGCGTCGAACTGGCGATGTATGACGTCGGTATCAAGTTCGAGCCCGGCTCCGGCGTGGGAGCCGCGGTGCGTCATCTCGCTCGCTCCGCCGACGCAATGCGTGTCGCCGCCGAGTAGACTGCCGCGCCGATCGACGATCGCCGACGCCCCGCCCGACGGGGCGTCGCCTATTTGCCTGTTTGCCGGCTGGAGTTCATTATGACACGCATTGTATTCCTCGATCGCTCCACCATCGGCCCCTCGGTCGCCCTGACGAAGCCGACTTTCCCGCACGAATGGATCGAGTACGACCGCACCCGGCCCGACCAGGTGGTCGAGCGCCTGCAAGGCGCGCAGATCGCGGTCTGCAACAAGGTCCCGATTCGCCGCGCGGCCATCGAACAGCTGCCGGACCTCAAGCTGATCGCCATTCCCGCCACCGGTTACGATGCGTTCGACATCGACGCCTGCAAGGAACGCGGCATCGTGGTCTCGAATGTTCGCGGCTACGCCATCAACACGGTGCCGGAACACACCTTTGCGCTCATCCTGGCGCTGCGCCGCGGGCTGATCGGATATCGCCAGGACGTCATGGACGGCCGCTGGCAGGAGGCGGACCAGTTCTGCTTCTTTTCGCACCCGATCAACGACCTGGCGGGCGCCACCCTCGGCATTTTCGGCGAAGGCGCCATCGGGCAGAGCGTCGCCCGGCTCGGACAGGCCTTCGGCATGCGGACCCTGTTCGGGGCGCACAAGAACGTCACCGGACTGGGCCCGCTCTACACGCCATTCGACGAAGTGCTGGCGACCGCCGACGTGATCACGCTGCACTGCCCGCTCATGCCGGCCACCCGCAACATGATCGCGGCTCCCGAATTCGCGAAAATGAAGAAACGGCCTTTGCTGATCAATTGCGCGCGCGGCGGGCTCGTCAATGAGGCCGATCTGGTGGACGCGCTCGACAAGGGCCAGATTTCCGGCATCGGATTCGATTGCCTCACCGCGGAGCCGCCGGCGCCCGACAATCCACTGCTCAAGGTCCTCGGCCGTCCGAACGTGATCGTCACGCCCCATGTCGCATGGGCGAGCGACGAGGCGATGCAGACCCTTTGGAATCAAGTGGTCGAGCACATCGAGAATTTCCACGCCGGCCGCCCCAGCAATCGCGTCGCCTGACGCCGGCGGGTTACCGCCGCATCGGGGCCGGCCGAACGTCCGGCGCGCCCCGATGGCGGGAGACACCCGTGCTGCGGCCCCTGACAGTATTTCCATAGAGCGGGCGCGTTTGCGGTAGCCGACTGCTCTTGGCCGTTTTGACATCAATTTGCCAGCGTGCCGGATGACACCAAATCCGGGAGTCTCGCAAAGATGGCCGAACGAGCAGAACCCCGGAAGGCGAGCGACGGCGGCGGCACAACAGGGCCGGACATAATGTCCGGCCTGTCCAGCGCCGAAGCCCAGCGCCGGCTCGCGCAATATGGCGAGAACGCGATCAAAGAAGAGCGCGTCAGCGCCGTGCGCAAACTCCTCGGCTATTTCTGGGGACCGATCCCCTGCATGATCGAGATTGCGGCGCTCCTATCCGGCGTGACGCGGCGCTGGGACGACCTCGCCGTGATCGTCGTCATGCTGCTGATCAATGCCGGCGTCGGCTTCTTCGAGGAACACAAGGCGGATACCGCGATCGAGGCGCTCAAGCAGCACCTCGCGCCGGTGGCCCGGGTGCTGCGTGACGGCCGATGGCAGGACATCGCCGCGCGGCTGCTCGTTCCCGGTGACATCGTCACGATCAAGCTCGGCAATATCGTGCCGGCGGACGTCGAGCTGCGCGACGGCGACTATTTGAGCGTCGACCAATCCGCTTTGACGGGCGAGTCCCTGCCGGTGGACAAGAAGAAAGGCGACATTGCCTATTCCGGCTCCATCGTGCGGCAAGGCGAAATGCGCGCGGTCGTCACCGCGACCGGCATGAAGACCTATTTCGGCAAGACCGCGCAACTGGTGGAGAGCGCCGAGCAACGCTCGCATTTCCAACAGGCGGTGCTGCGCATCGGCAATTTCCTGATCCTCGTCACCATCGGGCTGGTCGCGCTGATCCTGCTGGTTGCGCTGTTTCGCGACCAGAGCTTCGTCAACACGCTGGTCTTTGCGTTGATCCTCACGGTGGCGGCCATACCGGTGGCGTTGCCGGCGGTTTTGTCGGTGACGATGGCGGTGGGCGCCTCGCGGCTCGCCGCCATGAAGGCGATCGTGTCGCGGCTGGTCGCGATCGAGGAAATGGCGAGCATGGACATCCTGTGCTCCGACAAGACCGGCACGCTCACCAAGAACGAGCTGACGCTCGGCAACGCGATACCGCTCGGCGGCGCCAGCCCGGACGAATTGCTGCTGGCCGCCGCCCTCACCTGCGAACGGGACGCGCCCGACCCGATCGACGCCGCCGTGCTCGCCGGCCTCGAGGACAAGAGCAGGCTTGCCGGTTACAGGGTCCTGGCATTCACGCCGTTCGACCCGGTCCATAAGCGGGCGGAGGCGCAAGTCCAAGCCGAAGGCAAGACCTTCAAGGTCGTGAAAGGCGCGCCTCAGGTCATCCTCGACCTGGCCGAGCCCGACGGTGCGCTCATGCAAGCGGCGCAACGCGCCACCGACGATCTGGCGGCCCGCGGCTTCCGCACCCTCGGCGTGGCCGAGACCGGCGTGGACGGCCGCTGGAAATTCCTCGGGCTGCTGCCGCTGTTCGACCCTCCGCGCGACGATTCCGCCGCAACCATCGCCGCCGCCAAAGCCATGGGATTGCAGGTGCGCATGGTCACCGGCGACCATGCCGCCATCGCCCGCGAAATCGCCGGCAAGCTCGGGCTCGGCACCAACATCGTCTCGGCCGAACAACTCTTTCCGCACGCCGGCGGCGACGGCGACGGCGCCCGCATCGAACAGGCGGACGGCTACGCCGAGGTGTTCCCCGAGCACAAGTTCAAAATCGTGCGCACGTTGCAGAAGGCCGGCCACATCGTCGGCATGACCGGCGACGGGGTCAACGACGCGCCGCCGCTCAAACAGGCCGACGTCGGCATTGCGGTGAGCGGCGCGACCGATGCCGCGCGCGCCGCCGCCGACCTTGTGCTCACGGCGCCCGGGCTGTCGGTGATCACGCGCGCGATCGAAGAAGCGCGGCGCATCTTCGAGCGGATGACCAGCTACGCGACCTACCGCATCGCAGAGACCATCCGCGTGCTGCTGTTCATGACGCTGTCCATCGTCGTCTTCGATTTTTATCCGGTGACGGCCATCATGATCGTGCTGCTCGCCATCTTGAACGACCTCCCGATCATGATGATCGCCTACGACGACGTGCCGGTGGCGCCGGGCCCGGTGCGTTGGGACATGACGCGCGTGCTGACCTTGAGCGGAACCCTGGGCTTGATCGGCGTGGTCGAAAGCTTCGGCTTGTTCTGGTTCGCCGACCGCGTTCTGCAAATGCCGCGCCCCGAGTTACAGACGCTGATCTTTCTGAAGCTGCTGGTGGCGGGCCATCTTACCATCTACGTGACCCGCAATATCGGCTGGTTCTGGCAACGCCCTTGGCCCAATTGGCGGCTGTTCTTCGCCTGCGAGGCGACGCAGGTGCTCGGCACGCTCGCCGCCGTCTACGGCTGGATCGTGCACCCGATCGGCTGGACTTATGCCCTGCTGGTCTGGGCTTATGCGCTGGTTTGGTTCGTGATCGAGAATACCGGAAAGATCCTGGCCTATCGTGCGTTCCACGAGCATTCGATCTGGCAAGGCCGGCGCTTCGGCGGCGCGCATCGATCGGTGCAGGGACGCTCGCCGGCGGGATGACGCGACGCGGCGAAAGCGGCGGTTCGACCTCGGCTTCGCCTGCGCGGCGAAGCGGAACGCACCGCCTCACGCGAGAGGCGATGCGACGGGCCGATGCAGCGCATCCCGAATGCCATGACGGTCATACCCGATTAATGGCGCGAAAGCAGTTTGATGCGTCCACTTTGACCTAGATCAACCTTGCAGGCTGTCGGCACGCCACGATGATTGCGGGCGCGACCGCAATTGCCAATCGGAGCTGCCGCCATGTGCTTGGGAATTCCGATGGAAGTGCTGTCCGTCGACGGATATTTGGCGCGCTGTTCCGTGCAAGGCGTCGAACGCGATGTCAGCCTGTTCATGTTGCAGGATGAACCGGTTGCGGCCGGCGATTTCGTGATGGTGCATGTCGGCTATGCCATCCAGAAGATGACGCCGCAACAGGCTCGCTCCGCCTGGGAATTGATTGACGAGGTCCTGCGCGCGGAAGGAACGGCCGCCGATGCATGAACTGTCGATCTGCCGGGCATTGGTGGCCCGGCTCGAAGCCATTGCCCGGGAGCACGCGGCGCGGGTCAGCGAGGTGCATGTCAGCATCGGCCCCTTGTCCGGGGTGGAGGCGCGCTTGCTGCGGGACGCCTTCCCTTTGGCCTGCGCCGGCACGGCGGCCGAGGGCGCGGCGTTGAAAATCGAGACGGCGCCGGTGCGGGTGCGTTGCCGTGTCTGCGGTGCTGAAACCGTCGCGACGCCAAATCGCCTCCTCTGCGCCGCCTGCGGCGAGTGGCGCACCGATCTGCTGTCGGGCGACGAAATGCTGCTGCGGCGGGCGATCCTCGCAATCGATGACGATCCGCCCATGCGGGAAAATGTCAGGGAGCCTTCGCATGTGTGAGGCCTGCGGCTGCTCGGCTCACCCGGTCGGTGCCAAGGATCGCGTGACCGTCGAGGTGCTCGGCCGGCTGCTCGATGCCAACGACCGGACGGCCGCCCATAATCGCGCGCATTTCGACGATCATCGCGTCGTCGCTTTCAACCTCATGTCCTCGCCGGGCGCCGGCAAGACCGCCCTGCTCGAAGCCACCATCGACGCGCTCAAGGACGAATTCCGCATCGCGGTCATCGAAGGCGATCTCGAAACCGACAACGATGCCCGCCGCATCCGCGCGCGCGGCGTGCCGGCGATCCAGATCACCACCGGCAGCGCCTGCCATCTCGACGCAGGCATGGTGCACGAGGCCCTGCACGACCTGCCGCTCGCCGGCCTCGACATCGTCTTCATCGAAAACGTCGGCAACCTGGTCTGTCCGGCGAGCTTCGATCTCGGCCAGCACCGCAATGTGGTGCTGCTGTCGGCCACCGAAGGCGACGACAAGCCGGCGAAATATCCGGTCATCTTCCGCGCCGCCGATCTGGTGCTGCTGAGCAAGATCGAGCTGGCCGACTTGCTCGGCGATTTCGATGCCGGGCGCGCGGAACGCGCGGTGCGCGCGCTCGCCAGCGCGGCGCCGGTGATTCCGCTGTCGGCCCGCAAGGCCGTCAATTTCGATCTCTGGCAAGCCTGGCTGCGCGGCGAGGTGGCGGCGATCCGGGCGGCGCAATCGACGGCGCATCGCGCGCACGAGGCCCATCATGACCACCACCACCGCACGGCAATGGCTTGACCGCCTGCGCGCGCTCGAGCTGCCGCGCCGCTACAAGGTCATGAATGTCTGCGGCGGACACGAACGCTCGATCGCCATGACCGGCTTGCGCAAGGCGCTGCCGGAGACCATCGAGCTGGTGCCGGGGCCCGGTTGCCCGGTCTGTGTCTGCCCGGAGGAGGCGATCTATCAGGCGATCCGGCTTGCGCTGACCGAGAAGGTGATCCTGGCCGCCTTCGGCGACATGCTGCGGGTGCCGGTGAATGTCGCGAAAAACGAGGCGCGCTCGCTGCAACAGGCGCGCGCCATGGGCGGCGACGTGGTGCCGATCGCCTCCCCGCTCGAAGCGGTGCGCATCGCGCGCGATCGTCCCGACCGGCGCGTGGTGTTTTTCGCCGCCGGCTTCGAGACCACCACCGCGCCGGTTGCCGCCATGCTGGCGGAAGGCGTGCCCGGCAATCTGTCGGTGCTGCTTGCCGGCCGCCGCACCTGGCCGGCGGTGGCGATGCTGCTCAAGTCCTGCGCGCCCGGCTTTGACGCGCTGGTCGCGCCCGGCCACGTCGCGACCGTGATGGGACCGGAAGAATGGGCCTTCGTACCGGAACGCTACAAGATCCCGGCCGCGGTCGCGGGCTTTTCCGGCGAGAGCCTGGTGGCGGCGCTCTATTCGGTGCTGCGCCAGCTCGTCGAACAAGCCTGCTTCCTCGACAATTGCTATCCGGAAGTGGTGCGGCCGGGCGGCAATGCGAGCGCCCAGCGCCAGCTCGCCGCCACCCTGGACGTGGTCGACGCCGATTGGCGCGGCATCGGGACGATCCCGGCCTCCGGCTATGCCTTGAAGCCGGCATTCGCCGCCCATGACGCGAGCAAGCTCTATCCCCGCTTCGACGAGATCATGCGCAAGCGGGCCGGCGCGATGCCGCCCGGCTGCGACTGCGCCCGCGTGGTGCTCGGCCGGATCTATCCCGACCAATGCGCGCTCTACGGCCGCGCCTGCACGCCGCGCAATCCGATCGGCCCCTGCATGGTGTCGGACGAAGGCGCCTGCCGCATCTGGTGGGCGAGCGGCGTGCGCACGCCGCGCGCCAAGCCGCCACCGCAATCGACGCCCGAACATGCCGACGCTTGACGCGACCCGCATTGCGGCAACGGCCCGCCGGACGTGCCGCTGGACCGTGGGCGGTCGCGTGCAGGGCGTCGGCTTCCGTCCATTCGTCTACCGGCTGGCGCAGCGCTTCAACATCGCCGGCTGGGTGATGAACCGCGGCGGCGCGGTCGAGGTGATGGCGCAAGGAACCGATGCCGCTCTGTCGGCCTTCGCGGTCGCGCTCATCCGCGACGCACCGCCGCTGGCGCAGCCGCAGATCATGGCGACCGCGGCGGCGGGAAACGAGCCGCTCGACGGCTTCCGGATTCTGGCGAGCCTTGGCGCGCCCGCGTACGTGCATGTGCCGCCGGACCACTTCGCCTGCGACGACTGCCTGGCCGAGATCGCCGATCCGCGCAACCGCCGCTATCGCTATCCCTTCATCAACTGCACGCAATGCGGCCCGCGCTATACGCTGATTGCCCGCCTGCCCTACGACCGGCCGAACACCGCGATGGCGGGCTTCGCGCTGTGCCCGCAATGCGCCGCCGAATACGCCGATCCCGGCGACCGCCGCTTTCACGCCGAGCCGATCGCTTGCACCGTTTGCGGTCCGCGGCTCGCTTTCTGGGACGGCGGCGACAAAGCATTTGACGACGACGCGCTGGGCGCCGCGATCGCGGCCTTGCGCGCCGGCAAGATCGTCGCCGTCAAAGGCGTCGGCGGCTATCACCTCATGTGCGACGCCGCCGATAGCGACACGGTGAACAGGCTGCGCGCGCGCAAGAAGCGACCGCACAAGCCGCTGGCGGTGATGTTTCCGCGCGACCTGGCGGCGCTGCGTCGCGCAGCCGATCTCACGGCGCAGCACGAGCAGATGCTGCGCTCCCCCCTGCGCCCGATCGTGCTGGTACCGAAACGAACCAATGCCGGCCTCGCGCCGGAAATCGCCCCCGGCGTCGGCGATCTTGGCGCCATGCTGCCTTACAGCCCGCTGCATCATCTGCTGCTTGCCGGTTTCGGCAAACCGCTCGTCGCCACCTCCGGCAATGTCAGCGGCGAGCCGGTGCTGACCGACAACGCCGAAGCCGAGCAGCGGCTTGGCCCGGTCGCCGATGCCTTCCTGCATCATGACCGGCCGATCCTGCGGCCGGCGGACGACCCGGTCTATCGCGTCGTCGCCGGCAAGGCCCGGCCATTGCGGCTCGGCCGCGGCAACGCGCCGCTCGAGCTCACGCTGCCGTTCACGCTGGCGCGGCCGATGCTCGCCCTCGGCGGCCATCTCAAGAACACCGTGGCGCTGGCCTGGGACGACCGCGTGGTGATCTCGCCTCATCTCGGCGACATGGACACACCGCGCGGGCTCGCGCTGCTGCGCCAGGCCGCCGCCGATCTGCAAACGCTTTATGGGGTGCGCGCGGAGACGATCCTTTGCGATGCGCATCCGCGTTACGCCACCACGAAACTGGCGC
>Ga0182748_1002517_pt1 | contig 16511 bp, 15 predicted proteins | sample eDN3rd37CKraftOP_FD_128877 | JGI IMG/M metagenome (GOLD analysis project Ga0182748, IMG submission 128877) | Enriched Organic Plus compost microbial communities from Emeryville, California, USA - eDNA 3rd pass 37_C Kraft OP (version 2) (version 2) ...
GGTGTCGCCGTCGCTTGCACCGGTCTCCGACGGAACCAGAACAAGGTGGCCGATCATCCAGGGAACCGGACTCTCGGTTGCGGGGTGCAGGCCGGATACCTTCGGACTCACCAGCCTCCCGCGTGCGTCCACGCGCCCGTAGATTGAAAACGTGTGGCCGTAGCTGTTCGCATTGCGTGCCCGAAATTCGATGGCATAGGGCTTCGCCGCCTTGGGCGGGGCCGTCCGGTGAACGGCGGTCGCCACATGCGCAGGAGCTGCAGTCGAGAGCGAGCCTGTCGCCTCTTGTCCACTGACGGTAGACAATGTCAGCAGCGATCCCAGCGCGACAAGCGACAATCGCTGCATCGTCCGCGTCCGCGCATTGCAGCGGCGTTCGACCGATTTGATTCTCACGTCAGCCTCTCACACAGATGAAGCCGTCGAGGCAAGGCAACACAACAACAGAGCCCCACACGCGGGAGCGCACGTTGCGATGGCAATGAGAGGATTGGCTCGCGCCAATCCCCCCATCTTGAAGCATTGATCAGCCGCGAGTGACGACCGGAGCAGGTGCCTTGCCCTTACCGACAAAGCAGCCCCCCAGGCTCAACGAGGTCACGACCAAAACAAGTGCCAAAGCGACTTTCTTCACGGCGCCCTCCAAACCGGTTGCAACGCGCTCATTAGATACACTTGCACGTGCGCACCACTAGTGTTGAAATGACACACCTGTCACAAAATCGAATCCGCAGATGCAGTCCACGCGCAGACACCGGGCGCTGACCGACAGCGCAAGCAAGCCTCAGCACAACACCCGATCCCCGACATGAAAATCCTCAAGCGAATCGCATCTTTTGCGGCGCTGGCCGCACTTGTCGTTCCAGTTCTTCCTGCCTCCTCACAGGCAAAGGAAGTCGTTGCGTTCTCACAAGGATCTCCCGGCACGATCGTCGTACGCACGAATCAGCGGCGGCTCTATCTCGTCATGGGCGGCGGCAAGGCGATGCGTTATGTCGTCGGCGTCGGGCGTGCTGGAAAGCAATGGTTTGGAACGACTTACATCAACGGCAAGTACATCAAGCCGGCGTGGTCTCCGCCCGCGCAAATCAGGCGCGACCGGCCAAAAATCCCCAATGTGATTCCCGGTGGAACCCCAAGTAACCCGATGGGTGCCGCTGCCCTGGTGCTTGCCGACGAGCAGCTGGCCATTCACGGCACGAATCGTCCCGGCTCAATCGGCGGCTTCGTCTCTTACGGCTGCATTCGGATGCACAACACCGACATCATGGATCTTTATGGGCGAGTGGGAGTCGGTACGAAGGTAGTGATCGAGCGGTAATGGCATAGGCAGAATGGGGAGGCGCGGTCGTGAATCATCGCGGGTGGTTGTTTGTCATGTCGATCGTGTGGAGCGGCGCGCTGACGTTTGCGGCAGGCGCCGTCGAGCGCAACGGAGATCCCGCGAATCACGCACCCGCCAAGCAAGCAACGCCGTACTACATTGAATTCCGTGCGGCGCGAATCGGCACTTACGGCCACAGCTACGTCGCCTATGGACGGCTGAATGCGCGCGGGGAGCCGGCTAATCATCACTATACCGACCGACATCCCATTGGGAATTATGCGTTGATGGCGCTCGGCCACGTGCTGCCTGTGCCAGCGAACGCCAAGTGGGATCCGGAGGTGCTCACACTTCCGATCAGCTCCAGCTATCGGCACAAGCTGACGGCGGCGCAGTATCAGAATTTGGTCAAAGCCGTGAAGCGCGCCGAGGCCGAGAAGGCGCCGACTTGGAATGCGCTCACCAACAACTGCAACCATTACGTCGCCAGCCTGGCGCGGGCGGCCGGATTGAAGGCGCCGTACAACCTTCAACTCTCTTGGGAATTCGTCCCGACGCTGCGCGAACTCAATGAAGGGGAGGCGACCGGCGCCATCGCTCGCAAGCGCGCTGGGAGTGCTCCGCCCGCGCGCTGATACCACTGCCGCTGATTCGCCGGGGTGTGGTTTCGGCGAAACTCTTGGCTTCGATTTTCTGTGAATAACCTTCGCGCTGCCCGAGGCGACCCCGGAGGTGCTCTGCGTGGCGGCGGATGATACCGCTCCGCTGCGGCGAAAAAAACGCGGCGCACAGATGACGAATCCGCCCGCCTTCTGCGATCTCCTGCGTCACCCACCGCCGGCACAAATTCCGCAAGCGAGGAGCGTCGGTATCGCGGCTCCGCCGTAATGCATCGTCCTATGTCCGGGTCCGCGGTTTTCTCGGCGCCGCCAAGCACTCCGTCGGATGTATCGTGCCTCGACGCAACATGCGCATTCGGGTGCGGCCGTCCGGATCCGTCGCACTGGCAGCGGATCATGCGCAGACCTTGCAGCGCGGGTGCGCATCGTCGACATGGCCGCTCATCGGATGCGCATGCGGATGTTCGCTCCTGCCCACAAAAGGGCCTTTTTGTTGCGGCCAGAACCTGCATGATCTGACGATCACCCCCTCGACCCTATCGACCCACCAGACAGAAAGGTCAGCGATGCGCATCGCCATGATCGGAACTGGCTACGTCGGGCTCGTGTCCGGCGCGTGCTTTGCGGATTTCGGGCATCACGTCACTTGCGTCGACAAGGACGCAGCCAAGATCGCCGCGCTCGAGCGTGGCGAAATTCCGATCTTCGAGCCGGGCCTGGACCGGATCGTCGCCGACAACGTCAGGTCGGGCCGCCTCGACTTCACGACCGAGCTTGCCCGTCCGGTGGCGGAAGCCGATGCGGTGTTCATCGCGGTCGGTACGCCCTCGCGCCGCGGCGACGGTCATGCCGACCTCAGTTACGTCTATGCCGCCGCGCGCGAAATCGCGGCGGCTCTCACCGGCTATACGGTCGTGGTCACCAAGTCGACGGTCCCCATCGGCACGGGCGATGAAGTCGAGCGCGTCATTGCACAGAGCCGTCCGGGCGTGGAGTTCGCGGTTGTCTCGAACCCGGAATTCCTGAGGGAGGGGGCGGCCATCCAGGATTTCAAGCATCCCGATCGGATCCTGGTCGGAACCAACGACGAGCGGGCGCGCAAGGTGTTGGCCGACATCTACCGTCCGCTCTATCTCAACCAGGCTCCGATCCTGTTCACCAGCCGGCGCACCGCCGAGCTCACGAAATACGCGGCCAACGCGTTCCTGGCCACCAAGATCACCTTCATCAACGAGATCGCCGACCTCTGCGAGCGGGTCGGCGCCGACGTGCAGGAGGTTGCACGCGGCATCGGCCTCGACAACCGCATCGGCACGAAATTCCTGAACGCGGGCCCGGGCTTCGGCGGATCATGTTTCCCCAAGGATACGCGCGCACTGATCAAGACGGCACAGGACAACGAGTCGCCTCTGCGCATCGTCGAGACCGTTCTGGCCGTGAACGAGCAGCGCAAGCGCGCCCTTGCGCGCAAGGTCGCGCGGGTTTTCGGCGGGACCCTGCGCGGCAAGACGGTTGCGATGCTGGGCCTGACCTTCAAACCCAACACCGACGACATGCGCGAGGCGCCGTCGATCACGCTGGTCACGGCGCTGCAGGACCTGGGAGCGCGCCTTCACGCGCACGACCCCGAGGGGGTGGAGCAGGCGAAGCAGGTGCTGGAAGATGTCGTCTACTTCAGCGATCCTTACGATTGCGTGGCTGATGTCGACGCCCTCGTGATCATGACCGAGTGGGAGCAATTCCGCGCGCTCGATCTGGAGCGGCTGCGCGATGCCATGGCATGCCCGGTGATCGTCGACCTGCGCAACATCTATCGGCCGGACGAGATGGCGCGTCATGGCTTCATCTACGACAGCGTCGGCCGGGCCTCGTCGCCGACGCCGAGCATGCCGGCCTTCGTTCCGGCGGCCGCCGGGCGGGCGAGCCTCGCAAAGGCTTAGTCGCGAGAAGCTTGTCAGCGTGTCGCGCGCGGCTGTCGATCGGCCGCGGCGGCGCGCTCTTCCGCAAGGGGGCTGACCAGGCGTTCGTACACCCCGACGTATTTTTGCGCCTCCCGCTCCCAGCTGAAGGCGGTTCCCGCCAGGGCAGCCGCAGCCGCGGCTGACCGCTCCCGCAGCTCCGTGTCCGCCATCACGCGCAGGCAGGCATGGGCGAGGTCGCTGGGTGCGCTGTCGGCGGCAAACACGCCCGCGCGGCCGAGCAGGCGGCGCGTCTCGGACAATGGATAGGCGACGCTGGGAATGCCGAGCGCGCTGTACTCGAAGACCTTGTTCATGCTGATCTTGTCGTTGTACTCGTTCACGGGATCGGGGATGACGCCGATGTCGAAGGCGCTCACGGTGCGCAACAGGTCATCGCCGCTCAGGTAGCCGGTGAACGTGATGTGCTCGTCGAGCCCGAGGTCCGTGGCGAGGGCGCGCACGGAGGGCAGGGCGGGTCCATCTCCCACCACGACCGCTCGGAAATCGGAAAAGCCCTCCTTGCGGACAAGGTGGTCCACGGCGCGTACGAGGTGATCCACTCCATCCTGATCGCCGATGATGCCGATATAACCCAAGACGAAGCGCCTGCCTCGATGGAGGGTGCGGTCCGGCTCGACCCGGCGCATGCGGGACCGGTCGGGCACGCTATAGACGGCGACGACGTCGTGCGGCTGCTTGCCGCCGCGCGCAATCGCGATGTCGCGAAACGTGTCGTTGGCGCAGATCACGAGGTCGGCCGCCTTGAACGTCCAGCGCTCGAACAGCACCAGGAGCCGGTGCATCATCCCGCGCCGGCCAAACTTTGCTTCGTAGAGCTCGGGGTTGACGTCGTGATGATCGAAGATGAAACGCTTGCCGAAAAGCTTGAATGGTAGCGCTACGAGGAAGATCAGGTCGGGTGGGTTGCACGCCTGGATCACATGGAACCCGCGTTCCCGCGACACTTTCAGCAGAAGCCGGAACTCGTGGAACAGCGCCGCGCCGTATTCGAGCAGGAATCCGAGCGCGCCGCGCGCTTCGACCGGTAGCGGGTGGCGATAGATCGCGATTCCGTCGATCTCCTCGCGCGCTTGAGGATAGCGCTCGGTCGCAGGACAGATCACGGATACGCGCCAGCCGGCTTGTTTGAGGGCGATTGCCTCCTGCCAGACGCGACGATCGAAGGGGACGGGAAGGTTTTCGACGACGATCACGCAAGCGCGCTCTGTCATACTCATGCACCGTGTTCGCGATCACACGATGTCGATAGCGCAGCATTCGGTTTGAAAGATGGCGTGAGCGCGTTCCTGAGATGACGCGCGCAATTTTCGCAGCTTGCGATGTGCGCTGCATCCGTCGTGGGCGACTGCCGCGTTGTTGGACGAAAGATCGTCCCGTGATCAGGCGTGCGTGTCCGGAACGACATCGCGAGCAGCGCGTGGCCGCAGGCGACCTCGTGGCGTTCTCGCGGGTGGCGCGGCCGGCGCATGGAGCGGCGAACGGTCTGCAAGGACGCGCCGGGTTCCATAGGCGGCGATCACCACCAGGAACGACAGTTCGTTGCGCACCAGCGTGTTATCGGTGGCTGAATAGATCAGGAACGCGATCACGCACGCGAGGTACACGGTTCTGCGTATATTGATCGGCGAAGCCCATGTTGCGGCGAACAGCCAGAGCCAGCCGAGGCCGAACAGCGACGCGCCGACCCAGCCTAATTCCACGAGATATTTGAGATATTCGTTGTGAGCGGCCACCGCGCCGATCTGAACGATGAGGTCACGCGAGATGATCGTGTATTGATGCCCGAGCCCGATTCCGAACTCGGGATAAGTATCAACGTAGTGCGCAAGGAAGTGCCGCATCACGTCGCGGCTCTTCTCGTCATTGCTGAGCGCGCGCGTGAGCAATTGCTCGCCGGCGAGGGCAATCGTGATTGGAACGAGCACGACTCCGGCAAGACTGAGATAGTATTTGAGCTGGGCCTTGCGCTTGAACCCGAACGCGAACGCCGCCCCCCACGTGATCAGTGCCACGAAAGAGGCCATGCGTCCGGCCGTCAGCAGAAGAATCACGCCATTCACGGCGGCGAGCCAGAGGTATGAGGTCTTTTCCTTCGCATCGGCATAGAACATCGCGGCGAGGCCGCCGACGACGCAGAAGCCCGCGAGGAAAGCCGGGATCGTGGTTCCGCTCAGGCGGGGAACCCCGATCGTAGAATCGACATGGAACAGGGGGCGGATTCCGAGCCCGGCATAGCAGACGCCCACCGCCACCTGAGCGAGCGGAACGAAGGCGAGAATGCGAAAGAAGTCGTCGCGATCCTGCAGGGTGGGGATGGTCATCAGGAAGATGAGCAGGGACGCGAGGTTCACCTGTTGGCGGATATAGTAGTCCCACGAAAAGTACGGATACGTTGTGAAGATCGCGCTGATCAGCGTTGCCGTCAAAATGAGCAAAGCCGGAGCGATCAGCGCGCGATCGAGCTTGCCGCGCGCCAGCAGGACCAAGCTCGCCGCCAGCACGAAGGCCTTCTCGATGGGGTTCGCCTTCTCGACGTTGAACACCGCCGAAATATTGAGCGTCAGCACCGCCATCGCGGCGATGAACGTCAGACGGAATGCCATGGCCCCTCTATAACGATGGCGCAATGATGATGGCGCGGCATGCGGGCCGCCGCAAATTACCGTCGCGACGGACGAGAGAGGCAATTCAGTGGATTGCCCCGGCGCAATGCATGTGTGCCGCTCGATCGCGGCAGGGATGAGACGAACGCGTCGCCGCGTGGTCTTAAATCCGCCAAGGCGTGCGACCTAAGTGTGGGTCTCGATGCATCGCGGGAGGGTCGTCGACGCAATGAAGGCCATCGCCATTCCTCTTTCGGCCATGCCCGCAACCCAAAAGCCCCGCCTTCTCGACATCGATCGTGCCAAAGGTCTGGCGATCGTTCTCGTGGTGTTCGGCCATCTGGTTCCGCATGGCACGTTGCCCGCGGGGCAAGAATGGTACGACGTCCTTTGGTACGCGATATATCGGTTCCACATGCCGTTCTTCATGTACCTGAGCGGTTTCGTGTTCTTCTTCTCAGGCTCGCATCGCGCGTTGGAAGGGGCCTACGGCGTCTTTCTGAAGCGGCGTGCGTGGCGCCTGCTGGTTCCGTTCTTCTGTTTCGCCGCCATCATCGTCGGTGGAAAGCTGGTGGCCGCCCAGTTCATGGAGGTGGCCAATCGCCCGGACGATCTCGCGGACGGGATCTATCACGTCTTCTTTGGTACCGAATCGAGTGCTGCGCGCTCGATCTGGTACGTTTTTGTGCTGTTCGTCTATGCAGCGGCCACTCCGATCCTCTGGCTGGTCCTGCGCGGGAACATGGCGCTCCTGCTCGGGATATCTTTCCTGGCCTATCTCCTGCCGCTTCCCGACCAGCTCTATCTCGACCGCGCCGGCCGTTATTTTGTCTTCTTTGCCGTCGGTGGCCTCGTCGCGCAGCACCGCGGGGCCGTCATGCTGCAGTTCATGCGCTTGTTTCCCGTGGCGCTGTTGGTCTTTGCCATCAGCTTCCTGTTGGCGCGGCGTGACGTGCCGCCGGATCTGTCGATGTTCATCATCGGTATGCTGTCCATCCCCGTCCTGCACCAGATCGTCCGGCTTCCCGCGCTGCAGACGGAGAACGTGCTGCTGTTCCTTGGGCAGTACGCCTTCGTGATCTATCTGCTCAACACCATCTGCATCGGCGTGGCGAAGGGGCTGTTCGTCAAAGTGTTGCCGTTTAGCGGTGGCTATTTCCTCCTGGCGCTGGCGGTTCTCTTCGCCGCCGGGCTCGCCGGGCCGATTCTGTTCAAGTGCTGCGTCCTGCGGTGGTGGCCTGCTGCCGACCGCTTGACGAGCTAGCAGCGCTGCCGCGCTGGGAAGGTCGCGAATGGGCGTCTGGCGGGCGAGGGACGGCACGCGTGGTCTTGGCAGTCGCGCGCCCGCGTTCCGGGGCGTTCTCCAGATCGTTCACCTGATGCTCGTGGGCAGCCTCGTCGCCGGCCCCGCTTTTGGAGCCACACGCTCCGAGAAGCTCAATTATCTCTTCGACCGCGCGGCAGCGCTGGCCGCGTCGGACGGAAAGCCCGCAACACGCACGTTCCGTTGCGGGTCCACGATCCGGCCGATGGTCGATATGTCCAAGCTGTTCGGGTTCTATGCCGCCACCAGCACGCGATCGGTGATCGATAAGGAGGCCATGGCCCGCTACACGAAGCGGGTGTGGCCGACCAATGCGCTGATGAAGCAGCTCGGCCGGTTCCGCGACATGTATCTGCTCAACACCGCGCCACGGCGCGAGGTCGCTGTCTGCACGGTGCGTAACCTGCGGGCCTGGGCCGATGCCGGCGCGTTGCTCGGGAACCTCGACGACAACGATCTCATGGGTCATCGGCAGGCCGCGCTGATCATTGCGTGGCAGACCTACGCGATGGCGAATGCCTATTCGCTGGTCGCGGCCGAGCCCGGGCTGGCGCAGGACGATCTTGCGGCGATCCGTGCCTGGTTCACCCGGCTGGCTGACGTCCTCGTGGCGGAGTTCACGCCGCCTGCGGCGCCGCGCGAGCCGCAATGGCGATGGCTCGATGCCACGGCAAACCACAGCAACTGGGCCGCTGTCGCGGTCGGATCTGTCGGCGCGATCACCGGCGACCGCGGCAAGCTCGATTTCGCAATGGCGGAGTTGCGCAAGGCGCTTGCGCAGGTCGAGGAAAGCGGCGCGTTTCCCTACGAGGTCAGGCGCGGCGCTCGCTCGCTGCAGTACCAGAACTTCGCCATGGCGGCTGTCGCCGGGCTGGTCGCGCTGGCGGACGCCAATTCGGTCGCTCTCACGCCGCCGGAGGAGGCTGCGCTCCAGCGCGCGGCACGCTTCACATTCGAGCAGAGCTTTGATCCCTCGCGTCTGGAAGCCTTGACGGGCCAGCGCCAGGACATCAAGCCCGGCGTGCTGGGCTGGACCGACGTGCTGCACCGTCACTTGGCGCGCACCAATCCCCAGCTTGCCGGTCAGATCGAGGCGCGCGTGCGCCCGTATCGGCCCTTTGTCGACGATTTTCTCGGCGGCGAGATCACACGGCTGTTCAATCCGCAGGCGGCGCTTCCGTGAGCGCAGCGGATCACGTGCCGGGCGGGCCGCGGTCTGGTGCTTTGCGGCGCGACGCCGCTGTGGAGGATGATGATGGGACCCCAGCACGCTGAAAGCCGGATGTCCGGCGCGATGTCGGCGCCGCCGATCGCCGGCCCCGATGAAGAGCCGAGCCCGTCGAACAAAAATCCGAACCCGATCGCCGTCGACGCGCTATGGCCGGTGGCCTGCGCCGATCTCGTGCGCCTGGGCAGCCCCAACGATGGCGGGTATGTCGTGCCGCTCGAGGCGGTGAAGGGCGCCGGCGCCCTGGTGTCATTCGGGCTGCGGTTCGATTGGACCTTCGAACGCGATTTCCATCGCCTCAATCCCGACGCCGTCATCCACTGTTACGATCACACAGTGTCGAGCCGCGGCGCCCTGTTCTTCTCCCTGACGCAAGCGGCGCGTTTCCTCGGCGGGCCGCGGAAACACAGCCTGCGCGCCGCCGGAACCTGGTTGGATTATCGCACGTTCTTTCGCGGTCGCGTGCGGCATTTCCAGCAGCGGGTTTGGCGTGATCGCAGTCGCAACAGCGTGACGGTCAGTGACGCGCTCGCGCGGGTCGGCGACCGCCGGCCCGTGTTCCTCAAGATCGACATCGAGGGCAGCGAGTACCGCATCATGGGCGACGTGCTGGCGCACGCCGACGACGTCGACGCGATCGCGATCGAGTTCCACGACGTCGATATCTTCCCGGACGTCTTCAACTCGGTGATCGAGGCCATCCGTCGGAAGTTTCACGTGGTGCACGTCCACGCCAACAATTACGGCGACCTCAGCCCCTTCAACTTCCCGAGCGCCCTGGAGATCACCTTTCTGAACCGGCGACTGTTGGCGCAGGATCCGCCGAAATCGACGCGACGCTATCCGCTCGCCGGCCTGGATCAGCCCAACGATCCGGCCATGCCTGACTACGCATTCGATTTTCGCGCCTAGCGCCATCGGCGCTGGCCGCCAGGCGTCGGATGAACGTCTGCGCCGGACGCTCGAAGCCATAGAAGCTGGCGAAGGAGAGCGCGACCAGAACGACGACGAACGCAAGCAGGGCCGGGCCGGAGGCCGCGCTCGACGGGCTGGTGAAAAAGCCGGGGAGCAGCAGCACGCAGGCAAGCTGCAGCGGGATGTGCAGCAGGTAGCTCGAATAGCTGATGTGTCCGAGGAACGACCAGCGCTGGATCTGCGCGTGGAACCTGCGCTCGATCAGCACCAGGCTGGCGATCAGAGCCGGAAACAGCAGCCCGGCGATGAAGGCGTAGCTGAGCACACGCGCCAGCCGGTTGCTCACGGCCGCCTCAAGAGGTGCGAGATCGGAGTGCAGGCCCGCGGCGAGGGATGCGATGGTCCCGGCGAAGACGTCAATCTGCCCGCCCGCGACCAGCGTCAGCGCGATCAGCAGCAGGGCCGCACCATAGACGGCCCCTTCGATGCGCGAACGGCGGGCGGGGGGCGTGGCGAGGGCATAGGACAGCAGGCCGCCGATGAAGAAGCAGAACACTCCGCGCCCGATCGCATTCGACAGGTTGCTGCCGTAGATCACGAATCCCAGCGCGGACACCGCCAGCAGCAGCGGCCAGCGCGCCCGCGTGTATCGTGCGAGGCAGAAGAAGAGCGCATAGAGCAGGACCTCCACCGACAGCGACCAGACCGGGTCGTTGAAGGAGGGACCCCGCTCCAGTCCCCAGTGCGAGGCGAGGACGAGCTGCAGGCCGAAGTGATAGAGATCGTTGAACGGGAAAACGAAGAACCCGCCGTGACGCGCGAAATAGACCGCCTGCAGGGCGGCGACCGCGAGCAGGGTCACGACATGCAGCGGATACAGCCGCGAGAACCGCAGCACGAAGAACTTGCCGGCGCCGAACGCTCCGGCGGCGACGCTCGCCTGATACTTCCAGAAGAAGATGTAGCCCGACAGCATGAAGAAGAAATCGACCGCGAGCCATCCGCCCGAGTAGAACGGGAACAGGACGGCATAGAGCGGCTGCACCGTCCGGTCGAACCCCTCGCGCAGGGCGTAGCCTGCGAACTGAAAATGCTGCCAGTGGTAGAGCACGACCGCGAGCGCGGCGAACGAGCGGGCGATGTCGAGCGAAGACAGCCGCTCGTCCGCACCGCCCCGCACTGCTTTGCTCGGGGCTTTCGTCATCGCGCAGCCACCCTGTCTATGCCGCGCGCGCCGGTCCTCTTGCCACAGATGAGATCCGCCAGCGCCGGCACGACGATGCCGGCGGCAGCCGCCGCGTCCGGGTGGACGCCGTCGGGAATGACGCGGTCTCTGTCGTCTGCGCTCATGCGCCGCCAGGCCGGCCGGTGGTCCACGAACTCGACGCCCAGGGCGGCGGCCAGCGCGCGGTGCATGTCGTAATAATCGTCGAGCCAGGGGCGGAGTGCACCGCGCAACCCGTGCATCGGATTCATCGCCATGAGGATGATCCGCACGCCCGGTACGCGCGAGCGCAGCTCGCGCACCATCGCCGTGATGTTGGTGCGCGAGGCCGCCTCGCTGACGCCGCTGTGCAGGGCCGCGTCGTTGGCGCCGAACTCGATCAGCACGATGTCGGGCGAGGCGGCGGCGACCTGCGGCACCTGGCCGAGCCCCCACTGCGAATTCGCGCCGCTTTTCCCATGGTCGATGACATCGACTGGCCGGCCGAGGCAGGTCTTGAGCGCATCGGCCAACGGTCGCTGCCAGCCGCCGCGCGCCGTGTGGCTGGTGCCGAGCGCAATGATTCGCAGCGACTGCGCTTCGACCTGCACCACCTCGATCGTCGTCGCGAGCTCGGCGGATATCATCGGCCGTCACGCATCTAGATATGCACCAGGAATGTGCGGATGCTGCCGCGCGCATAGGGGTCGTCCACCCCGGCGGCGCCGCCGGCGGCGCGGCCGGGCACCTCGAGCAGCAGGTCGAGCCCGCGCACGCCGAACGGCGGCTGGTCGAGGCAGACGGCGGAACCAAGGGTCACGCGGGTGCCCGCGCCATGCGCCTTGTCGAGATTGGGTGCCTTGAACTCCGCGGCGTTGGGATAGTGCTCGGTGATCACGACGAACCTGTATTTCGTCAACTTGGCGAGGATCTGGCGGATCTGCGCATTGGACAGGTGCTGAAGGACCTGGCGGACCAGGCAGAGGTCGGCGTCGGGCAGATCGTCCGCGATGATGTCGAGGTGCCTGAACGACACATTCTTGCTGCCGTATCTGCGGGTGTTCGCCTCGACCACCAGCTTGACGACGTCGGCACCGATATAGGTGTCGCACGCATCCGCGATGCGGCGGCCGATCTGGAAGTCTCCACATCCGAGGTCGAGCACGGACGAGACGCCGTTGTCCGCAATGAACCGCCGGATGGCCGCCACGTACTGGTCCGCGGCCGATCCGCGCGAGCCGCTGCCCGAATGCAAAGCGTCGCCGCCGCCCCAAATTCCCTTTCGGTAGATTTCGGTGAACACCGCTTCCGTCGACCGCAGCGAGTCGGTCGTCTGCCGCAGCCGGTAGCGCATCGTGTGCGGCAGGATGTTGCGCACGAGTTGCCTGACGTCTCTGAGCATCATGTTGGCGTCACCATTCCTGTTATCCCGGCGCTTGGTGTCGATGTGGGCGGCATCACTTGACCAGCCCCGGCCTGCGGAAGCTGCGAAGGTCCCCGAGAAGATCCGTGAGTTGCCGGCGATCGATCGCGAGCATCACCGCGGCGTAGACGATCCCCCCGATGGCGGCCTTCGCGGCGAGGCTGGCGAGCGGGCCGAAGCTCGCGAGCGGCGTCAGCCAGGAAAGGGCCAGGATCGACGCCGCCATCAATCCGGCGGCCGTCAGCGGCGCCGCCAGATTGCGCAGGAACTGCGTCGGTGCAATCCCGGCGCACCGTTTGAGAATCACCAGGTTGAAGGGCGTGATCGCGATCTGCGCCGCGGCGTAACCCGCGACCACCACCGGCAGGTCGGCGGACGAGGTCGCGACGAGGCTTGCAAGCACGGCGGACGTGCGCACGGCAAGGAAGGCGACGCTCAGCGAGGGCCGGCCGATCGAGTTGACGAGCGCGCTGTCGAAGAGCTGGGCGGTCTGCACGAGTCCGAGGATCGCCATCGGCACGAGCAGGCTGGCGCTCGGCAGCCACCTCTGCCCGAAAGCCAGCGCCGTCACTTCGCTCGATGCGAGGGCGATCAGCACCCAGCAGGGGAACGCGGCGGAAGCCGTCACCCGCACGATCTTGTAATAGGCGTTGCGCAGGCGCGTCGGTTCTGCCGTCAGACGCGAGAACCCTGCGAGCGCCACGTCGAGCACGGATGTCCCGAGCAATTGCAGCAGGATGTAGGTGATCTTCGATCCGACCGAGAAGAAGCCGAGTGCACTCGCGCCCAGCATCGCCGCGATCCAGAACTCGACGAAGCGGCTGCTCCCGAAGTCGAGCAGGCGCACGCCGATGATGTTGACGCCATAGCGGCTGAGCGAGCCGAGCCCGCGGACGTCGAGCGCGCGCGAGGGCCTCCAGATCGGCCGATACCAGAGCGTCGCGACGCTCACCGCGCCTGCCGTGATATATTGTCCGACCAGGGCCCAGACGCCGAAGCCCGCATACGCCATGTAGATGCCCACCGCACCGCCGATGACCGTCGCCAGCAGGATGCGGATCGCGAGGCGCCGGAACAGGAACTCGCGGCGCAGCAACGCGTCCTGACAAAAGCATAGGGCGTTGAGCAGGATCGCGAAGCTGCCGATCCGGACGATCTGCGCCAGCTCGGGAATGGCGAGCCAGGCCTCGATCCACGGGGCGGCCACCCAGATCGCGGACACGACGCTGGCCGCCGCCGCGAGGTTCACGAGAAAGGCCGCATTGACGAGGCCGGGCGTCAAGGTCGGCCGCTGAATCAGCGCGTGTGTGAGGCCCTGGTCGATGAAGATCTCCAGGAATACGAAGATCGCGTAGGCGGCGGCAAAGGCGCCGACCTCGGCCGGCGCGAGGATGCGCACGAGCTGGAAATAGATGACGAAGCCCGCGAGCCGGCCGCCCCAGGTCCGGACGAACGACCAGACCAGGCTCGACAGCACCTTCGATTTGATGTCCGAGGCCATGCGCTAGGCTCCGGCGCGGGCGATCGGACGCGGCGCGACGCTCACCAGGAGTGGCTCCAGTAGGTGACGAGCGTGGAGTTTGGGAACAGCGCGCGGGCATCGCCTGGCGCGAGCGCCAGCCGCCGCGCCGTCAGGCGCTTGCGCAGCATGCGATGGAAGGGGTTGGTCCAGTCCACGGGATACCAACGCTCCGGCTGCAGCAGGCGCAGCGTCCCCGCCTGCAGACGGGACCGCAGGTCAGGGCCGAGCTGCTCGACCACGGGCGCGGCCCGCCGGCGGATGCTCGCCTCAGGCTCGCCGAGATAGACGTCGGCGGCGTGCTTGAGCAGGATCGGCCCGGTGAAGGTCTCCGGCCCGACCGCACGCATCGCGGCGGGCGCCGCGCCGTCGCTCGCGCGCTCCATCATCATCGCGATGACCAGCGCCCAGAACAGCTGGTGCGGCCGCGAGGCCATGATCGCATTGGGGATCGAATGATCGAAGCCCGGGTCCGCACCCATGCGCCCGAGCAGGACATCGCCACCCGTCAGCGAGGGCGCCAGGGGACCCAGACACTCGGTGTCCATGTCGGCGTAGAGCCCGCCGTTGGCGAGGAGGAAGAACGGCCGGATTGCATCGGCGCGGAAGATTTCGGCGGGATAGCGATCGTAGACCGGAAGGAACCAGGAAAAATGCTCGGCGATGAAGGCGCGATTGTCGGCGTCGTCCCAAAGGATGCACTGGAACGTCGGGTTATGCGCGATGAAAGTGTTGCGCCAGTAGCGGTAGTTGATCGGGATATCGACGCGGCTCTTCCATGTCTGGAAGACGACGTTCGGAATGCCGTTCGTATGCTCGCTGTTGGTCGGGAACTGCCGCAGCACGGCCTCGAGCTTGCCGACCTTGATCTGCAGCGCCTTGGGATCGAGCCCGGCGCGGGCGCCCCTGTGGCCCACGAGGTAGCGCATGACCCGCCCGAACGACGGATCGAGCAGGCTGGAGCGAAAGCGGCGGATGCGTCGGGCGAGCTTATACCGCATGGATGGAGTGTGTTCGGTGGATTGCATGTCTCGCGGGCAGCTCCGAAGTGTGAGGGCGTAGTGGTCGGTCGCGGTCGATCCTCGTCATCCGTGTTGGCGCTCGGCGCGCCATAGTTCGCCGAGGGCCAGCGTGTTGGCCGAGATGAACGCGCGCAGCGGAAGCTCGCGGCGCAGCACCAGATAGAGCCCGATCGCCACCTTGCGGGCATATTCGGCCGCCGCGTCCATGCTCTGGAGCGCGTAGCGCGCGAGGACCATCAGGCTGCCGCGGTAATACGTGGCGCGCAGATGCTGCAGCTTGTCGCGATGGCCGATCAGGGCGCGGTCGCAGAAGAAAGAGAGCCGTGCGGCCGCGTGCGCGCGCAGCGCGAAATCGAGATCTTCGCCCCCGAGATTGGGCGTTCCGACGCCCAGTGCTTCGTCGAACTGGCTGTCGTCGCGCCGCGCCATGCGCGTGAGCACGCGTCCGCGCACGAACATCGTGTTCGACGAGGCGTTGCGCACGACGTCGCGCACGCTGGCCCGGCGCAGCGGCGCGCCGGCGCTTGCGCCGGGAGACGCCGCATAGCGGCAGAACCAAAGGTCGAGGGGGGACTGTTCGGCGAACTGCCGGACGATGAAGGCGAGGGCGCGATCGGGGTACCAGCAGTCGTCGTCGGGAAATCCCACCACCGTGTCCGGCTCGATGTGCTCGTCGCGGATGCGCTCGAACAGGAGGTTGCGCGCGGCCGATAGCGATATGCGGCCGGGAGTTGCGCAGGCGAGCACGAAGGGCGGCAGGCTCGCCTGCAGGGAGATCAGCCGCTCCTTCGGGCAGTTCTGCAACAGGAGGGCCAGAATGCATCGGCTGCCCGGCAAGCGCTCCAACTCGCGCGTGAGGGACGCCAACATGCGCGCGAGCACCTCTGGGCGGCCGTTTGCAGTATCCGTCGTCGAGATCAGGACGATATCGCTCATCGCACCTTTGTCCGTCCGGTTTGCAACATGGCGGCGACGGGAAGCGGCTCGGGTGCCACGGTCGCTTGCGGCGCCGATGCCTCGATCAGCTTGCCCCAATGGCCGGTCATGATCCCTTCGCGGATGATCTTGGCTGGGTTGCCGGCGACGATGCAGTGCGCAGGCACGTCGCGGGTGACGACCGCGCCGGTCCCGACGATGCTGTGATCGCCGACGGTGATGCCGGGCAGGATCACGCTGCGCGCGCCGATGAAGCAGTGCTTGCCGATGCGGGTATGAAGGTAGAGTCCGCGCGTCATGTCATGCGCGAGGACAGCCGCCTCGAACGCGATATAGGTGTCGGCGCCGATGTGCACGCCGGCGGGATAGGTCTTGTCCAGCCGGGCGCTCAGGGAGAAGGTCGCCGTGGGA
>Ga0182748_1002525_pt1 | contig 16489 bp, 13 predicted proteins | sample eDN3rd37CKraftOP_FD_128877 | JGI IMG/M metagenome (GOLD analysis project Ga0182748, IMG submission 128877) | Enriched Organic Plus compost microbial communities from Emeryville, California, USA - eDNA 3rd pass 37_C Kraft OP (version 2) (version 2) ...
CCGGCGCTTCAGATACCCCTTCTTCACCAGGCGGTTGATCATGTCGGCCAGCGAATTGCGGTCGAGCGCGATGTCTTCGGCCAGCTGGTTCTGGGTGGCGCCCGGATGCTTGCAGACAGTGATCAGCAGCGCCTTCTGGCGCGGCGTCAGGTCCTCGTCGTGGAAGGTCTGCATGAACAGGGCCTCGGCGCGAAAATGCGCGCGCCGCAGCAGGTGCGACACGACGTCCGTGAGCTCGAACGCCCGCACGGCATCCGTGCAAGGCACGGTTTCCGGTTCGGGAGACGGCGCGGCGGGCGGGCGTCGCAAGGCGGAGGATCGGGTCATGGTGGCGAGCCGGAGCGGACTTGAGATCTTAACTGATGTCGCGCGCCCGGCCAGCGGCGCCCTGGCGTTTCTTCGAACCGGCTATGGCTGGCACCGAAGTTGTTATGCCCCCGGGGATGGACCGGTCGCGCGAAATTCCACTATATTATGACGTATACGTACTATACCTCAACGGAACCCAGCACCATGTCGGTCAAATCCCTGCGCAACTTCATCGGCGGCCGCTTCGAAGACGGCATCCGCACCTTCGACAAACTCAACCCCGCCAACGGCGAACTGGTGGCGCGCGTGCACGAAGCCAGCCGCGACCAGGTGAACGCCGCGGTGGCGGCGGCCCGCCAGGCCTTGCCGGCCTGGGCGGCGCTGCCGGTCAACCAGCGCACGGACTACCTGTACGCGCTGGCCGACGGCATCGAACGCCGCTTCGACGATTTCCTGGCGGCGGAGATCGGCGACACCGGCAAGCCCGTGGGCTGGGCCAGCCAGATCGACATCCCGCGCGGCGCGGCCAACTTCCGCGCCTTCGCCGAGATCGCCCGCACGCTGGACATGGAAAGCTTCATGACCGATACGCCGGACGGCCGGCAGGCGCTGAACTACGCCTACCGCAAGCCGCTGGGCGTGGTGGGCGTCATCTCGCCGTGGAACCTGCCGCTGCTGCTGTTCACCTGGAAGGTCGCGCCCGCGCTGGCCTTCGGCAACACCGTGGTGGCCAAGCCTTCCGAGGTCACGCCTTCCACCGCCACCCTGCTGGCCGAAGTGGCGGCCGAGGTCGGCCTGCCCGCCGGCGTGTTCAACGTGGTCCACGGCTTCGGCCCGAATTCGGCCGGCGAATTCATCACTACCCACCCTGACATCGACGGCATCACCTTCACCGGCGAATCGGCCACCGGCAGCACCATCATGAAGGCGGTCGCGCCGGGCGTGAAGCCGGTATCGTTCGAACTGGGCGGCAAGAACGCCGCGCTGGTGTTCGAGGACGCCGACTTCGACGCGGCCGTCGCCGGCGTGGCCCGCTCGGTCTTCGCCAACTGCGGCCAGGTCTGCCTGTGCACCGAGCGCGTCTACGTCCAGCGGCCGATCTACGACCGCTTCGTCGCCGCCCTGAAGCTCGAAGCCGAGAAACTGGTGCTGGGCCGCCCCATGGACAGCGCCACCACCATGGGCCCGCTGGTGTCGCACGAGCACCGCGAGAAGGTGCTGTCCTACCTGCGCCTGGCGGTCGAGGAAGGCGCCACCGTGGTCACCGGCGGCGGCGTGCCGACCTTCGGCGACGAGCGCGACCAGGGCGCCTACATCCAGCCGACCATCTGGACCGGCCTGCCCGAGACCGCCCGCTGCATCAAGGAAGAGGTGTTCGGCCCGGTCTGCCACATCGCCCCCTTCGATACCGAGGAAGAAGCCATCCGGCTGGCCAACGACACCCACTACAGGCTGGCGGCGGCCGTCTGGACCACCAACCTGACCCGCGGCCATCGCGTGGCCCAGGCCATGCAGGTGGGCCTGGCGTGGGTGAACTGCTGGTTCCTGCGCGACCTGCGCACGCCCTTCGGCGGCAGCGGCCTGTCGGGCATAGGGCGTGAAGGCGGCCGCCACTCGCTGCATTTCTATACCGAGCCGACCAACGTCTGCGTGAAGCTGTAGGCGCGCGAATGGGCGATAATCGCAGGGGAATGTCCCCTGCGGCCGCCATGTCCAACTTCCGTCTGACTCCCAACGCGCTGGGGCACAAGCTCAAGCTGCACCAACTCCAGATCTTCGAGCGGGTGCTCGAGCGCCGGTCGCTGTCGCGCGCGGCCAATGAACTGAACCTGACGCAGCCCAGCGTCACCAAGGCCATCTACGAGCTGGAGAAGTTCGTGGGCGCGCCGCTGTTCGAGCGGTCCAACCGCGGCGTGGTCCCGACCGAGCTGGCGCATCTCCTGGGCCGGCGGGTCAAGACGCTGATGGCCGAGCTGCGCTACATGACGGACGAACTCAATGCCGCGCTGACGGGGGAAAGCGGGCACGTCATCGTCGGCACCCTGATCGCCGCGTCGGCCAAGCTGCTGCCCGAGGCGATCTCGATGCTGATGCAGGAGCACCCGGGGATCCGCGTCACGGTCTCCGAAGGCCCCTCGTCGCAGCTCTTCCCCGCGCTGGCCACGGGCGACCTCGACATCGTGGTGGGACGCCTGCCCGAGCGCGACATCGCGCTCGGCTATGCCTATCCGCTCACCCACCACACGCTGTACGAGGAAAAGCTGCATGCCGTCGTCGGCGCCCACCACCCGCTGGCGCGCGCGGCGCACCTGGAACTGGGCCAGTTGATGGAGCAGCCCTGGATCCTGCCTTCGGCCGAATCGCCGCTGCGCACCGCGGTGGAACAGACTTTCCACCGTACCGGGCTGGGCATTCCGCCCCGCCACATCGAATCCCTGTCGCTGCTGACCAACCTGGGCATCCTGCTGCGCGGCGAGGCCATCGCCCTCATGCCGCAGGACGCCGCCGCGCAATTCCTGGACCACGGACTGCTCAAGCGCCTGCCGCTGGCCGAATTCGGCCTGTTCGGGCGCGTGGGCTATTCGGTACGGGCGAACCGGCAACTCACTCCCGCCAGCCAGCACCTGATCGAATACCTGCATCGCATCTGCGACGCCCGGCGCGCCGGCGCCTCCTGATCCTTCCTCCGGGCGCAAGGCCCGAACGCGCCATAGCCAATGTGCATACCCCGGGCGCCAACTTCTATTTCTCGCCCGGCGCATGGGTCACATAGACTGCAATTAGCCTACGATAGGCCACGACCGCCTCCTTCCGGCGCGGGAAGCCGCCCCGCGGGCGCAGACCTACCGACCCAACGAGAGCACCATGTACAAATACGGTCTTCCGCTCAATTTCCAGAAATGGATCGACGACAACGCCCATCTGCTCAAGCCGCCGGTCGGCAACCAGCAGATCTGGCAGGACTCCGATTTCATCGTCACGGTGGTCGGCGGCCCCAACCACCGTACCGACTACCATGACGATCCGCTGGAAGAGTTCTTCTACCAGATCCGCGGCAACGCCTACCTGAAGCTCTGGGTGGAAGGCAAGGAAGAACGCGTGGACCTGAAGGAAGGCGACATCTTCCTCTTGCCTCCGCACATGCGCCACTCGCCCCAGCGTCCCGAGACCGGCAGCGCCTGTCTCGTCATCGAACGCCAGCGTCCCGAAGGCCTGGTGGACGGCTTCGAGTGGTACTGCCTGCATTGCGGACACCTGGTGCACCGCGTCGAAGTCCAGCTCAAGAGCATCGTGACCGACCTGCCGCCGCTGTTCGAGGCCTTCTACGCCAGCGAGGACAAGCGCCGCTGCCCCTCGTGCGGCACGGTGCATCCCGGCAAGCACGTTCCGGGCACCGCATGACGGCACGGTTCGACTTCGGCGGGGTCGAACTCACCCGCATCGTCGAGGCCGAGGGCCCGCTGCTGCGCCCCGCGGAAATCTTCCCGGACTCGACCCCCGAAGCCATCCAGGCCAACCTGGACTGGCTGGTCCCGCGGTTCTACGACCCGGCCTCCGACCGGCTGGTCATCTCCATCCAGTCCTTCCTGCTGAAAAGCCGCGGCCGCCTGATCCTGGTGGACACCTGCGTGGGCGACTGCAAGGCGCGGGTACGCCCCGACTTTGACCGGCAGCACTGGGGCTGGCTGGATCGCCTGCAAGCGACCGGCGTGCGCCCCGAGGACATCGACATCGTCGTCTCCACCCACCTGCACGTCGACCACGTCGGCTGGCACACGCGGCTGGTCGGCGGCGCATGGGTGCCCACCTTCCCCAACGCGCGCTATCTCTTCACCCACGAGGAATGGGCCTATTGGAAGGAGCACGAGGGCCACCCGGGGCTCGTGCGCACCGGCGACTACGTGGGCGACTCGGTCCTGCCCGTGTTCGAAGCCGGCCTGGCCGACCTGGTCGACATGGACCACCGCATCGACGAAGCCATCCGCCTCGTTCCCGCGCCCGGGCACACGCCCGGCCACGTGGCCGTCGAGATCCAGGGCGAGCACCAGCGCGTCCTGCTGACCGGCGATGCCTTCCACCACCCGCTGCAGTGCTGCTACCCCCAGTGGAGCACGCGCTTCTGCGCCGACCCCGACCATGCCCGCCGCACCCGGCAATCGCTGCTGGAAGCCTGCGCCCGCGACGGCACGCTGGTCCTGCCAGCCCACTTCCCCGCCCCCACCGCCGGCCACATCCGCCGCGCGGCACCGGAAGACGAACACGAATTTCGTTTCGAATTCCAAAAATTACTTTAAACTTAAAACGTAAGTCCAAGGAACCGCCCATGACTTTGCAGCGCCCGGTCCCGGCCCTGGTGGCCAGCCTTTGCCTCGCGTTCGGCGTCACCGCCGCCGCGCACGCCGACATCAAGATCGGCTTCCTGGCCACGATGTCCGGACCCGGCGGCACGCTGGGCCAGGACCAGTACGACGGTTTCATGCTGGGCGTGGAAGCCGCCGGCGGCAAACTGGGCGGGCAGGCAGTCAAGATCATCCAGGAAGACGACCAGCTCAAGCCCGAGGTGGGCCGCCAGGCCGCCAAGAAGCTGATCGAGCGCGACCGCGTGCAGCTCATCACCGGCCTGAGCTTCTCGAACGTGCTGATGGCGGTCTATCGCGACGTCATCAACAGCGGCACCTTCCTGCTGGTGAACAACGCCGGCCCCAGCCAGATCGCCGGTTCGATGTGCTCGCCGCTGTATTTCTCCACGTCCTGGCAAAACGACCAGCAGCACGAGGCCATGGGCAAGTACGCCCAGCAGAAAGGCTACAAGCGCGTCGCCCTGATGGCGCCGAACTACCAGGCCGGCCGCGAGGCGCTGACGGGCTTCAAGCGCTACTTCAAGGGCGAAGTCCTGAGCGAGACCTACACCCAGGTCAACCAGCCCGACTACTCGGTGGAAATCACCCAGCTGCGCACCGCCAGCCCCGACGCCGTGTTCATCTTCTATCCCGGCGGCATGGGCGTGAATTTCGTCAAGCAATACCACCAGGCCGGCCTGCTGGGCAAGGTACCGCTGCTGTCGGGTTCCACGGTGGACGGCACGACCCTGCCGGCGCTGCAGGACCTGGCGCTGGGCGTGATGTCGGGCGGGCCATGGTCGCCCGACCTGCCCAATGCGGCCAACCGCAGCTTCGTCGAGCAGTTCCGCAAGAAATACGGGCGCATCCCCTCGCACTACGCGGCCTATGGCTACGACTCCGCGCAGGCCCTGAATGCCGCGCTCAAGGCCACCGGCGGCCGCCTGGACGACAAGAAAGCCTTCGAACAGGCAATGGTCAAGGCGAATTTCCCCTCAGTGCGGGGCAACTTCAAATTTAACAATAATCACTTCCCCGTATCGAACTACTACGCATTCGAAGTGGTGCGCGACCCCGCGGGCGGCGTGACGCTGGCCACGCGGGAAACCGTGTTCCCGGACCACCAGGACCCCTACCATGGGGAATGCAAGCTGAAATAACCGTCCGGCACCGGCGTCGCGCCGCCGACCGCAGTATCCCGGGGGCCGGGCATCCGGCCTCATCCACCCCGCAGGCAAGCCAGGAGTCCGCATGAAAACCGCCAAACTGATAGCCATCGCATCGATACTGCAAGCGGCCTTCGCCGCCCCCTCCTTCGCCGCCGTCAAGATCGGCTTCGTCTCCACGCTGTCCGGTCCGGGTTCGGTGCTGGGGCAGGACCAGTACGACGGCTTCATGCTGGCCGTGGAACAGGGCCAGGGCAAGCTGGGCGGGGTCGACGTCCAGGTCCTGAAGGAAGACGACCAGATGAAGCCCGAGGTCGGCCTGCAGGTCGTGCGCCAGTTGCTCGAGCGCGAGAAGGTCCCCCTCATCACCGGCCTGATCTACTCGAACGTCATGATGGCGGTCCACCGTCCCATCACCAGCGCGGAGGTCTTCCTGGTCGGCTCGAACGCCGGCCCCACCCCGATCACGGGCAAGGGCTGCTCGCCCTACTTCTTCTCCACCTCGTGGAACAACGACCAGTTGCACGAGGCCGGCGGCGAGCTCGCCAACAAGATGGGCATCAAGAAGATCCAGTTGCTGGCCGCCAACTACCAGGCCGGCAAGGACGCCATGGAAGGGTTCAAGCGAACCTTCAAGGGCCAGGTGGTGGGCGAGACCTTCACCCAGGTCAACCAGCCCGACTACTCGGTCGAGATCTCCGCCCTGGCCTCCAGCAAGCCCGAGGCCATCTACACCTTCTATCCGGGCAGCATGGGCGTGAACTTCGTCAAGCAGTACCGGCAGGCCGGCATGTTCGACAAGGTCCGCATGCTATCGACCTCGACCATCGACGGCTCCACCCTGCCCGCCCTGCAGGACGCCGCGCTGGGCGCGGTCACGGCCGCTCCGTATTCGCCCGACCTCGACAATCCGGCCAACAAGAAATTCGCCGAGGCCTTCCGCAAGAAGTACAACCGCGAACCCTCGATGTATGCGGCGCAATCCTACGACGCCGCCAGCCTGATCGCCTCGGCCCTGGCCAAGACCAAGGGCAACGTGTCCGACAAGGCCGCGTTCCGCGCGGCGCTGCGGGAAGCCAAGTTCGATTCCGTGCGCGGCTCCTTCGCGTTCAACACCAACCAGTTCCCGATCGCGCCGTTCTACCGGGTCGACGTGGCCAAGGACGCCAACGGCAAGCCGGCGTTCGTGACCAAGGGGGTGATCTACGAGCACAGCAAGGACTCGTATGCGGGCGAATGCCAGATGAAGTGACGTGTGAATGGGGGCCTCAGGGGCCCCATTCATGAGCATGTCCGCGTGCCGGCAATGCGAATGGCCGATTGAGCTATCATGCGCGGGCAAGCTTCGACTTCCGGCACCGTGCAGACTTCCTCCATTCCTCGGGAAAACACCGCGTTATTGACATCTCTGGCCATCGGCGATTCGCTGCTGCTGATGATCGTCGCCCAGAACCTGAGGCGGCACGGGATTGCGGTCACGGTCTTCGGGCCACATATCCACCGGCTACGCGCCTGGTTTCCCGGTTTCGATATTCGCGAAGAGTTGCCTGGTGATGCAGCGGAATGCCCGGCGGAATTCCGGACCGTCATCCAATTGCACGAACCGGGCACGGATGCGCCGCAGCGGCGCATCGTGGCGCTGGAAAATCTACGCAGGCTGAAGGTACCGGCCTCCCTGGCCCAAAGGCTGGCCAACTTCAGCCGTGATTCGTTGGGCCTGGCCCAGGCTGACAAATACAACGGCCTTGTCCCGCCTCCCGGACTCGTCTACCGCAAGCATGCCTCCCGTGTCGCCATCCATCCCATGGCCAGCACTCCCGACAAGCGCTGGCTGGCGTCCCGCTTCGTCGCTCTGGCCGTTCGGCTCAAGCGCCGGGGCCTGGACCCGCAATTCATCGTAGGCCCCTCCGAGCGGCCGCAGTGGGAGCACGTCCAGGAACTGGGTATAGGCCTGCCCCGGCTTGGCGCGCTGGAGAATGTCACCGCCTGGCTGTTCGAGTCGGGATGGTTCATCGGCAACGATTCCGGCATCGGCCACCTGGCCTCGAATCTGCATGTTCCTGCGTTGTCGCTGTTCATGCGCCGGGGAAGCGCCCGGACATGGCGCCCCGACTGGGGCCCCGGTCGCATTCTGATCGGCAGCGACGGCATTCCCATGGGCAAGCTCAAAGAAAAGCTCTGGAAATACGCGCTGACGTCAGGACGAGTGGAGCGTGCCTTCAACCAGTTGCAGTCGCAGGTTTCCGCGAAACAGACCGATCTCCCCTGGGACAAGGCCCAAGAAAACACGGCCCGGCCCAGCGGAAACGCGACTCGCGCCATCATGCCCCCAGCCAGGTTCCTGCCTGCTCCGGCCGACGATACGGAATCCTGATTCAGGCCGTCTCACTGAACTGCATCTTGTAGAGCGCGGCGTACAGCCCGCCGGCCGCCAGCAGATCCGAGTGCCCGCCTTGTTCCACGATACGGCCCTTGTCCAGCACGACAATGCGATCGGCATTCTGCACAGTCGACAACCGGTGGGCGATGACCAGGGTGGTGCGGCCTTTCATGAGCCGTTCCAGCGAAGCCTGCACCTGCCGCTCGGATTCGTTGTCCAGGGCCGAGGTGGCCTCGTCCAGGATCAGGATGGGCGCATCCTTGATCAGCGCGCGGGCAATGGCCAAGCGCTGCCGCTGTCCGCCCGATAGCCTGGCGGCGTTCTCCCCTACCCTGCTATGCATGCCTTGCGGCAGGGAATCGACGAACTCCAACAGATTCGCATCGGCCAGGGCCTGCCGAATGACCTGCTCGGAGGGTTCGCTGCGGGCGCCGTAGCTGACATTCGCAGCGATGGTCTCGTCGAACAGCACCACGTCCTGGCTGACCAGCGAAATCGCGTCGCGCAAGCTGGTCAATGTCAGCTCCTCGATCGGCACCCCGTCCACCCGTATCAAGCCCGAAGATGGCAGCGCAAAGCGCGGCAGCATCGATACCAAGGTCGTCTTGCCGCTCCCTGACCGGCCGATGAATGCCACTGTCTGCCCCGGCTCCACCTTGAACGAAATATCGGCCAAGGTATCCCGGGCAGCCTCGGGAAACCTATGCGACACGTTCTCGAACTCAATGCGGCCGCGCACCGGCTGGGCCAAGGTGCGCGTACCGGCATCCGGCTCGGGCATCTCGTCCACCAGGGCGAATACACTCTCGGCCGCCACCAGCATGCGTTGCATGGGGCTGGCGACATTGGCCAGTCGCTTGAGCGGATCCAGTATCTGCAGCATGGCCGTCACGAAAGCGGCGAAACCTCCTACCGTGATCTGGTTGGCACCCGATTGCCCCAGCGCGGTCGCTACCACGATGGCCAAGGCAACCGCGGAAATGGCTTGAGTGATGGGCGCCGACGCCGCCGTGGCCACGGCATTGCGCATGGCAAAACGGCGCAACCGGCCATTGACCTGGAGGAACCGGGCCTCTTCGTGCTCGTAGCCGCTGAACAACTTGATCACCCTCTGCCCATCAATGGCTTCGCTGACAATGCGGGTCAACTCGCCATTCATGGCGATGGTCTCGCGGTTGATCCTGCGGATGCGGCGGGAGATGGCCCGCATGATGAAGGTGGACAAGGGAAAAGCCACCAGCGCGATCAGCGTGAGCTGCCAGGACAGATACAACAGCACGCAAACCAGCGACACCACGATCAGCGTCTCGCGCACCAGCACGGTGATGACTTCGGTGGCCAACTGCATCACGCCCGCTGCATCCACCACGAAGCGGTTGAGCAACAACGACGACCCCATGCGCTTGAAATAGGTATCGGGCAGGCGCAACAGGCGATCGAACATTTCCCCGCGCAGGTCCGCCAGCACATGGTTGGCCGACCACGCCAGGAGGTAGTCACTCAGGAAGTTCAATACACCGCGGACCAGGAAAATACCGACGATGGCCAGCGGGATCTTCCAGACATAGTCCGGATTCTGACCATTGAAACCGCCGTCCAGCAGCGGCTTCATCAGCATCGCCAGGACAGGCTGCGATGCCGCCACCCCTGTCAGGAACAACATGCCGAGCGCGAGCGCTTTCCAATACTTCAGGACCCGCGTATAGACGCGGCGCCACAAATCGGCTTTGACGGGATGGGAGTTCACGAGGGAGTTTTCCGGAGCCAGACCGAATGCCGCTTCGACCTTCCCGCGGCGGCAGGCCCGCTTACAATACGAAGCTTCACATTGTACGCGCAGGCGGCCATCCGCCGGACTGCCCGCCCCTGCCTCTTGATGCCACGCGCCGACTCCATCTACGTACGCCTGCCTAACTGGGTTGGCGATGCCTGCATGTGCCTGCCCGCCCTCGAGTTGCTGCGGCGGGAAGGCCACCCGCTGGTGCTTTGCGGACGCGCCTGGGCCCAGGACCTGTTCTCCGGCCTGACGGGCCATGATGGATTCATCGCGCTGGGCCGCTCGTTCGGCGAAATCAGGCAGACGCTGCGCCGCTCGCTGGCCGGTCACGGCTCGGTGCGTGGCCTGATATTCCCCAATTCACTGTCCAGCGCCGCACTGTTTCGCCTGGCCGGCATCCGATCCGCAGGCTATCGCGGCGATGGCCGGTCGCTGCTGCTGAGCTGGGCATTGCCCAAGCCGCATGGCCTGCACGAGGTGGAGGTGTTCTACCGGCTGGCCTACGAGACGCTACGGCGCTGGCACCCCGGTCCGGCCAGCCGGCCTCCGGAACCCGGCAAGCGCCTCGCGCTGCCCCTGACGGCGGCCCACCACGAACACGCCACGCAAACATTGGCGCAGGCAGGCATCACGGGCCCCTTCGTCCTGCTGGCGCCCATCGCCGCCGGGCTGCACCACGGCCGGCCCAAGGCATGGCCGGGGTTCGGCGCCTTGGCCGAGGCGCTCGGGCAACGCGGATGGACTTGCGCGATCTGTCCGCCCCCGCACGAGGTGGCCGTCTCGCGCGCGGCCGTCCCGTCCGCCACGGTACTGCCGCCGCTGTCCCTGGGTGCCTTTGCCGCCCTGACCACGCACGCCGCCGCGGTGGTATGCAACGACTCGGGTACGTCGCATGTTGCCGCCGCCGCGGGCGCCCGCCAAGTCACCCTATTCGGCGTCACTCGCCGGGAGCGCACCGGCCCATGGTCGCCCGATGCAGTCTGCCTGGGCGCCGAGGGGCAATGGCCGGCCGTGCCCGAAGTCGTCGCCGCCGTCGAACGGCTGGCCCAAGGGGACACCGCATGAGCCGCAGGACTGCCGCGAAGACACCGCGGATCCTGGTCGTCGCCCTGCGCTACCTGGGCGACGTGCTGCTGACCACCCCCCTGCCCCATGCGCTGCGCCAGCACTATCCTGGCTGCGAGGTCGACATGCTGGTGTTCAAGGGCACCGAAAGCATGTTGCAGAACAACCCGGACATCCGCCGGGTCTACACCATCCCCGAACGCCCGGCACGCGAGGAAATCCTTGCGCTCGCCCGCCAGCTCTGGCGCCGTTACGACCTCGCCGTGGTGCCGCAACCCGGCGACAAACCCCACCTGTTCGGTTTCGTGGCGGCACCTCGGCGGATTGGACTGGTCTCGACCGAACGCAGCCATTCCTGGTGGAAAAGGCTGTTGCTGCGACACGCTCTGTCGGTCGACGGGATCACCCATCGCGTTCGCGAAAACGAACGGGTAGTGCAGATGCTGGGCGTGCCGTCCGCCCGCACCGTCATCCCCCCGACGGGCCAGATAGCTCCTGAGGCGTGGGCGGAAAAACTCTCGCCGTACCTGCACGGCACCGCTCCTTTCGATCCACGCCAGCCTTTCGCGGTGATCCATCCCTCGCCACGCTGGCGCTACAAGCGATGGCATACGGCAGGTTGGGCCAGCCTCATGGGCGAATTGCGGCAGCAAGGCTTACGCCTACTGTTGAGCGGCGGTCCGGGCGAAGCGGAAAGCCGGTACCTGGACGAGATCCTGGCCGCGCTGGACGCCCCGACCCGCGCGGCCGTCATCCGCATCCAGGGCTGCCTGGGCCTGGGCGAACTGGCCGATCTCCTGCATCTGGCCCGGCTGTACGTGGGACCGGACACCGCCACGACCCATCTGGCCGCCGCCTGTGGCACTCCTACCCTGGCACTGTTCGGCCCAACCGAGCCCCGCCAATGGGGCCCCAGCCCGCCCGACGGGCTGGAGCCGCCCTGGGACCAGCGCGCATCCAGCCAAGTACGCGGCAACGTCGTCCTGCTGCAGGAACCCTTCCGCGCATGCGTGCCGTGCCAGCAGGAAGGCTGTGAGCGGCACCGCGAAAGCCACTCCGAATGCCTGGACCGCATGGCTCCGGAACGCGTATGCCAGGAAGCGGTCGCCATACTGCGCCGGCAACCCGGCGGCGGGGATGCTGTCCCTGCCCCACCAGCGGAAACCCAGCCATGAAACTCGCTATCGCCTGCCACCGTTTCGGCTACGGCGGCGGCATGGAACGCTACACCATGGACCTGGTGCGTGGGCTGCATCGGCTGGGAGTGCGTCCCCTGGTCTTCGCCCGCGAATTCGACACGGCCATTCCCGAACATGCCTACGTGGAACCGGTACGGATCAACGTCCGGGCCCTGCCCTCGAAACTGCGCGATCACTATTTTTCGGCGCGGGTCCGCGCGCTCAAGGACAGCCACGGGGTGGACGTCCTGATCGGATGCAGCCGCACCGCCGCGTCCGACATCGCCATTTGCGGCGGCACGCACCAGGGATTCCTCGCCCATGCCCAACGCTCGCCCAAATGGTCGGATCGCTGGCAGATCCGGCTCGAATCGCGCCACTACGCCCATGCCCGCAAGGTGGTCGCGCACTCCGGCTTCATGGCTCGAGAACTGGAACGGTATTACGACCTCCCCGCCGGCAAACTCCATGTCGCCTATCCGCCGGTCGACGCTACCCGATTCGTACCCGTGACACCCGAGCGCCGCCTCGAATTGCGGCGGGCGCTGGGCATCTCCGACGGGCAAGTCGCGTTCCTGTTCCCCTCCACCGGCCATGGCCGCAAGGGATACGAGCAACTCGCCTCGTTCTTCCAGGACACGGCGCTGCCGGTGTGCCTGCTCGTCGCCGGCCGGCCGGTCGACGCGCAGTCGCCCCGGATCCGCTACATCGGCTACCGGCAGGACATCGAGGACTGCTATCGCGCCGCCGATTTTACGATTCTGGCCTCGCGCTACGAACCCTTCGGCCTGGTCGGTCCGGAGTCCGTGCTATGCGGCACTCCGGCCGTGCTGCCGCGCGACACCGGCTGCGCCGAGGTGCTGTCGCGCGAGGCATGCGTCACGTTCGACCTGGATAGCCCGGCGTCGCTGGCTGACGCCATCGCCGGCTGCGTGGCACGGGTCCACGAGGGTCGCGCACGGCTATCGTCGCCGTCCGCCCACCTGTCCTATGCCACTGACGTCCTGGCCCATGCGCGCATCGTTCTCGACCTGGCCACCGCTCAGGCCGGCGGCTGAGATGGCGGACGCTGCCGTGCGACCCGCAGGAAGGGCCGCACCAGGATCTGATGCAGGAAACGCTGATACAAATAGCGCTTGAGGTAATAGCCGATGCTGCGCCGGGATTTCTCGGCAGTGTCCAGGTCGACCCGCCCGCCCTCCAGGTACGAGGTCTGCGCGAGTTCGGTCAACCCTATGCAGCTGGGCACGACGGCCCGGACCCGAACGATGCCCCGGCGCTCGAATCCCGCCCAGAAATCGGCTGCGCTCCAGACCGGCTGCAAGGCCGCCAGCATGCGCTCGGCGGCTCCACGCGTCACGATGTAACCATGGGCAAGCCACCAATGTCCGTATCGCCTTACCAGATGCCTCTGGCCGTCCAGCGACTGGCGGCCCCAGCGCGTGTACTTGTCGACATGGGACAACAGCACCACCGTCGGGCTCGCCGGGTCCAGTACGCGCTCTAACTCCCGCAGGACTCGCGGCACGTCGACGCCCGGCGCGGCATCGTCCTCCAGCACCAGAGCCCGGTCGGCGCCTTCGTCCAGCATCCGCCGATAGACGGCCAGATGGCTCAGGGCGCAACCGAGCTCGCCACGCGACAGCGGCCGGTAATCGCGTGTAGCGGTAACCTCATCGTACAGGGCGGAGACAGCCTGCGCGTCAAGTTGCGCTCCATCCACGGCCTGGCAAAGCACGTAGGACAGCCCCAAACGATCCAACTGCGTCCCGATTTTCCGTCGACGCTCGGCGGCACGCTCGAGATTGATGACGTATATCGGCATCATGAGTGAACGGCCTCCTGGCTCATCGCGCCTCTCGGGGCCGGCTCCCGGCAAACGATGAATGCCACCAGCCACGCCATGATCAGAACGTAGAAGGCATTGGTGATCGAAATACTGAACATGGCCTCGGTCAGCCCGAAAATGAAGAAACTCACAGCCGTGGTCAGTCCCATTGCCGCCGCACACGCAACACGAGGGTCCGCACGGCGCAACCTCCTGCCGAAGAAAACCGCGGGAGCCAGATAAAGCGTCAGTACCGCGATGAGACCGGGAACGCCGTAGGCGGCCATCGCATACAGAATATCGTTATGGGAATGGGCAAGCTCTGCGGCTTCTCGTGTGATCAGCCCCGCCTTGGCCTGTTCCCTGAGCGCATCTCTGAAATGCTCCCTTCCCACCCCGGTCCAGGGATGTTCTGCAAAAAGTCTCAGCGATGCGTGCCACACCTGGATGCGACCACCGCTCGAACTATCCAGCGTGTTCTTGCCGCCCGCCAGTGCCGCCACGCTTTCGGCCACCCGCTCCCGCACCATGTCGCTGGTACCCGCAATCGATACGCCGACGACCACCAGCGCGCTCAGCGCCATTACCCGCAGCTTGCGGGAACCATGACGATATGAGGCACATACGACACAGACCAGCACCGGGACGGCCAGCCAGCTACCGCGGGTCTGCCCCGAATACGCGACATACATGCCGGCCAACATCGCCAGCAGCTTCACCCCATGGATCGCATACTGCCGAGGCTCGTCCCATCCGATGGAGATGGCCGCCAGCGCCCCCATCAACAAAGCCAGGTTGGAAAAAGGGATGATGTTGTAGATTCCCACGTGGTCCGGTCGCATCTCGAGGGTGGCGAAATGAATCCACACCGCGGCATAGCAAGCCGCCGCGGCACACCCCCAGGCCATCCACTCCAGTCGTTTCGCCCCCAGCCTGGTCAGGCCCCAGGCCAGCACGAACAGCAGGACGAAGCGTGTGAACAGGTAAGGAATGTTGATCGGCTGCCCGGCCACTGCCTGCTGGATGGCCACCGCCAGCGGCCACAGCAGAAATGCCAGGCTCAGGCCACCGGCGCTGCGCCAGTAAGTGCCCCAGCGCTCCCGGTCGCGTCCGGGCATGAGCAGGCATCCAAGCCCCCAACAAGCCAGCACGGTGAACAGCGCGTTGGAAACCGACATCTTCGGCAGCAGGAACACCGGGAACAGCGCCAGCAATACCGCGAGCAGCCCCTGCAGACCCGCGAACCCCATCGCCGAACGAACAGCCCTCGACAGACCAACCACGCCGCTAGTACTCCAGCCCGACGTCGGCCGGCTGCCCCGTCAGCTTGCCCAGTTGCTGGATCAGCACGTCGGGCACCCGTACCCGCCAGTCCTCGCTCAGGCGCACCACGCACTTGGCATCGCCGCGGTTGTAGACGATCTCGACCGGCGTACCCGGGAAGCCGTTCTCGGGGTCGGCGCGATGCGGGTTGAGGACTTCACGCAGGGAGTCCGCGTGCGCGTTGCCGTTCAGGCGGATGGACAGCGCGCGGGCCTTGGCCTCGCGCGCCATCTGCAGGTCGAACAGTTCGTCGGCCACGATACGCATGCCGCCGGAGTACTCGTCGTTGCTGACCTTGCCGGAGACGATCAGCAACTGGTCTTCGCGCAGCCGGCTGCGGTGCCGCTCGTACAGCTCGTTGAACACCGAGATCTCGACCTGCGCCGTGCCATCGTCAAGCACGGCGAACACCATCTTCCCGCGCCGTGTCATCTGCGTGCGCACGGCCGACAGGATGCCCGCCATCCATTGCAGGTCGCGGCTGGGCTGCAGGTTGGACAGTGGGGTGCGCACGAACCGGCGGACTTCGGTGCGATAGGCGTCGAACAGGTGGCCGCTGAAGTAGAAACCCAGCGCGGTCTTTTCCTGGCCGAGGCGCTCGCGCTCGTCCCAGGGCTCGACATCGGCCAGCTCGCCCGCCAGGTCGGCGTGGTCGTCGCCGCCGAACAGCGACACCTGGCTGGCCGCGCGGGCGGCCTGTTCCGCGGCGTCCATCGCCGTGCCCAGGGTCGCCAGGACCGCGGCGCGGTTGGGCGACAGCGTGTCGAATGCGCCGGCCTTGATCAGGGCCTCGATGGCGCGGCGGTTCACCACGTGGCGATCGATGCGCCGGCAGAAATCGAACAGGTCGGTGAACGGCCCCTTCTCGGCCCGCGCGCGCAGGATTTCCTCGACCGCGCTCTGCCCGGTGCCCTTGACCGCCCCCAGCCCGTAGCGGATGGTGCGCGGCGGCTGCCCGCGCGCCGAATATTCGTCCAGCACCGGCTCGAAGCGGTAATTGGACAGGTTGATGTCGGGCGGCAGCACCTTGACCTTGTTGGCCACGGTATCGGCCCAGAAGATCTGTACCTTGTCGGTGTCGTCCATGTCGGACGACATGGTCGCGGCCATGAACTCGGCCGGA
>Ga0182748_1002526_pt1 | contig 16487 bp, 19 predicted proteins | sample eDN3rd37CKraftOP_FD_128877 | JGI IMG/M metagenome (GOLD analysis project Ga0182748, IMG submission 128877) | Enriched Organic Plus compost microbial communities from Emeryville, California, USA - eDNA 3rd pass 37_C Kraft OP (version 2) (version 2) ...
GCCGGGGAAAGAAGTGGCCGGGGAAGCGACCCGGACGCCCCATTCCGCGCCTTGACACCGGCTCGCACGCCTTTAGAACCGGCGCCCAACCCCTTATATGGTTGGTTGAAATGCCCGGTTTCGTCGGGCTGGTGGCGGCGGGGTAGCTCAGCTGGTTAGAGCAGCGGAATCATAATCCGCGTGTCGGGGGTTCGAGTCCCTCCCCCGCTACCAGCGTTCCCACCGACAGGGGAACGCAAATGGCCTGGGTACACTGGCGCATTCAAGAGCGCCGCGAGGCGGCCGGATATTTCCACTTCAACACCACCGCGGCGGCTCGGGTCACGCCTGACGGTAACCGTCTCCACTAGCTCGCGGATGGCCGCCGCTTGTTCGGCGTCACTCTCCGCAGCGCCCTTCTCCAGTTCTGTTTGCAGTCGCGCAAGCGCGCCCTCGTAGCGAGCGAGCGTGCCGGGGTGGAACGTGATCTTGTTCTCCACCACGGGCTCCGCTTCAAGCTCAGCCGTTAGCCGGTCGCGCTCGGCTTGAAGGCGTGGAAGCTTTCGCTCTGCCACCTCCTCGGAAAGAACACCTTTTTGATAGAGGCGGAGCGTGCGATCATATTCGCCGCTCACCTTCGCAAGTTTCCGCTCCAATTTCCCGCGGTCCTGGGCGGCACGCTGGGCTATTCTGTTACGCTCCTCAATATAGGTGCGGGCATATTCGGTGAGGACCTTAGGGTCTTGTAGCTCGCGCCTAAGCCCATCCACCACCGTCTCCTCTACGGCTAGGAGATAGAACGTTCTAGGGTCCGGGCACGAATTGCTCTCAGTGGCCGCGGTGCAACGGATACGAACCTTCCCGGTCTTGTCGGCTCCAAACACCGACATTCCTGAGCCGCAAGCTCCACACTTCAAGAGACCGGAGAGAAGCCGCTTTGGGCGGCGGTGCTTGTGACCTCCGCCGATGGACCGCGCCGCTTTCCGAAACTGGGCCGCGTCAAACACCTCCCGCGAGACAATCGCGAGGTGGGGAGCTTCCTGGGTCTGCCACGCGCTCTTAGGATTGGCTCTGGATATGCGCTTGCCGGTCGCGGGGTCGCGCACCATGCGGACGCGATTCCAGACCAGCCGCCCGGCATACAATTCGTTCTGTAGAACGCCGTACCCTCTCGCCTTGTTGCCGTTGATGGTGGAGGCGGACCAGCGCTTACCACGCGGCGGGGGCGTGCCTTCATTGTTCAAAGCGTGCGCTATCTCGCGAGGGGTACGGCCGCAAACGTAATCCGTGAAGATACGGCGGACCACCTCCGCCTCCTCCGGGATAATCTCTAGCTCGCCTGGCTTTCCGGGAACGGTACGGTAGCCATATGCCCGGCCTCCAGCGTGGCGCCCAGATTTAATCACGCCAGCCAAGCCGCGGCGCGTCTTGTGAGCCAGGTTCTCAATGTAGTGTGAGGCCATCATCGCGCGGACGCTGCCCTCAATGCCCGTGACCTTTCCGCTGTGCGCGGTCCATATCTCAATGCCCAGGAAGGCAAGACGCTTGCGAGCCGTGTGGTAGTCCGCCTCATCCCTGGAGATACGGTCCACGTCCTCCGCGAGCACGAGGTCAAAGCGTTTCGCCTCGGCGTCCCGCATAAGCTTGAGCCAGCCCTGGCGGTTGACCGTGGACGATCCCGACACCGCGGCGTCAGTGTAAGTATCCACGATAAGGAGGCCGTTGCGCTCCGCGTAGCTCCGGCAAAGCGCAAGCTGGTCCTCAATGCTCCGCTCATTCTGCAAGTCGGTGGAGTAACGCGCGTATATCGCTGTGCGCTTGGTCATTGCCGCTTCCCCTCTTTGGCCCGCTCGATTGCTTCCCGCTCTGCCGCCTCATGGTCCTCTCGTGCGTGCCGCCGCGCCATCGCCCTAGCCAGCCGGATTATCGCCGGGTCTGGCTTCCCCCGCAAGGAGGATATCCTAGGGGGTCTGGAGATTTTCATGGAGTCTCACACATACGCAAAAGCCGCCCCGGATTGGAGCGGCCTTGGAAAACGGTCGGTTGAAGTGAAGTGCCCCTCTTTGCGATCTCGCCCGTAAGACCTAAGCTAATTGAATTGGGAGCCGGGTATGGTGACGCACGAGCAGGTTCTTGGTGAGATACGCAGCCTCGCGAGGGAAAACGGCGTGCGGGCACCAGCAGGAAGCATTGCCCTCGGCCTGTTCCTCCTGGCCACCTCGCCCGCCCTTCCCCAGGAAGCCCCACATCGCACCGGCACTGTGCTCCTCTGCGAGACCAAGGAGCAGGCCGCCGTCTATGCCATCTACTACCGGGGAGACCCCTACGAGACCGTTGTACGGGTCAACGATGACGCGGGTTCTGCGGTCTGCGGCTTGCTCTCCGTTGTCTATGTGCCCGGTAAGATTGTCGCCACGGTGGACACCAAGGACGGCGCTACAGATGTGCAGGAGGTCACGGTCCTAGCCCTCGTCTCGGCTGGGGGCGTCCAGCAGGTGCCGCCGTCCAAGCAATACACGCTCATCCAGAGCCGGGACTAGGATCGAAGGGTCACCCGTTCGACAAATACCCGGCCGCGCATTCAGTTTACCGGGAACGGCTGTGAGCCCACGTTGCTGTCCACCCAGCTAGGAAGCTGAATGGTCGCGCCCTTGCGCCCACACACCACGCAACGGGCGGAGTTACGCAAGCGGTCGCTGGACGCCTCCATGCCCCACCGGATTATTAGTGGTGTGAGCGCCATGGGCGCCTTACGAAAGCATTCTGGATTATTGCACCAGACCCAGACCCAAGGGGTGTTCTTGCGGATGTCGGCAAGGGTCGGGATGGGTCCTCTGTACGTGCGGTAGGGCATACCCGCATTTCAGCGCGGTTCAAGTTACCGGTAAAGCCGCGGGCAGGACGCGAATCGTCAGTTCGGGCTATGTAGGGCCGAAGGGGAGAAAGAGGCCGTGACGGGCACCCAGACGTTCGCAACCGTCCTTGCATTCGCTCTATTTCTGCTCAGTGCGGCGATGCAGATGGGTGACTATAAGAACCCCACCCTCGCATTGCTGGCGGGCCTTTTAGGCGTGGGCTTGCTCATCGTACCCGCTTGGCCATACCTGCGGCGCTGGCGCCTGCTAGTTTCTCGTGTTGCCCCTGGAGGGGTCGCAGCTTCCTTGGCGCCAGTCCCGGCAAAGCTTGAGGGCATGCGGGAAGTCTTTCGCGATGACTTCGACATCGTGGCCGCGGGAATTTCCGTTCACGGCGTTAAGACCGAAGATGGGACCGATATTCACGCGGTAATTCGCTTGCGGAATAGAAGCCAAGGCGGGCGCACACTGAAGGCCGTCTCACTCCGCTTTGTAGTCGGCGGCAAACCGCCGGAGGGAAGCGCCAGCCCAGGCATCAGCACGCCTATCGCAAAGGAAACCACACAGTCCGTAGTCTTTAGACCTGTCCGCATTTACGGAGAGGGCCTACCCATTGCCGGTACCGCGTCGATTACTGTGAAGTTCGGCAAAGACAACGCGCCACAGTCGGCCGTTGAAATCAAATACAACTTTGACATTCTCTCGCTGCCGAAGGCCAAGGCGCAAAGAGAGAAGTTGACGATCCGCGCCGCGCCGTCTGTGCGGTATTTCGTGGCCGCGGCATCATAGCGTCCGTGTGTACGTCCGGGGGCAAGCTCTGTGTCGTTAAGATGAGCGAGCTAGGCATTAGGAGGGAATGAATCCAATGAGCAGCCTGCCGCGAACGTGCATTTTCTGCGGCGGCCTTCCGCTAAGCAAAGAGCACATCTTTCCACGATGGATGCACCAATACATTCCGCTCACAAAGCAGGGCCACCACTCCTTATTCGAGAACATCCGAGTTGCTGGCACCCAAGTTCGGACTAGGAAGCACCCAGGCGATCCAAAGAGCAAGACAATTGGGTGCGTATGCCGCCCCTGCAACAACGGGTGGATGAGTGAAATTCAGAACAAGACAAAACCAATTCTTAGTCGCCTCATCCAAGGCGAAAGCATTTCACTCGATAAGAAGTCTCAACAGCTTCTCGCCACCTGGTTGACAATGGCCACGATGGTCTCGGAGCAATTCAATTTCGTGGAGCCCATGATTGCGATTCCACGTAGTCAGGTAGCCGCCTTCCGAGAGTCGCAGCGGCCTCCTAAGGGATGGAAAATTTGGGTGGCCCCATACGCGGGGGAACACGAGAACGGCTCGTGGGCGCGGAGTACGGTCCCCGTTGTGGGGCCTACTAAGGCTCCCGAACGCAACGCGGACGGTCGCGACCTACCGAATACACAAACCACCACAATCATTGTCGGCAAATTCTTTGCGCACCTGTTTAGTTCTGTTCACGCTCAGGTTGTGAGGAAAAAAGTGCCGCCCGCGCCGGGGTTGATTCAGTTGTGGCCAATTGTGAGTAGCCCACTCCTGTGGTCAACCTCGCGGTCGCTCAGCGATGAAGCAGCGGATGCTGTGGCTGAGTGGCTGCCTGTAAAGGGCAGACAGAAAGCGGCCGCGCTACTGGTTCACCGCCCTCGCCTCCTCGGAACTAACACCAGCTAGCGCGTCTCGGGCACCTTGTGCGGCCACAGGTGTACTCTCGCGCCAAGCCTTCGCTAATCAGCACCGCCCCGACATCTTTCCCGGCGGCTTTCAGTACGCCGCAAAGTCTGCCGTAGTTACATCGTTGCGTTCCCTCAGTGCCATACGGGCAGGCACACGGCACGCGCTCCAGCGTGAGGCCTCCACCGGCCACAAGCTGGCGGAGTCTCCGTGAGGCCTTGGCCGCCAGCGTTCGCTCCGCTTCGCACTTCGCTTGTGACCCAGGCTCCGGCGTGTTGAAGCCGACTAGGCGGTAGGTTTCCGATCCTACGCGGATAGTGTCGCCATCAATCACCTCCACTCGGCCGGGCTCAATCGGTGCGGAGCGTGCGCCGAACGCGAAGGCGAGCACTAGGAGGAAAATGCAAATAACGATAGCGGTGCCGCACGCCTGCCATAGGCGGAAACGTATGCGCTCGCTCCGGGGAAGGGACTTAACCCACCCCCGCTCGCGTTCACGCTCCGCCTTCTCGTACTCGTCTTGTGCTCGCCAGCCCATGAGGGCCACGCGGCAATCAATAGCGCGGAATGCGGGTCCCGTAGCTGCCTGTATAGGGATTGTAATTGCCGCGTGTGCTGTAGTTATCGCGCTGTGTGTTGTTCGGATTGGTTCGGTAGTGGCCTGAGGTGAATGTGCCGCTAGAGGAGTTGTAGTGGGGTTTCACGTAATGGCTCGAAGAGTTTGAGCCAGTACCATAGAGGCCACCATATGACGGTGAACGGCTATTGAACTGAGCCGACGCGGCAACGGTGCTCAGGATCAAGAGAGAAGCTGCCAGAATTACCTTCATTGAAATTGCCCTCCGTCGCTTAGCAGTGAAAGTCCACCACATTCAGAGGTTGTAGTCGAGGGCGTCGGCGGTACAGGGCTAGGACTGACATTAATTTCCGAGACCTCGCACCGCTCGCCCCCGCCACGCGACCTAAAGAGGAGTGCTAAAGGCCGACAATGGCGGGGACTAGGGCGGAGGACCTAAGGAGGCAAGGCCTTCCGCCTAAGGAGAGGTGTCAGCGGAATATGAGGCCGGTCAGCTTCGCCTCAGCGGAAAGCCCGGCAGGCTCCGGCAAACCCTTGGGCTCCACTTGTGAGATGGCTGGCTCTGCGGGTGGCTGGTGGGTCACTCCACCAGGACCGCCGCGGCTCTCGCGTGCTGACATTGCCGCTACCCCATCTCCACCTCTCCTATGGTTCGGAAGCCTTGCTCACTCCCGCTCCCGGACTCCGATGCCTGAGTAGCGCGAGCACGCTCGGACATTTCATCTTGGTTAGGGCCCTTGACGATCCTGCTGCCGGTCTCCGGGTTGTAGTCGATCCCGCCCTCCGAACGGGTAACAGGCCGCTCGGCTTGAAACCGCGCATCATCCAAAATGCCAGCCCTTTGCTTGTCCCCTGTGCCCGGTGCCGCGGTGGGCTGAGCCTTACGCCACTCCGCTTCTGGGTCCGGTCTGCGGAGACCAAGGCGAGATTGGTCTAGCTTGTGAAGCGTGGAGGCGAACGGCCGGAATTGCGAGACGTTCGGGAATGCGCCGACTAGTGCCGGGTGGGCGTTCGGCGCCGTGACGATCTGGGCGAGCATCCGCCCGAACGTGTACTCATCAATGCGAAGCTGAGTGCGGCGGAGACCGTCAAACACTCCGGTCGCTTTGAGCTTGTCCAGCAAGGCTTCACGCTCGCCAAACTTGGCGCCGCTCGCTTCAAAGATGGCATCAATCTCGCGGTCCAATTCCAGGATACGAGACCGCACTTCCTGGGCCTGGGCGAAGCGGTGGTCGGCGTCGGCTTCATAGAATGCCTTGTCCGCTTCCGTGAGACGGCGCCGGGCTTCATTCAGGGCAAGCTCAAGGTTGCCGACTTCATCCTGGGCCGCGCGGTGCTCCGCGGTGTACTTGTCCAGTGCCTTTCGTGCGGTCGGATTCTTGGCGACCATTGCAGCATGAACCACGCTCTCGCGTTGCCGCTGAGTGGTCTCCACTTGTGACCTCGCATCGCTGAGCCGTGCTTGGAGGTCATCCACCTGGGCTTGCGCCTCGGCTTTCGCTTTGATCGCCTCCGCGAGGTGGAGTTCGGTATCGGTGTTCGTGTTACTAGACATGGCTGGCGTATTGCCTCTCCGGTTTCGGTGTGTGCGTGGGGTGTGGTGGTGGCTCAGGCGTTAGAGCCCAAGGCCCGCTTGGCTTCCTCCAGTGCAAACTCCAGGTGGCTCACCTTGCTGGTGAGCTTGCCGTGTTCGGTCTTTTGGGTTGCAAGCTGGAGATTGTTTCCTGGTGCCGTGCGGAATTGCTCCTCCTCGGCGCGGGCAGACGCGAGGCGGGATTCAAGCTCCGCAACGTGTTCGGCCAGTGTCATGGCTGCATGGTCCTTTCGGTGTGTGTGTGTGTGTGGGATGAGAGGCATGGCTAAAAAGGGCCGGACACCTCGGCATCCGGTCGGAGGGGCAGGTCCAAAACCGAATGTGTGTGAAGGTGTCCGGCCCCGACGCCAGCCACGGGCCATGCCAAGGAGAGGAGACCGCGGCTAACGTTTCGGGTGAGCTAGAGATGAGGTGTGGGCTTAGGTCCGGGCGTCGAACCGCAGCGGCTTCAAGTCCAAGAGGCGGTAGCCCTCAAGCAAGAGGTCCTGGTATTCGGACTTTTTCAGAGGAAGCTCGCCTCTCCGCCAAGCTCCAATAGAAGTCTTGATTACATCCTCACGCACAATGCTCGGGTGCTTCTGCCCCCGGCCATACATCCTTGCGGCTTGCGCGGAGGTGATCGTGCGGCCAAGCCATCGCCGCCTCAGGTCGTGGTAGTCGCCGGGGTGTTGCTTACCTAAACGAAAGCGCGGCACGTCCACGATGAGGCGGAGCGCATATCGGTAGTGACCGCCTCTCGCTATGTGGAGGACGGGGTAATGGTAGATGCCACCAGCGGACCCCCTGCCGTGCTGTAGGCTGAGGCGGTTTCCATAGAACAAATGCGCTTGGAGTATGAAGGCGGCCTCGGGATCAAACCACCGCTCGGATGTAGAGGCCTCCCCTCGCGAGCGGCGCACTCCCGGCTTCCCGAATGTCAGCACGATGTAGGGAGATTGATCCTCTTTGTCGCAAACGACTCTCGCGTCAACGACACCGATGGACCACGGCTCTGCTTCTCCGGCTTGTAGTCCGGTGATGAGAAGGTGCGGGTCCGCTTTCTCAGAACCTTGAACTTGCGCAAGCCAGCGGAGCCGATCCTCCAGCAAGTCTCTCGGAATTACTCTTACGTGCGGCATGCGTGAAACCTCCAGCACCCGTCACCGACCGTCTCTCGGCCGCGGCAATGCACCCGCCTCTTGCGGCGGAGGGAGTGCTGGTGCCGAGGGCTGAGCGGATGCCCCCGCGACACTCGCGGGATCAATCCCGAAGCTCCTCAGCAATTCCGCCATTTGCTCTTGGTTCTGGGCGGCCTGGACGTTGCGGGTCATTTCTCCACCCATCGCCTGTGCACGCTTCGCGCGAGCTTCCATTGCTCCCTTGCGCACCGCTTCGCGGACGATCTTGCTATGACCCATGAGGAGCCTCTTTGCCGCCGCGCGGTACTTGGCCATGAGCCCGCGGAGCATCCACTGGCGGGTACCGCGAGTGCTGGCGTAACCGTCCGGGCTGTTTTGGTAGGCGGGGCTCTGGATGAGTTTGGCCACCGCGTCTTTCAGCGAGGCTGTCTTAGGCGGGTGGCCTGCGAGTTGCTGATAGACTTCATAGGCGTTGCGGCCGTCCTCCAGTGCGAGGTCGCGGAGGTCCACGCCTTCGCCGAGGTTCGGGCTGGGCGGAGCAACCGTGTCGCCAGTCACCATGCCCATGCGGATCATCTCGCGGTCCACGATGTCATTCTCCGCCGCCGACCACGGCCCGCGCCGGACACGGATGGGGTCTCCCCAGGCATCGTACTTGAGCGGCACCGTTGCGGAGAGCCCTGGCGTGTTTGCCATCGCGTAGTCCGCAAGGGTCCGCGCTTCGTGCAGATATTCGAGTGACCCCCAGCCATAGTTGCGGAAGGCAGAGGAGAACGGGACTAAGTTAGAAACATGCTGCCCGGTCCAGCGTGCGGCCATCGTGCTCGGGTCTGAGAGAGCATCAAGGAATTGCACAAAGCCCCGCACATAGGTCCGCTCGCGAAGCTGGCCGACAAGTGCCACCCCCAGAGCTAGCGCAAGGTTGTCCGCCACGTCTCGCTTATCGGGATGCTGATAGATGTCCATGATGTCGGCCACGACGCCGAACACCAGGCCGATGGGATCGAGGCGGCCAAGCTGGATGTAATGGGTCTGCCCCTCATCATCCTGGATGATGATTGAGTTTGGTTTCCACCCCGCCGCGATTAGCTCCCGGCGAGCGTCGGGGTCACTCGGCCCCGAGCCCGTGAATAGTCCGGCATCCACCAGCACGGCGGCGGTGGTTAGGAACAACGTCCCCATGCTCATCTGGCCGATGGCCTGGGCTTGGGCTTCCTGCCCCAAGCGTCCGCGGATGGCGTCCGCGTATTCCCGCTGGAGGAGATTGAGGCCTGGGGTGAGCTTCACGCCCTCGCGCAAGACATTGACTGGCGTTCGCACGAATGGCGCAAGCTGGCGGAATAGAGGATTGGAGCCGACCGCGGTTTGGACTGTGTGGCCCAGCGTCGAGTAATCGCCCCAGCCTTTCTTGAGGAGGTCTTGCTGGAAGTTGATCGTCTTGGCTTCCTGGATGGCTCGGTCGTTGATCGCCGCGCCGCTCGCGTCAAAGGACTTCTCCAGAGCGTTGTTGATGAAGTCCTTGTACTCGCGGCCGGTGAGGCCCAGGCGGTCAGCCTCCACACTCGCCTCCGCCATCACCATCCCGCGGTAGCTGACTTGCCGCGAAAGCTCATCCACGAAACCAAGCGCACGGGTGGGAAGGCCGATGGCGGTCTGTATTCCAATGCCCGCGTTGTAGGCGATGTTCTCCACGCTGTTCGCGGGGCGGAATTGAATGCGTCCGGCAGTGCGGGCTTCCGCACGCTGGGCAGACCCATAGCGGAACCACACAGACTTGAATGGCATGATGACACTCTCGCCCTCCACGAATGCCTTGCCCGCCATGCGCGTGCTCGCGAGAAGCGAGGCCACCATGTAACGGTACTGACGGAGGTTCTGTGCGGTGGCTGTGCTTGCTTCCTCCGCCGCGATGCCGCCGAAACTCTCGGGGAGATGGCGCTGGACCTGGGCGCCGATAATTCGCTGGGCTGGCCTTGCGCCGACCATAAAGAGTGTGCCCGCGAGATTGACCAAGTGCGTCGGCCATCCCCACAGGAGGTTATTCACCAGGAGGAAGTTCGCGCCGTCCACCACCTTGGCCAAGCGGCCTGGCTGGCTGAGGAGGTCCTTAAGCCGCGCCACGTCTCCCTCGGATTGCTCAAAGAGTTTGGCCAGTGCCTCCGGGTTCATGCCGTCCAGCTTGCGAAGGTCATCCGCATTGAGCCTCGGCACGTCTCGGCGTGCGCTCCGCAGCGTGCGCCCCGCATTCGTGAAGATTGAACGCGAATAAGAGAGGAGAGCGGAGGCGGTCGCCGCACGTTTGGAGAAGTCCTCCAGCGCCGCCGCACGGTCGCCGTCCCACTCCGCCAGATTCCCCATGCGCATCTTTAGGGAGACCCTGTGCGCCTCATCCATTGCCTTGAGGCCCAGCGCAGTGGCGGTCTCGGCATGAACTCTAAGCTTGTTCGCGTCCTTGCCCGCTTGGCGGAGTACCCCCAGAACCATTTGCGGGTCCTCTCCCCAAAGCTCCACGCGCTGCTTCACCATCGCATTCACGGACGCATCGCTCTGTACGGCTCCACCCTTGGCCTTGGTGAACTCCGCCTCGCGTGTCTCAGCGACGTTCGCAATGAAGGCGTTAAGGTCATCCGTGACGTTGCCGCTCCACATCTGCCAAGGCAGGTCCGCCTTTGCGAAGTTGTGGCCAGCCGCTTCCGCCGCCTCGCGGCTCCCGTAGAAGGTGAGTGCGTGGCTATCGTTGTAGGCTTGGTCCAAGACCTTGCTTACTTGCTTGGGGGTGAGAGGCTTAAGTTCGGGAATGGCTGGCGGGAGACCTTGCACGAATCCAGCCCGTGCCGCTGCTTCATCCCACGCAATGCCTGGGTCCTGGGCATCAAGCGCCCCGGCAATCGTCTCCGGCATGGGGCGCTGGACGGCGGGCTCCGGCGGCGGCGCGGCGTTCGCCATGGCCGTCTCCGCTTCCTCCAGTGCTCTCTCCGCCGCCTTTGCGTTGCCCTGGCGCATGTACTTGTAGGCCCGCACGCTCGCCTTGAAGGCCGGGACCAAGACCGCATCCATGCCCAGGCTCTCAAGCGCGGTCTTGAAGCGCCCCTCGGCCGCACTGTCCTTCGGGTCCGCCGCGAGATAGGAGGTGACAGGGTTTCGCAGGCCCGGCACTTCCTGAATGGCGTTGCTCAGCCGCTCCTCGTGCGGATCGAACACGACCGCTCCCGTCGCCGCGGCCTTCACGCTTTCCGCCACCGCCTTGCCGCCGCGTGTCGCGACCTTGAAGCCGAGACCTACAGCTTGCGCCCCCTTCACAAACTTCCCGGCGCCGATAAGGCCCGTCACGAATTGAGCGATAGGGATGGTCGCAGCATAGACCATGCTCTCTTGTGAGAGCCGTTCGCCCTCGGCTTCAATGCTGCGGCGGATCGGAGACTTCTCATCCTCGGTCGGCTCGCCTGCCACAAAGTCCTTGGTCTCCAGGAATGATTTGGCGATGCCGATGCCGACCGCGGTGGCAAAGTCCTGCACGCCACTTGCAAGGCCACCCGCTTGCCCCTCGCGCTCGCGCTGAATCTCTGCGGTTGCCTCATCTAGAGCGCGGTTGAAAGCCTCATTGTTATCCGCGCTCGCTATGCGCTTTCGTTGCCCTGGGACAGGTTCTGCGGAAGCCTCCTCCAGTGCCGCATCAAAGGTGGCATCATCCACCCGCAAGCGTCGGGTCGGCTCCGAAGCTTTGATCTCCACATCATCAGGCATGGTCTTGGTACTCCTCTCACAGGTGCTTAGTGGTGGCGCGGCGGTGATCTGGGTTTCGGCGCGGAGACCAGGCTTGGCCGCCGTCCAGCCAGTGCCGCACAACGGGGTCAAAGTGCTCCGGGTATTTCGCCGCCAAGAGATTCCAGCCCCATTCCTTGGCGACTTCCTCCTCCAGCGGAGTCCAGCCGACGCCCTGGACCCAAAGCTCAATTTGTTGCTCATCGGGCAACGCAAAGAAGCGGCGCATAGCCTCTTGCACGATGAGCCATGCACGAGCTGCTGCCTCTGCCGTCCGCTCTCTAACTCCCGCGGGGATGTCGGGCTTATGCACGGGACTCCTCCGGTGGCGTGATGGTGGAAAAGAAAAACGCCCCAGAGGTCTCCCCCTGAGGCGCTTCTATTTGTGGCGTTGTGCGTAAGGCGCTACGCCTTGCGGAGACCTACGCGAATGTCTCCACTTGGCAGCGTGGCCATCCTGAGGATGTATTTCGCGCGGGTCCGGTCCTTTGCTTGCCAGAGTCGGAAGTTCGCACGGATACGCTCGCGGACCTTGTTCGGGTCATAGCTGTTCGGCTTGTCGCCGCGCTCAATCCAGTAGCTCTTGGGTACTAGGAAGCTGTCTCCAGGCTTGAGGTCGTCCCAAGGGAAGCGGTGCGAAGGCGTGCGGCCAGTGCGGCCCTCGGGCACGTCAACCCCTTTGTCAATCTTGAATTTGTAGGACTTGCTGGGCTTGGCCATGGGCGCGCTCCCGCGTTCGCACCCGTATAAGGCTGGGGCTCCTAGGCATCAAGCTGGAGCGGAAAGCAGGCCGCTAAGCATCACCTCAGAGCCACTGGCGGACCTTCTTTAGTTCCTCGGCGCCGCCCACCAGTTGCAGGTAGCCTTCCGTAGTCTTGCGGCTCCGGTGCCGAAGATAAAGCTGGAGGTCGTCCTTAGGCATCCGGCGATCTCGCGCAAACTTCGCGAAGGTCCGGCGCATCGCCTTCAAGGTGCAAGTGGTGGAGTGCCCTTGGCCCAAGTACTCCCGGCATTCAATCCACTTGGCCCGCAAGGTCTCATAGGTGATCGGAAACAACTTCACGAAGCGCCCATTCCCGATACGGCGCTTGGCGATTTCCGCCGCCTCCTTTGAAATGGGGAGCGTAACCTGGGCGTCATGGGTCTTGGTGCCAGGGACCGTCAAGCTCGGCTCATCGGTGTCCAGGCCGATGAAGTGGTAGTCCCAGAGCCGCAACGCTTCCTCGACGCGGAGCCCTGTGGTGCAAATAAACTCAATGTAGTCCGCCATTAGCTCATCATGGCGCTCATTGCGGAGCCACGGAACGAGCCGGTCCTTTTGATCGGGCGTAAGCCACCACTTGAGGACTACGGGCTCCGCCAATCTCATCTTCGGCGTTGCGCCCGCAGCGAGCGGCGGCTTGTGATTGATCGCTACCTCGCTCATCAAGGAAATGATCGCGAGTTTCTTATTGACCACCGCTAAGCTGTTCGGACCACGCGGCCGATCGGCACGCTGTAGGTCCTTGGCGAGGTCCGCGAGGTGATAGGAGGTTATATCGTCCAGCGTCTTGACGCCCTGGCGCTCAAGCCAAGTAACAACCTCCTCGCTCCATCCCCACATAGATTTCTCGCACCGCCTTCCGCGCCATCGTAAGTCTCGCGTAATCCGCAAGACCTCCCGTATCGGTGCGGACTCAAAGTCTTTGTCAACGCGAGCGGCCGAAATTCTGCGGACTTGAGCATTTGCCATTTTCAAACAACTCCATTCGCGCAATTCGCGAACGAGAATCGTATTGATGTCGGCTGGGCTGGGTCAAGATGATTTCCTAGGGACCACATCTGGGGTCCATGGATTGCCTCCAGTAGATTCCTCCAGGCTAAAAGAGGAAGGCCCAGCGTGTGGCCGGGCCCTCCAGGTTTTGGCAGCAACGGCAGAACCGAAAGGGCTAACGCAAAGGCTCGCCCGCGGCACGCGCGGCGAGGGCGCGGCACTGGACCATCTGTTCGCAGGCGGTGGCCAGAGCCTTCATGTATTGCACATCCTCGCGGTTAGACCATCCGCCCAGCCAGAGGCCATGGAGAAGATAGAGGCCAATCCCCGCGTAAAGGATGCCGAGGCCCACTTGTCTTAGTGACAACTCCCTAGGCATCGCGACTGCTCCTAATCTAGCGAAACTGGAGGATATCCTAGCGTGTTCCAGGCGGCAAGCGTGCCACATCATTGACCTTCATTTCTTTTCGGCGCCGCGCGAAGTGACCGGGAAGGCATCGACAGATGGTATGAGACGCGCGAGGGTTGCCAGCATGATCGTCGGCAGGCGCGGTCTTGCGGCGGCGCGGCCAGTGCCTTCATCTGCTATGGATCATGGATAGTGGAGTCGGCTCAGTGGCTTGGCGGATGCAATGACGGCATGGGGCGGCAGGATCAATGCGACGGTGGGCCTAGTGAGGTGCCTTTGGGTCCCCTTTTCGCCATGGGGGCCACGGGGGAAGTCCGCCGCCGCCTCCGCTACGTAGTACGTGTGAAATGACTGACCCGTGGGTAGTCGGGAAGCCGGTCACATTGCGCCATGACGCGAGCCGGTCACTTCGCGCCGAAACGCATGTTTGGTCCTGAGAGGGTATGGGATCGGAGGTGGTCAATCCTCATCACCGGCTACTGCTGGCAGAAGCTCTAGTCGGTCACTCCGGGCAGCCCAGAAAGCTAACTCTTAACGGTGTCTCATAAGAACGTCCTAATTCCCCTGTAACCCATTGATTTCATTGAGACGGATTTCAGAGCCTTGCTGGCGGCGGTTCCCGGCCCCATATTTCGGGGAACCGCGGAACTGCGACATTCTGGCGCAATCGGGGCCTCGGCCATGCCACCCCACCGCCCGATCCCGCGGAGCGCACCAGCGGCCTTCCTATTGAGTCCTAGGCCCTATCTGCGGGCGGCCTTGGGCTATCGTCTGCGGCTGGTTTTGCCGCCCCTCCTATGCAACCATTAGGCGCACTTTGGGGGAGGGGTTCACAATGCGCATTCTCATTGCCCTGGCGTTGCTTTTCACATCCATCGTCCCGTCCATCGCACGAGACGTTTATGTCCGTGGCTACTACCGCAGCAACGGGACCTACGTGCAGCCGCACTACCGATCCTCGCCAAACAATACGACGCTCGATAATTTCTCGGTGCGCGGAAACCCATACACGGGTGCGCGTGGATCGAACTCGTTTGGCTCCAGCTATGGCTCGGGACCTAACCTGTACGGCGGCGGCTCGGGCCCCAGCTTAAATCTTTACGGCGGATCGGGCTCGCGGCGCTGGTGATACGATGGCAAAGCGCATTCGGCCGATCAAAGGAATCAAACCGCTCAAGCCAATCGCACCGTTGCCAAGGCTCCAGAACTTGCCTGGGCTTCCAAAGGTCGGGCAGACAACACAGGTCGCGGGGCACTGGCGCTACAATTATCAGACCAGGAAGTATGAATGGGTGAAGGCGCATTGGCGGAAGTAAAGGGAGGCTACATGAGCGGCGACCAGCGCATAGTTCAAGTTCTTAAGGCGCAAGCAGCACGCTTGCGAACTTCGGTAGAACTCATCGAGGGCGGGAAAAAGACTGTTTCGGAGAATGGAAAAGATGTCACGAAGCAGTCCCTCTTAGCCGACAAGAACACCCTCATGGAATTTGAAGCCTTGATTGACAAAATTGAATCCCGCAATCGTCCGTGAGGCTCCTAGGCAGCGTGCGACTCGTGTTAGGATTACTGTATGAAGAAAAAAGGCGAATGCGAGCAGGCAATCCGTCACCTGTGTCACGAGTGGGGCCGCGGCCTATCCGCTGCCGAGCTTGAGCATCCAAGCTTTTCCGCTTTCAAGTCTTGGCTCAGCACCCGCGGCTATTCGCACTACCTGAGCTTCCGCACGCGCACGAGTCCGCACTTCGATGCCGAAATGTGGTTTGACCAGGAGTTCAAGCAGACCTGGCGGAATTAGCCAGGGCAGCCGTGCGCAAACCCCAGCGGACCAGAGCACCGATTTCACCGCAGCCGCTTCTTTCAGAGGCGATGCTAAATGTACTCTCACGTCATTTTGTTGCATTATCCGGCGTCGGGATTATCTTCGCAGTACTCTGCGCCACAGTATTCACTTCATCGTACCTGTCCACGTTTGATCGTCAGCTTATATGGCTGATTGAGTACACCGACCTTCTCAAGGTGGGCTTGATTGGACTTGCCTTCCTACTTGGCTTTGTCGGCACGTTGTTCGCGGTCTTGGATTGGTCATTCGATGCCGAAGGCGGCCAAAAAGCGCTGAAAAATTACACCATCACCCTTGCCGCCCTAGCTCTGGTCCTGCTTGCACTGTTGATGGGGCTGGTTTGGTACAGTGGCAGCAATAGCTATGGAGTACTCGTTTCCGTTTGGGGCACGCTTTGCATTCTCATTTTTACAATCTTTATGGCGGTTTACTTTGTGCGCCACGGCTCACTCGCGCGAGCGAGGGACCTCGCATTCATTTTGTTCATGCTCATCATCTCCTCGTCTGTCCTCGGCTATACCTACGGTGAGCTTACAATGACGCGGCCTCGGGACCATTTCACGGTCCACCTCGCCGATAGGGTGATAGAAGGCGCGAAGCTGGTGATGCTCACATCGCGGTACGCAGTATTCTACTTTGACCGCAAGACCATCGTGGTGCCCGCGGCGGCAGTTACTCGCATGGAGAAGTGGCAGTAGGTCATGCCGCCAGCGGACCCCGGCAAGTCAGCCTAAAGGGTATCACTTGGCCAGTCGGTGGGATTGAATGAGACGAGCCCCCGCTACCAAACAGTCCTCAGCGAAACGTGCGGCCCATAAGTTTGGCCGGAAAGCCCGCCAAATCGCGAGGTTTTTGCACCTGGACCATTTCTACGAGCTCCATAGAGAACTTTTCAGGC
>Ga0182748_1002538_pt1 | contig 16439 bp, 15 predicted proteins | sample eDN3rd37CKraftOP_FD_128877 | JGI IMG/M metagenome (GOLD analysis project Ga0182748, IMG submission 128877) | Enriched Organic Plus compost microbial communities from Emeryville, California, USA - eDNA 3rd pass 37_C Kraft OP (version 2) (version 2) ...
CCTGGCGCGAACTGAAAGAGCCCATCGACCGCACCCAGCTGGCCGAGTGGCGCCCGCCGTGCTTCATCAATGTGCTGGCCCGCAACGAAAACGACGAGGCGCAGGTCGACCTGCGCGCCGACCACTTCATCACGCCCGAAACCGAAGGTTCGCACCACTACTTCATCGCCATGGCGCGCAACTTCCGCATCGACGACGAGGCGCTGACGCACAAGCTCGACGAAGGCGCGCGCAAGGTCCATAGCGAGGACGTGGAAATCGCCGAAGCCCAGCAGGCCATGAAGACCTTCACGGGCGGTGCGCCCGACATGGCATTGAAGGCCGACAAGGCCGTCACCGCGGCACACAAGATCCTGGCCCGCCTGGAAGCGGCCGAAACTCGCTGACGCACCCGCTCATGTCATTGATCAAGAACGCACTCATCATCGGCGCCGGCATCGCCGGATGCTCGGCCGCCATCACGCTCGCCGGTCGCGGCGTCGCCGTCACGCTGGTGGACAAGCAGAAAGAATGGCGCTTCCAGAGCTCCGGTATCTTCGTGTACAGCAATGGGCTGGCGGCGCTGCACGAAGTGGGCGTTCTGGACGAGATCATTGCTTCGGGCTTCGGCATCGGCGACGGCAAGAACATCTACCTGGACCACCAGGGCGAACACATCGTGGACGTCTTCTACCCTTCCATCGGCGGCAATGTGCCGCCGATCCTGGGCATCAAGCGCGCCGAGATCCATCGCATTCTCGCCGCCAGGCTGGAAGCGCTGGGCGTGGGCATCCGGCTGGGCGCCACCGTCGCCGAGCTATCCACCGGCTCCGAAGCGCAGGCCGCCCGCGCCGTGCTGTCGGACGGCACCGCCGGCGAATACGATCTGATCATCGGGGCCGACGGCATACGTTCGCAGCTGCGCGGCCTGCTCTATCCCGCCATTCAGCCGCGCAACACCGGCTTCGGAGTGTGGCGCAGCGTGCACCGGCGGCCGGCCGACCTCGACGTCAAGATCATGATGATGGGCATCGGCAAACGCCTGGGCATCATGCCCATCAGCGACGACAGGCTCTACATCTTCGGCACGATTCCCGAGCCCGAAGCGCATTGGTATCCCACCGAAGAATGGCCCGCCGTCATGCGCGAAAAATTCGCGGAATTCGGCGGGCCGGCGCGCCGCTTCCTGGACGAGGTCTCGTCCGAGACCGAAGTACTGTATACCGTGGTGGAGGAAGTGGCCGCGCCCCTGCCCTGGCATCAGGGACGCGCCCTGCTCATCGGCGATGCCGCCCACGCCTCCACGCCTTTCATGGGACAGGGAGGCGCCATGGCCATCGAGGATGCCGTGGTGCTGGGCCGCATGCTGGACGAAAACGCACCCGACGTGCCCGAACTGCTGCGGCGCTTCGGCCAGCGGCGCTATCCCATGTGCAAGTTCGTCCAGGACGCCTCGCGCCAGGTCGGCGAAGCCGGTGCGGTCGAAGACCCCGAAAGCTGCAAGGCCCGCAACGCGGCCATGCGCCGGACGGCGCAGGGCCACGTGGACAATTTCTATGCGCGCCTGCAGGCCCTGCAGGAAGCAGAGCGGGCGCCTTAACGTTGAAGCTTGGCGGCCAGCGCGACGCGCGCTCACTCATCGACTGCCTCGCTCTCGCGCTCCGCGCGGCGAGACACTTCGTCCCGCCGCCACGGCACCTCGCCAAAAGGCTGCGATACCGGCTGGGGACTGAGGTTGGTGGCCAGGCGCAGGATGTCGGGCCGCGCATAATGGCCGGCCGAATCGCAGGCGTATTTCAGGAAGACGATTTCCGACAGGTCGATGTCCGCCACCAATATGGTTTCGTCCTCCATATTGGGCCCGGCCAGCATGCGGCCGGTGGGCGAGATGATGGCGCTCCAGCCGCCGCCGGTGCGGATCATGTCGGGCTGGTCGACCAGATCGAGCCGCTTCAGCACTTCGTCGTCGATGCGCGAGCTGACGTTGATGACAAAGCTTTGCGACGCCCAGGCATGGTAGCGGGCGGCCGTCTCGACCACCTGGTTGAAAAAGCCCGAGTTCGGATCGTGTGTGAGCGCGGAGATGCCGGGCCAGCAGCCCACGTGGATCTGCTGCCCCTGGCTGGTCAGCGCATAGCGCGCCAGGTCCATGGTGTGTTCCCAGCAGATCAGGCCGCCCAGCTTGCCGAGGTCGGTATTGAAGACCGGCAGGTCGGAGCCGTCGCCGCGGCCCCAGATGGTGCGCTCGACATGGGTGGGCTGCAGCTTGCGGTGCCGTCCCATGATGGCGCCGCTGCGGTCGAAATACAGCTGGGTGTTGTATAGCGTGCCGCCCTCGCGCTCGGACATGCCCAGCACCACATAGACCCCCGCGCGCCGCGCCGCCGAGCCGATTCGGTCGGTGGCGTCGCTGCCGATTTCGACGCTGTTGGTGTACATCTCGTAGTACAGGGGCGCCCCGCGGGTAGGCGTGTGCGTCCAGATCCAGAACGGATATCCGGGCACGAAGGTCTCGGGAAAGGCGACCAGATCCGCCCCCTGCTCGGCCGACTCTTCGATGAGCCGGCAAGCCTTGTCGATGGATTCATCGCGATTCAGGAACACCGACGCGGCATGCACCGCCGCCGCCTTGAACTTGGGAAAAACGTCTGCCATGCAAGCCTCCTGGTTGTGACCGTGTTCGGCAACGAAACGGCACCACCATGCCGCAGAGAAGAAGAAAGGTCAATGGCCCCGCCGCCGGGCGCCGCATCGCTGTGCTAGAGTAAAAGCTCATCCCGGGAGGAAGGGCCTGACCATGAGCACGACCGCTTCTCCGTCCGCCGCCGACGCGCCGGCCGGCGAGTCACCACTGCGTATCGCCGTAGCGGGCGCGGGCGCCGTCGGCTGTACGCTGGCGGCCGCGCTGGCTCATGCAGGCCGGCCCGTCAGCCTGCTCGCGCGCGGTGCATCGCTCGAGGCGGTGCGCCGCAATGGGCTGCAGCTGCGCCGCGCCCAACACACTTTGCACGTGCGGCTTCCCGCCAGCGGCGACGCCGCCGAACTCGGCGTGCACGACGTCGTCCTCGTCTGTACCAAAGCGCAGGACCTGCCGGGCATCGTGCCCGCGCTCGCGCCGCTGGTCGGGCCCGACACCTGTATCGTTCCGATGGTCAACGGCGTGCCATGGTGGTATTTTCAGCGCCTGCCGGGCCGTCTTGCAGGGCGCCCCGTCAAGGCTGTCGACCCCGACGGCGCACTGCTGCGGGCCTTGCCCAGCGAGCAAGTGCTGGGCGCCGTGCAGTTTCTTGCCGCCGAGCGCCTGGAGCCAGGGGTGGCATCGTCCTCCAACCCCATGCGGATAGTGCTGGGCGAACTCGACCACAGTGAAAGCCCGCGCGCGGCGCGCCTGGCAAAGGCATTCAATGCGGCGGGCATCGAATCGCGCATCAGCTGCCGCATCCGCGATTCGCTGTGGACGAAAATCATCGCCAATCTCATCTCCAACCCGCTTTCGGTCATTACCGGCGCAACGCTCGACACGCTGTACCGGAGCCCGCGCCTTCAGCCCATCGTGCGCAAGATCATGAATGAATGCCTGGCGCTGGCCGCCGCCTACGGGGCGCGCCTCGATTTCGACCCGGCCAGCTTCGCCGAACAGGCAACTCGCTTGGGCGCCGTGCGCACCTCGATGCTGCAAGACTCGCTTGCAGGCCAAGCGTTGGAGCTGGCGGCCATCGGCGACGCGGTGCTCGAGCTGGCCGAGCTGCAGGACGTGCCCATGCCAGTTACCCGCGACATTCTCGCGCTGACCCATTTCCGCAACGACGCACTGCGCGCCGATCCGCCTGGACGCCAAACCGGGCGCCAGCCATGACCGCTCAAGCCAGGACACTTGCTTTTTTCAACGGCGCTTTTAGGGTCGACGGCCCTATTCCTGCAAGAGCCGCGCCACCAGGCGAGTAGTTGCCGCGAAATGGCCGGACAGCAGCTCGCAGGCGAGATCGGCATCGCGCTGCATGATGGCGTCGACGATGGCCTGGTGTTCGGCATCGACATTGCGCTGCTCGGCATGGCCGATGCCGGCCGACAGGGCTCGATAGCGCGCCGTCTGTTCGCGCATGGTGGCGCAGAAGCGCTTGAGCCACTTTGAAGAACAGCCCGATATCAGCGTTTCATGGAAGGCGTCGTGCGCGCGTTCCCAATCGGGGTTGATGTCTTTATCGGGACCTTCCAGATGCAGCGGCAGGCGCTTGAGCTGGTGATACGCCGCCAGGACCCGTCCCTCCCACCCGCCGTCATGGCGCGAGATGGCTTCGCTCAGGGCCAGGGACTCGAGCTGCTGGCGCGTGCGGGTGATGTCGAGCAATTCGTCTTCGGAGACGTCCGAGACCCGGAAGCCTTTTTGATCTATGGCGTCGATGAAGCCGGTATTGCACAGGCGCGACAAGGCCTCGCGCAGCGGAATGGTGCCCACTTCGTAGCGTTCGGCCAATTCGCGTATGCGCAGCTTGGCGCCCGCCGGAAACACCCCATTGATGAGGTCTTGGCGGATGGCGAATTGCAAGGAGGAGGCCGTAGTGCGGGCAGTGCTGGGATCGGAGCTCAATTCGGGTTCGTAATGAAGTCGACAGCCCCGGGCGCCGGCCTTGGGGCGGATGGCCGCTATTTTACCTAAGCCCGCAAAATTAATCTACAAAACTTGATTTTGTATATATTTTGGCATAGGATTTCAAGCAGCATTGTTTTTTATCCACCGGAAGGTTTCATAACAAGAGGGGTCTGCATGCGGTACGTATCCATAGAACTCAATGGCAAGCCCGCCCTGGGCGTGCGCAACGAGCAAGGCGACATCGAAGTCATCGGCGACGAAAGCCTTGAGGCCTTGCTCGCCGGCGGCACCGACTTGGCCGGCTACGCCAAGGGCCGCCAGGTATCGCAAACCGTCAAGGCGGCCGACGCACGCCTTCTGCCCCCTCTTTCGCGGCCTCCCAAAATCATCTGTGTCGGCCTGAACTATGCCGACCATACGGCCGAAAGCCCTTACGAACAGCCCGATTACCCCACGCTGTTCCTGCGCCTGCACACCAGCCTGGTGGCGCACGACCAGCCCATCGTCCGCTCCAAGCTCTCCGACTCGCTCGACTACGAGGGCGAGGTGGCCGTGGTGCTGGGCAAGGGCGGCCGCTACATCTCCAAAGAAAACGCCCTGGACTGCGTCGCGGGCTATTCCATCTTCAACGATGGCTCGGTGCGCGAATACCAGTTCAAGGCCCCTCAATGGACAGTCGGCAAGAACTTCGACGCCACCGGGGGCTTCGGCCCCGACTTCGTCACCGCGGACGAACTTCCGGCGGGCGCCAAGGGCCTCAAAATCGAAACCCGCCTCAACGGCAAGGTCGTGCAGTCGGCCACCACGTCGGACATGATCTTCGACGTCGCCACCCTCATTTCCATCATCAGCGAAGCCATCACCCTCGAAGCCGGCGACGTCATCGTGTCCGGCACGCCGGCCGGCATCGGCTGGGCGCGCGATCCCAAGCTGCTGATGCGTGACGGCGACGTTTGCGAAGTCACGGTCGAAAAGCTGGGCACGCTGCGCAACCCCATCGTCGACGAGGCGTAATACAACCCGAGAGAGCGGAAACATACACCACAAAAGCCCTCTCTTTCCGACGCACACGGAGGAAGACATGTCAGCTCAATCCGTCGGCAACGCAGCCATCCATTCCATCGATCACTTCGCCCTCAATGTGCCGTCGCTCGACCAGGCCGAACATTTCTTCGGAAATTTCGGCCTGCAGGTCGAACGCAGCGGCAATGAGATCCAGTTGCGGGCGGCCGACAACCATCGTTGGGGCCGGCTGCTGGCTTCCGACCATAAATCGTTGGCCTATCTCAGCTTTGCCTGCCTCGAGGGCGAGCTGCCGGCCATCGAAGCCCAGGCCCGCGCCGCGGGCGCCGATTTCGACCGCGCCTCGCCGCACAAGACCGCCGAAGGCATCTGGTTCCACGACCCGGACGGCAATCTCGTCCAGGTCAAGGAAGGCCAGCGCACCATGCCCTCTGCCAAGGCGCCTTTCAACGTGCCCGTCGCCGACGCCCACCAGCGCGGCGCCCATGCACGGTCGGAAGGCAAGCCGGTTCGGCCGCGCCGGCTGTCCCACGTGCTGCTGTTCACCCCCGACGTGCTGCGCGCCGTAGAGTTCTACAATAAGGCCATCGGCCTGCGGCTGTCGGACAAATCTCTGGACATCATCGCCTTCACCCATGCGCCGCACGGCTGCGACCACCACCTGCTGGCCTTCGCCAAAAGCTCGGCCAAGGGCTGGCATCACTGCTCGTGGGACGTCGCCTCGCTGGACGACGTGGGCCGCGGCGCCAGCCAGATGAACGACGCCGGCTACAAGCACGGCTGGGGCACGGGCCGCCATGTGCTGGGCTCCAACTATTTTCACTACGTGCAAGACCCCTGGGGCTCGTTCTCGGAATACTCGGCCGACATCGACTACGTGTCGGCCGACAAACCGTGGCCGGCGGGCGAGTATCCGCCCGAAGACTCCATGTATCTATGGGGCCCCGACGTACCCGACGACTTTATCTTCAATACCGAGGCCCCGGCTCACGCCTGAGCCGCCTCTTCCGCATCCAGTCCCAGATAGGCCCGCCGCAGTTCAGGGCGGGCCAGCAGTTCGTCGGGCGTGCCGGTAGCCACGATGCGGCCCTCTTCGAGCACGGCGGCGCGCTGGGCCACCTGCAGCGCCATGGTCACGTTCTGCTCGACCAACAGCACCGCCATGCCTTCGGCGTGAATCTCGCGTATGACGCGGAACATATCCAGCACGATGCTGGGCGCCAGGCCCAGCGAGGGCTCATCGAGCAGCAGCAGGCGCGGCCTGGCCATCAGGGCCCGGCCAATGGCCACCATCTGCTGCTGGCCGCCCGACAGCGAGCCGGCGGGGTCGTCGAGCTTGGGCACCAAGGCCGGGAACAGATTGCACACCCGTTCGATCGAATCGGCGCGGTGCGCGCGAGCCTGGCCGATGTAGCTGCCCAGCTCGAGGTTTTCGCGCACGCTCATTTCGGTGAACAGGCGCCGGCCTTCGGGTACCAGCGCGATGCCCGCCGCGCAGAAGCGATGCGGCGGCAGGCGGGAGATGTCCCGGCCGTCGAACGACAACTTGCCCGCGCAGATGCGGTTGAGGCCGGCGATGGCGTTGATGAGGGTGGTCTTGCCGGCGCTGTTGGGGCCGACTACGCACAGCAGCTCGCCCGCGCCGACCTCCAGGGAAACGTCCCACAGGGCGGTCGCCGCGCCATAAGCCACGCGGATGGACTGGGCTTCAAGCATGGATGGGTACTCCCGGTGCGTTGGGGGATTCGCGGCCGCCGTCGATGGGCTTGCCCAGATAGGCGGACACCACTTCGGGACGCGCCATGACGTCGGCGGGCCGCCCTTCGGCCAGGACCTCTCCTTGATTGAAGACCACGATGCGATCGCACAGCGCCATGACCGCGCGCATGACGTGCTCGACGAACAAGATGGTAGTGCCCTGCGCGCGTATGCGCTGTATCAGGGCCACCGCCTCATCGATCTCGGAAGGCGTCAGGCCGGACAGCACTTCGTCCAGCATCAGCAGTTGCGGCTGCGCGGCCAGCGCCCGGGCGAACTCCAGGAATTTGCGCTGGTGCAGGTTGAGATCGTCGGGCAGCGCATGCGCGCGCGCCGCCAGGCCGGTGAACTCGAGCCAGCGCCAGGCGTCTTCCTGCGCCTGCTGGCGCTCGACCAGCTGCGCGCCGAACATGGCCGGCAGGGCGACGTTCTCGAGCACCGTCAGATGGGCGAAGGGCCGGGGTATCTGGTAGGTGCGGGAGACGCCGCAGCGCGCGATGCGGTGGGCGTTGATGCCGACCAGCTCCTGCCCGCTGAACACGATGCTGCCCGACGTGGCGGGAAAGTGCCCGCTGGCCACATTGATGAAGGTGGACTTGCCCGAGCCGTTGGGTCCCAGCAGCCCCAGGATTTCGCCGCGCCGCACCTCGAGGCTGACGCCCTTGAGCGCCTTGACGCCGCGAAACGACTTGGCGACGTCGCGCGCGACGAGCAGGGCCCCGCCCGACTGTATCTCGGACGGCCCGGCTGCGCCGGATGAACTGCCGGCTTGATGCGGAAGCGGCGCCCCGGCCGTTCGCACTGCGCCGCTTTCGGCCAAACGAGCCTGCTCATTGATCGCAGACGGGGGCAGCGAGGCCGCCGCCGCCCTGCCCTGCGGTTTGCGGCCGAAGCGCTTGAGCGCCTGGCCCAGTATGCCTTCGGGCATGAACAGGATGACGCCCACCAGAATGACGCCCATCGCCACTTTGCCCAGCACCGCGCAGTCGCCGGCGGTGAAGCTGTACAGCAGCAGCGTGATGACCAGTGCGCCGACCGCCGGGCCCAGCCAGTGCCGCGTGCCGCCCAGCACGCTCATCAGCACCACGGTAAGCGGCATGGCCACGGTGAAGACGTCGCCCGTGGTCACATAGGACACGAACATGGCTTGTATGCCCCCCACCACGCCCGCCAGCGCGCAGGACAGGGCAAACGCCGCCACCTTGTACTTGAAGGTAGGCACGCCCATGACTTCCGCCACGTCCTCGTCGTCGTGGATGGCGAACAGCCCTATTCCGAAGCGGGCGTGGTAGATGAGCAGCGCAATGACGATGGTGGCCACGGCGGCGGCCAGCGCCAGCAGATAGAAGGTGCCCGAAGGCGAAGGGCCGAACTCGGGCATGGGCACGGCGCTGAGATACACCCCCTGCCCGCCGTCGATGGGCGTATTGAGCACGATGGTGGCCACGACGAAAGTGGCCGCCAGGGTCAGCAGGGCGAAGAGCTCGCCCCTTACCGCCTTGACCCGGAACGACACCACGCCGAGCACAGCGCCGAACAAGGCGGCGCAAAGCCCCGCCGCGGGAAGCGTCCACAGGAAGGGCACGTCGAACTGGCTGGTGAGCGTGGCCGTGGTGTACATGCCGATGCCGTAGAACGCGCCATGGCCGAAAGAGAAATAGCCCGAATAGCCCGACAGCAGATTCCAGGAAGTGGCCAGAGCCACCCAATGGAAGATCAGGTACAGGACGGATTCGTAGAAGGCCGGCAGGCCGAGATAGGGCACGATGGCCAGCAGCACGCCGGCCAGCAGGACGATGATGAGTGAACGGCGCATGGTCAGGCCCTCCCCGGACGGAAGAGCAGCACGAGGATGAGCAGCGAGAAGGACACCAGCGGCGCCCACGAAGGCGAGGCCACCGCCATGGTGACGGCCTCGGAGACGCCGATGATGCAGCCTGCGATCAGCGGGCCCATGGGCCGCCCCAGCCCCCCGAGCATGACGGCCGCGAACACCACCCCGATCCAGGTGTAGATCTGCGACGGCGCCAGCGTATAGCTGAGCGCGATGCATACGCCGGCGATGCCCGCCAGCGCGGCATTGAGGCCCGACAGCATGAGGGCGAGCGCCCGCTGGTTGATGCCGAAGGCGGCGGCGATGGGCGCATCTTCGGCCGCCGCACGCAGCGCCTTGCCCAGGTCGGTGCGCTTGAGGGCCAGCCAGATGGCCACGGAAATGGCCACGCTGAGGCCCAGCGTGATGAGCTCGGGCAGCGGCAGGAACACGTCGCCTACGCGGTAGCGGTGTTCGGCATAGCTGGAATCCAGGCGCCGGTAGTCGGCTGTCCAGATCCATTGCAACAGGGCCTCGATGATAATGGTGAGGCCGAAGGTGATGAGCAATGAATTGAAGGGCGTGACCTTGAAGCGCGCCAACACCCAATGCACGGCGACGCCGAGCATGAAGAACAGCGGCACGATCATCAGCAGCGTCAGCATGGGGTCGACGCCCCCATAGCTGGCGAACTGATAGGTAAGGTAGGCGCCCAGAAAAGCCAGGGCGAAGTGCGCCAGGTTGATCTGGCGCAACAGCCCCCAGGACAGGCTTAGCCCAAGCCCCAGAAGTCCATACAGCGCGCCGGTGAAGATGCCAGCCAGAATGGACTGGGCCAACAGGGTGGAGCTTGGTAGATTCATCAGCTAAACGAACGTAAGGTTTTTAGCCGCCGGACCGCCCCAGGGCAAAAAGCGCTTCCTCGGGCGGATGAGCCCGGACACGGAGCGGTCTCCAGGGATTGCCCCGTGCCCGGGGAATCCGGGCGGCATGCAGGCCGCAAGACAAGTGCAAGCCGAAGGCGCAGCGCGGGGGCGATTCTTTGCCGCGCGCTGGTGGCTTTCTTGGCCATCAAGAGGTCTTCAGAGTGGCGCCGGGAGCGGCCCAGTCTTTGGGCCAGACGGTAAGCCACTGGCCGTTCTGCACCTGCTTGACCCGCCCCAGATCGTCGCCGAAGTTGCCGCGTTCGTTGAAACGCAGCTTGCCCTGGATGGTGTCGACGGTATTGTTTCGCAGCCAGGTCGCCAGCTTCTCGTCGTCCAGCGAGTTGTTGGCCACCACCGCCGTTTCGATGATCTGCCAGGCCGAGAACGACGCGGCGGCCTGCACTTCGACTGAGGTCTCGGGCATATTGGCCTTGGTGGCGCGCTCGCGGAACTGCTCGACGAACTGGGCGGCCACAGGGTTGTCGGTATAGGGCGGGTGGGCCTCGAAGATGGTGATGGACAGCGCCCCATCGGCTTCGGGCGCCTTGACCATCGGGCCGGGCGCGGGGTACAGGTGGAAATGGTTGCGCGGCTTGTAGTCGATTTTTTTCAGGGCGTCGAGCAGCAGATTGCCTTCGAGCCCCAGGCCGCCCACCCACAGGAAGTCGGGATCGGCCTCTTTGATGCGGCCAGCGATGGGGGCGTAATCGCGGTTGCCGAAGTCCCACTCCAGGAACAGGACTTCTTCCAGGCCTTTTTTCTTGGCGACTTCGCGCGCACCCAGCGAGACGAAGTGCACCGAGGGGAACTTGCTGGTGACGACGGCGATACGCTTGGGCGGATGCTGCGACTGCGCCATCATGTCCAGCACCATTTCAGGCGTGGTGGTTTCCGGGTCGGGGCCCAGCGACCAGGCCGGAAACTGGCGCTCGTACTTGGCCAGCTTGGGAATGCCGAACGTATGATGAACCAGCATCTTGCCGTAGCGCTGGGCCACGCCCATGGCCGAAAGAATGTTGCCGGTGGCGTAAGGCCCGATCAGCAGGTCGACCTTGTCGGACGTGATCAGCTGCTCGTACAGCGTGCGCGCCACATCGGGTTTGGACTGGTCGTCTTTAAGCACCCACTCGACCGGACGGCCCAGCAGGCCCCCGCGCTTGTTGAGGTTTTCGACATAGATTTCGCCGGTCAGCTTATGGACCAGCCCGGTGGCAGCCAGCGGACCGGTCAGGGCCAGGGTGCCGCCGATGCGAATCGGGTCGCCTGAAGGCGTGCCGCCGGTTTGCGCAAACGCGGCAGGTGCAAATGCCCCCGCGCCCATCGCACTGAGTGCGGCCAAAAAGGCACGTCGATCGATCGTCATGTTCTTGTCTCCTGTTGGAATGCCTGGCTGTCGATTAATTGTTGTCAAAGCGGCGAAGCTCTTATGGCTTCGTTCGGTGTGCGGTGCCGGGCGCGCACAAGGCGCGTTTCATCCGTTTTTGTATTGACAGATTGAATCAAAATATACAATCCTGACAAAAGTATATATTGGCAAGACGAAAAGGAAATCAGGGTTTCCATGCATAAGGCCGCGAAGCTCCAGGCGAAACCCGTATTTGGACGATGCGCATGACCGACATTACCGAACTCGACGCCCTGTCTCTTTCGCGGGCCATACGAGAAAAGCAGTTGAGCTGCAGAGACATCATGCAGGCCTATCTGCGCCATATCGAAAAAACCAATCCCGCCGTCAACGCCATCGTTTCCCTGCGCCCGCAAGACGAACTGATGGACGAAGCCGGAGAACACGACGAGATGCTGGCGCGCGGCCAGTATCTGGGCTGGATGCACGGCATGCCTCAGGCGCCCAAGGACGTCACTCCTGTGCGCGGCCTGCGCACCACCTTCGGCTCGCCCTTGCTCGAACACTTCATCCCCCAGGCCGACGCGCCCGCCGTCGCCCGCATGCGCGCGGCGGGCGCGCTCTTCATCGGCAAGACCAATGTGCCCGAGTTCGCCCTGGGCTCGCAGACCTACAACAGCCTGTTCGGCCCCACCCGCAATGCTTTGGATCGGCGGCTTACGGCCGGCGGCTCCAGCGGCGGGGCAGCGGTCGCCCTGGCCCTGAACATGCTTCCGGTGGCGGACGGCAGCGACATGATGGGCTCGCTGCGCAACCCGGCGGCCTTCAACAATGTGTATGGAATGCGGCCCTCGCAAGGCCGGGTGCCGTCGGGCACGCCCGACCTCTTCTGCCAGCAGCTGGCCACAGACGGGCCCATGGCGCGCAATATCGCCGACCTGGCCATGCTGCTGCGCACCCAGGCGGGCCGCCTTGAAAACGATCCCTTCTCCCTGCGTGGAGGGCTTCCGGACGAGGGCCTGGAACGCAGTTTCAAGGGCTGCCGCATCGGCTGGCTGGGCGACCTGGGCGGCCACCTTGCCTTCGAGCCGGAGATGCTCGAGCTATGCGAAAAGGCGCTAAAGAAATTCGAGACCATCGGTGCGCGGGTGGAAACGGTCGCCCCGCCCTTTTCGCCCGACCAGATGTGGGACACCTGGCTTACCTGGCGCCACTTTCTATTGGCCGGCGCCTTGGGGGTGCATTATGCCGATCCCCAGCGGCGCGCGCAGCTTAAGCCCGAAGCCGTCTGGGAGATCGAACAAGGCCTGGACATGCCGGCGTCGCGCCTGTTTGGCGCATCGCTGGCCCGCTCGAACCTGTACCGCAGCATCGTCCACGCTTTTGAAGAGGTCGACTTCCTGGTCTTGCCCGCCGCGCAGGTCTTTCCTTTCGACGTGGACATCACCTGGCCGCGAGAAATCAATGGCCGCGCCATGGACACCTATCATCGATGGATGGAAGTCACGATATTGCCTTCGCTGACCGGCTGCCCGGCACTGAGCGTTCCCGCCGGATTCAACGCCGAAGGCCTGCCCGCCGGGCTGCAGATCATCGGCCGGCCCGGCGCGGACTGGCCGGTACTGCAGCTGGGCCGGGCGTGGGAGCAGGCGGAATTGTGAGCAGATCGATCAGCGCAGCGCCTTGCCGGCCATGCGCATGATGTCGTCCAAAGCGTTGCCGTCGCCGTTCGCGTCGAGCATGGCGGCGATGCCCGAAAGCGGGCTTGCGCCCGGCTGCTGCGGCGTCGCCGCACCGCCACCCAGCAGCCCGCCCAGCATGCCCGCCAGTCCACCGGACGGCGCCTGTGTCTGGCCAGAACCGCCCTGGCGCGCCATGTAGGCCGTAACGAGCGATACCAGCACCGGCAGCATCTGCTTCAGCAGGGAAACATCCAGGCCGGTTCGCGCGGAGGCGTCCTGGGCCACCGCCCGGCTGACGTCCTTGGAGCCGAAAATCTGCCCCAATACCTCGTTGCCCTGGTCGGCATCCAAGGCCTGTGGCTCCTGCGTACCGCCGAACAAGCCACTGCCGCCGAGCATGCCCAGCATGGCGCCCAGGCCGCCGCCCGCCTGCATCTGTTTCTGGAAGCCGCCCATGATGGCGGGCAGCAACGCATCGGCTGCGCCCGCCGCCTGATCATGGGTAAGGCCGAAGCGGCCGGCGAACGCCTGGAATTCCGGCGTCTGGGCAATGGGATAGGAAACGCCCATGTCGGCCTCCGTTCTCAAAGAAGATCGGGAGGGATGTTGCCGCCGTTTTCTGCAATACGGGCCAGAACAGTCTTGTGCAGCCACATATTCATCTGCGCCGAGTCGGCCATGAGTTCGGGCGGGCAGCCCAGCTCGGTGGCCAATTCTTTACGGGCGGCCAGGCTGCTGTCCAGATCGAGCAGCTTCAGCAGGTCGACGATGGAAGTGCGCCAATTGAGCTTCTGCGGATTGGCGGCAGCCTTTTGCTCGAGCTGAGCGACGACATCAGTGACGGGAACCGCAGCCGAAGGGGACGAAGCTGCCGCTGCTGCCGCAGGCGCCGCCGTCGTGCCGGCCTGAGCGGCCGCCGCGCCTTGCTCCACGCCTTGACCCGGGGCGGGAGCCGCCTTGGCGTCGCCAATACCCAGTTTTTCAAGAATCTTGCTGAAGAAACCCATGCCATTCTCCTCGAGGAAAGGTTGCCAGTGACCTTCGAGTATACGGTTCAACCCCGGCGCGCAGAGCCGCAATCGGAATGGCTTTACCTTTCTTGACAACTGATTACATGGCCGCAAGGCCGCCGGCCTACTGCAGCGTATCCAGCAGGTCGGGGCCGAACACTTCGCGATGAATGCGCGCCGGCGGGACTCCATGCGCCACCAGGTCGCGCCATTGCGCCTGCATGAAACCCACCGGACCGCACATATATACCTTGGCGTCGGCGCGGTTCCACTCGGGCAGGAGCGAGACCTGCATGCGGCCTTCGTACACTTGCGACTCCGCCTCGTCATCTTCGGGCAGCGTCTCGTAGAAGGTCGCCACTTGAAGCTGAGGCATGGCCTCTTGAGCCCGCGCAATATCTTCACGATGCGCATGGAAGGCCGGGCTGCGCGCCGCATGGGCAAAAACCACTTGGCGGCCGGGGTTCACCTGAGCGATGCGGTTCAGGGCCGAGATCATGGGCGTCACGCCCACCCCAGCCGACAGCAGCACAATCGGGTCTTCGCCTTCGGTGTCGGGATTGAAATCGCCGAACGGCGGGGTCACCCGCAGCACATCGCCTTCCTCAACATTGTCGTGCAGCCAGTTGGACACCACACCCGCCGGCGTCTCGGCGCCCGGCGCTTCGCGCTTGACCGAAATGCGCACCTGATTGTTGCCCGGCGCATCCGACAAGCTATATTGCCGCAGCTGGCGCTGGCCGCTGGGCAGCACCACCGCCACGCTGACATACTGGCCGGGAACGAAGGAGCGCAGCTCGGACCCGTCCACGCTCGTCAACACGAAGGATCGCACCTCGCTGCTTTCGTCCTTGACCGACAGCACGCGCATCTCGCGCATATAGCCGGGCTCCATATTGGCCGCCTCGTACAGCCGCTTCTCTTCGGCGATGAAGGCATCGGCCAGCATGCCGTAGGCCTCGCCCCAGGCGGACAACAGCTCCGGCGTAGCCGCCTCGCCCAGAGTCTCCTGAATGGCGCCCAGGAGATGCCGGCCCACGATCGGGTAATGCTGGGCCGCGATGCCCACTGAAGCATGCTTGTGCACGATGCGGCTTACCACGGGCGCCAAAGCGTCCGGATTGTCGATATTGGCCGCGTAGGCAAACACGGCGGCCGCCAGCGACTGCTGCTGGGCGCCGTTGGCCTGGTTGCCCATATTGAAGATATTCGTCAGCTCGGGATGCTCGGCGAACATGTTCTTGTAAAACTTGCGGGTGATGGTGACGCCATGCTCGCGCAGGACGGGAACGCTCGCTTCGATATACGGGCGCGCTTCGGCAGACAACATATTTGCTCCAATTGATGCATTTAAAATACATCTTTAAATTCAAAAAAAACGGCTCAACCTGAATCCGGCGCCAACCCAGCGAAGGATTTCCGCCTGAACCCGTCGTTCCGGACAGCCTAAATGATATCAATAAAATATATCTTCAAAATGGGATTTTGGCCGCGGCTTGATTTAGATCAAGCTTTGCAGCGCAGGCGGGCTGAGGCATACTTCGCAGGTCCGCCACCCACACTTCCGAAGAGGCCCAAATGCTCATTCGCTACTCGAAAATCCTGCTGGTCGCCGCCATCGCCCTGTTCGCATCGCTGGTCGCCTTCGGCAACATCACCGACTACGGCAGCAACTTCGCCTTCGTGCATCATGTGCTGCTGATGGACACGATCTTCCCCACCGCCACGATCAAGTACCGCGCCATCGACTCGGTGTTCCTGCACCACGCGGCCTACATCTTCATCATCGCGCTGGAAACCCTGACGGCGGTACTGTGCTGGTGGGGCGCGGGGCGCTTGCTCGGTAACGTCCGCGCACCGGCCGCAGAATTCAACCGCAGGAAAAACACCGCCATCGCCGGCCTGACACTGGGCTTTCTGGTGTGGCAGGTAGGCTTCATGTCGATAGGCGGCGAATGGTTCGGCATGTGGATGTCCGACCAATGGAATGGCGTTCCCGACGCATTCCGCTTCTTTATAACGATAGGTGTGGTGCTGATCTACCTGGTGCAGCGCGACGACGATATCTGAAGCCAAGCACTCAAAAATATAAGGCCCTGTAAAAACAGGGCCTTATACATATACCTACCTATTACGTGATGGATTCTTCCTAGAACGGAATATCGTCGTCCATATCGGCCAGGTTAGCCGCCGGAGCCGCCTGCGGCGCGGCGGGGCGCTGCTGCTGCGGCGGGCGCTGGCTGCGCTGCGGGGCCGACGAACCGTAGTCGCCGCCGCCCATGGGGGCGTCGCCCGAGCTTTCGCGCCCGCCC
>Ga0182748_1002540_pt1 | contig 16425 bp, 16 predicted proteins | sample eDN3rd37CKraftOP_FD_128877 | JGI IMG/M metagenome (GOLD analysis project Ga0182748, IMG submission 128877) | Enriched Organic Plus compost microbial communities from Emeryville, California, USA - eDNA 3rd pass 37_C Kraft OP (version 2) (version 2) ...
CCGGCATCACCAGCGCGAGCACGGGGTCGGCGGTCTCAGCCTCGGCCTCGGTTTCCCCCCCGGCCTCGCCAGCGGGGGCTTCGGCGGCGGCCGCGTCGGAGTCTTCCTTCTTGCCGGCGGGCGCGGGCCGGTCCGCGGGAGCGGTGCCGTCCGCGTCCGTGCTCTGGGACGGCTCAGCGGCTTTGGCGGTCGGGGCGTCCGTATTGTCGGCTGCAGTTTCCCGGTCTTGCGGCTTCGGCTTGGCCGCCTTCGACGGCTGCGCCGGGGCGGTGTCCCGGCGATCGTTGGCAGGCGGCGGCACGTCGTCGCGCTTCTCGGCGCGGCGCGGCTGGGGGCTGGCCTCGGCGGCGCGGGACGGCGGGGGCGCGACGACGCTCGCCTTGAGCAGCAGTTCGAAGGCGGCGGCATCGGCCTCGTCGGCGGCCGGGTTCCGCGCGCCGCCCAGGTCCGCGCGGAGAGGGGAAACGACAAGATTGTCGGAAGCGACGCTCGGCACTGAAGTAACCTTTTCCAATCGGACGCAGTCCGACAGGCCGATGCAAGCCCAGGGCCATCGCGGCCGATCAGAAAAAGGTGAATTCTGCCAAACGGTTGCGCGGCATCTGCCGATCTCGGTCCCCGGCACCGATTGCTCGCGCCCGGCAGGATTTGCCGGGCGCCGGGCGCAGATTGCGTGGCGCCGGCCGCTCACTTAGTTATAAGCCTCATGGCGGGGGCGGGACCCGACGGGGTTGCGTGGCAGCCGACCGTCTCGAGCCGGGAGCGCGGTTGCGCTGTGACAATGCTGAACAGTCTCGATGTCGAAGGCCGTCCGGAAGAGACGCGCGTGGTGGTCGCCATGTCGGGCGGCGTCGATTCCTCGGTCACCGCAGCGCTCCTGAAGGCGGAAGGCTACGACGTGGTTGGGGTCACGCTGCAGCTCTACGACCACGGCGCGGCCGTCCACCGCAAGGGCGCCTGCTGCGCGGGCCAGGACATCTATGACGCGCGGACGGTGGCGGAGCGCATCGGCATCCCGCATTACGTGCTCGACTACGAGAGCCGCTTCAAGGAAGCGGTAATCGACCGTTTCGCCGACAGCTATCTTGCCGGCGAGACGCCGGTGCCCTGCATCGAGTGCAACCGCTCGATCAAGTTCCACGACCTGCTGGCGACCACGACCCAGCTCGGCGCCAAGGTGCTGGCGACGGGCCATTACGTTACCACGCGGCGCCTCCCGGACGGCGGCCGCGGCCTATTCCGCGCCCGCGAGGCGGAGCGCGACCAGAGCTATTTCCTGTTCGCGACGACGGCCGCGCAGCTGGCGCAGGTGCGCTTTCCGCTCGGCGACATGACCAAGGCGGAGACGCGCGAACTGGCGCGCCGGTTCGGCCTGTCCGTCGCGGACAAGCACGACAGCCAGGACATCTGCTTCGTTCCCAGCGGGCGGTACAGCGACGTGATCGCGCGGCTGAAGCCGGGCGCGGCGGAGGCCGGCGACATCGTCGATCTGGATGGGCGGGTGCTCGGGCGGCACGACGGCATCATTCACTTTACGGTCGGGCAGCGGCGCGGGCTCGGCCTCGCGACGGGGGCGCCGCTCTACGTGGTGCGGCTCGATCCCGACCGGCGCCAGGTGGTGGTCGGTCCGCGCGAGGCGCTGGCGACGCAGCGCATGCTCCTGCGCGACGTGAATTGGATCGGCGATGGCCCCCTCGGCGCCGATCGCCGCGAGATCTACGTGAAGGTGCGCTCGACCCGGGCGCCGCGGCCGGCTTGGCTCGGGATCGGGCCGCGCGGGGTCGAGGTTGAACTTGCCGACGGCGAGGAAGGCGTGGCGCCGGGGCAGGCATGCGTCTTTTATGACGCACCGGAAGGGCAGGCGCGGGTGCTGGGCGGCGGGTTCATCCAGAGCACCGTCTCGATGGCCGACGAGGCCAGCGCGCGGGCCAAGCCGAAGGCCGCGGCCGCCGTGCTGCGCGCCTGACGTCATCGTGTCGTCGCGTGCAAGGCGCAGAGAGGTCGGTAGCGGAAAGACGATGAAACCGGATCTCGACAAGCAGACGATCGAAAAGGCCTATGCGCGATGGGCGCCGGTCTATGACCTCGTCTTCGACAAGGTGATGGCGGCCGGACGCCGCGCCGCCGTCGCGGCCGCGCGGCAGGCCGGCACGCGCATCCTCGATGTCGGGGTCGGAACCGGGCTGGAACTGCCGCTGTTCGACCCAGGCTCGACGGTGGTGGGAGTCGACCTGTCGGAACCGATGCTGCGCAAGGCGCAGCAGCGTGCCCGCGACCAGCGGCTGCACCACGTGGCGGGCCTGTGCGTGATGGACGCGCTGCGGCTCGCCTTCGCCGACGCGAGCTTCGACGCGGTGGTGGCGCCCTATGTCATTACCGTGGTGCCGCATCCCGAACAGACGCTCGACGAGTTCGCCCGCGTGGTGCGGCCCGGCGGCGAGATCGTGCTGGTGAATCACATCGGCGCGGAAGCCGGCCCGGTTGCGGCGTGCGAGCGCTGGCTGGCACGGCAGACGCGGCATATCGGCTGGCGGCCGGAGTTCCCGTGGGAGCGGATCGCCGCGTGGGGACGGCAGCACGGCGGCGTGGAACTGATCGAACGGCGCGGCGTGCCGCCGCTCGGCCTGTTCACCCTGGTCCGGTTCCGCCGCCTGGAAGCGGGCGACGCGGTCACCGTCGCCGCCTGAGCGCCGCGCGCATTTTCGACGCACGCTCACGCGGTAAGCAACTATCCCAGACTTCGGGCGTTGACGGGCATAGGTCCGGACTATGCCGGTTCGGCCGGCACAGAGGTCGCCATGACTTCCGCGCGCCCGTTCCCCGTCACCATGCGGCGTCTCGATCGGCGTCGCTTTCTCACCTTTGCCGGCGCCGTCTCGGGTGCCGCTGCGGCGTCTGCCGCCGCCATCTCTCCGGCCGAAGCCTATGACCCCGGGCCGGAGGAAACGAAGGCGCGCTATCGCGAAAGCGAGCACGTGAAGGCGTTCTACCGGACCAACGGCTACGAGACCCTGCAAAAGTAAGGGGGCGCCATGCTGCGCAAACGCGAGACTCGACCCGGCGGGCGCGGTGCCGCGCTGGCACGGACCGATGCGTCCTTCATCGATCGCCGCACGTTCCTGCGCCGGTCCGGCGTCGCCGCCGGCGGTCTCGCCGCGGTCGGATCGCTGCCGCTGACGAGCGTGGCGCGTGCGCAGGGCAGCGCGGCGGCGGGCGGCGAGATGGTGATCCGCAAGAACGTCTGCACCCATTGTTCGGTCGGCTGCACGGTGATCGCCGAGGTGCGCAACGGCGTGTGGGTCGGCCAGGAGCCGGCGTGGTCGAGTCCGATCAATCGCGGCACGCACTGCGCCAAGGGCGCGTCGATCCGCGAGATCGTACACGGCGACCGGCGGCTGAAATATCCGATGAAGCTCGTCGGCGGACAGTGGACGCGGCTGTCGTGGGAACAGGCGCTGCGCGAGATCGGCGAGAAGATGCTGGCGATCCGCGAGAAGGCCGGCGCGGATTCCCTCTACATGATCGGCTCGGCGAAACAGACCAACGAGGCCGCGTATCTGTTCCGCAAGTTCGGCGCGTTCTGGGGCACCAATTCGATCGATCACCAGGCGCGGATCTGCCACTCGACCACGGTCGCGGGCGTGGCGAATACGTGGGGCTATGGCGCGCAGACGAATTCGTACAACGATCTGCGCAATGCAAAAACGATGATCATCCTCGGCGGCAACCCCGCCGAGGCGCATCCGATCGCCGTGCAGCACGTGCTCGCTGGCAAGGAGATCAACCGCGCCAATTTGATCGTGTTCGATCCGCGCTTCACGCGCACGGCCGCGCATGCCACCGAATATGTGCGCATCCGCCCCGGCACGGACATTCCGGTTCTGTGGGGCCTGCTGTGGCACATTTTCGAGAACGGTTGGGAGGACAAGGAATTCATCCGCCAGCGCGTCTACGGCATGGACGCGGTGCGCAAGGAAGTCGCCCGCTGGACGCCGGAAGAGGTCGAACGCGTCACCGGCGTGCCGGGTGACCAGATGCGGCGGATCGCCGAGAAGTTCGCCAAGGAGAAGCCGGCGACGCTGATCTGGTGCATGGGGCAGACGCAGCACACCGTCGGCACCGCCAATGTGCGCGCGTCCTGCGTCGTGCTGCTGGCGACCGGCAATGTCGGCGCACCGGGTGTCGGCGCAAACATCTTCCGCGGCCACACCAACGTGCAGGGCGCGACAGATCTCGGACTCGATATCACCACGCTGCCGCTCTATTACGGCCTGAACGAAGGGGCCTGGCGGCACTGGGCGCGGGTGTGGGAGGTGCCGTACGACTGGTTCGTCGCGCGCTTCGACGAGATCCCGGCCAAAGGCGGACGTCCCGAGCGCACGCCGAAGCAGAACATGGAAACGCCGGGGATCACGTCGACGCGCTGGTTCGACGGCGTCAACCTGCCCGACGAGGAGATCGATCAGCGCTCGCCGATCCGCGGGCTGCTCGTGCTCGGCCATGGCGGCAACACGATCACAAGGCTGCCGAAGGCGGTCGAGGCGATGAACAAGCTCGACCTCCTGGTGGTCGGCGATCCGCATCCGACCACGTTCGCGGCGCTCGACGCGCGCAAGGACGACACCTACCTGCTGCCGATCTGCACGTCCCTCGAAACGGACGGCAGCCGCACGGCTTCGAACCGCTCGCTGCAATGGGGCGAGCAGATCGTCAAACCGATCTTCGAGGCGAAAGACGACTACCAGGTCATCTACCTGCTGGCGCAGCAGCTCGGTTTTGCCGAGGAGATGTTCAAGAACATCCAGGTCGACGGCGACCGGCCGTCGCCGGAAGACATCCTGCGCGAGATCAACCGGGGCGGCTGGTCGACGGGTTATTGCGGGCAGTCGCCGGAACGGCTGAAGGCGCATATGCGCCACCAGGACAAATTCGACATCGTCACGCTGCGGGCGCCCAAGGATGCGCCGGAAGTGGGCGGCGACTATTACGGCCTGCCGTGGCCGTGCTGGGGCAGCCCGGAGATCCGCCATCCCGGCTCGGCCATCCTCTACAACACCAACATGCATGTGAAGGACGGCGGCAGCACGTTCCGCGCCCGGTTTGGCCTCGAGCGCAACGGCGTGACACTGCTGGCGGAGGATTCCTATTCGCTCGGCTCCGATCTCACCGACGGCTATCCCGAATTCACGATGGCGGTGCTGAAAAAGCTGGGCTGGGATCGGGAGCTGACCGCCGAAGAACGGGCGACGATCGAGCGGATCGGCGGCGCCAACGTCGATGCGGTCTCGTGGGCGACCGACCTGTCCGGCGGCATCCAGCGTGTCTGCCTCGACCACGGCGTCTGCCATTACGGCAACGGCAAGGCGCGTGCCGATGCGTGGAACCTGCCGGACCCGATCCCGGTCCATCGCGAGCCGATCTACACGCCGCGCACCGACCTGCTCGCGCAGTATCCGACGCGGCAGGACGAGCGGCAGTTCCGTCTGCCCAATCTGGGCCTGTCGGTGCAGCGCGCGGCGCAAGAGAAGGGGATCGCCAAGCAGTTCCCGATCATCCTGACCAGCGGGCGTCTCGTCGAGTACGAGGGCGGCGGTGAGGAGACGCGCTCCAATCGCTGGCTCGCCGAGCTGCAGCAGGAAATGTTCGTCGAGATCAACACCCGCGATGCGGCCGATCGCGGCATCCGCGACGGTCAATGGGTCTGGGTGCTGGGCGCCGAAGGCGGGGCGCGAACGCGGGTGAAGGCGCTGGTGACCGACCGGGTCGGCCCCGGCGTGGCGTTCATGCCGTTCCACTTCTCGGGCTGGTACCAGGGCGTCGACATGCGCAGCAAGTATCCGCCCGGAACCGACCCGATCGTGCTCGGCGAGAGCGTGAACACGATCACGACTTACGGCTTCGATCCGGTGACGGGGATGCAAGAGACCAAGTGCACCCTGTGCCAGATCCAGGCCGCGTGAGGGAGCACGATCATGGCGCGAATGAAGTTCCTGTGCGACGCCGATCGCTGCATCGAGTGCAATGCCTGCGTCACCGCCTGCAAGAACGAGCACGAGGTGCCCTGGGGCATCAACCGCCGGCGGGTGATCACGCTCAACGACGGCAGGCCGGGCGAGCGCTCCGTTTCGATGGCGTGCATGCATTGCACCGACGCGCCCTGCGCGGCGGTGTGCCCGGTCGACTGCTTCTACACCACGGCCGACGCGGTGGTGCTGCATTCGAAAGAGCTGTGCATCGGCTGCGGCTATTGCTTCTACGCCTGCCCTTTCGGCGCGCCGCAATATCCCAATGTCGGCAATTTCGGCTCGCGCGGAAAGATGGACAAGTGCACCTACTGCGCCGGCGGGCCGGCCCCGGACAATTCGGAGGCGGAGTTCGCCGCCTACGGGCGCAATCGCCTGGCCGAGGGCAAGCTGCCGCTCTGTGCGGAAATGTGCTCGACCAAATCGCTGCTCGCCGGCGACGGCGAGATCATCGCCCAGATCTATCGAACGCGGGTGCTGCAGCGCGGCTACGGCACGAGCGCGTGGGGTTGGCAGACGGCCTACCGCGAGACGATCGCGATCTGAAGCCGGCGGACAGGAGGACGGGCATGGGACGGATCGGGGCTTTCCTGCGGCTCGGACTGACACTGTGCGCGCTTGTGCTGATCGCAACGCCGGCACCGGCGCAGCATGGCCGGGACGTGCCTCCCGGCGCCGCGACCGGAGCGCCCAGCGGCGCCAATCCGACGGCGCAGGCCGTTACCGAGGAGCAGCTGTTCCGCGAGATGCGGAAGCTGGAAGGCCGCGTCACCATTCCCGATTCGAAGGCGGCGATCCTGCAGCAGCCGCAGGGGCGCGACTATCGCGCGTTTCACGAGGGCGTTCTGCCCTGGATCGGCGGCATCGTCGTTCTCGGCATGCTCGTCGCGCTGATCGCGTTCTATCTCTATCGCGGCCGCATCACGCTCGAAGGGGTGGAAGAGACGGGGGTGAAGATCACCCGCTTCAACGCCTTCGAACGCTTCACTCACTGGATGACCGCGGTCTCCTTCATCGTCCTGGCGCTCACCGGTCTGAACTACGTGTTCGGAAAGCGGCTGCTGTTTCCGCTCCTCGGGCCGGATGCGTTCGCCAGCTGGTCGCAATGGGCGAAGTACGCGCACAATGCCTTTGCCTGGCCATTCATGATCGGGCTCGCGCTGATGATCGTGATGTGGATCAAGGACAACCTGCCGCAACGCGGCGATGGCACGTGGCTGCGTCAGTTCGGCGGCTTCATGTCGGGTCGCCATCCGCCGGCGGGCCGCTTCAACGCCGGGCAGAAGCTGATCTTCTGGGCGGTTGCGCTGGGAGGCTTGGCGCTGGCAGCGAGCGGCCTGGTGATGCTTTTCCCGTTCACGACGTTCGACATCAACGGCATGCAGATCGCGCAGTATGTGCACGGGATCGCCGGCATGCTTCTGACCGCGGTGATCATCGCGCACATCTATATCGGCACGCTCGGCATGGAGGGCGCCTACAACGCGATGGGAACCGGCGAGGTGGATCTCGGCTGGGCCAAGACGCATCACAGTCTTTGGGTTTCATCGCAACAGCGACGGGCCGAGCGCGGCACCCCGCTCGGCCGTCGCGCCGGCGCGCAGATGGGGCGCTGAGATGATGGTCATCGGGATCGCGGCGATCGCGGCCGTGCTGGTGGCGATCGTCACGGGTTTCGTCTTCCGCGCCGAGCAGCGGCCGGTCTACGAGGCGCAACCCATGCCGTCGGTGCGCGTCGGCGATCCAGGACACAATCTCGTCGGGCCCGATTGGTCCGGCCTCGGCCGACCTGGAGGGAGCGAGGGCGGCGCAGCGCAGGAGTAAGCATGATGGCGACGTTCATTCGCAAAGGCTGGCAGCCCGCAGCCGCGGGGTTGCTGCTCGCCGCAATGGCCACGACGGCCGCTGCGCAGGCGCCGCAACCTGGCGCTCCCGCCGGCGACGCGCAGCCGCCCGCGCTCACCGTGGCTCCCAACGCGGAGAAGAATGCGGCGGAGGATCGCGAACAGGCCCGTGGTACCGTGCCCACGGCCGGCCCCGTCGCCAATATCTGCGATGAACTCGTCGCCTTCCTGGAGCAGAAGGGAAAGGCGGACGCCGCCGCGGCGGCGAAACCGGCCGGCGGCCAGCCGGCGGTCCAGGCGCCGTCGTCCGGATCCAACGCGCCGGCGACGAAAGACGGCCCGCCGTCAGTGGACCAGCCGCAGCATAGTTCGGGGCAGGCCGCCCCCATTCCGAAAGGGGCGAGCGGCGGGGAAGACCCGCATATCAGCGTCGAGCAGGCGCGCGCGCTGCAGCAGGCCAACGATCGGCAGGGGTGCCAGGACGCGGCGCGGCGGATGCGGCGCGCCGGGGTGACCATGCCGGCGACGCTGATCGCGCTGGCGGCGCTGAAGCCGGAACTTCTGCAGGCGCAGTAGCGTTTCGCTCCGGTTGTCGCACCGCAATCCGCGGCGCCGACCCCGCTTCGTTCGTCATGCCGCCTTCGCTGCGATCCATCCATGCCATGCCGTTCGGCGCCGCGTTGACGGAAGCGGGCGTGCGCTTCCGCCTGTGGGCGCCGCGCCAGGCCGCGGTGCAGGTCGCGCTGGAGGGCGGTGCAACCCATGCCATGACGGCGAAAGGGGACGGCTGGTTCGAGGCGGTCGTGCCGGAGGCCGGGCCTGGTACGCGCTACCGCTTCGTTCTCGCCGACGGACTCGCAGTGCCGGATCCGGCCTCGCGCTTTCAGCCGGAAGACGTCCACGGGCCCAGCGAAGTGATCGACCCTACGGCCTTCGTTTGGAGCGACACGGAATGGCGCGGCCGCCCGTGGGAAGAGGCTGTGATTTACGAACTCCATGTCGGCACGTTCACGCAGGAGGGCACGTTCCGCGCCGCCATCGAGCGGCTGCCGGCGCTGCGCGCGCTCGGCATCACCGCGATCGAGCTGATGCCGCTGGCCGACTTCCCGGGGCAACGGAACTGGGGCTACGACGGCGTGCTGCCGTTCGCCCCGGACAGCAGCTACGGGCGCCCGGAGGACCTGAAGGCGCTCATCGCAGCGGCGCACGAAGCCGGACTCATGGTGCTGCTCGACGTCGTGTACAACCACTTCGGGCCTGACGGGAACTATCTCGCCGCCTATGCGCCGATCTTCAACGAGAAGCACCACACGCCCTGGGGCGCGAGCGTCAATTACGATGCCGAAGGCGCGGCGACCGTGCGCGCCTTCGCGATCGAAAACGCGCTCTACTGGCTGGAGGAATACCATTTCGACGGCCTGCGGCTCGATGCCGTGCATGCGATCGTCGACGATAGCCCGAAGCATCTCTTGACGGAACTGGCGGGCCGGGTCCGCGACGCGTTCCCCGACCGACACGTCCACCTGGTGCTGGAGAACGAGGCCAACGAAGCCTCGCGGCTCACGCGCGAGGGCGGCCGGCCGATCCAGTACACGGCGCAATGGAACGACGACGTGCATCATGTGCTGCATGTCGCGGCGAGCGGGGAGACGTTCGGCTATTACGGCGACTATGCCGGCGACACCGACAAGCTCGGGCGCGCCCTGGCCGAGGGCTTCGCCTTCCAGGGCGAAACCATGCCGTATCGCGGCGGGCCGCGCGGCGAGGCGAGCGGCGGTCTGCCGCCGACCGCCTTCGTCGCTTTCATCCAGAACCACGACCAGATCGGCAATCGGGCTTTCGGGGAACGCCTTCATGCGATCGCGCCGGCGCAGGCGGTGCGGGCTGCGGCGGCGATCTATCTGCTGCTGCCGCAGATCCCGATGCTGTTCATGGGCGAGGAATGGGGCGCCAGCACGCCCTTCCCGTTCTTCTGCGATTTTCAGGCCGACCTCGCGGAGGCGGTGCGGCAGGGTCGCCGCGACGAGTTCAAGCGGTTCCCCGCATTCCGCGACCCCGAAGCGCGCGCGCAGATCCCCGATCCGACGGCGGCCACGACCTTCGCGGCGGCGAAGCTGCGCTGGCAGGAGGCGGAAGGCGGCGCGCATGCAGCGTGGCGCGAATTCTATCGCGCGATCTTGGCGGTGAGGCACGGCGCCATCGTGCCGCGGCTCGCTGGCATGGGCGGGAATTCCGGCCGTTACGAGGTGGTGGGCGCGAAGGCGGTGAAGGTGCGCTGGTGGCTGGCGGACGGCGCCAAGCTGACGCTCTGCGCCAATCTGAAGGCGCAGCCGCAAGCCGGGTTCGGTGCGCCGGAAGGGGAGCTGTTCTGGCGCGAAGGCGAGGTGGACGGCGATCGGCTCGGGCCGTGGGCCGTGGGCTGGTACATTGCCGCGGAGCCGGATGCATGAGTGCCAACCGTGACGCAGCTGCATGCCGGCTCGCGCGATGACGCGCCGCAGCGCGGGCATCCTGCTGTACAAGGGCGAAGGCGACGACCTTCGCGTGCTGCTGGTTCATCCGGGCGGCCCGTTCTGGCGCCGGCGCGACGACGGCGCCTGGACGATTCCCAAAGGCGAGTACGAGCCCGACGAAGACGCCGAGCAGGCGGCGCGGCGCGAATTCGCCGAGGAGGTCGGACCGGTGCCCGACGGGCCGTTGCAGTCGCTCGGCGAGGTGCGGCAGCGCGGCGGCAAGATCGTCACTGCCTTCGCCCTTCGGGGCGAGTTCGATGTGGCCACGTTGCGCAGCAACACCTTTGCGCTGGAATGGCCGCCGCGCAGCGGGCGGACGGCGACCTTTCCGGAGGTCGACCGCGCCGCCTGGTTCACGCTGGCCGAGGCGCGCACGAAGATCCTGCCGAGCCAGCAGCCGTTGCTCGACGAACTCGCGCGCCTCTGCGGCGGCGAGCCGCCCGACGCATAGCGCTCCATTTCCAAACCGACCGGCTTGGGCTACCTAGCGGCGAAACAACCACTGGGGAAAACGCACATGGAACCCGTGAAGCTCGCCGTGATGGGCGCCGGCCTGATCGGCAAACGGCACATCGAACACATCGCAGCGTCCACCGAGGCCAAGCTCGCGGCGGTGGTCGATCCGTCGCCGGTGGGGCAGGACGTAGCGCAGGCGCACGGCGCTCCCTGGTTCCCGAGCTTCGCGGCGATGCTGGATAAGGTCCGGCCGGACGGCGTGATCATCGCCACGCCGAACCAGCTCCATGTGGAGAACGGGCTCGACGCGGTGGCGATCGGGATTCCGGCCCTGGTGGAAAAGCCGATCGCCGACGACCTCGCCGGGGCGACGCGCCTCGTCGAGGCGGCAGAGAAGGCCGGCGTGCCGCTCCTGGTCGGCCATCACCGGCGCCACAATCCGATGATGGCGAAGGCCCAGGAGATCATCCAGTCGGGACGGCTCGGGACCGTGCTGACGGTGCAGGTGACGTGCTGGTTCTTCAAACCGGACGATTATTTCGACGTGTCCTGGCGGCGGGAGAAGGGCGGCGGCCCCATCTTCATCAACCTGATCCACGACATCAACAATCTGCAGGCGCTGTGCGGCGAGGTGGCGAGCGTGCAGGCGCTGGAGTCCAACGCCGTCCGCGGCTTCGCGGTGGAGGACACCGCTGGCATCCTGCTGCGTTTCGTCAACGGCGTGATCGGCACCGTGTCGGTGTCCGACACGGTGGTGGCGCCGTGGAATTGGGAGATGACGGTCGGCGACAACCCCGCCTACCCGCACACGACGGAGTCCTGCTACCTGATCGGCGGCACCCATGGGTCGCTGTCGCTTCCCCATCTCGATGTCTGGCACAATCGCGAGAAGCGCAGCTGGTGGGAGCCGATCGAACCCGCGCGCGTGCCCTACGAGGCCGCGGATCCGCTGACGCGGCAGATCCGCCAGTTCTGCCGCGTCATCCGCGGCGAGGAGCCGCCGCTGGTGTCGGGACGCGAGGGGCTCAACACGCTGAAGGTGATCGAGGCGGTGAAGGAATCGGCGCGAACCGGGCAGATGGTGCGGCTCGCGCCGTGACGCTCACGGCCGGAACAGCTTCGCCGGCGCGCGCTCGAAGGTGCGCCGGCCGTTCTTGAAGCCCATGATCGGCTCGGCGATTTCGGCCAGCGCCTCCGCGCCGGTGGCGGCGTCGAGCACCACCAGATCGGCCGGGCCGCCGACGGCGATGCCGTAGTCGGTCAGATTCATCAGCCGCGCCGGCGACGTGGTGACGAGGGCGAGGCAGGCGTCGAACTCCGCCGGGCCCGCCTGCGCGACATTGGCGTAGAAATTGGCCATCCGCAGCAGCGAGGCGTCGCCGAACGGCGTGAATGGGTTGAGCACGTTGTTGGTGGCGACGGAGCAGCACACGCCGCGCGCGGCGAGCCGGTGCGCCGGCGTGAGGCCGCGCGGCACCGCGTGTGTCGCATCGCGGCCCATCAGATAGAGATCGGTCGCCGGCAGCACGGTCACTGCGACACCGGAATCGGCGAGCCGCGCAGCCACGGCGTCGAACTGGTCGGGCGGCATCATCGACAGCTTGGTGACGTGACCGATGGCGACGCGGCCCTGCCAGCCATGCGCCACCGTCTGGCGGCAGACTTCCTCGAGATGGGTCCAGGAGGGGTCGAGGTCGAAATCGAGATGGAAGTCGAGATCGACGTCGAAGTCGCGCGCCAGCGCGAACAGCCGCGCGATCTGCGCATGCGGATCGCTGTCGGTGTAGGGGCAGCCGCCGAGGAGGTCGGCACCGTCCTTCAGCGCGGCGACGAGCAGGTCCTCCGCGCCCGGATCATTGGTGAGGCCTTCCTGCGGAAAGACGCAGAGCGAGAGGTCGAGCGCCCAGGCATAGTCGCGCTTGAGCTGCCGTACCGCCTCGAAACTGCGCAGGCCGGCGCGCGGATCGACCTCCACATGGGTGCGCATGCGGGTCGTGCCCTTGGCGATCGCCCTCTCGAGCACGCGGGCGCCGCGGGTGTACACGTCTTCGACGGTGAAGCCGCGCTTGAGTTCCGAGACGGCGCGGATCGCGTCGCCGAGGCTGGCGTGATTGTGCCCGCAGCGGCCCAGCAGGCAGGCCTTGTCGAGATGGATGTGGGTGTCGACGAAGCCGGGCACGACGCAGCGGCCGCCAAGGGGGAGCTCCGTCGCGGCGGTGGGCAGGCGCGGCGCGATCGCGGCGATGCGGGTGCCGCGCACGCCGATATCGACGAGGCCTTCTGGCAGGCGGGCGTCACGGAAAACGAGGTCGAGCGGGGCGGGGTTTTCGTTGGGGCGGTCGGTCATCTCAGCGGGCTGCGTCGGGATCGCGCGGCCGCGCCGCGCCTCGTGGCAAAGTGCATGCAGAACGATGGCAGGAAAGTCTAAATTATGTGCATGCAATCCAGAGCGGCCGCTTTATTCTGCGCCCGACGGCAGGAGAGCAGGCGATGGAGACAGCGACCAAGGCGGCAATGGCGGGACAGTCGGACGCGGAAATCGTGCGCGCCTATCTCGAAGCGTCGATGGCGCCGGATCCGGACCGCGCCGCCACCTACATGAAGCCGGGCACCCGCATCACCTTCACAGGCGGACGCGTATTCGACCACCCGCGCGGGCCGACCGGCTTCAATGCGGGCCGCTATCGCTGGGTGAAGAAGCGGATGGACCGGTTCGACGTCTGCCCCGGCGACGGCGAGACGGTGGTCTACAGCGTCGGCACGCTCTACGGCGAATGGCCGGACGGCACGCCGTTCGAAAGCAACCGCTATGTCGACCGGTTCGTGGTGCGCGACGGCATGATCGTCGCCATGGATGTCTGGAACGACAGCGCCGAGCGGATCCTGCAGCGGTACGGCATCGAGGCCTGATCAGCGCGCCGCAGCGCGGCCCAGCCGGGCGCGTTTCGCCGCCCGCGGGGGCGGGTCGTCGCCGGCATAGGGCGCGAGGATTTCCAACAGATCGCGGCCGCGCGGCTTGGTGGGCGCGACCAGGGCGCGGCTGGCGACGGAATCGAGATGGCGGTGCATCAGCGCCATCGCCGGCTCGGCCTTGCCCTTCACAAGCGCGTCGATGATGGCACGGTGCTCCGTGACGCCGCATTCGGCCGAATGGGGCCGGCTGTAGAGCGACAGGATCAGGCAGCAGCGATAGGCGATTTCGCTGGTGTAGCGGATCAGGATCGGGCTGTTGGTCATCCGCGCCAGCAGGATGTGGAACTCGGTCGCGAGCCGGATCGATACCGCGTCCGGTCCGCCGCGCGCCGCTTCCTCCGCATCCACATGGGCGGTCAATTCGGCGATCTGCGCCTTGGAGAGATTGCCGGCCAGTTGCCGCACGACCAGGCGCTCGAGCTCCATGCGGATGTCGAACGTGTCGCGCGCGTCCTGCCAGCTCGGAGTGGCGACGACCGCGATGCGATTGCGGCGGAGTTCCACCAGGCCTTCGGCGGCGAGCTGGCCCAGCGCGTGGCGCGCGATGGTGCGGCTGACACCGAAGCGCTCGCCGAGGGCGTCTTCGGGCAGTTTCGCGCCCGGCTCCAAGGCCTGCTCGATGATCGCGCGGCGCAGGGCGCGACAAATAGTGCCAACCTTGTCGGACGCTTCGCCATCGCGGGTCTGTCTGGGTGCCATCGCCGATTCCCCTGCCGCCCGATCGTCTTAGCGCCAGAGTCGCCCGCTTCGCAATGAAGGCGCAACGGACTGTGCGCCTCAATTGCATGCACTTTCATGGCCGATCTGCACAAGATTTCGCCCGCACTGCGGTCGCCGAAGAGCCTGGAAGTCGCGAAATGTAGCGAAAGCGCGGCTGGCACCTGCCTTGCATGCAGGTGTTTTCATGTCGCGCATACAACCGATCTTCACACCATCTCCTGACGCCGCTGCCGACACGCCCGAACGCGTGCCGACCGCCATCGAACTCTCCGCCGTCTCCGTCACCTTCGGACAGGGAACGCAGGCCGTGCCCGCTTTGGCGGAGACGACGCTGCGCATCCCCGACGGCGCGTTCGTCGCCCTGGTCGGTCCGTCCGGCTGCGGCAAGTCGACGATCCTGAAGCTGGTGGCCGGGCTGGTGGCGCCGACGGCGGGCGTCGTGATCGTCGGCGGCCGCGAGGTGGCGGCCAAGGCGCTGCGGATCGGCATGGCCTTCCAGAACCCGACCATGCTGCCGTGGCTGACGATCGAGCAGAACGTGATGCTGCCGCTGAAGATCGTCGAGCCGTTCCGCTCCGAATTCCGACAGCAACGCCGCTCCGCCTTCCGCGACAAGGCGCATGCATTACTGGCGCAGGTCGGGCTGAAGGGCTTCGCCTCGCGCTATCCCTGGCAGCTATCGGGCGGGATGCTGCAGCGGGCCAATCTGTGCCGCGCACTGATTCACGAGCCGCGCATGCTGCTGCTCGACGAGCCGTTCGGCGCGCTCGATCAGTTTACGCGCGAAGAGCTGTGGGCGATCCTGCAGGATCTCTGGCTGACGCACCGGCCCACGGTGCTGCTGGTGACGCACGATCTGCGCGAAGCCGGCTTCCTCGCGAACCGGATCTGCGTGATGAGCGCGCGTCCCGGCCGCGTCATTGACGACAGCGCGGTGGAATTCGCCCGGCCGCGCACCATCGCCATGACCTACGAGCCCGAATTCGTGGCGCTGAACCAGCGACTGCGCGAGCTCATCGTCGACGCCCGGACCGTGCCCGCGGCGCAAGGGAGTGCATGACCATGCCGAACCTCAATCTGCGGCAGAAGGTGTGGTCGGGCGGCCTGATCGTGCTGTTCTTCGTCGGCTGGGAAGTGTTCTGCCTCGCCACCGGGATGTCGGACCTGATCCTGCCGCGGCCCTCGCAGATCATCGAGACGCTTGTCGCGCGCTTTCCGGTGCTGTGGCCGCATATCGTGCAGACGCTGGCGACGACCATGGTCGGATTCGTGCTCGGCGTCGCACTGGGCGTGGTGCTCGGGGCCTTTGTCGGGGTCTCAAAGGTCGCCTACGACACGGCCTATCCGCTGCTGATCGGATTCTCCTCCATTCCGAAGGTCGCAGTCGTGCCGATCTTCGTGCTGTGGTTCGGCTCCGGGACGGTGCCGGCGGTTCTGACTTCGCTCGCCATCTGCTTCTTCCCGATCGTCGTCAATATCGCGACCGGTCTTGCCACGACCGAGCCGGAACTCGAGGACGTGCTGAAGGCGCTCGGCGCGAGCAAGCTCGACATCCTCTGGAACGTCGGCCTGCCGCGGACCATGCCGTTCTTCTTCGCGTCGCTGAAGGTGGCGATCACCTATGCCTTCGTCGGCACTGTGCTGGCCGAGACGGTCGCGTCGAACCGCGGCATCGGCAACGTGATGATGAGCGCGTCTTCCAATTTCGACGTGCCTCTGGTCTTCGCCGGGCTGTTCATTCTCGCCGGTCTCGGCGTCGCCCTTTACGTCGCCTTCTCACTGATCGAGGGACGGGTGACGGGCTGGGCCACGCGCAAGAACGACGTCGTCGCCGCATGACCGCGGCATCCCACATTTCGAGCCATCCCAATTCGTGGAGGAGAATCCGATGCTGAA
>Ga0182748_1002542_pt1 | contig 16422 bp, 13 predicted proteins | sample eDN3rd37CKraftOP_FD_128877 | JGI IMG/M metagenome (GOLD analysis project Ga0182748, IMG submission 128877) | Enriched Organic Plus compost microbial communities from Emeryville, California, USA - eDNA 3rd pass 37_C Kraft OP (version 2) (version 2) ...
CCGAGGAAGCCGCGCTGCTGGTCGATGCCGGCGGCGAAAGCAGGCGCATCGCGCTGCATGACGGCGGGGTTCTGTCGTCAGCCGGCGACGGCACGCGGATCGTCACCGGTGGCGACGACGGTAGGGTGATCGAGCTCGATGCGGCAGGCGTCACGCGCACCGTCTCCACCGATGCGAAGCGCAGATGGATTGATCACGTCACGCTCGGCCCGGATGGCAGCGTCGCGTGGTCGGCGGGCAAGAGTGTGCATACCGCAAGCCGCAAGGGCGAGGTGAAATCGCTCGATCTGCCCTCGACCGCCGGCGGCCTTGCCTTTCTGCCGAAGGGATTCCGCCTCGCGATTGCGCATTATAATGGCGCGTCGCTCTGGTTTCCGAATGCGCAGGTCAAGCCTGAAGTTCTCGAGTGGAAGGGTTCGCATCTCGGCATCACCGTAAGTCCTGACGGGCGCTTTCTGGTCACGACCATGCAGGAGCCGATGCTGCATGGCTGGCGTCTGGTGGACGGCAAGCACATGCGGATGTCGGGTTATGCGAGCCGCGTCCGGTCGATGAGCTGGACGGCGGATGGGGCCTTCCTTGCCACTGGGGGATCCGATCAGCTCATCCTGTGGCCGTTCTCCGGCAAGGACGGCCCGATGGGAAAACAGCCGACGCTGCTGGCGCCCCATGGTAAAAAACTCGCCGTGGTCGCCAGCCATCCGAAACAGCCGGTGGTCGCGGCGGGGTACGAGGATGGCCTTGTGCTCCTCGTGCGTCTCGATGACGGCGCCGAAGTGCTCGTTCATTCCTCCGACCTCAATACGCCGGTCACGGCGCTTGCCTGGAGCAGCGATGGCTTGCGGCTCGCCTTCGCCTGTGAAGACCGGGCGGCCGGCCTTGTGGACTTGGCTTGAGGCGGCGCTAGACTTGCCCCGACGCAAATGTCGGAGGGGCGTGATGATTCGACGAAGCCGGACGGTTCTGGTTGCTGTCGCCATCCTGTTGGGGCTCGCAAGCCAGGCGCTGGCGCTGCCCAAGAAAGTCATCATCCTGCGTCACGGCGAGAAGGAGAACGATTTCGCGCTGTGCCGGATCGGTCTCGATCGTTCCCTGGCGCTCGCGGCGCAATTTCTCGGGCAGGGGGCAAAGCATTCGCTGTTCGCGTCCGGCGAGAAGCCGGCGGCGATCTTCGGCATCACGTTGCATACGCTCGAACTTGCATCGCCCGCCGCCGCAACCTGGGAAATGCCGGTGACGACATTCTCCGTCGTGCCGCTGCCCGGTATCGATCTCACGCCGCAGCTCAACCTGCGGACCCAGCAGGCGGTCGGCGCGCTGATGGATGATCCGCGCTACGACGGCAAGACCGTCGTCATGGTGTGGGAGCATCACCACATCGCCGATCAAAAGATGGAGCTGAAATTCCCCGATCAGAAGGTCACGCTGCGCCAGCTTCTCAATCTCGACAAGCTGCCGGACGTGCCCGACACCTGGCCCGGCCAAACCTACGATTTCTTCTGGGTCGTGGAATACGGAACCACCGGCTCGCGGGTGCCGACAAGCTTCAGGATGGTCCGGCAGGAGTTCACCGCCCCGTTCGACAAGGTGCCCTCGAACGAATGGGGCAAGCGCGCCAAGCTGCCGATGGGCAGCAAGTGTTTGCCGTAGAGGCTTTTCTTTCCCTCTTCTGAAAGAAGAGGGCCGGACTGCGAAGCAATCCCGGGTGGGGTCCTTGCCGAAGCGGCTCCCACCCGACCTCGCGTCGCGCAGTCACTCTCCCCCGTCAGCGGGGGGGATAAGACTCACCGCACCAGAATGTTCTTGAACTGCCAGGGATCGCTCTCGTCGAGATCCTCGGGAAACAAACCGGGCCGGCCGTCCAGGGGCGTCCAGTCGGTGTAATAGCCCTTCACCGGTCCGAGATACGGCCGCTGGATTTCGAGGCAGCGCTTGAAGTCCATCTCGTCGGCCTCGACGATGCCTTCGTTCGGATTCTCCAGCGCCCAGACCATGCCGGCGAGCACGGCCGAGGTCACCTGCAAGCCGGTCGCGTTCTGGTACGGTGCAAGCTGGCGCGTCTCTTCCAGCGAAAGCTGCGAGCCGTACCAATAGGCGTTCTTCTTGTGGCCGTAGAGCAGCACGCCGAGTTCGTCGATACCGTCGGTCAGCTCGTCCTCATCGAGAACATGCAGCTTGTCCTGCACCTTGCCCCCGCTGCCGAACAATTCGAACCACGACAGCACCGCGTCATCGGCCGGATGATAGGCATAGTGGCAGGTCGGCCGATACACCGGCTTTCCGTCTTCGAACACCGTGAAATAGTCGGTGATCGAGATCGACTCGTTGTGCGTGACGAGGAATCCGTATTGCGGCCCGGGCGTCGGGCACCAGGTGCGAACGCGCGTGTCGGCGCCCGGCCGCATCAAGTAGATTGCGGGCGCGTTCGGATCGTCGTGACGGCGCGCGTAGTCCGGCATCCATTTCTCGTGCGTGCCCCAGCCGAGTTCCGCCGGTTGCAGGCCTTCGGATATGAAGCCTTCCACCGACCACGTATTGAGAAACACGTTGCGCGGCTTGGGTGACTTCGTGCGCTGGGTATCGCGTTCGGCGATGTGGATGCCCTTGACGCCGGCGTGGCGCAGAAGGCTCGCCCATTCCTCGCGCGTGGTGGGGTCCGGAACGTTGAGGTTGAGGTCGCGCGCCAGATTGAGCGCCGCCTGCTTGACGAAGAACGATACCATGCCGGGATTGGCGCCGCAGGTGGAGACCGCGGTCGGACCGCCCGGATTCCTGCGCTTCGCCGCAAGCGTCATTTCGCGCAAAGCGTAGTTCGAACGTTCGGCGGGGCCTTTCGACTTGTCGAAATAGAAGCCGAGCCACGGCTCGTTCACGGTGTCGATATAGAGCGCGCCGAGCGAACGGCACAGCTCCATGATGTCGACCGAACCGGTGTCGACCGAGAGGTTGACGCAGAAACCCTGGCCACCGCCATTGGTGAGGAGCGGCGTCAGCAGCTCCTTGTAGTTTTCGCGCGTGACATGCTTCTGGATGAAGGGGATGCCGCGCTCATCGGCAATCCACTTGTTGAGCGGATCGGGATCGATGATCACCATGCGCGACTTGTCGTACTCGAAATGCCGTTCGATCAGCGGCAACGTGCCGCGCCCGATCGAGCCAAAGCCAACGATAACGATGGGACCCTCGATCTTGCCGTAAACGGGCCAATCGGTCATTTCGCGTCACTCCAGCGCTGGAACGAAAATGAAAAGGGCGGGGTATCGCGGCTTCTGCGATACCCGCCCAGAAGCGGCCGCGCAAATTCAGGCTGCGCGGGGTGTGGAAGCGTTGGCGGAACCGTTTGATGCCGCTGCGGCAGGCGTGCGCCGGCCGGGCTTCGGAACGCGGCGCCCGGCGGCGGCGATCATGCCGCTGGCTCCATCGAGCGCGCCCGCTTGCAGTTCGAGCCCGAGCAGACGGTCCTGCTGGTACGCACCAGGCATCGACAGCCGGCCGGTCTTGTCCGCCGAGAATCCGAAGCGTCCGTAATACGGCGCGTCGCCGACCAACAGGATCGCGCCATGCCCGCGCATGCGCGCGACCGCGATCGCCTGCTTCATCAGCTTGCCGCCAATGCCCTTGCCTTGATGCTCCGGCGACACCGCGAGCGGGCCGAGCAGCAGCGCGTTCTGCCCCGTGCCGGCCGACACGTCCCACAGACGCACCGAGCCGACGACGCGGCCTTTCTCGGTCGCGACAAAGGACAGGCCGGCCGACGGCAGACGATCTTCGCGCAGGCGCTGCGAGGGCTTGGTGAAGCGGACATCGCCATAGGCGCGGTCGAGCAAGGCCTCGCGCGCGTTGTGGTCGGTGTGGCGTTCTTGGCGAATGGCAATCATGGCCATCTCCTTCCGAGCCCCGCGTTTGCGCGGGACGGCTTCAGTCCTGAGAGTGAAGGGAAGGGAGGTCGGCTTTTTAGCCGACCTCCGGCGTTGTCAGATGTGGCCCGATCGCGGAGCGATCAGATGTGGACCGATCGCGGAGCGATCAGATGTGGACCGTCTTCAGCGGCGGGAAGCCGTTGAAGGCCACCGACGAGTAGGTCGACGTGTAGGCGCCGGTGCCTTCGATCAGCAGCTTGTCGCCGATCTCGATCGAGACCGGCAGCAGATAGGGCTGCTTCTCGTACAGCACGTCCGCCGAGTCGCAGGTCGGGCCTGCGAGAATGCACGGCGCGGTTTCGCCTCCGTCACGCGGCGTTCTGATCGGATACCGGATCGCTTCGTCCATCGTCTCGGCGAGCCCGCCGAACTTGCCGATGTCGAGATAGACCCAGCGCACCTCGTCCTCCTCGCTCTTCTTGGAGACGAGAACGACTTCGGTCTCGATCACGCCGGCGTTGCCGACCATGCCGCGGCCCGGCTCGATGATGGTTTCCGGGATGCGGTTGCCGAAATGCTTGCGCAGCGCCCGGAAGATCGCCGAGCCGTAGGTCCTCACCGACGGGACGCTCTTCAGATACTTGGTCGGGAAGCCGCCGCCGAGATTGACCATCGACAGGTTGATTCCCCGCTCGCCGCATTCTTTGAACACGGCCGCCGACTGCGCCAACGCACGGTCCCAGGCATGCTGGTTGCGCTGCTGCGAACCGACATGGAAGGAGATGCCGTAGGCGATGAGGCCCTGCCGATGCGCATGCTCGAGAACGTCCGCAGCCATGGCCGGCTCGCAACCGAATTTGCGCGAGAGCGGCCATTCGGCACCGGCGCCGTCGCAGAGGATGCGGCAGAACACCTTCGAGCCGGGCGCCGCGCGGGCGATCTTGTCGACCTCGGGCTTGCAGTCGACCGCGAACAGGCGAACGCCCAGCTCGTAGGCGCGCGCGATGTCGCGCTCCTTCTTGATGGTGTTGCCATAGGAGACGCGATCCGGCGTCGCGCCTGCAGCGAGCGCCATCTCGATCTCGGCGACCGAGGCGGTGTCGAAGCAGGAGCCGAGCGAAGCCAGAAGCGACAGCACTTCCGGCGCCGGGTTCGCCTTCACGGCATAGAACACGCGGCTGTCCGGCAGCGCCTTGGCGAAGGCATTGTAGTTGTCGCGCACGACGTCGAGATCGACGACCAGCACGGGTCCGTCGTCAACGCGGTTGCGCAGGAATTCGCGAATGCGGTCGGTCATGGTCTTCCCCAAACAGCGCGCTGCGGGCGAACGCCGGAAGTGCCGGCAAACGCCCTCGGTATGCGTCTGATGGCGAACCCACGCTGCCGTGCGATGGAGGTCACGACGAGCGGTGTTCGACACCGGACAATGCTGCCGTGGATTGGATGGGAAGATCCCGTCCGCACACCTGGCAATGAAGGACAAGCCCTTTCGGAACCAGACCGGCTTTTGGACAGCCGGCGATAGCCAAAAAAGCCCGCTCCGTCGTTGCTTTAAGTCGCGTCCTCAGCGGAGAACTGAGTTCGCCGGTTTCGCCTCCGGCTGCCGGTCAGAGTTCTTGGAGAGACTCTCCGTAGAGAGCTTTGGTCTCCCCAGGCGGCTGGCGGGCCTCTTGTCCCGCTACCTACCGACCGACACGCGACCACAGGCACGTGCGAAATTGGGCAAAGGCGGAAATAATCCATTCATGCTGCATGTCAAGCAATACATGCGCGGCTGTGTGAAAATGTTCAGACATTACCAACGTGTTAACGTCGCGCCCGCGTGAGCGCGCAGCAACGGCAAGCAAGACGCCGCTTCAAGGCACCGCAACTGCAAAATCGACTCCGAACAACGGACTTTTATCGCGTCTGCCCCGCGGCGCGCGCAACTTCACCGCGCTCCGGAAGGCGTCTGTCAGCGAGCGATTCGAATCAGTTGAAGACGGGAGAGCACCGGGGCGGTGGCAGGCTTTGTCAGCTCAGCGGCTGAACGGCTCGACCTTCTGCGCGAAGCGCACGAACCGGAACATGATGTAGGCGCCGATCGCGAGCAGGATCACATCCAGAATGCGCCGGATGGTGTCGTCGAAACCGAACAGGTTGGCGATCGCCCAGCTGCCTGCGAAGGCCGCGCCGAACACCTCGGCGCCGATCAGGATCGCGGCGCTGGCCACCGTCATCACATTGATCCACTGGATGCGGCTGCCGCCGGCGGGGCGCGTGGTCTTTTCGGTAGCTTCGGCGTTCATGGGTCGTCCGGTTCGATGGGCGCGCAATGTCGTCCAAACCCGCCCCGCGATCAAGGCTGGAATTGGGGTCTCGAAAGCCCCATCTCGGAGGCTGGACCTCTGCTCCCATCCGCAAAAGTCGAGATATTTCAAAGCATGACTGCCTTGGCCGCGCCCGCCCCCCCGACACAACCCGAGAATCCTTTGCTGGCGCCCTGGATCGGGCGCTTCGAGGTTCCCCGGTTCCAGGAGATCGATCCGGCGCATTTCGTTCCGGCTTTCGAGCAGGCGATGGCGGAACACAATGCCGAGATCGCCGCCATCGTCGGCAATCCGGAGACGCCGAGCTTCGACAACACGATCGCGGCGCTGGAGAATGCTGGGCGCACCCTGTCCCGTGTCTCGGACGTGTTCTATGTGCTGACAGGCGCGCACACCAACGGGGCCATCCAGGCGGTCGAGCGGGAAATGTCGCCGCGCCTTGCCGCCCATCACAATGCGATTCGCCTGAACGGCGACCTGTTCCGCCGCATCGATCAGGTGATGCGTGCTGCGGCCGATGCCGGACTGGACGCGGAACAGGCGCGCGTGCTGGAGCGCTATCACACCGGGTTCCGGCGCGCCGGCGCGCATCTCAATGAGGCGGCCAAGCAGCGACTCGCCGCCATTGGCGAGCGGCTGGCTTCGCTCGGTACCGCCTTCAGCCAGAACGTGCTGGCCGACGAGCGCGACACCTATATCGAACTGACATCGGAGGACGATCTCGCCGGCCTGCCGGATTTCGTCCGCTCGGCCGCGCGCAAGGCCGCCGAAGAGCGCGGGCTCACCGGGCGCTCGGTCATCACCCTGTCGCGCTCGAGCGTCGAGCCCTTCCTGCAATATTCCTCACGCCGCGACCTGCGCGAAAAGGCGTTCCGCGCCTGGATCGCGCGGGGCGACAAGGGCGGGACGACCGACAATAAGGCGATCATCGCCGAGATGGTGGCCCTGCGCGCCGAACGCGCGAGGCTGCTCGGCTATCAGACCTATGCCGATTATCGCCTCGACGACGCGATGGCGAAGACCCCGCGCGCGGTGCGCGATCTTCTGGGCGAGGTCTGGCCGCGTGCGCTGAAGCGCGCGCTTGCCGATCGCGATGCCCTGCAGGCGCTGGCGCAGGCCGAAGGCGGCAATTTCAGGATCGCGCCCTGGGACTGGCGCTATTACGCGGAGAAGCTGCGCAAGAAGCTGCACGATGTCGACGAGGCGTCGATCAAGGAATATCTGCAACTCGACAACATCATCGCGGCGGCGTTCGACACCGCGACTCGCCTGTTCGGCCTGCGCTTCAAGGAAGTGAAAGACGTCGCCGCCTGGCATCCGGACGTTCGCACCTTCGAGGTGACGGATTCCTCCGGCAACCACGTCGCCCTGTTTTTCGGCGATTATTTCGCCCGACCGTCCAAGCACAGCGGCGCCTGGATGACCTCGCTGCGCGATCAGGAAAAGCTCGCCGGCGATGTCCGTCCGTTGATCGTCAATGTGATGAACTTCAACAAGGGCGCCGACGGCAAGCCGGCGCTTCTGAGCTACGACGACGCCCGCACGCTGTTTCACGAATTTGGCCATGCCCTCCACGGCATGCTGTCCGACGTCACCTATCCGATGATCGCGGGCACCAATGTCGATACCGATTTCGTGGAACTGCCCTCGCAGCTCTACGAACACTGGTTCGAACGGCCGGAGGTGCTGCGGAAATTCGCGGTGCATTACCGCACCGGCGAGCCGATCCCGGAAGACCTGCTGCGCAAGGTGCTTGCCGCGCGGACCTTCAATCAGGGCTGCGCCACGGTGGAATATGTCTCGTCGGCGCTGGTCGACCTCGAATTTCATTCGCTGCAATCGGCCGAGGCGCTGGATGTCTCGCGCTTCGAGCGCGAGACGCTCGACCGGCTCGGCATGCCCGAGGAGATCGTGATGCGGCATCGCTCGCCGCACTTCCAGCACATCTTCGCGGGCGCCAGCTATTCGTCCGCCTATTACAGCTACATGTGGTCGGAAGTGCTCGACGCAGATGCGTTCCGCGCCTTCGAGGAGGCGGGCGACGTCTTCGATCCCGCGACCGCCCACCGGCTGCGTGACAATATCTATGCCGCGGGCGGACGCCGCGCGTCCGACGAGGCCTATATCGCCTTCCGCGGAAAGCTGCCGAGCGTCGATGCGCTTCTGGAGCGGCGCGGATTGCTGGATGCGGTGCCGGCCGGGGAGGCGTAGCTTCTGCCTCGCGCATAGCCGGGCTTGTACCGGCCATCCACGTCTTTTAGTGCTGATCATCTTTTAGACGTGGATGCCGGACAAGGCCGTATAACCCGAGATGATCAATACACATTCCGCCGGCCATCGCCGTGGCGTTGCCGCCGCTCCCCATTTCGCCGCTGCCGAAACTGGCCGGTTGATCCTCGCCGAGGGCGGCAATGCGCTGGAGGCGATGGTCGCGATGGCGGCCTCGATCGCGGCCGTCTATCCGCACATGACGCATATCGGCGGCGACGGCTTCTGGCTCATACGCGAGCCGAATGGCAGCGTGCGCGCGCTGATGGCGCCTGGTCCCGCGGGCGCGAAGGCGACGGTCGCGCTCTATCGCGAGGCCGGTCACGACGCGATCCCGGCACGCGGTCCGCTGGCGGCGCTGACCGTGCCGGGCGCGATCGGCGGCTGGATGCTTGCGCTCGAGGCGGCAAAGGCCTTCGGCGGCAAGATGCCGCTCGATGTCCTTCTCGCCCCGGCGATAACGCAGGCGCGCGACGGCTATGTCGTCAGCCGGAGCCAGCATGCGCTGACCCGCGACAAGCTGGCCGAGATGGGCGAGGCGAGTGGCTTTGCGCAAACCTTCCTCGCAGACGGCAAGGTGCCCGAGCAAGGCGCGGTGATGAAGCAGACGGCCCTGTCGGCCACGCTCGATCACCTTGCGAATGCTGGACTGGACGATTTTTACCGGGGCGATGTCGGGCGCGAGATCGCAGCCGATCTTGAGCGCATCGGATCGCCGGTGACACGCGCCGACCTCGAACGCTACCGCGCCTATGTCGCCGAGCCGCTCTCGGTGCCGCTGCAGATCGGCACGCTCTACAACGCGCCTCCGCCGACGCAGGGGTTGGCCTCGCTGATCATCCTTGCGCTGTTCGAGCGGCTGCGCGTGGCGGAAGCCGAAAGCTTCGATTTCGTCCACGGTCTCGTCGAAGCGACCAAGCGTGCGTTCCGCGTGCGCGACCGGGTGGTCACCGATCCGGCGCGGATCGCCGAGCCGCTCGATCGCTACCTTGCTGCCGGCTTCCTCGACGCCGAGGCGATGAAGATCGATCGCAAGAAGGCGGCGCGCTGGCCCGCACCCTATGGGGAGGGAGACACCATCTGGATGGGCGCCGCGGACGCGTCCGGCCTCGTCGTGTCCTACATCCAGTCGATCTATTGGGAATTCGGTTCGGGCTGCGTGCTGCCGCGCACCGGCGTGCTGATGCAAAATCGCGGGGCGAGCTTTTCATTGGAGAAGGGCGCGCTGAATGCACTTCAGCCGGGCCGCTTGCCCTTCCACACCCTCAATCCGGCCCTAGCAGAGCTGAAGGACGGGCGCGTCATGGCCTATGGCACCATGGGCGGGGACGGGCAGCCGCAGACGCAAGCCATGATCTTCTCGCGGCATGTGATGTTCCGGCAGTCTTTGCCGGAGGCGATCGAGGCGCCGCGCTGGCTGCTTGGCCGCACCTGGGGCTCGACCCATACCAATCTGCGGATGGAATCGCGCTTCGACGGCAATCTGATCGACCGACTGATGTCGGCCGGCCACGATGTCGCGGTGCTGGAGGAAGCCTTCTCGGATACCATGGGCCACGCCGGCGCGGTTGTGCTCCATCCGGACGGGACGATGGAGGGGGCGCACGATCCAAGAGCCGATCCAGGTGCGCTCGGGGTTTGACTTAGGGGCACTCCCGCCCTGAGGGCCAGTGCAACGCCTCGCCCGCCTCCATTCCGCCGCCTTCCGTGATATTGTGCCGCAACATCGCTTCGGCATCTGGAACCCCATGATCTCCCGCATCCTTCGTCCGCTTGCGCTCGGCGTCCTGGCGCTCGGCTGTTCCGTATTCGCCGCGCACGCGCATCCGCATGTCTATGTCACGATGACCAGCGAGATCGTGTTCGACAGCCAGGGACAGATGACCGGCATCCGTCATCACTGGACTTTCGACGACATGTTTTCGTCCTATGCGACGCAAGGGCTGGAATCGAAGGAGAAGGGCAAGTTCACGCGCGAGGAGCTGCAGCCGCTCGCCGAGGTGAATGTCACGTCCCTGAAGGAGTATGACTTCTTCACGCAGGGCAAGATGAACGGCAAGAAGGCGGAGTTCGAACTGCCGGTGGACTATTTCCTTGAGCAGAAGGACGATTTGCTGACCCTCCACTTCACGCTGCCTCTGAAGACACCGGTCGCGACCAAGGATATCGATCTCGAAATCTACGATCCGCTTTATTTCGTTGCGTTCGAATTCGACAAAAAGGAACCGATCACGCTGAAGGGCGCTCCGGCCTCCTGCAAACTGTCGACGGTGAAGCTCGGCGACGAGTCGCAGTCGAAGTCGCTGAGCGAGTCGCTTTTCTCCCGGCCCGATCCCAACAATCCGTTTGGGGCGCAATTCGCGAACAAGATTGCCGTGAAATGCTGACAGGCCGCCGGGCGATGTCTCGTCTATGGTTGCTCGTTGGCGTCGTGGCCATCGCCTCATTGTCGATCGCGCTCGCGGCCGATCCCGCGCTTGCACAGGCCAGTCCGTTCGGCGCACCGCGTACCCAGCTCGCCGCACCCCCGGACGGCATCGTCGGGTGGCTCCTCGCCAAACAATCCGAATTCTATCGTGGCCTCTCCGGCGCTATCCGTGCGGCGAAGAAGGATGGCAGCGCCGTGTGGACGCTGTTCGCGCTGTCCTTTGCCTACGGCGTGTTTCATGCCGCGGGACCGGGGCACGGCAAGGCGGTGATCTCGTCCTATGTCGTCGCCAATGGCGAAACCTGGTGGCGGGGCGTCGTCCTGTCTTTCGCGTCGGCAATTCTGCAGGCGGTGGTCGCGGTGGCGATCGTCGGCATTGCCGCGGTCTTGCTGGGCGCGACCCGCCGCACCATGGACGGCACGGTATGGTGGATCGAGGTGGTCAGCTACGGGTTGATCGCGGTGCTTGGCGCGCGCCTTCTCTGGGTCAAGGGCCGCGCCTTGATCGCCTCATGGCGCAAGTATCGTGCCGGCAACGCAGTGCATAGTCATGGGCACGGATCGGCACACGCGAACGACCATGCGCATTCTCACGCGCACCACGATCACGCGCATCATGGTCACGCCCACCACCATGACGAGGCTCACGGCCACCCCCATCACGGGGCGGCCTGTAGCGGCCATCACCATCATCATGGCCACGACCATGACCATGACGATCATGCGTCGGCCTGGGGGCACGCGCATGCGCCCGAGCCGCAGGAGCTTGCCGGACCCGGCGGCTGGACGCGCGGTTTGTCGGCCATCGTCGCGGTCGGTTTGCGCCCCTGTTCCGGTGCGATCCTGGTTCTTGTCTTCGCGCTGGCGCAGGGGCTGTTCTGGGCGGGCGTCGTCTCGACCTTCATCATGGGTCTCGGCACAGCTATCACCGTCGCCGCGATCGCAACGCTTGCGGTCGGGGCGCGCGGGCTCGCGCAGCGATTTGCATCGAGCCGGCCAGGACCCGGCATGCTGGTGCTGCGCGGACTGGAGGTCGCGGCCGCGCTCCTAGTGCTGGTATTCGGGATTGCCCTCCTGACCGGCTACATCGCGAGCGAGCGGATGTTCGCTTAGGGCGCGCCCGCCGCTATAGTCTGCGGGCAAAGGACTCGCAGACTAAGATGCTTCGTCTTGCCGACATGATCGATTGGATGAATACGGCCATCGGACGCGCTGCCGCGTGGCTGTGCGTTGCCGTCGTGGGATTGCAGTTCGCGGTCGTGGTGCTGCGTTATCTGTTCGGAACCGGCTCGATCCGGCTGCAGGAAGCAATTGTCTACAGCGCGAGCGCGATGTTCCTTCTGGCGGCGGCGTGGACGCTGAAACAGGAGGGCCATGTTCGCGTCGACATCCTCTACACCGCCGCAAGTCCGCGCCGGAAAGCGATCGTGGATCTGTGCGGGGCCGTCTTGCTGCTGATCCCGTTCGCCGCGGCAATCCTGTATTTCTCCTGGCCCTATGTCGCCCGGTCCTGGGCAATCATGGAAGGCTCGCGCGAGGCGGGCGGCCTGCCGCTGGTCTTCGCGCTGAAGACACTGATTCCGGTTTTTGCCGCGATGCTGATATTGCAGGGGCTCGCGCAAGCGAGCCGCGCCTGGGCGGTGCTCACGCGCCGGGCCGTGGCCTGACCGATGGCCGAAATTTTCGCGATCCTGCTGGTTCTTGCGATCTGCGTTGCGCTGTTCGCGGGATATCCGGTTGCCTTCACGCTCGGCGGTGTTTCGCTCTTGTTCGCCGCCGCTGGAAGTGCGTTCGATCTCTTCAATTTCGGATTTCTGGGCGCATTACCGCAGCGCATTTTCGGCGTGATGACCAGCGAGGTGCTGCTGGCCATCCCGCTCTTCATCTTCATGGGCGTGATCCTCGAACGTTCGCGGATTGCCGAGGATCTCCTTGAATCCATCGGCCGCCTGTTTGGCACGATGCGCGGCGGACTGGGGCTTGCGGTGGTACTGGTCGGGGCGTTGCTGGCGGCATCGACAGGAATTGTCGGTGCTACGGCTGTCACCATGGGCCTGATCGTGTTGCCGGTAATGCTCCGCCACGGCTATGACCCGCGTCTCGCCTCCGGTGTCGTTGCAGCGTCGGCGACGCTTGCGCAGATCATTCCGCCGTCGACGGTACTGGTCGTGCTGGGCGATGCGCTCAATAATGCCTATCAGGCGGCGCAATTGTCGAAAGGCGTGTTTGCGCCGCAAGCCGTGACCGTCAGCGATCTCTTTGCGGGCGCGCTGCTCCCCGGCATGCTGCTCGTGGCGCTGTACATGCTTTATGTCATTGCCACCGCATGGGTTTCCCCGAAATCCGCGCCGGCAATCCCGCCCGATCCGGATCCGCTGATGGGCGTGGCGCGTGTCCGTCAGCTCATCGCGGCGCTCGCCGCGCCGGTCATTCTCATTGTCGCCGTGCTGGGATCGATCCTTGCCGGAATCGCAACGCCGACCGAAGCCGCGTCGGTCGGCGCCGTCGGCGCCACTTTGCTCGCAGCCTTGCGGGGCACCGGGTCGTTCGCCAAGTCGCTGGTCGAGACCGTCATCAAGACCGCGCAGATGACGAGCATGATATTCGTCATCCTGATCGGGGCGACCATGTTCGGCCTCGTGTTTCGCGGCTTCGGCGGCGACGACCTCGTGCACAGCGCGCTCAGCGATCTGCCCGGCGGCACGGCCGGAGCGGTGCTCGCCGTAATGCTGGCGATGTTCCTCCTCGGCTTCGTCATGGACGCATTCGAGATCATATTTGTGGTGGTGCCGATTGTCGCTCCGATTCTGCTCGCTATGCCCGGCGTGGATCCAATCTGGCTCGGCATCCTGATGGCGATGAACCTGCAGACCTCCTACATCCATCCGCCGCTTGGTCCGACCCTGTTCTTCCTGCGCGGCGTGGCGCCTCCCGAAATCACCACGCGACACATCTATGTCGGGATCATCCCCTTTGTCGTGATCCAGCTCGTCGCGCTGGTGGTATTGTGGATCGTGCCGCAACTCGCGACGGCGTTGCCGCGCGCACTTTATGGTGGGTCATGAAAGCCGCATCGTTGTTCGATCTGTCAGGCGAGACCGCGCTCGTCACCGGAGCATCGTCGGGGCTCGGTGCGCGCTTTGCGCAGGTGCTGGCGGCGAATGGGGCGAGCGTCGCGTTGGTGGCGCGCCGCAGGGAGCGGCTCAAAACGCTGTGCGAAGCCATCGTCGCCAACGGCGGCACTGCGATGGCCATCGAAGCCGACGTGACCGACCGCACAGCCATGATGCGCGCTTTTGACGATGTGCAACGTGCGTATGGAACTCCGACGATCGTCGTGAACAATGCCGGTGCGGCGCAAAGTGTGCGTGCGCTGGAGATGAGCGAAGAGGAATGGCGGCGCGTCCTCTCGCTCGACCTCGATTCGGTATTCTTCTGGTCGCAGGAAGCCGCGCGCCGCATGATCGCCGGTGGCGCCAAAGGCTCGATTGTCAATACGGCGTCGGTGCTCTCCTTCGGGGTCTCGAAAGGCGTCGCGGCCTATGCCGTTGCCAAGGCGGGAGTCGTGCAATTGACGAAGGCGCTATCCCTGGAACTCGCCTTCAAGGGCGTGCGGGTGAATGCCATCGCGCCCGGCTGGTTCGTGACTGATATCAATCGGAACTTCCTTGAGAGCGACAAGGGACAGGCGATGAAGCGAGCCATCCCGATGGGGCGCTTCGGCGCAGAGGGCGATCTCGACGGCGCGCTTCTGCTCCTCGCCTCGAAGGCTGGGGCCTACATCACCGGCACAACGGTCGTCGTGGATGGCGGTCAGGTCGTCGCACTGGCCTGATCCATAAGCAATTCGAATGCGTGACTTGCATTCAATTGGCTTGATGTGATCGCGAGCGCGCATCACTGTGCGCCACCTCGCACGGAATGTATCTCATGGACGGCTATGCCGGACGCCGCCCCAGCCTCGTCGATTCACGTTACGCCTGGTTAAGGCTTGGCGTTGCGCTGGTGCTTGGCACCGTCGGTAGCGTCGGCATGTGGTCCTACGTGGTCGCGTTGCCTGCCGTGCAAATGCATTTCGCGGTGACGCGCGCCGAAGCCAGCGTACCTTACACCATGGCGATGGTTGGTTTCGCGGTGGGAAACCTTATTCTCGGGCGGCTCGCGGATCGGTTCGGAATCCTTGCGCCCATCCTGCTCAGCATCGTCTCGCTCGGCCTTGGTTATGTGGGGGCGGGGTTCGCACCGACAATGTGGCTCCTGTGCGCGGCCCATATCCTGATCGGATTTGGCAGCGCCGCTTCGTTCGGCCCCTTGATCGCCGATCTGTCGCACTGGTTCGAAAAGCGGCGCGGGATCGCGATCGCGATCGCCGCATCCGGAAACTACGTCGCTGGTGCGATATGGCCGCCGGTGTTGCAGCATTTCATCGCCAGCGATGGCTGGCGCGCCACGCATATCGGCGTCGGCATTGTCTGCGTTGCGGCGATGCTGCCACTATCGCTGGTGTTTCGCCGCCGCCTCGATGTGCATGGTGCCGGCAGCTTGCAAGCGCGTTCCTTTGTCCCGCCGGACATCGGTGTTTCGCAGAACACGCTGTTCGTTCTGCTGTGCATCGCCGGGATTGCCTGCTGTGTTGCGATGGCGATGCCGCAGGTGCATATCGTCGCTTATTGCGGCGATCTCGGTTACGGCGTCGCACGCGGCGCGGAGATGCTGTCTCTGATGCTCGCCTTCGGCATCGTGAGCCGGATCGGCTCTGGCTTCATTGCCGACCGGTTCGGCGGGGTCGTCACCTTGCTGATCGGTTCGGTGATGCAGGGGCTCGCGCTGTTTCTGTATTTCCTGTTCGACGGGCTAACCTCGCTCTACATCATCTCGATCCTATTCGGCCTCTTCCAGGGCGGCATCGTGCCGAGTTACGCCGTCATCATCCGCGAATATTTTCCACCGCAAGAAGCCGGCGCACGCGTCGGCACGCTCATCATGGCGACGGTGTTCGGCATGGCGCTGGGCGGCTGGATGTCCGGCTGGATCTTCGACCTGACCGGTTCCTATCGCGCCGCGTTCCTCAACGGGCTTGCCTGGAACCTGCTCAACCTGTCGATCGCCTTCTGGCTCTTGCGCGCCGGGCGGCCGGGGGCGCGGACCGCGGTGGCCTGACGCAGCGCTCAGGCCTGCGCCGCGCGTTTCGCCCAATCGGGCACCGGCGCGTCCTTGTGCATGATGCCGAAATAGAAGAGGCGGCGATCCGGCGTGAGATGCGGGATCTCGTTGTGGACAAAGACGGTCTTCAGCCCGGCTTCTCCTGCAATGCATGCACGCAATCTGTGAGGACCCTTCCGCACATCCGCGCTTGCGGTTCATTCCGGGCTCCCGCAGAATAGGTCTTGCCCGAATCCGCCTCGGCAGCGGCACCTCCAGGCCCTCGACAATGTGACGGGGGTGCCCTTAAAAGGTCAGCTTCACTGACCTATCTGCCACCTTGCTCATCTGATGAGCCGCGCCGGGCTAGCAATCGACTGCCCCGGTGCGCACATGAGGCATAGAGGATCGCGCA
>Ga0182748_1002544_pt1 | contig 16414 bp, 19 predicted proteins | sample eDN3rd37CKraftOP_FD_128877 | JGI IMG/M metagenome (GOLD analysis project Ga0182748, IMG submission 128877) | Enriched Organic Plus compost microbial communities from Emeryville, California, USA - eDNA 3rd pass 37_C Kraft OP (version 2) (version 2) ...
TCACCAAGGGCGATTCCATGTCCCTCGCGGACTATGGCAAGGCCCATTACGACACCTATGGAAGCCCGCAGGGTCGCGACCTGACGCCTTTCACCACCACAATCGGCGCGAGCGATGGGCTTGCAGGTCAAGCCGCAGCGATCGACGCGCTCAAAGCCTCTCCGCTTTACCAGAGCCTGTATCGGAACGGCGAGGAAGCTATTCTGTCCAATGCCGCAGCGACCGGGGGGTTGAGGGGCGGCAACACGCAATCGTCGCTCTACAATCTTGGCGCGGACACGCTGTCGAACGTGATCCAGAACCAGCTCGCCAATCTTGGCGGCATCGCGAACATGGGCATGGGTTCGGCAGGGCAGCTTGGGCAGTTCGGGGCGACGGCAGCTTCGAACATCGGGAACAGCCTGACGCAGCAGGGACAGGCGCAGGCGGGGGCGGCGCTGACGAAGGGTGGAATCAATGCTTCGAACTGGAACAATATTGGCGGGGCGCTCGATAGCATAGGCAGCGCGATTTCTGGTGGCGGAAGTCTTTCTAGTATCTTGGGGAAGATACTCTAATGGCCGAACCCTATAACTACGGCGCGCTTCTGGCTCAGGGGCAGGCGCTTGTTCCGAACCTGCTCAATCAGGAAATCCAGCGCTCCCTTGGCCGTGCGCAGGTCGAGCAGGCGCAGGCCCAGACGGCGGCGTTGCAGCAGAAGATGGCCGCAGATGCCGCCGCCCGGCAGCGGGAGGAGCGCTATGGCCGTGAGGTCAACGCCGCGTTGGCATCCGGCGACCCCCGCGCCATCTCCGCGCTGATCGCCCGTTATCCGCAATATAAGGATGCGTTGAAGGCCAATTGGGATCAGATGGACCAGTTGCAGCAACGCTCCGAAATGCGGCAGGCGGCGGGCATCTGGTCGGCTCTGAATGCTGGCAATACGGATGCGGCCATTGCGCAGCTTGAATCCCGCATCAATGCCGACCGGCAGGCGGGGCAGGATACGGCTGACGACGAAGAGCAACTTGCCCTGCTGAAGTCCGGCGATCCCAAGGCGGTGAACACCGTCAAGGGGAGGCTGGGCCTGTTCATGGCGTCGGTTGTGCCCGACAAGTTTGCCAGCGTGGTCGAGCAGCTTGGTACCGGTACGGAAGGTGGACGCAAGGGCCAGATCGTCGGCCGCGCCATCGGTCATTACGACGAAGCGGGTAATTTCGTGGTGGATTATCGCGACCCTGAGTCCTTCAGCCTCTCGGAAGGGCAGACGCGCTTCGAGGGCGGCGGTCAGTCTGGAGGCGGCGATATCGTATCCCAAATGCTGCCGATCACGATGGCGACCGAAAGCGGCGGGCGCGACTTTGCTGGCGACGGTAGCATCCTGACCAGCAGTGCGGGCGCTCAGGGGCGCATGCAGGTCATGCCGGGCACGCAGGCCGATCCGGGCTTTGGCGTTACTCCGGCTCGCGACGGAAGCATGGAAGAAAAGGCGCGCGTCGGTGCTGATTATTTGCGCGCGATGATGCAACGCTATGGCGGCGATCCGGCCAAAGCGTGGGCCGCCTACAATGCCGGACCGGGAAGGGTTGACGCTGCGCTGGCGCAGGGGGGTGACTGGCTGGCCCGTCTTCCGGCTGAAACCCGCGCTTACGTGAACAAGAACATGGTGCAGCTACGCAATCAGTCGGGGGGCACCTCCGGTGGGGGCGCCCGCGTGGTCGCCGCCGTCCCGACGCAGCCGAAGGAGCGGACGCGCATCCTGTCGCCGCAGGAGGTCCAATCCATGGGCCTCGACCCAAGACTCCGCTACCAGCAATCTGCGGACGGCAACGTCACTCTCATCGGAGGTCAAGATACGCGCACCCGCCAAGGCAGGGCTGTGCCTGACAGCACAGCCAAGCGGGTGACGGCCAACATCGATGTACGCAATAGCCTGGAGCGGGCTTTGCGCGGGTTCAAGGATGATTACGCGGGCAATACGTGGCTTGGCGGCCTCGAAAATACGCTGCAAGGCATTTTCGGGACCGGAACGCCGGGCCAGCGCGATTGGTGGGCGGACTTCCGAAGCACTGATAACCTGATCCGAAATGACCTGTTTGGGTCCGCTCTCACTGCGCAGGAAAAGGCGGCCTACGAAGCAACTACCATCAGTGAGCGCATGGACCCAGGCGAGGTGCGCAAGAACCTTCAAAGGCGGCTCCAGATCATTAAAGGTGCGCTGGCTCGGCAACAGAACTTTCTCAAGAAAAATGGATATGAGTCAGAGGCGGTTGATGCGTTGTTTGCCTCCGATGCGCTTGATGGGGGGCAATCTAGCCCTGTCCGCGTCCGCTCTGTGCAGGAGGCTAACGCATTGAAGCCTGGCACGCTCTACATCGCGCCTGATGGAAAGACGAGGCGTCGATAATGGCGAACTGGCCTGGCACTGTCGTTGAGGACAGCGAATTGAGCGGGAACGCAGGAACGATCAAGGGCCTGCGAACCCCCGGCAACATCGACATTCACAATCGCCCTATCGTGCATAACGCAGACGGCACGATCAGCACTGTCCGCAGCATGTCGATCGGCACGGATCAAGGCGAGGTGCTGATTCCCACCGTCTCGGATGACGGCAAGATCATGACCGAGCAGCAGGCGATCGAGCAGTATCGCCGGACGGGCCGTCATCTGGGCATCTTCGACAATCCTGACGACGCAACGACCTACGCGCAGAACCTGCACAATGAACAAGCGCAGGAATATGGCGGTACCGGGCAATTTCCCGGCGAGGTGATAGACCAGGACGTTGACCGCTCGACACCCCTCTCCGCCTATGCCGTGGGCGATCCACAGCTTCCGGACGCCGAGCTGGACCCGACCGGCGCGCGAGAATGGGCCAGGCCTGAAGATTACGCTTTCGCAGCGAAGGCGCAGCAGCTTGCAGACACGCCGGGCAGCACACGTGCGGATTTTGATGCGCTTTCGGAGCAATACGGCTTCCCGCGCTATGGCCCCGATCTTGATGCTGCGCTGGCAGGGCGCGACCAGAACGGAGTCGCCTTCCGCGTTACCGTTCCCCTCGGAGGCAGGCGCGACGCATCCATTTTATCCCCCCTCTCCAACAGCGTCCTTGGCGCATTCGCAGGCGCGGTCGGTGATACCGGCGCATTCGGCCTATCTGATGAGATTGCGGGCCTTGCTGGCGGCGACACTTTGGGCGAGGTATGGCGCGGTGAAGGCGAGGCACAGCGTCAGGCGCAGCTTCTTAAGGACGCGGCGGCAGAAGAGAATCCGATTGCAACAGGCGTCGGGCAGCTTGTCGGCGGCATTACCGGCATGGCGGGCCTTGGGAAGATCGCCGGGCCCGGTCGCCGTATTGTAGCTGATACGGGGTTCGGCGCGGCCTATGGCGCCGGTTCGGACAATGATAGCCGCTTGACGGGCGCGGCTATGGGTGGCGCCGCTGCGGCGGCGGGCTCCTACCTTGGCGGGAAAGTTCTCGACAAGATCGGCAATCGCGGGCCGTCGCAGGCCGCGCGGTCGGTCGAGCAGGCGCAGGAATTTGGCATTGATCTTCCGCTCGGCGCAACCGGGCGCGGTAAGGCGATCATCGACAATACCTTGTCCAACATGCCCGGCTCTGCACAGGTTATGCAGGGCGCCCGCGACCGCCTGACGCAGCAGGTCACGCGGGCCGTCGATGATGTTGCCGAGTCCTTCGGACCGGCTACCAGCTTCGAAGGTATGGGTGAGGCGGCGCAGGCTGGCGCTCGCAAGTGGATGGACAAGTTCGAGCAAACCGCGTCGAAATCCTATGATGCCATCCCCGTTGATCCCAAGACCAAATCCAGCCTGTCCAACACCCGCGCGGCATTGGATGAAATCACCGAGGGAATGAAGAGCAATCCGGAGTTGTCGAAGATCTGGACCGGACACCCTCGTTTGCGCGCTACCCTCGAAGCCCTCACGCCGATTGACACACGGCAAGCAGGACGCACACGGCTGATGATGGAGGAGGAGAGGTTGCGTGGCGCGGCGCAAACCCTGGAAGGCGCGCGCAATGCCTATCGGAGCATCGCCGATGATGCATCTCCACTCGACCCGCAGAAGATTGCAAGGTTGAAAACGGCGCAAGACGATGTGACGCGAGCGCAGGAAGCCTTTGACGCGATGAAAAGCGCGCGCGACGAAGCTTATATAGAGGCCAACCAGCCACCGATGGGCGGTGAGGTTTCGTGGGAAGACATGAAGCGCCTGCGGTCAATCGTCGGAGAGATCGCCGGTCAACCGGGGCTGGCAGCGGACGGCAACGCTATTGCTGCGCTCAGGCGCTTCTACGGGGCGCTGTCGGAGGACATGCGCGCTACCGCTACGGCGCAGGGGCCGAAAGCGCTGCGGGCGTTCGAACGCGCCAATGACCTGTATCGAAGGGGCCGGGAGCGTATTGATGGAGCGCTCGCGAAAATCCTTGGTGAAGACGGACAGAAATCAGCAGAGGCTGCGGCGGCCAAGATGCAGGCGATCGCGCGCGGCGGGAAATCTTCCTCGGACCTGAAGGTATTGGCTGAAATCCGCAAATCCATACCGGCGGAGGAATGGGGCGAGGTCAGCAATGCGATGATTCGCCTGATGGGGCGGCCTATCAATAGCGAGGGGCGGGATTTCGCCGCTGATACCTTTATCCGGAATTTCAACGATATGTCGCCCGGAGCGAAAAATCTGATTTTCGGCAGGGGTGAACTGCGCCGCAATCTGGATGAGTTCTCTGGTGTTATGGAGAGCCTTGCGAAGGTGAATGCGTTGCGGAATACGTCAAACACGGCGGGGCAGGTCATCACCGGACTTAGTCTTACTTCTGTTGGCGGGCTCCCCGCGCTTGCAGCCCAGGCTGGCGCTTCGTACTCGCTCGCAAAGCTATGGACCAACCCGCGCTTCGTGAAATGGGCTACCGGATACACGCGGATGCTGCGGCAATCGGCGAAAGCTGGCGGGCAACCCAATGTCGGGAAGCAAATGGAACTGCTGAAAAAGGTTGCTGCAGCCGAGCCTGCTATCGCTCAAGATGCGCTCGGCTTGCAGCGCTATCTGTCGCAGCAGTTCAGCGGATCGCCGGGGCGGCTGGCGGCTGAGGATCAATCACAGCCCGTTGAGTGATCCACCTGACAGGATCAACCAGACGGTAGGCCAGAACCACCATAGGAGGGGTGCGCCGATAGCCCAGCGCCGGAGCGTCCGAATGGTCAATTGACTGGCGTTCCGGGCCATTCTTCGTCCTGTTGCGCTACATTATTTCCTAGGCCATCAACCAGCGGGAATTCATCCCATTCGCCGCTTTCCTGCGCCTTGTCGTCTCCTCGCTTTGTGTATGTGTATGCATCCCATAGGGAAAGGGAGGTGCCAATGATGGAAAATGCCACAGCCGCGATAATAAGCGCCCTCCACGCCGTCTCCAGCAGTTTCATCAACACGTCTCCGATAGAGACGGGACGTGTTATCTGTCCGATATAAAAGGGGCCGTTCCAGATATATTTGATGAAACCCCTCACCCTTCCCCCCTATCCCCAGCCTGAGACCATCGCGAAGATGCTGGCCGACGCCAAGCGCATCGCCCCCTAACCGGGAGGGCCTAGCGCCCTCCCCCACAAAGCATTAATGGCGCCGCCCCGCCGCAAAAGCAATGCTTCAGCCATATTTCGGCTGGGCATCGCAATGGCATATTATTCGGCAATCAATCCCTTTCCTGTTTTCCTCGATCAGCGCGGTGGCGGGCTGAACGGCGGCAAGATATTCATCGGCGCGCCGAACCAGGACCCCGAAACCCATCCTATCGCAATCTATTGGGATGAGGCTGGAACGGACCCGGTGGCCCAGCCCGCCAATACCATTGGCGGCTATATCGTGCGCGCCGGGACGCCCGCGCAGGTCTATGGGCCGACTGAATATTCCATCCGCGTCCGCGATCGCTTCGGGGCACAGGTATTTTATGAGCCTGATGTTCGCGGACCTCTTGGCGATTTCATTGACAAGCTGGCATCAGGCGAAGGCGCCGGGATGGTCGGCTTCTCCCATGCGTCCGATTATCCGGCTGGCACGCTGGGCCGCAAGGGGCGTGATTATATCTCGGTCAAAGACGCCCCATTCAACGCCGTGGGCGATGGCGACACCGACGACACCGCAGCTTTCGCCGCAGCCATAAACTTCTGCCTCGCGAACAAAAAGGCGCTCTATATTCCCGGCGGAAGCAAATATCGCATCGCCTCCCGGATCACCGTCACGATGCCGAATCCCGCCATAGGGCCTATGGCGACATGGGCGTTCTCCCGCCTGACGATATTCGGGGATGGGATGGACAATACCGAGGTGTTTTGCCCGTCCAACGGCTTCCTGCGGATAGTCGGCTCGTCCCAGCAGCACAGCGTCGATCTCACTGGTTTCTCAGTTACGGCGGGGACGGCAGGCGGCAACACTGCCATCGAAATGGATTGCGGGGCCTATCCGTTCTTCGGCGAATGGACCGCAAAGAGCGTGATACGCCTGCATTTCCGTGGATCCGATGGGATCAACAATGTTTTCTTCTGGGGCACGGCGGTTGAGGCCATCGACTGGTCGAATATCGACTTCTCGCATTCCATGTTCGACGGGGCCAGCACGCCAGCCGGAACAGGCGTCATCACCCGATCGAACGCCGGAGAATTCGTCTGCGTGTTCGACTTCACGGCGGTCCATTTCAGGTTTCTCGCGCTCGGCTACAGGTACGGCACGGGCTCCCAGTCCGCCAATCTGAACGCCTGTTTCTTCGCGATGAACAACACGGATGTCTATGCGCCCGAAGGTGGCGTCAACCATCAAGGGCTGTCCATCACCAATAGCGATTGCTTCAAATTCGCGCCCGGCGATGGCGTTTATATCGCCTGCTCGGTGCCCAATTTCGTGTTTTCCGGGAACAGGTGGGCCGTCCATGCGGGTTATCGCGGCGTGGCAATGGATATCGTCAATCAAGCCAGCATCATCGGAAACCAGTTCTTTCCCGACACCGACCCGAACACAGCGGTCTCCGCCATCGATATAGATGGGACCGTGTCTGGTTCGCACTGCCTGATCGACGATAACAATTTCGCTTCAACGACAATCGGAACCCGATTGAGGTCGGGATCGACCAACGTGCACTTCGGTGCAGGGAACGTCTGCACCACTGGCATGACGCTAGTGGAGGATGTGGGGACAGGCAACCGGGTCGGTGCGTTACTCGCCTCGCCCGCCGCGAAAATCGGCTACGCCACCGGCGCTGGCGGAACGATCACGCAGGCCACGAGCAAGACGACCGGAGTGACGATCAACACGCCGGTGGGCCAGATCATTACCCACAATGCAGCGCTGGCAGGCGGGGCGGCTGCCCGGTTCACTGTGACGAATTCGGCGGTCAAGGCGACGGATATCGTCACCGTTCTCGCCCAGAATGGCGACTATGAGGCCAAAGCCTTCGATATTGCGGACGGCAGTTTCAGAATCGCGCTCAAGAATGATACAGGGGGCTCGCTCAGCGATGCGGTTACCCTGAATTTCGCGATCGTTTCGGGAGCGGTCGCATGAACGAACAGGACATCATCCAGCGGCTGGACAAGGGGCAGGAGCGCTTTCGCGTGATCGACGAGAATATGCGCGCGATCCTCCGCGCTGTGGAGGACGTGCGCGACGAAATGAAGGCGATGAAAGCCGAGGTCGAGAAGACTAAGGAAATCGTGGAGGCGTGGCAGACGGTTAAGAACGCCGGGCGGTTTACGAAATGGGCGGGCGGGATCATCGGGACGGTCGCGGTGGCACTTGCGGCTCTCAAGGGATGGTGGGTGAAATGACCGTCGACGCAAAACGCCTGTTCGATGCGATCCGGGCGATCAAGGGCGCGGCATTGACGCAGGCTGATGTCGATGCGGTGAATGCGGTGCTGGCTGGACAGGCATCCCGATCGATCAGCGCCAAGGGCCTCGACCTCATCAAGCAATTCGAGGGCTGCAAGCTCAGCGCCTATCCTGATCCCGGTACTGGCGGCGATCCTTGGACCATAGGATGGGGCGCCACCGGCCCCGGCATCAAGAGGGGCGTCGTCTGGACGCAGGCTCAGGCCGATGAGCGGCTGGGGCAGGATGTCCAGAAGTTCGCGGACGGGGTTGAGAAGGCGCTGGATGGCGTGGGGACGACACAAGCGCAGTTCGACGCCATGGTGTCGCTGGCCTACAATATCGGGCTGTCCGCATTCGCTGGAAGCACGCTCCTGCGTCTGCACAAGGCTGGCGACTATGCCGGGTCTGCCGCGCAGTTCGAGCGCTGGAACAAGGCGGGCGGTAAGGTGCTGGCCGGTTTGACGCGCAGGCGGGCGGCAGAGGCCGCGATGTATCGAGGTGCAGCATGAAGCTCCCACCCATGAACATGGCAGCGGCCCGGATCATCGCAGGCGGCGGCATCTTCATCCTGACGGTGATCGTACTGGCGATGCTCGCGTTCAAACCTGATCTGGCTGAATCCGACCTCTTCAAATCTCTGGCGCAGGCCATCGTCATTCAGGGGCTGATCGGACTGGTGATGGCCTTCCTTTACACCGGCAAAAATGGCGGGGAGAACGAACAATGAGTTTGGGTCTTGGCGCATATGGCGGCTTCTCGCGCAGCGCGGCCGACCGCTGGGCTGCGGGCAATGGCCTGCCGTCGCTGAAATACCGCCTCGCCAGCCCGCGCAAGATCATGATCGCCGGAACGAGCATTGATGCGGGCTACAACACCGCGTTTCCGAGCGGCAATGCTCAGGGATATAGATGCGCACCGATCCGACGACTGCGCGATGCTATCCGGGCGCGCGGCTTCTACGCGCAGGATGAGTTTTTCGCAGGAACAATGGGCTACACTACAGCATCCTCTTTTCAGTCATTCGATCCGCGTTTCCAGAATGGTGCGGGCTGGGAATACAACGGCTTCTCGGGGGCGACGTGGAGCATATTGCAGAACAGCACCACGACGACGCCGTTCACCTATACGCCGGATGATCCGACCCAGACCTTCACCGTGTGGGTCCGGTCGGTGGCGGGAACCGGCTCGGTCACCGTCACCTGCGGCGCTGCGACAAAGACAGTGAGCATTCAGCAGACGCCGACCGATTTTATCGCGATCACGCTCGGCGAAAGCGATGGCGTAACGCTCGGTCAGAATACCTATACCGTCGCCCGCGTTTCCGGGACGATCCAAGTTGTCGCCTGCTGGGCACGTAATGCCCGCCTACCCGCGTACCAGTTGCTCAACTGTTCGGCGTCCGGTGCGAGGATGCAGCATATCGCCAACAGCGCCGATCTGGCCCGGCCCCTCTATTTTCCCGAACAGATTTTGACCGCTGGGGACGAATATTGGATTGCCATGGGACCCAATGACTGGCGGGATAACGCCAGTCCGATCGAAAGCCTGCCGACCTATCGGACGAACATGGAATCAGTGCTCGACCGCCGTATCGCGAACAACATCAAGCCGCGCGTCATCATTCCCGCGCGCACGTCTATCGCTGCTGCCTCGATCGCCAATCAGGACTTGTACAATGCGGCCATCCGCGAGGTCGCTGCGTCTCGCGGCGCACCGGTGTTCGATTTCAAGGACCGCTGGGGCGAGCATGCGGACGCTCTCGCCGCCGGATACATGAACCCCGACCCCGACTATTTTCACCCCAACTGGCGCGGCGCGGAGGACATAGGGCAGGTGTATGCGATGCTTGCGCTGGCCGCATAAGCAAAGACCCGGCAGCATTGGCGCCGCCGGTAACGGGCCGCCAGCGCCATCAGAGGACGTTTGATCCACCGCCAAGCTTCGCCTCAAGGTGTTTACGCAACAGGTCCACGACAAAATCGAAGACCCCCTGCTCCGTATCCAGCCCGTTGGATGAAAAGCCCCCCGCTGGCGCTCCGTCCTTGACGGCTTCGACCCACGCATAGGCGCGATCGCCTTTGCTCCACACACGATATTTCCCGGTCAGCCCATGCTTTTTCGCAACGGCACGAAGGGCGCTGTCATCTACCTTTCCCATGAGAACGTAAAGAGAACAATCCGAACGAGTCGGTCAAGCGGCTTGCGACGGTTTGATGCTAACGAAACCGCCTCTCGTGAGAGACAAAGGCGGTTGTTGCTATTTCGTGAGAGGCAAAGCCATCTTCTCGATCAGGTCGGGGGTCATAGCATCCTCCTTCGCGCGATCATGCGCATGTCTTTCCGATAGTGCGGGTTGCTTTCACCCCAGAAAGCCATGCCTCCACCCGGCGTTTCCTCCGCCCATGATCGATAGCTCCACGGGTATCGTTCGCTGGCATATGTCCGCCCTCTCCGAGCTCCCGGACTGGTCATCAAAACATCTCCATCTGCTTGGTGGCTTCCTCAGGCATCGAGTAGAGCGCCGAGAGAAAGGAAAGCTGTTGCAGCCACCACCGGGTCCACGCCATTTCCTGTCGCTCGAAGCCGCTCAATCCGGTGGGCCATCGCATCAATGCCTCTACGAAGATGGGATTGAGCCTCCTCCTCACTGATGGCTGGCTGGAGTTCGGGGAAACGGTCGAGGACATCGATCCACCGGCTATCGGTCGGGCCGGGGATGACGGCAGGCGGAAGCAATGCTCCACGAAATTTGGCAGTTGATCGAGGTGCATGGACCCGGAACTGACTTCCAGATGGGTTGCAGAGTTCGCCCCCTTGTGGTCGCGGGCCGCAGGCGCAGGCGCAGGCCATGCCACTGCCGCCATCTTTTCGGCCAGCTTCACAGCCTGCCCGGTCAACAGCAGTTCGTCCGACCGATCCCCGCTGCGCGTCATGCGTGAGCCGTTCGTCACAGCCACAGATGGGCCTTCCCAGTTCGCTACCTGATCCTCCAGACGCGCCCGATATTCTCTGCCGGCGACCAGTGGTGAACTCATCCCGTCTGCGCAGCGCGGCGTCGCCCAATTCAGCAACCCCTCCGCCAACTCCATTGCCTTGCGTGAGAAGTCCGAGTTCCCCGCCGCATTGTAGGTGCCCGTCCCCGCCGCGCCAGCCATCGGAGAGGGCCAATTCGCGGCGGCCCCTTCCAGCGTCGGATAGACATTCCCGTGGCGGTCGCGCTCCCACGCCCCAGATGCCACCTTCGCGGACGGCCATGATGAACAGTCGCTCGCGTCGCATCGTGTTTCCGGTCTCGGCCGAGCTGAATATTCCTGCCGCAACGCGATAGCCCAGCCCTTCCAGTGGTGGAGCGAGGGCGGCGAGCTGCTCGGCGAGGTTCCCCGGCACGTTCTCGCGGAAGATAAGATCAGGCCGGCACTCGGCGGCGACCCGGACGACCTCGGGGGCGAGGAAGCGGTCTCCCTCGGCTCCGGCGCGCTTTCCGGCAACGCTGTTGTCCTGGCAGGGGTCTCCCGAAGCGAGGATATGAACGAGGCCACGCCACGGTCGAGCGTCGAAGGTGAGCATGTCAGACCAGACAGGAGCCGGATGAAACCACCCACCTTCCATCGACGCGACCAGGCTGGCAGCGGCTGCTGCTTCCCTCTCCACGTAACAGATCCCTCGACCAGCCTCGGAGCGGCTGTGCAAAGCGAGGAGGATTCCAAGTTCGAGCCCTCCGACGCCAGCGCAGAGGGACAGGATGTTCCGGGTACGTAGAGCCATGTCATATGGCCCTCCGCAGCGGCTTCACGTCGCGGGGCGTCATCACCGCCCTCCCGAAATGGCGGCGGAATGCGTGGCCAGCAAATGGCCAGCAGAACACCCTTTGTTCTCGATAATGTCTTGCATTGTTCACTCCCGCAAACTACGGTTATTTGCGGGTTGGCTGGAGTTTTCGGACCTTGCCAAGGTTGGGGTCGAGGGTTCGAATCCCTTCGCCCGCTCCAGTTTTCTCCTAGAAAACCAACGGTTTGAACCTCGCGAAGTTCGCGAGGGTTTGGTGACAACGGCTAATTTTTCCGTGATTGTCACCATATTGTCACCAGCGCAAATCTAGCTTGGGACATTTCAGGCGTGCTCACGTCTCAGCCAGCCCAATCAACCGGATTGATAATCACGCGACCGGCGGTCGGGATGGGCCAATCTTGATAGGGTGCCGGTTAGGCGATTTGTCCGAACCTCCGCATGACCAACCACTCGCATTAGCCGCTGATCCCTGGGCTCGAAGCCCGTCCTCCTTCAATCAACCCGTAAAGGGTCCGCTACGCTAGCGCGTGCGGCCGCAGCCTGGCTGCGGTGATTGCGGCCAGCCCCCGGCCCTTGGGGCGACTGTCGAGCGGGGTGGTCCCGCTCCTCGACAGGAGCCGCATCATGCCACTTGCAACCGCACAATCACTTGGCTTGAACCTTTCCCGGACGCTGATGACGGTTATCGTCCTGATCAAGACCGGTCAGGGCTATTTTGTCATTCCTGCCGACGAATTTGACGGCGACCCCGATCAGGTCGTGCGCGAATATGACCCATTCGCCCGCTGATTTAAGTGACACTCGGACGTTTCGAACCGAGATTCATTGTGCTAATCGTGCCGCGCAGATTGCGCTGAGGTGGTGGTGGCGAGCGCGTCCAGACAAGGGACGCCTATGACCATTCTTCTCATCCTCGGGAGCATCGCCGGCCTTTACATGCTCTCGCTCCTGTTCCGGCTCGCCAGCCTGGCGCTGCCAGTCTACGTTGCCATCGGTACGAGCTTTGCCCTGCTTCGCGGCGCGCACGGTTATCCCGCGTCGATCCTGGCTGGCTTTATCTCTGGAATCGCCACACTGCTTATCGGCCAATTTCTGATCGCCTATATTCGCTCACCCTCGGTTCGACTTGGAATTGCCCTGCTCTTTGCGGTGCCGGCCGCCTTCGCCGGCTATCAAGCCGCTCACAGCCTGGGTTCGCTAGCGACAAGCAGCGATCCCGCATTGGCGTTTCTCGGAACGATCGCGGCAGTCGCCACGTCCATCTCCGCCTGGCGAACCGTGATGGGTGGCAGCGATCGGTTCGGCATAGCCTCTGCTACCGACCGATCAGATGGAAGCTATTCCCGATAGTGCTGCATTCGTCGGGAACGAATAGCAGGACGGCGTGGTCAGGGCGATTGCCTCTTGCATCGTCATCGATCGGCCTGGTTCGAGCTTTATCTAGGCCAGCACTCCCAACAATTGACCTCGCGAACTTCGTACCGGGCTTCATTTCCAGACAGTCAGCTCTAGGACGGCCTCTTTCGATCCGCGCCTTTGTCAGCAAGGCGCTTCGCTTGGCAGGCTTGCCGCAACGGAGCGTTTCGGACTTTCTTCCCCCGGCGCTCCGCCGTTCCTCGCGAAACAAGAAAGACCGAACACCCCGTCCTTCGCTGACGCTGCGGGCTGACGCTGCGGCACCTGCCACTGGCTGACCTTCATCCGCGCATCGAGGCCGCACTGGAGCGGTCCGACCAACGGAAAGGAAATACCCATGGCAAAGATCGGCAACTTCAAGAAGGTTTCGGGAGAATTCCGCGGCCAGATCGTCACTCTTGCACTGCAGGCCAAATCGGTCCGTATCGCAGCAGAAGAAAGCGCCAGCTCGAATGCTCCCAGCCACCGCATATTCGTCGGCGATGTCGAAATCGGCGCGGCATGGGAAAAGCGCACCCAGGATAACCGGCCCTACCTCTCGATCAAGCTCGATGACCCGAGCTTTGTAGCCCCCATCTTCGCCCAGCTCTTCGAAGCTGAGGACGGAAGCTACGATCTGGTCTGGAACCGCCCCGCACGACGCAGCGAAAGCTGACCCGGCCAAGTCATCGCCCGGGTAAAACCGGGCGATGACGAATCCCTAGTATATTGGGTGGCAGTATATTAGGGTTCCGCCGACCCACGGAGCATGAAGCTTCGGGAGATTTTTGCGACGAATTTAAGGCGAATGCGTCACGCCAGTGGGCTTTCGCAGGAGGAATTGGCGCATCGTGCTGGGCTCAACCGCAACTATGTCGGCCTGCTTGAACGCGCAGCAAATTCGCCCACGCTCGACACGGTTGAACGACTGGCAGAGGAACTTGTCGTCGATCCGGCCCGATTCTTCGACAAGACTGGCGAACAGTGACCGCACAATAGCGCCCGTTCGCAGATTCGACGTTCCAACTTTACAATTTTTCAACGACAGAAAGCAGAAGCTTGTTCTTCGCAAGTGGTTGCGCAACCACAATCCGTCTCAGCTTATGCGGGAAAGCGCATAATGCCCTACGGATTTAGGGGGAAATGTGTCCTGCTTCACCACTCGTGTTGCGGCGTTAACGCGACTATTATGGCTCCACACTTAGGAGGGACCCATGTCGGCTCCTGACTTCGAAGATCAACCACCGCAGATGGACCGGCTAAGCGCTTATGACGAGCGCCACCTCGTGACCTATTTGCGTCTGCTGGACGCCGAAAAAGAGGGCGCGCACTGGGAAGAGGCGGTAGCGATCATCTTCGCCATCGATCCCAAAAAGGAGCCCGAGCGGGCCAAGCTGGTTTACGACGGCCACCTTGCTCGTGCCAAATGGATGACACAGAGCGGATACCGTCATTTGCTGGATCCTCGCACAAACTAAACTCCCGACTTTCCACGATTGTGGCGCAATCGATTGTGCATTTCGCGCTGATAGCGTGCCACTGACTCCGGCACTTCTCGGAGCTTGCCGGTCACATGATCGTCCGACTCCAAAAAACCTCACAGGAGAGCTGTGATGGAGGAGAAGCCCGACTGGCGTTCGGAGAGTTACGCCAAAGCCTTTGAAGCACACGACCGTGCAGACTTCGCGCAGGAATTCCTACGCCGCAATCCCGATTATCGGGCCCAATATGCTCGTGCCATCGACGCAGCGCCCATAGCGCGCAAACGTCTGGCCAAGCACTGGGGGTTGGTCTTTCGCGGCCGACCCTGAACATACCGCCACGCAAAGCCCTGCCATCTGGGACCCTTTCGCATCCGCTACAATCATCCGGCTGCAACCGGATCCAGCCACGACCGGCAGCTTCAATATGCTTTCCGCTGGCAAAGGTGCGACGGTCATCGCCAGTCATATTGCTGATCAAGCATCACATCTGGTGCTGACGTCTAGCGGACGACGCTATCGGTTGACCGTCCCAACAGGAGCATCCGACACTGACCCGCTCACCTATATGCTGCCTGCGGACACGTTCTGGGAACTGCGCCGGGCTGCCATGTCAGCTTTCCATGAGCATATTCACTTTGGTCGGCTGCGTCCGCGACCAGTTTCTCTCGACCCTGGGCCATCCGAACGCTGGCGTTTGGTGCAATGGTTGAGGTTGCTCGATGCCTTGCCTGAAGGTGTCAGCGCACGCGAACTCGCAGTTGACCTGATTGCCAACGACGCGCGCCACTACTCCGCAGCTGAATGGGATAGCTCAAGCGAGCGCAAGCGGATTGCACGCTGGCACCGCCACGCGCTCGCAGTCCGCGACGGCGGCTACCGCCGCCTGCTGAACGGCAACTGATCGGGACAATCCAGACCGTCGCGGTATGTCCGTTCACCCAATCTCCTGAAAATCCGATCTCTCGCCTCCTGCTCGCCGGTCCATCCCCGTGTGTCCGGCACTTCACAGGAGGACAGTCATGGATGGAGAATTTGTACCCGTAGTTCCGCGCTACGTTCGAACACCAGACGCTGCCGTTCACCTTGGGCTTTCCGCTCGCACGCTGGAGAAGCATCGGTGCTATGGGACAGGGCCCGCCTTTCATAAGCTGGGGCGCCGGATCGTCTATGCGATCGCAGACCTCGACGCCTGGGCACAGAATGGACGCCGGAATTCGACGTCGGACCCCGGAAAAGGCATCTGTCTCTCCGCTCGACCGGTGCGGCGCTGATGCGGCCCATTGCACCCGCCACGCAACTGGAGCTGTTCCGGCCGATCAGCGGCGATATCGCCGCGCGGGACGCACAGGATCTCATGGCGTGGCCCTTTTTCAGCCTCGCCAAGTCGCGCCGCTGCACACCAATCGATTTCACGATGGGCGCGACGTGGATTTCGGTCGAGGCCGTGCCGGAGCATGGCATGGCGACCATCTGGGACGCCGACATCCTGATCTGGGCGGCTAGCCAACTCGTCGAGGCCCGCGATGCAGGAAGACCCACGTCACGCCTTGTTGCGGCTCGACCACACGAAATCCTGAACTTCATCGGGCGCGGGACCGGCAAAGACCATTATGAGCGGCTGCGCGCGGCGCTTGACCGACTGCAATCCACCACCGTTGCGACCTCAATCCGGCAACAGCACCAACGTCGCCGGCACCGTTTCTCCTGGATCAACGAATGGCGGGAAACACTGGACGATCGTGGCCGGGCGACCGGCATCGAGATGATCTGTCCGCCGTCAGCACCAATGGCGCAGATTTGAGGTTGTGATTTAAGGAGGATCTGGGCTTCGTCGCAGTGACGAAGGAACGAAGATGAAACCCAGATCCTCCAATGCAAAATCGCCGGCGA